>ERZ1699259.116-NODE-116-length-39801-cov-6.407093_pt1 | contig 39801 bp, 20 predicted proteins | sample MGYA00581525_ERZ1699259 | MGnify/ENA primary metagenome ERZ1699259 (study PRJEB42319, sample SAMD00040332) | human oral metagenome | material: saliva | host: Homo sapiens | study: EMG produced TPA metagenomics assembly of PRJDB4115 data set (Metgenomic analysis of... | reverse complement strand
AAGCTGATGAAGCAACAAGTCCATCAGCGGTAGAGCATACGGTTAGTCCGACGACAGATGTTTTGGCAGCTTCTGATTCAGCGGTTTTGGGTCATTCTGGAGCTATTACAGAATCTGCAGTCAGAGGAGATGTTGTTAGCCAGTCAGCCTCAGCCACAGATTCAGTATCAAACTCAGTAGACTCAGTCTCACTATCGCTATCGGCAAGTCATCAGGCTTCTGCGTCAGTATCAACAAGCCTTTCGACCTCAGTCTCAACCTCTGCTAGTACGTCAGCTTCGACAAGTGCGAGTGAGTCAGCCAGCACCAGTGCTTCGGCTTCACAGAAAGCTTCGGAATCTACTTCAGTTTCAATGAGTGGCTCAAAGGCGACAGGGCGAGCCAGTGAGACATCAAGTAGTCATGTTACTGCTACGAGCCAGACGGGGTCTGAGAGTGGTGCAGGCTCAATGCGTTCAGAAGGCTTAGATACCAATGAGACATCACGTTCGTCAGATTTAACAACAAGAGCGTCAGTACCGACAGTCTCAGCACAAGCAGCAGAAGTAGCTTCAGAAGCTACAGCAGTAGCTAATACTGCTGTGGCGGTGAGTATTGAGGCGGATAAGAAGCGTCAAGAGCAGGAAGCCAAGCTTAACTCACTGTCTACTGAAATTGGAACTTATCTAGGAAGACTAGGCAATCGTGAAGGAGCGGAAAGTGCCCTTCTAAAAGGAAATGCTACGATTGAAGCGATTCAAAATGCTTTGACAGATCCAAATGCTGACCTCAACGCCCTTATCTCTGAAGCTACTAGAACACGTAATACCGTGGTCAATACAGTGTTACGCGCAAGTTCTGGTGCTCGTGATTACCGGAATGGAGCACGGATTACTGCTGCCAATACCTTACGTGCATCCTACGATACAAATGCTTCATTGGGAAATGCAACCTATGATCCTAAGGCGCATTTGATTGTAACCAATAAGAATCAATCCACCTACTTTAAAACAACTGGAGATGCCTCTTTAAGTAATGGGATTTTGACCTTGACGCCAAGTGCGCCAAGTCAGGCAGGTGCCTATACCCTGAACACGAAGATTGATATGAACGAAAGTTTCACTCTCACAGGAAAAATCAACCTCGGAGAGGCTTATGAAGGGCGCCCTAAAAACGGTCATGATGGTGGCGATGGAATCGCTGCGGTATTCTCAACAGGTGCCATCGGAGAAATCGGAAATGCCAACGGTAATGGATCAGGTGCCAGTCTTGGGATGGGAGGAGATAACCTCAAAGGTTCTTTCGGTTTCAAACTAGATACTTGGCATAATACGGGTAACCCATTACCGAATAATAAAGCTTCAGCCGATCCTAAGTATTCAGGGTATCAAAAGGGAGCTTTTGGAGGCTTTACTTATAACTATAATGGATCTAGAAATGATGCCAAGGGTTCTGTTTACCCTGTTATCCGTACCATTAAGAAGCTAAATGGGGAAGGCCCAACAGATAATTCATTGAAGGACTATAAGGTTGTCTATGATGGGGATACCAAGGTGATGACGGTCACCTATAATGGACAAACTTGGTCTATGAATCTAAACTATGATTCCATAGCTGTTAATGGTGACATGGAAGTTCTTGGACATCCAAATGCAAGTGTCATAAAAAACGAGAATAAGAGCAGAAGCCTGTTACAAAATGCTGGCTATCCTGATGAAATGGCCTTTGCGCTCTTTGGCTCGACGGGTTCCGGTTATAATTTACAGCAATTCCAATTGGAGAAGTTTGACTATTCAGCTCAGGGTGCCTACATTACGGTGAAATTCATCGATGCAGACACTGGGGAAGATATTCCTGGAAAAGATGAAGTGTTGATTCAGAAAACTCCTGGGACAAATGTAGATTTGGGAGAATACCTTGCTATTAGTGGTTATACGCTAAAAGCAACAAACGTTTCTACGGCTAAGGGCTATCTTTTTGGTAATACTGTGAAAGTTGTTACAGGTAACCAAGGAATTACCTATGCTTTCCATAAAATCAGACAAAACGAAATTTACACAGCCTCTGCCAAAGCAACAACTGTGTACACGTTGCAGGGTGAAACAGCTTCGGATCTTTCTGATGTAAGTAAATTTGTGACGGTCGCTTCAAATGAAAGCACAACACCTGCAGCCTCTGGTTATAGTCTGGTTTGGTCAACACCGATTTCAACGACTACTTCGGGGAATCAAACAGCTGTTGCAAAAGTAACCTATTCAGATGGTTCTGTGCAAACCGTTAATGTGAATTATAAGGTTTTACCTAAGATTGAGGCTAAAACACCTATTTATGATTTTAAAGGTCAAAATCTTCACAATGGTTCAAATGCAGATGCGTATCTCACATCTGATGTGACAGACCAATCTTACACAACCAAATGGACCAATAACTCTACATCTTCAACAACGACAACTCTGCCATTGTCAACGGCAACGGCAGGTGAATTTAACTATACGATTACCCGAACCTATGATGTTGGTCGTTATGGGACAACTTCAAATAGTTCAGAGTTGTTGGTGAGTACAACTACTCTGAAACATAAAGTTATTGAGGTGAAGGGTGTTTCTCATACATTTGAACAAGATGTTGATGATGAGGATTATTATAATAGCTATACGCCAAGTGAATGGTATAGTACAGATTCGGTTTCACAATCAGCCATCTTATCTGCAAATTTTGTCAGCTCAGACTTACCAGATATTAGTACTCCTGGACAACACTATTATTCTGTTAGATTTACAACCTTACCTGACGGGACAGGCCTAAGTAGCACTTATGAATTGGAGGTACCCTATACAGTTACCCCTAATAGGGATAGTATGTCAGCCTCAACCAGCGCCAGTGAATCCGCAAAAACATCAGCATCAATGAGTGCCTTAGCGAGTGCCTCGGAATCAGCAAGTACCAGTGCTTCGGAAAGTGTGTCCACAAGTGAATCGGAAAAAACCTCTGAAAGTGTTTCAGCTTCACACAGCGCATTAACGAGTGCAAGTGAGTCCGCCAGCACGTCGGCGTCACAAAGTGCCTCAACCAGCGCCAGCGAATCTGCAAGTACAAGCGCTTCACAAAGTGCCTCAACAAGTGCGAGCGAATCCGCAAGTACGTCCGCATCGCAAAGTGCTTCAACAAGTGCCAGTGAATCGGCAAGTACGTCAGCATCCATGAGTGCATCAACAAGTGCTTCAGAGTCCGCAAGTACCAGTGCTTCCATGAGCGCTTCAACAAGTGCATCAGAATCCGCAAGTACATCTGCGTCACAGAGCGCCTCAACAAGTGCGAGCGAATCGGCAAGTACGTCTGCATCGATGAGTGCCTCAACAAGTGCTAGCGAATCGGCAAGTACTTCAGCGTCCATGAGCGCTTCAACAAGTGCGAGTGAGTCCGCAAGTACATCAGCGTCGATGAGCGCTTCAACAAGTGCTTCAGAGTCCGCAAGTACTAGCGCATCGCAAAGTGCCTCAACCAGCGCCAGTGAGTCGGCAAGTACGTCAGCATCCATGAGTGCCTCAACAAGTGCGAGCGAATCGGCAAGTACGTCCGCGTCAATGAGTGCCTCAACAAGTGCCAGTGAATCGGCAAGTACTTCAGCGTCACAGAGCGCCTCAACAAGTGCGTCAGAATCCGCAAGTACGTCAGCATCGCAAAGTGCATCAACGAGCGCATCAGAGTCAGCAAGTACGTCGGCATCCATGAGCGCTTCAACAAGTGCGAGTGAGTCAGCAAGTACATCAGCCTCCATGAGTGCCTCAACCAGCGCCAGCGAGTCAGCAAGTACTTCAGCGTCCATGAGTACGTCAACCAGCGCCAGTGAGTCAGCCAGCACGTCAGCATCGCAAAGCGCCTCAACCAGTGCTTCAGAATCCGCAAGTACGTCGGCTTCCATGAGTGCGTCAACGAGTGCGAGTGAATCCGCAAGTACGTCGGCTTCCATGAGTGCGTCAACCAGCGCATCAGAATCCGCAAGTACAAGCGCTTCACAAAGTGCCTCAACCAGCGCCAGTGAGTCCGCAAGTACGTCAGCATCGATGAGTGCTTCAACCAGCGCTAGCGAATCGGCAAGTACGTCAGCGTCCATGAGCGCTTCAACGAGTGCAAGTGAGTCAGCAAGTACGTCAGCGTCACAGAGCGCCTCAACAAGTGCAAGCGAATCCGCAAGCACAAGTGTATCCATGAGCGCCTCAACAAGTGCGAGTGAATCCGCAAGTACCAGTGCTTCCATGAGTGCATCAACAAGTGCTAGCGAGTCAGCAAGTACGTCCGCGTCCATGAGTGCGTCAACCAGCGCCAGTGAGTCAGCCAGCACGTCCGCATCGCAAAGCGCCTCAACCAGCGCCAGCGAGTCAGCAAGTACGTCAGCATCGATGAGTGCTTCAACAAGTGCCAGTGAATCGGCAAGTACGTCAGCGTCCATGAGCGCCTCAACAAGTGCAAGTGAATCTGCAAGTACTTCAGCGTCGATTAGCGCCTCAACAAGTGCGAGCGAATCAGCCAGCACATCAGCGTCGATGAGCGCTTCAACAAGTGCCAGTGAATCGGCAAGTACTTCAGCGTCACAGAGTGCCTCAACGAGCGCCTCAGAGTCCGCAAGTACGTCGGCATCCATGAGCGCTTCAACAAGTGCGAGCGAATCGGCAAGTACGTCAGCATCGATGAGTGCCTCAACAAGTGCCAGTGAATCGGCAAGTACGTCGGCATCCATGAGCGCTTCAACAAGTGCAAGTGAATCTGCAAGTACTTCAGCGTCGATGAGCGCCTCAACGAGTGCGAGCGAATCAGCCAGCACTTCAGCGTCGATGAGCGCTTCAACAAGTGCAAGTGAATCTGCAAGTACTTCAGCGTCGATGAGCGCCTCAACCAGTGCGAGCGAATCAGCCAGCACATCAGCGTCACAGAGTGCCTCAACAAGTGCGAGCGAATCCGCAAGTACGTCAGCGTCGATGAGCGCTTCAACAAGTGCGAGTGAATCCGCAAGTACGTCAGCGTCGATGAGCGCTTCAACAAGTGCGAGTGAATCCGCAAGTACCAGTGCCTCGATGAGTGCCTCAACAAGTGCAAGTGAGTCAGCAAGTACGTCTGCATCGATGAGTGCCTCAACCAGCGCTAGCGAATCTGCAAGTACAAGTGCTTCCATGAGCGCTTCAACCAGTGCATCAGAATCAGCCAGCACTTCAGCATCGCAAAGTGCTTCAACGAGTGCCAGTGAATCAGCAAGTACTAGCGCCTCCATGAGTGCGTCAACTAGCTCATCAGAATCAGCAAGTACTAGCGCCTCCATGAGTGCATCGACAAGTGCGTCAGAATCGGCAAGTACGTCAGCGTCCATGAGTGCCTCAACCAGCGCTAGCGAATCTGCAAGTACCTCGGCCTCAATGAGTGCCTCAACGAGTGCATCAGAATCAGCCAGCACTTCAGCATCGCAAAGTGCTTCAACGAGTGCCAGTGAATCAGCAAGTACTAGCGCCTCACAAAGTGCCTCAACAAGTGCGAGCGAATCGGCAAGTACATCGGCCTCAATGAGCGCATCGACAAGTGCCTCGATGAGTGCCTCAACGAGTGCGAGCGAATCCGCAAGTACCAGTGCCTCGATGAGTGCCTCAACAAGTGCAAGTGAGTCAGCAAGTACGTCAGCATCGATGAGTGCCTCAACCAGCGCCAGTGAATCCGCAAGTACCAGTGCTTCCATGAGTGCATCAACAAGTGCGAGTGAGTCAGCAAGTACCAGTGCCTCCATGAGCGCTTCAACGAGTGCATCAGAGTCAGCAAGTACCTCGGCATCAATGAGTGCATCGACAAGTGCGAGCGAATCCGCAAGTACCAGTGCGTCGATGAGTGCCTCAACGAGTGCGTCAGAATCAGCAAGTACGTCAGCGTCCATGAGCGCTTCACAAAGTGCCTCAACCAGCGCCTCAGAGTCAGCAAGTACGTCAGCGTCAATGAGTGCATCAACAAGTGCGAGTGAGTCTGCAAGTACGTCGGCTTCCATGAGCGCTTCAACGAGTGCGTCTGAATCCGCAAGTACGTCAGCGTCAATGAGTGCATCAACAAGTGCGAGTGAGTCTGCAAGTACGTCGGCATCAAGCTCAGTTATCACAAGTATGGGAGAACCTGCGATCCACTCCCTTGACAGTGTTGATATTAATAGTGTTATTGTTTCTGATTCGATTAGTGTGTCAGTATCGGCCTCGATTTCTCTATCAGTAAGTGCTTCAACTTCAGCAAGTATCAGTGCGTCACAGAGTGCCTCATCCAGCGCTAGTGAATCGGCAAGTACAAGTGCATCACAAAGTGCATCAACAAGTGCATCAGAATCCGCAAGTACATCAGCGTCACAGAGTGCCTCAACGAGTGCAAGTATCTCTGCATCTCAAAGTGTGTCAATCAGTGCTAGTGATTCATCACCTACGTCTGTAGCTAGTGCTTCAAGCTCTGAAAGTATGTCTCCTAAGGATCATACTGAAGCCAAACAACTTCCGAAGACTGGAGAAACTGAATCGTCGTTAGCTACACTCTTCGGTGCCTTAGCGACGGCAACTGGTCTTGCCTTTCTTGCCAAACGGAAGAAAGATGAAGAAGAGGACGAAGATTATTAGTATTTTAGGATTGTAATAGTCTTTACAATGCTCAGATAAGCACAGTAAAAAACACCTTCATGTTAGATATGCAGTCTAGCTAGGAGGTGTTTTTTGATTTGGAGATGTTGTGAAAGTTTCAAAAACAAACAGCAACAATAAAAAGGAGGTCAGCTTTAACTGACCTCCTAATTTAGTATTACATTTTACCTGGATGAGCGACGTTGTTGCTCTGTTAGAATGACTTCAAATAACAAGTTTCCAACCAAATTGAACATCTAATGCGAACGCAGATTTTCACGTTTTTTGGGGCATCATAGACAAAAATCATGTGATCACTGATTTTAGAAAGTAGGTGATTGCCTAAAGTAGTAATAGTTAAGACAGTTGCCCCATGTCTTTTGGCTTGTAAGATACTGTTATTGACATCCTTGCTTTTTCCACCGAGTGAGAAGACGATAATGACGTCCTGAGGTGTCACAATAACTTTAATACGTTCAATACTGAATTGTTCAAAATAATCGTTGGTCCAAATGTTGATCAGTTTCAATTTGCGGTTGAAGTCGGTCATAGGCATGTAACTAGATCCCACGCCGATACAGAAAATACGTCTAGCCTCAAGAATCTTATCTGCAAAGCTTTGGAAATCTTGCTCTGAGAGGATGGATAAGGTATGTTCGAACTCGACGTGGAGTTGTTCTTTGAGTTGTTCAAAGGAGTTATGTTCTAATTTGGCTTGATTCTTCTTAAGTTCTTTTGATAAACGCAGGTCATACCGTAGTTCATTATAGGTCTGGTAACCTAGTTTCTTGCAAGCACGGATAACAGTAGAAGAAGAAATAAAGAGTTCATTGGCAATAGCCTTGAGGGTAATATTTTCAACCTCTTCCTGACGCATGAGATAATCTATAACTTCCTCTTACAGCTCAGTAAGTAGTGAATGGCTTAGATAGTTAGAATTTATTTTCAGTATGAGAAATTATCCTAAAAAAGACATCATCTCTACAGCCTGATATATTGCTTAAGTTAGTGTTTTTAAGTGTTTCAAGAGGAGAAGTCTTAAGAATCTGGTCTTTTTCCATTAGATTCTCTTGGATTAAGGTTAAAAGCAAAAAAGCTTATCAAGAATAATTCTAAATAGCTATAGTTTCCCAATTCTCTTTCCCTCAACGATAAAAAATGAATATTTTATATTTCTAAATACTCATCAAAAACTAATATTATTAAAACAACAAAAGGACTTTTCTAAAAAATATGAAAATTTATCGAATCTTATTGAAAAAAAGCTTTCAATGATTTAGAATGAAGCTATAAATGGGAAAAAGGAGTCTTTTTATTATGGACAAAAAAGTACATTATAAAATGCACAAAGTTAAGAAACAATGGGTAACCATCGCAGTGACAGGTTTGTCTCTCGGTGCAGTCTCAGCGGTTTCTTTAGGAACTAACGACGGTGTCGTTCAGGCAGACGAACATACGGATGCTACTGTAGCCATCCCCGATATTACTGTTGATACGGGTACTGTATCTAACGATACAACGGCTGCTCAGGATCCAACTACAGCAGTTGCAGCGACAAACGATGTCGCAACTGACCAAGCAACTCCAACAGCAACTTTCGATTTGACAACTGATACAACAAATACAGTTGCAGCGAATGCTGTTGATACGGTAGCGACTGTCGGTACTGATCGTGCGGCAACTACAAACGATACAACAGCAACCAATGATACAGCTGTTGATACAACAAATAACAATACTACAACTGACACAACAACAGTTACTGATCGCGCAGCGACAACTGAACGTCGTGCGACTGGTGCTCGCCGTGGTCCTACAGGAGGCCGTCGTGCTACCCCAGTTAACGGCAATACAAATAATGCCAACAATACTGTCACAGTAGTAAATAACGACCTTCCAGCAACTAATAATGTCGTAACTGATGGTCCAAGCCACATCAAAACTATTAATGGAAAACAATACTACGTTGAAGATGATGGCACTATTCGTAAGAACTATGTTCTTGAACGTATCGGTGGAAGCCAATACTTTAACGCTGAAACTGGTGAATTGTCTAACCAAAAAGAATACCGTTTCGATAAGAACGGTGGAACAGGTTCATCAGCTGACAGCACAAACACAAACGTTACTGTAAATGGTGATAAAAATGCCTTTTACGGTACAACTGATAAAGATATCGAACTTGTTGATGGTTACTTCACTGCCAACACATGGTACCGTCCAAAAGAAATCTTGAAAGATGGTAAAGAGTGGACTGCCTCAACTGAAAATGACAAACGTCCATTGCTTACAGTTTGGTGGCCAAGCAAGGCTATCCAAGCGAGCTACCTCAACTACATGAAGGAGCAAGGTCTCGGTACCAATCAGACCTATACGTCATTCAGCTCACAAACCCAAATGGACCAAGCAGCACTTGAAGTTCAAAAGCGTATTGAAGAACGTATTGCGCGTGAAGGTAACACTGACTGGTTGCGTACAACTATCAAAAATTTCGTGAAGACCCAACCAGGTTGGAATTCAACTTCTGAAAACCTTGATAATAATGACCACTTGCAAGGTGGTGCCCTTCTCTATAACAACGATAGTCGTACAAGCCATGCTAACTCAGATTATCGTCTTTTGAACCGCACACCAACTAGTCAAACAGGTAAACACAATCCTAAGTATACTAAGGATACAAGTAACGGTGGTTTCGAGTTCTTGTTGGCAAATGATATTGACAACTCAAATCCAGCGGTTCAGGCTGAGCAGTTGAACTGGCTCCACTACATCATGAACATCGGTACTATTACTGGTGGTTCTGAAGATGAAAACTTCGATGGTGTTCGTGTCGATGCCGTGGATAATGTCAATGCTGACCTTCTCCAAATTGCTTCAGATTATTTCAAAGCTAAATATGGTGCTGATCAAAGTCAAGATCAAGCCATTAAACACTTGTCTATCTTGGAAGCATGGTCTCACAACGATGCCTATTACAATGAAGACACTAAAGGTGCCCAATTGCCAATGGATGACCCTATGCACTTAGCATTGGTATATTCACTCTTGCGTCCAATTGGTAACCGCTCAGGGGTTGAACCACTCATTTCAAATAGTTTGAATGACCGTTCTGAAAGTGGTAAAAACTCTAAACGCATGGCTAACTACGCCTTTGTTCGTGCTCACGATTCAGAGGTACAATCAATCATTGGTCAAATCATCAAAAATGAAATCAACCCTCAATCAACAGGGAATACCTTCACGCTTGATGAAATGAAGAAAGCCTTTGAAATCTACAACAAAGACATGCGTAGTGCTAACAAGCAATACACACAATATAACATCCCATCAGCATATGCCTTGATGCTTACGCATAAGGACACTGTGCCACGTGTTTACTATGGAGACATGTACACAGATGATGGTCAATATATGGCTCAAAAATCACCATATTATGATGCTATCGAAACCCTCTTGAAAGGCCGTATCCGCTATGCAGCCGGTGGTCAAGATATGAAGGTTAACTACATCGGTTATGGTAATACTAATGGTTGGGATGCTGCAGGTGTCTTGACATCTGTACGTTATGGTACAGGGGCTAACAGTGCTTCTGATACTGGTACGGCAGAGACACGTAACCAAGGTATGGCAGTTATCGTTTCAAACCAACCTGCCCTTCGTTTGACAAGCAACTTGACAATTAACATGGGTGCGGCTCACCGTAACCAAGCTTATCGTCCATTGCTTTTGACAACAAACGATGGTGTGGCTACTTACTTGAATGACAGCGATGCTAACGGTATTGTTAAATACACTGATGGCAACGGTAATTTGACATTTAGTGCAAATGAAATTCGTGGTATCCGTAACCCTCAAGTTGATGGTTACCTTGCCGTTTGGGTACCAGTAGGTGCTTCTGAAAATCAAGACGTGCGTGTAGCACCAAGTAAAGAAAAGAACAGCAGTGGTTTGGTTTACGAATCAAATGCTGCCCTTGATTCACAAGTTATCTACGAAGGTTTCTCTAACTTCCAAGACTTCGTTCAAAATCCATCACAATACACTAATAAGAAGATTGCTGAAAATGCAAACCTCTTCAAATCATGGGGTATCACATCATTCGAATTTGCACCACAGTACGTTTCAAGTGATGACGGTAGCTTCCTTGACTCAGTAATCCAAAATGGTTATGCCTTTACAGACCGTTATGATATTGGTATGAGTAAGGACAATAAGTACGGTTCATTGGCTGACTTGAAAGCAGCTCTTAAATCACTCCACGCTGTAGGTATCTCAGCGATTGCTGACTGGGTTCCAGACCAAATCTACAACCTTCCAGGTGATGAAGTGGTTACTGCAACTCGTGTTAATAACTATGGTGAAACTAAAGATGGTGCAATCATCGATCATAGCCTCTACGCTGCTAAAACACGTACCTTTGGTAATGACTACCAAGGTAAATATGGTGGTGCCTTCCTTGATGAATTGAAACGTCTCTACCCACAAATTTTTGACCGCGTTCAAATCTCTACTGGTAAACGCATGACAACTGATGAGAAGATTACAAAGTGGTCTGCTAAATACATGAATGGTACTAACATTCTTGACCGTGGCTCAGAGTACGTACTTAAGAATGGCCTCAACGGTTACTACGGTACAAATGGCGGTAAGGTTAGCCTTCCAAAAGTAGTAGGAAGCAACCAATCAACAAATGGAGATAATCAAAATGGTGACGGCAGTGGTAAGTTTGAAAAACGTCTCTTCTCTGTAAGATACCGTTATAACAATGGCCAATATGCTAAGAATGCCTTCATCAAAGATAACGACGGAAATGTTTACTACTTTGATAACTCAGGTCGTATGGCAGTCGGAGAAAAGACTATCGATGGTAAACAATATTTCTTCCTCGCTAATGGTGTGCAATTGCGTGATGGTTATCGTCAAAACCGTAGAGGTCAAGTATTCTACTACGACCAAAACGGTGTCTTGAGTGCAAATGGTAAACAAGATCCAAAACCAGATAACAATAACAATACATCAGGCCGTAACCAATTCGTACAAATTGGTAATAACGTTTGGGCATACTATGATGGTAATGGTAAACGTGTGACAGGTCACCAAAACATCAATGGTCAAGAACTCTTCTTCGACAACAATGGTGTCCAAGTTAAAGGGCGTACTGTTAACGAGAATGGTGCTATCCGTTACTATGATGCTAACTCAGGTGAGATGGCTCGTAACCGATTCGCAGAAATCGAACCAGGTGTTTGGGCTTACTTCAATAATGATGGTACGGCTGTAAAAGGTTCACAAAACATCAATGGTCAAGACCTCTACTTTGATCAAAATGGCCGTCAGGTCAAAGGTGCTTTGGCAAACGTAGATGGCAACCTTCGTTACTATGATGTAAACTCAGGTGAGCTTTACCGTAATCGATTCCACGAAATTGATGGTAGCTGGTATTACTTCGATGGTAATGGTAATGCTGTCAAAGGCATGGTTAATATCAATGGTCAAAACCTCCTCTTTGATAACAATGGTAAACAAATCAAAGGTCATTTGGTTCGCGTGAACGGTGTTGTTCGTTACTTTGATCCAAATTCAGGTGAAATGGCTGTCAACCGTTGGGTTGAAGTGAGTCCAGGATGGTGGGTTTACTTTGACGGTGAAGGCCGAGGTCAAATTTAATCGTTTCTAAACTGTATGAACCGAGACAGTAGTCTCGGTTTTTATGGCATGTTTGGATTTCGTTAAGGATTTGGTGATGACTGAAACTAGTGATTTTAAAACTATTTTGAGTTAGTCATAATAGTCTGACAGTGGTCGTTACATCTGCAATCCCTTGAATAAGTCATCATGCAAAAAAAGTTATTAATTATTTACAACTTAATACGTGAAAGTTGAGAAACTAGGGAGTCTCATTAAATGGTTCCAATCTATTGATGAAGCATCAAAGTCATTCTATACTAAAAGCAATGCTAGTTAACTCTTAGCATTTCATAGTTGAGGGCCAGGCACAGACTTTTTCTGTGCCATTCTCTTAGGTTCTTTCCTTATAATCTAAGGTAAGGTTCTAGCCTTTCAAAGATGAGAAGTAGTTGTGATAGTTTATAGTGTATTTCTTAAGAGAGTGTCTTTAGGTAGAAAAAACTCCATTAAAGATTCGTCATTTATCATATCGGTGTAATCTCATTTTGATGTCACTTTCATAAAACATTTGATAGATATTACACATTAAAACGCTATTTTTTCACTTGGGGGTTAAAATGATTAAAGTTCTTACACCTTACTTGTAAAAATTCGATTCTCGTATTATAGTATATATAAGAGATATCAAAAAATTTAATTTTTTGATAAAAGCTTGTTAGCTTCTCTGAGGGAAAATGAAATCTTAATAGAAAAGATTTCCATGAGAACTTGGCAAGTATAGGATTTTATTTCTCATAAAAAGAAGAAAGGGGGAGTATTTTTGAGAGCCTATAGGGAAGATGCGACTGAAGCAGCAGCAAGAACTGCCGAAAAGCATGTCGCACACGGATCAGGGAATACTGATTTAGTTGATACTATAGATCTTTCTAAATTATTGACTAGACCAAAACGTCACTCTGACCACCGTGCCCCCTCTCCATTAGATTTTGCTAGAGCTGATGAAGCTCTCTTTGATAATCATGCTCAATCGGAAACCGTGAGGATCCCATCTAAGCAAGAGATTATTTTTCAAGGAGCGGATTCGCAAACTCCAGATTCTGAAGTCATGGAAAAACATGTCTTTACGGGAACTAGAGATAGGAAGACTGGTTTAATCGAATGGGACAAGGACAGTTATACCTATCCTAAGATACCGGTACCAGTTGTCCAGGGCTATTTCGCTGACCAAAAGGAAGCGGGTTTTAACGTTGTCACACCCTATGTGCCAACGGTAACGGAACATGTGACCTATAGGAAATTGGGACGCATTATCCCTGTGACAGAAGATGGGGAATATATTCCAGGTGCTTTGACTAAGCAGTATAACAATAACAAAAAAGATCCACGAAAGGCGGGTGAGACAGCAACACCAGCTGTTCAAGATTATATGACAGATATTAAAAGTGTAGTACCGAACAAACCAGGAGGGGATACTCCGGTTGTGTATCGTAAAATTTTCAAGAAAGCCAGCATCACTTATATTGATGAAACTACCGGAGCTTACTTGGTTAGTGACCAGTTGACCGGTGAATTGGGTGAAGCGATTGAATACGGAACAGCAACACGTATCAAGACTTTCAAGGACATGGGATATGACTTGATTCAGGACGAATTCCCTAAAGACGCCATTTTTGATGATAAGGATATTGATGATCAAGAGTGGTTTGTCCTCTTGCAACACGATGTTGCCAAGGTAGGGCCTGACAATGAACAAGTCCCAGATGCTCCAATCAATCCTAATAATCCAGATGGACCTAAGTGGCCATCTAAGTATGCTTACGAGAAAGAAGTAAGCTTTACAGTCTTTTACAAGAGTACCGATGGCAATGCGGATTTGCCGGATGCCGATGTGCAAAAGGCTTATTGGGTGCGTACCCTTACCTTTGACAAGGTTACAGGTGAACTTGTTGATGAGACAGAATGGTCACCAAATAAGACCAAGTATTATGACATCTATGCACCAGTTGTTTTAGGCTATTTTGCAGATAGAGTAGAAGTTAAAGGTAGAGAGGTTACTGAAGATAACATCGAAGAAACCATTACCTACGTTCCACTTGGTAAGATTATTCCTATTGATGCGAATGGACGCTTGATTCCAAACGTTCCAACGCCAACCTTCAACAACGATGCCAATAACCCAACTAAGGTTAGTGAGACACTTGTTCCTCACATTCCGGGTTACCGTCCAATGCAACAAAGTGTCATGCCTGAGAGCTTGACAGACGATATTCTTGTTGAGTACGCTCCAATCCTTGAAGATGTAACGCAACCAACCTTGCAAACTGTCTTCTTCAAAGGTGCTGGAGAAGCAACACCGTCTGTTAATATTCAGTCTGACTTTACCTTCACTGGTAAATACAACCAAGCAGAAGACACTTACACTTGGGATCAAGACAGCCATACCTATGCTAAGGTTAATGTCCCAGTTATCGAAGGTTACTATGCGGACAAGGCTGTGGCTGGTATGCAGGTTGTTACACCTGATAAACCAGAAGCCACAGACAGTGTTGTCTATAAAGAACTCGGTAAGATTATCCCTGTTGATACCTTTGGTAATCCAATCGCGGATGCAGAACCAGTTCATTATGCTAATGATCCTCAAGATGCTACGCAAGTTATTGAAACACCAGCACCACAAGTTGCTGGCTACCAAGCTGAAAGTGAATTGGTATTGCCAATTGACCTCAGCATGGACCAAACCTTGGTTTACGAACCAATCTTGGATGATATCACGCAAGATACGAAACAAACGGTTACCTTCCAAGGTGCAGGCTACAAAGATCCAGTTATCAACATTCAAGATAGCTTCAGCTTCCACGGTAAGTTTAACCAAGTGGAACAAACAAGCACTTGGGATCAAGACAGCTTCACTTATGATGTTGTAGAAGTTCCAGTAGTTGAAGGCTTCTATGCAGATAAACGTCAAGCTGGTGGACTTGAAGTTCGACCAGACCTTCCAGAAGTGGAAGATACAGTTACTTACACAGAACTTGGTAAGATTATTCCAGTAGATGAGTATGGTACACCAATCGAAAATGCACCTACTCCAAGCTACAACAACGATCCTGAAGATCCAACCATGGCTATGGAAACAGTCGTTCCAGATGTTCTTGGTTACATTTCTGAAAAGGCCTTTATTACTCCAGAACACCCAGGTCAAGATACCAACGTGGTTTATGCTAAGGATGAGCAAAAAGCTATTATCCTTTACATGAATGAGCTTGATAAGTCAGAATTGACTCGTGATGTTGTTGTCGGAAGCTCAGGTGAGAAGATTGACTACTCTACTGATGAACAAATCGCAAACTTGCTCAAACAAGGTTATGAACTTGTCAACGATGGTTATGCAGAAGCCTTTGACCACACTTACAATGGTGACTCTGACTTTGACCAAGTCTTCGAAGTGGTTCTTCGTGAACGTTTGGTTCTCATCGACCCAGATATGCCAGCACCAGTTGCAGGTGAAGTCGTAGATCCAAACGATGTGAATAGCCCAGTTTGGCCAAATAGCGTAGAGATGCTTGAAAACCGTGCCGATGTGACACGTACCATCCAGTATGTCTTCGAAGAAGGTGGCTTGGCTAGCGACGACTACGTTGAAGTTCTTGATTTCAAACGTTTGGCTAATGTTAACCTTGTGACAGGTGCTATCAATTATGAAGCATGGTCAAGTACTCAAGCTGGCTTCTCAGCTGTTCCTTCACCAGAGGTTGTCGGATTTACACCAGACCGTATGGAAGTCGCTGAAATGACAGAGGTTTCTGTGGAAACTCCTGAAATCATGGAAGTGGTTACTTACCTCAAGGATGCTCAGAAAGCTACAGTCACTTATGTTGACGGTACAACTCGTAAGAAACTTGAAGTGGTCGACTTGCTTGGTAAATCAGGCGAAGTGATTGAATACTCAACAATCGAACGTATCAAGTACTATAGCGACCGTGGTTATACCCTTCTTGCTGATGGCTTCACAAACGGTGTGATCTTTGATGGCGATTCACATGTTGACCAAAACTTCATGGTTACCCTTCGTCATGGTACCGTTCAAGTAGGTCCAGATAACATCCAAGAAGCTGGTACACCAATCAACCCAGCAAATCCTGATGGTGCCAAATGGCCAGAACGCGAAAGCTACATCAAAGATGTAACCTTCACAGTTCTTTACACATCTAGCGATGGACAAGCAGAACTTCCTGCCAATAACATCCAAACTGCTCAATGGACACGTAGCTTGACTATTGATAAGGTTACAGGTGAAGAGCTTGGTTCAAGCTACTGGACTTCAAATAAGGGTCAGTTTGAAACAGTCATCACTCCTGAAGTAGAAGGCTATAGCGCTGATAAGGATAAGGTTGAAGGTAAGACAGTAGGTCAACGTAACCTTGAGGAAACCGTTGTTTATATCCCATTAACAGGCGATATTAACGGTAAACCTAAGGAAGACAAGGCAGACGATATCGTTGTTGAAGAAATCCAAGACCTAGAAGTTCTCGACCAAGTCGAAGAGCAAGTCGAAGCTCATGATGGACCAGTCACTTATGGACCAGGCGATGACTTTGAAGCACCTGTTTCAAGTCAAGCCGAGGGTAAAGGCTCTAAACACAAGATGCCAATTAATCTCTCAAATGAGGAAGAAGCAAGCAAAGGTAAGATTGAAGAAACCATCAATATCGCAGGCTTCACCGTATCGGTAACAGGTCTAGGACTTGGCCGCAACGGACGTAAAAAGAAAAATAAAAAAGATCACAAAGATCAAAAGGACAAATAATATAAAGCCCTGAATGACTCAGGCATGCCCAGACAGAAAGAAAATCTCAAGTTGCCTTGTGCACTTGAGATTTTTTTGTGGATTATTTCTTATCTAAAATCAGATGTTTAAAGACTATCTCAGAATATTTTTTAATTAAAAATATGTAAAACTATTAACTCTGATTTTTTTCCGAATATATATTGATAAACTACAATTATAGTGAAAGGTACCTTCGCTATAACAAGACGTTCTCCAGATTGGGTTTCAGATTTTAAAACTTCCTCTTTTAATGCATATGCATGGGTGGAACTTGATGGTAAACCTATTGGTGAGAGCATTAGTTTGTCAAAATTTCAAAAGGTTCTATTCGTCAAAGGAAAGCAAAATGATTAATATTACTAATTTAAATAAAACATATGATGACAAAGTTGTATTATCAAATATAACTTTTCATGCTAATAAAGGTGAGATTACTGGTTTGATAGGACCTAATGGTTCTGGAAAATCAACCCTAATAAAAATACTATTAGGATTGGAGTCAGCTGATAGTGGAAAGGCAACTATTTTGGGAACAACATATAGTGAGTTAGGAGCTGAGCCAATCTCTATAGTAGGAACTTTTTTAGATAGTTATCAACCTTATCCAAGTAGAACTGGTTATGAGCAATTAAGATGGATTGCACTTTCTTGTGGACTCAGTAAGCAACGTTGTATTGAATGTTTAGAAATTGTTGGATTAAAAGATGTTGGTAAGAAAAAAATCAAAGATTATTCTTTAGGAATGAAGCAGAGATTAGGTTTAGCAACAGCAATACTTGCAGACCCAGATATTTTGATTTTAGACGAACCTATTAATGGGTTAGACCCAGAAGGAATCCGTTGGTTAAGAGAGTTTCTCAAAGACTTTGTGAAACAAGGAAAAACAGTACTATTAACTAGCCATTATATGAGCGAACTTGAATTAACCGTAGATAGAGTTGTAGGTATTTCAAATGGTCACGTTGTTCTAAATGACAAACGTGAGCAAGTATTGAAGGAATATGATAGTTTTGAAAACGCCTATTTTAGCTCTGTACACGAAAGGAGTAGTGTAAAATGTTAAGTCAAGTTATTAAGGGGTATTTATATAAATATAGTCACCTAACTTTATTTAAAATGGGATTTTTTATCTTAGTTGTAGTTAGTTTGTTTTTTACCTATCAAAATATTCAAGTCATTAATGCACTACACACTGGTGCTGCAAACTCAGTAAATATTGATCCAAATGTAATTGAAACTCCCTATAGAACGGTGAGAGATGCTATTTTATCATCTCCGTATCAAGCAACCGTATTATTTTTGCCTATATTGTCAGCATTAATTCTAGCAACTGATTATCAATTTGGTGAGGATGAGTTTTCATCACTAATTTGTGCTAACTGGAAAATAAGATTGTTTTCACAGATATTTAGTATAATTGCTATTTCAATAACGACGACTTTTACGTTGTTTTTATTAAATGCATTACTTCTAAAATTCATGTTAGTTAGTAAGTTACAAAGTATTCTGTCTATAGGCTTAATGCTTGATGTTTTCATTAGAATAGTAGCTTTTACAATTACACTTAATTTACTCTCTCTATTACTTGTAAAAATAACAAAAAGATCAATTCCTTCTTTGATTGTGATAGTTCTGTTGTTAGTTTTCTCTTTATCAGGCATACTTAGGGCAATTTCTCCTATTTTAGATAATTTATTACCTTTAATTGGAGCTAAGTCTTTTGCTTTTGATAGGATCGAAGCCGGTCAGACAACCCAAGTATATGGAGCGATTCTTTTACTATTTGAAACTTTCCTTACGACGATTTGTTTATTTTATTTAGAAAAAATAAAATGGGGGAAGAAGAATGAAAAGCCAATTGCATAGCTTGTTTTATAAAAAATATAGTTTATTACCTGTACAGGTTTATTTATTATTTCAGTTAGTATTTGTTATTATAATAAGTTTATTAAGATACCTAAAATTCGAAGTTAATGGTGATTCTATCACTTTTAGCAGTTCTGTCTTATTAACTATAATATCGTTCTCTTTTTTAGGGAATGGAGTTTTAAATGCAAGTGTAGAATTGAAAACACAAAGTTATAAGCAAGTTTACCTGAACAACGGAAGTAGGGTGAAAGCTACATTATATATATTATTAATAGACCTACTAGAATGTCTAACACAGTCAGTATTAGCAGGTTTAATAGTAATGATATTTAGTCAGGGTACTCATAGTGAAGTAAATTTTTATTACTACTTGTTTGGTTCAGTTATATACTTTTTAGCGGGTTACTCTTTTTCCTTTTTATGTGGTAATTCAATGATTGCACTTGCAATTTTGCTATTATTTCCTATACTGGTGTTGCCTTTTATAGATAGGGTTATACCAATAGCTTCAAGTGTAATAATATATGATTTAGTTTTTCAGCTAATACATACAAACTATTCTATAATGCGTTTTATTGTATTCATAATTTGGCTTATTGGATTATTCCTTACTAGTTATTACCTTATTAGAAAGGAATTTTTAAAGTAACCCAAATAAAGATTGTTTTTTTAGATGAGACAACATCGAATTTAGATAGATTGACTGAAAAATAGATACAAGACTTTGGAGCACATATTCTGTTACTTAAAAATGAGCATTATTGAGATTTGGTAGAAACTCAATTTATTGAATTATCAATTATATGCTAATTTTGAAATGTATTTTCGATTTTTAATTATGTTACAATATATTCAAAACGTACGAGGAAAAAAATGGTAAAGTCTAAAATTCTAGTTATTGACGATGATTTAAAAATTTTAAGATTGATTAAGAATATTCTGGAGAAAAACTCCTATGTAGTTGAAACTAGAAATTCTGTTGAAGATATTAACCTATGTGACTTCATAGGATTTGATTTGATTTTACTGGATATAATGATGCCAGTGAGTGGTATTGATATTTGTAGTAGTATCAGAAGTCAGATTCAAACACCCATAATTTTTATAACTGCTAAAAACCTTGAAGAAGATATTGTTGAAGCTATTGGAATAGGTGCAGATGATTTTATTACCAAACCATTCGGTATGAAGGAGTTGGTTGCAAGAGTCAAAATGCATATTAGAAGAGATAAAAGGCTACTTTCTGTCGGAGATACTGAGACTAGTGGTTTACTTCAATTTGATAGGGTAGGAAAGGAATTAATAGTAGACGGTAATAGTATTTCTCTTTCGAGAAGGGAATTTAATTTATTATATTTGTTGTTTACCTATCAAACTAAAATCTTTAGTGTAGAGGAACTTTATGAATATTTGTACCCTCAAAGTTCAGAAGTTCAGTACCGAAGTATCACAGAGTATATCTATCAGATTCGACAAAAATTAAAACCTTATGGTATTGATCCAATTAAAACTCTTTGGGGTGGGGGATATAAATGGCAAAATCAATAACATTAAAGCAGTTGATAAGAGCAACTTATTTGAAAATTATTTTTCAATTTCTGATATGCATTTGTTTTTTTTATATCATTCCTGCCCTATTTACAGCAGTTGAAGGAATTAATGCTAACAATGTGAATAGCTTTACTATGTTTTTTAGTGTTAGCTCGTGGATTTATCTTTGTGTCATTTTAGTTGTTATAATTGTAAGAAATGTACAAAAACTTCTATATGAAATTCAGATAGAGATGAAGACAGTATATGAACAAAGCTTATATTCAGACAATAACAAATACTCTAAGCCACTAAGGTTATTTGAATTTATTGAGACAAAAGAACATATTATGAAGATGCAGGATAAAATTCAGAAGATGCTTGAAAAAGAGAAGAAACAAAAGCAAGAGCTAATGTTCAGAGTGTCTTCCGCAGCACATGATTTAAAGACACCTCTAACAATAATTTCAGGTAATGCTGAGTATCTTCAGACATTTGATTTGTCTCCTGAGTTAACTCAATGCTTATTAGATATCGAATCTTCAAGTCAACAGCTAGATAATTATTTTAATCAATTTATTCAATATTCAAAAACATTTTATAAAGATAATATCAATAAAGAGCATATTACTTCGGAGCAGCTTGCGTCATGTTTGATTAGAGAATTAACTCCTCTGACAACTGGGACCTGTGTTTTAAAAGTATTGAATGAAACCCCATCTGATACTACTATTCATATTGACTTAGTATTATTCTTAAGAGCACTTACTAATCTTGTGAATAATGCAATGTCCTATAGTCAATCAATGATGCCAAGGATAGTAATAAAATTATCATCTGAGCAAAATAAGATTGTTTTATCGGTTTGGAATGATGGCTCAAGGTTCTCGGCTAATATGATTGATAATGTAGGATCGCTCTTTTACCAAGATAATCAATCAGGAAAAGACTCTCAGAATCACCATTTTGGAATAGGGTTATCTTTTGTAAAAAGAGTCGTAGAACTTCATGATTGGGAACTGAAACTTTCTAATGAAAATAATGGAGCTATGGTTACAATTTATATTTAGTAATGGTTTTTTAGTTGAGATTATTAGCTAGTTTATATCCATTCGCTTGTGGTAACATCACTTCTATACTACAATATAGGAGAATAAGCAAAAAAGGAGTATGCCATGCCAACTGAATATGAAAAGATGATTGCAGGTGACTTTTATAAACCTAGCGATCCTAAGTTACGTGCCCTAGCAGCCAGCTCAAGAGAAAAACAATGGGCCTTCAATGCTGAGCCTGACCGTCTCAAAAGGGCAGAGATTGTCAAATCTTGGTTTGGTTCGACTGGTGAAAATGTTGCCATGAATCCTCAGTTCGTTACGGATTACGGTGTTAATATCCATATCGGTGAAAATTTTTACTCTAACTGGAATTTGACCATGCTGGATATCTGTCCTATCACGATTGGTGACAATGCCATGATTGGCCCTAATTGTCAGTTTTTGACGCCCTTGCATCCGCTTGATCCAACCGAGCGTAATTCAGGCATTGAATATGGTGCTCCAATTACGATCGGTGATAATTTCTGGGCCGGTGGAGGCGTGACCATCCTTCCAGGAGTGACCTTAGGGGATAATGTAGTTGCTGGAGCAGGAGCCGTTGTGACCAAGTCCTTCGGTGACAATGTTGTTCTAGGTGGAAATCCGGCGCGTGTGATTAAGGAAATTCCTGTAAAGAAAGACTAAATATAGCAACTCAAGGATTCTAGGTCCTTGAGTTTTCTATTTTTTGAAAGAATCTATTGACTTGAGCTAATAATTCTTCTATACTGCTAGTTAGCTAACAATATAGTTAAGGAGTCATTTTTTTGGACCATTTTGGACGCTTGTTAAAACAAGCCAATAACAATATGATGCGTCATTTTGACCAGTTTGCTAGGCAATATGATTTGACTGGAAATCAGATGGCTGTCATTGATTTTATAACCAATCATGCGGATCAAGAAGTCTTTCAACGGGACATTGAGCACGAATTTGAGATTCAGCGTTCGACAACGACAGTGCTCTTACAGCGAATGGAGAAGAAAGGCCTTATCGAACGACATACCTCATCGAAAGACGCTAGGCAAAAAGCGGTTGTTTTAACGAATAAGGCAGTAAAAATCGCGTCTGCCTGCCAATCTTATCTTCGTAAAGAAGAGGAAGAGTTTGCCCAGCAGTTTTCAGCTAAAGAGAGAGAAGTCTTTCTCAAAATCTTACAACACTACCGCAATATTTAAGTTTATCTAGGAGGAATAAATACTTATGTTAGAAGATAAAATCTCCACCAAGGTCCTGTGTGCCATCTTTGCGACAGGAATCCTTTCATTTTGTGGAGTAGCTGGTGAAACAGCTATGAACATCACCTTTCCTGTATTGATGAAGGCATTCTCAGTCAATACGTCAACCGTACAGTGGGTTACAACCATTTATCTCCTAGTGGTCGCTTGTGTGGTTCCCTTATCTGCCTATCTCAAGCGCTCGTTTAAGATGAAAACCATCTTTCTGGTCGCAAACCTTTTGTCTATTTTAGGTGTCCTCATCGACTTTATAGCGCCTAGTTTCGGCTTTGTTGTTTTGGGACGATTGGTTCAAGGGATGGGTGTTGGTTTTGCCCTACCTCTCATGTTTAACATCATTTTGGAGCAGGTACCAAGTCGTAAGATTGGTCTCATGATGGGAGTTGGGACACTGATTACAGCCGTTGCTCCAGCCATTGGACCGACTGTTGGTGGTCTCTTGACAGCGCACTTTGGTTGGCGTTCTATCTTCCTCGTCCAGTTTCCTATTCTCTTGGCTTCACTGATTGCAGGGATTCGCTCAATTGAGCAAAAGAGTGAGGTGCAACGTGAATCTTTAGATTTCCTCAGTCTACTAGCTACTATCTTTCTTTTCTTGGGTTTGATTTTAGGTCTTCATGGGGTTGCTGACCATGCTTTCGTTAGTTTCTCAGTTCTTGGTTGGCTTTTGATTGGTATCTTAGGTCTTGTCGTTTTGATTTGGCGTTCAACAACATTGGACAAGCCTATTATCAATCTCTCCATTTTGAAAAATCGTAAACTGACAGGTCATATCATCGCTTTCTTCTCTTTCCAATTGGGATCCCTTGCGATGAGTTTTCTCTTGCCAAACTATGTGCAATTGGTTAACCACTCGAATACAACTTCTGCAGCTTTAATGTTGCTTCCAGGTGCTATTATCGGTGCAGGATTCGCTCCATTCTCAGGTATCATTTTAGATAAGATGGGAGCACGTAAACCGATTCTTATTGGGGCTACCCTTATCGTACTCGCTCAGTTGTTATTTAGCTTGTTTGGTCTCTCTCTTTCCAATACGTTGATCCTCGTCTTTTACATGATTTTCATGACGGGGCTTGGCGTTTCCTTTGGTAATGTCATGACCAATGGACAGAAACAACTGTCGCTAGATCAACGTGCTGATGCCAATGCCATCTTTAACACGCTCCAACAATTTGCAGGAGCAGTGGGAACAACGTTAGCCTCTCTAATTGTTGCTATGAGTCAAGCTAATCACAAGATTGACTTTGCACAAGCAACGGCTCAAGGTAGTCGAAATGGCTTTATGGTCTTATTTGCTCTAGCCATTTTCCAACTCCTTGTCTTAGTTAGCGTTGTCAAAAAGAATGATTAATAACAAGTTTGAAGCAAAGGAAACATGCTTTCCCTTGCTTTTTCTTTTCTTAAATGAAATACTAATCTTACTGCAAATTTTAGTGTTACTTTAAGATTTATGACTTATAATAACCTTAAAAAATGAAACAGTCTTCGATGAAGATACTAGAAAGAAGGGAAGGACCATGTCTTTACTTAAGAAAATTCATCCTGACCAGCCGCTCAAGGAACTGAGATGGTTTGATATCGGTATTGTTACGCTGATTATGTTTGGTCAGTTTATTGTTCGTTCGACACAGATGTATTTGGCCAGTTTGTCTCCAAGCCTTTCCACAGCAATCAGTGAGACGTCAACAAATACAGCCAGTGAAGGAGCAGCTTACTCAAGCAATTTCACCTTGCAGATTATTCTCCTAGCCTTAGCGATTATTTATCTCTGGATACGCCATTTTGACTTTAAACAACTGCCAATCCGTCTAGAGTGGTCTGTTCTCTTTTGGGTGCCTTTTATTTTTGCTATCATGGGCTTATTTGCTGATATGGTAAGTACTTTGTCAGGACAATATAATTATTTTAGCCCTCAGGTTCTAGCCTTTATTAGCCCTATGGCTGTGATTGATAAGTTTATGACATTGTCACCTATGGCAATTGCTTATGGGTTGCTCAACGGTTTCTACGAGGAATTTTTCTTCCTAGGACTCTTGACCTCGGTTAAGGACAAGTATAAGTGGTTGGTCTTGCTCTTTTCAACCATTGTTCGTGTGTCTTTCCATACCTATCAGGGTATGCTATGGGCTCTGGTTATCGGGGTTGTCTTTGGTCTCCTCTATTATTTCCTTTATAAATATAAGGTTAAAAACTTGCTTCCATTTTTCCTCGTTCATGCCTTAGCAGATATGTTTGGCTCGAGCTTAATATATCTCTTGGTAAACTGGAATTATTAGTCAAATAACTCCCTTCGTTTAAGTACGAGGGGAGTTGTTTTACTCAATTAAGCCAAGAAAAACTCTAAACGACTAGCTAATTGTAATGATTATTAATTAGAGATTGGTTTGATTTTTATTAAAAATATGAGATAATAGATTTGGACTAATTTTAAAACAGCAATTTTAGAGGGAGACAATGATGTCAAAACGACTATTTTCGGATGAGCCGAATGCCCCCAAACCCCTTAAGGAGCTTTTCTGGGAAAATGCAGAAAAAGCTCGTATGGGGGAATTTTGGAAAGATAAAAAGAGTTACAGAGAGCTCTCAGAAGCCACGGGGATTCCGTCAGGAAGCCTTCGGATGCTCTTTATGAACAAGCCTAAGGGAAATATCCCAAAGATTGTAACTATTACTAATGGTCTGGCCAAGGTGACTGGGAAAAACATTACACTTGGAAAGCTCTTAGCTCGAGACAATCAGTATGAAGTTTTTGAGTTTCCAAGAGATCCTGATCAAGTCACCCAAAACTTGTGGCACAATATTCGCAAGAAGCTGGAAATCACGGAAGATATGGATGAGGGAGAAGTCAGAGAACGTATGACAGCATTTGTAGTCTCATCTGGTATGGCTCAAACCAACTATAACCTGATCAATCAAAAAGGAACGGTTTCGCTTGATACTTTAGAAAAATTTTCAAAAAGACTTAGAGTTGAGCCTTATGAATTGTTGGCTACCATCAGACGAAGGGAGATTATTGATAGGGATGACTTCCCTATTCCTAAGGAAAATGTTAGCGACTACCACATCGATATTGGTAAGCTCAATACTTTCATTAAGCTCCAACCCTACTCGCCCAACGGTCAAGAGGTAGCCTCTGCAGACTTAAGCCCACAGAATCTTTATCATTATTATTCAAAGGGAACTATCGGAGATATGCCCATAAAAACGGCCTATAAGTTTAAAAGACTTGTGGATATCTATGAAGCAGAATATGGTCCCCTTGAACCTTCAAGTCGAGTTTTAGATGTCAAGGAACTAGAAAGATTCCTTTATAGTGGTATGATTACTGGTTATGCCATTGCTAAGACAGGGTTGATGAATGCGACCAATGGAAATCTCTATATCAGGGGCAAACGTCCTATCGAATCCATGCAACTGGATCGTGCCTTCGGTCTCTATAAACACCTAAAAAGACTGAAAAAGGACCAATAAATTCTTTACCTAACAAAAAGCCAAAATCAGAATGCTGATTTTGGCTTTTTGTTTGTTTTTTTATCTGTAAGACTAGTAAGAATAATTTTAGTCAATTTTCGGACTTATTTTACAATTGTTTCGCACGTCCATTTTCATCAAAGTGATAAGTCACACCATTGATGGTACGTGTTTGGTTGGTTACGAGCTCACCAGAGTTTTCATCGTAATAACGAGTACCCTTGTAGTCTGTAACGAAATTGCCTTTAATTTGCTTACCTTGATAATCAAAGTAGAGGTGTTGACCATTGATGACTTGATCAAAGATAAGAGCCTTTCCATCGTTACCGAAGTAGTACCAATTGCCCTTCCAATTGAAGAATTGATTGGTTACAGCAGCCCCAGTCTCAGCGTCGAAGTAGTAGACAGGATTGTCATAGGGTGAACGGTTATAGTTGAAGAAACTATAAGGTTTCACCAGCTCTCCTTTAACTTGTTCGCCCATTCGGTATTTTGTTGCGACGGGATTACTGAAATAGTAGAGATTACCATCTATTTTGGCAAGTCCTAATACTTTATTTCCTTCATCATCTAGGTAGTACCAGTTACGTCCAGATTTAACAAAACCTCTTTGTCGTACAGCAGCCCCAGTCTCACTATCATAGTATGGTTCGTAACCGTAAGGTCCGAATTCTCCTCTTAAAACTTCCCCATATCCTGTAATAAAATAATCCTTACCGTCAATTTTTTTATAACCAGAACTTATCTTATTATCATCGTCAAGATAGTATAATTTACCACCAGCCTTTATAAATTGCTTACGAGGGGCTTCGTGACGAGCACCAGAGTCTTTATCGTAGTAGTAGCCTTCTGCGATTGCGTCTTTAGCTTGTACTCCATAAGAGTCAAAGTAAACGTGCACCCCATCAATGGTTTGTTCACCTTTAAGGATATTCCCCTCCGCATTAGCGTAGTACCAGTTTCCATTGTGGTTAAAGTATTGACCTTTTACAAGAGCTCCAGAATTTTTATCATAGTACTTAACTGGGCTAGTATAGGAGTTTGCTTTAACCGCATGCCCATTACTATCGGTAAATTCTCCTTTAATTTGATTGCCATAATATGGATCAAAGTGAACCTGTACCCCGTCGATGGTTTGATCGCCTTTAAGGATTTTTCCTTCTCCATTAAGATAGTACCAGTTATCGTTGATGTAAACGTAGCGATTGGTACCAAGGTCTATTTTAGCACCAGAATCTTTGTCGTAGAAGTAGCCGTCATTACCAAAGACACCTTTGGCTTGTTTACCATCATAAGGGTCAAAGTATACAGGAACATTGTTAATGGTTTGAGAACCTTTAAGCCGTTTACCGTCATTGCCTACGTAGTACCAGTCTTTGTCGACTTGGACATAACTATTGATTACGAGAGCACCAGTAGTACTGTTATAATATTTTTTGTTACTTGCGAAATTTCCCTTAACCTGAGCGCCAGTTTTTTCGTCAAAGAAGTATTCAATGTTGTCGATGACGGTCGCTCCTTTAATAGCCTTACTATCTGCTCCAATGAAGTAGGTCTTGTCATTAACGGTAACGAAACGATTAGTAACTAGATTTCCAGAGTCTTTATCGTGAAATTGATTTTTATAGTCAAAATCTCCTTTAACTTGTTTACCTCCATATTCAAAATAAACGTGAGCTCCATCAATAATGTGTTCACCGGTTAAAATTTTTCCATCGTTACCGACATAGTACCAATTGTCTCTGATTTGCACATAACGATTGGCACCAAGATCAACACGATTACCGTCCTGATCGTAAAAGTAACCATCATCGCCAAAATTGTCGAAAACTTGGCATCCCTCGTATTTATCAAAGTAGACTTGTTTACCATCAATTGTTTGAGGACCAGTTAACCGAACTCCTTGGTCGTTAACATAATAACGTTCATTTCTATGTCTGTAGGGGTTGTAGGCGATGATATATTGGTTAGTAGCTAGAGCACCAGTATCTTTATCATAATAGCGTTCATTATTGTCAGTACTATCTTTAACAAAATAGCCCTTAACTTGAACACCTCCTTGGTCGAAGTAAACCTTAACGCCATCGATGGTTTGTGGTCCCTTTAAAATAGCACCATCATTTCCAGCATAGTACCATTCCCCGTTTAATTCGAAATAGCAATTTGTTCCGAAATCCACTTGTTTTCCGTTTTCGTCGTAATAACGGTTATCAGAAGCAAATCTACCCTTAACTTGTTCACCATACTGATCAAAATAATACCACGCTCCATTAATTTCCTTGGGTCCGATTACTTTATTGCCATTTTCATCTAGGTAATAGGTGCTACTGTAACTATCAACGAATTTATTAGTAACAAGAGCACCAGAATCTTTGTCATAATAGTGACCGTCCCAGGTAAATTCCCCTTTAACCTGAACACCACCTTGATCGAAGTAAACCTTAACGCCATCAACAGTTTGTGGTCCAGTCAGGTCTTTACCGCTAGCATCCTTATAATGCCAGTATCCATACTTATCGCTGTAGTAATAACCACCAGTGACGTTTGTTTCCTTGTTCGAAGTTTCGTTAACTGAAGCTGTCTCACTGGCAGCTCGGTCTGTAGATACAGCTTCGCGTGTTTGGCCAGAGGCTGATTCTGAAGGAGCTTGGCTTTCACTTACAGTTGTTGAAGCTGTTTCACTGGTAGTTTCAGAGCTTGCAACAGAAGTTGTGGCTTGTTCTGAGTCATTTGTAGTGCTTTCAGTGCTAGCAACTTTTTCAGTAGTAGCAGGAGCTTCAACAACCTTAGTTTCTACGAGGTCTGCTGTGGTTTCTACATTGGCAGTGGTAGCAGCAGTCACATCAAGGTTTGATGCGTTGTCAGCTTTAGCTTCTTCAGCGAAGGCAGGCTTTGCGATGAAGGCAAAACCTGCAAGAGCAGTTGCACATGAGAATGCAATCAGACGTTTTTTGGACCTAGGTCCAGTAAAATTAGAATGTACTTTCATACTTTTTCCTCCTTTTTCCTAAGTCTTATTATAGCGCTATTTTAGAGACTTTCAAGGAAATATAAGAAATTTAGACAAAAATAAGAAAACGATTACATTATAAAGTGACTAACAAGGTAAATGTCACAATTTTAGTAGTCATAAGAGTTTAAAAAAATCCAGGACTTGAGTCCTGAATTTTAGGAGATTATGAAAAAGAAAAGTTTTAGAATGATTATAGTATATAGAGGAGATCCTAAAGTTTTCTTAAAGTAAGGGATACCTTAAACTTTAGTCGCATTACCATTTTCATCAAAATGATAAGTTACACCTTTGATAGTACGTGTTTGGTTGGTGACTAGTTCACCAGAGTTTTCATCGTAGTAGTGACCATCTGGTGCAAAAGCGCCTTTAACTTGTCTACCATGATTTGTATCGAAGTAAAGTTTTTGCCCATTAATTTGAACGGCACCGGTAGCTGCTGTACCATCACCGTAGAAATAGTGCCAAGCTCCTTCCGTAAAGACAAAGCGATTTTTGGCAGCCTTACCAAATTGATCGAAGTAGTAGATTTTACCATTGATGTAATTAATACTATCCTGCCACATGTCACCTAGTTGGGTGTATTTATAGGCACCTCCTTGACGGAAGTAATATAAATCACCATTGATTTCATGAAGTCCAAGGACTTTTTCACCTTTCTCGTCAAGATAGTAAGTTAAGCCTCTGTTATCTTTAACAAACCCAGCTTTGGTTACTTTGCGACCATTATCTTTATCGTAGTAGTACTCAGGCATATATACGCCATCTCGACCAAAATCACCTTTGGCTTGTACCCCTCGATAGTTGAAGAAGACATCTTGTCCATCGATATTTCGAGGTCCCTTGACTGGTTTACCATCTTTACCTACATAAAACCAATTACCCATGTATTCAACATAACGATTGGTTACAAGGTTTCCTGAATTAACATCGTAGAATGCGTATAAATCACCGTAAGAATTACCATAAGCCCCTTTGACCTGTTGACCGTTGTCACGGAAGAACACTTTTTGTCCATTGATAATTTGAGCTCCAGTAAGGTTGTCTCCATTTGCGTTTTTATAATACCAGTTTCCGTTATCATCACTATAATAACCATTTGGGTTAGGAGCATCCGTACCGACACCATTTTCATCAAATCGATAGGTCATACCATTAATTGTTAGAGTGGTGTTAGTGACGCGTGCTCCAGAATTAGGATCATAGTAGCGAAGAATACCATTGTCGAGAACAAGCTCTCCTTTAGCCTGACGACCATTGGCATAGAGGTAAACGATTTGACCATCTATATTGGCTTCACCATTCTGAGGACGAATAGCATTTCCATCTTCACCATAGTAGTACCAGCCATCATTTTCTTGGACATAGCGGTTTTTAACGGCTTGACCAGTAACTGAGTCAAAATAATAGCGACGTGTAATATTAATAGGAGTACCATAACCGTAAGAACGTGGTGAATTTTGACCTTCTTCTAGTAAAATACTGATTCCCTTTTGTAGGACGCCGGTATCAACAGGAGAGGCAGCTTCACGTGCTTTGAAATAGTAGATGTTACCATCAATTTCACGTATTCCTGTAAATTTAGAACCATCGTTCTTGATGTAGAAAGTTTGGCCTTTTTTATTCTGAACTAGACCTTCTTTTCGGACCCTTGCACCAGAGTTAGGGTCGTAATAGAAGGTTTGATCTGGATAACTATAAGATTCTCCACTAAAGTCACCTTTGATTTGAATACCATCATTATTAAAATAAACTTCTTGACCATTGATAGTTTGTTCGCCTGTTAGTGGTCGTCCAGTAGCATCTAAATAATACCAATTGCCCTTGTATTCTAGGTAACGATTGGTTTGAAGTTGACCAGAATTATCATCGAAATAACGACGTAGATCACCAGACCAATAGAAATCTGGCCCTTTAATTTGTTTACCATCTTCGCGGAAAGAGACACGTACACCATCAATGGTTTGGTCTCCAGTAAGGTTTTTACCGCTGGCATCTTTATAGTACCAGTTGCCTTGGTCATCACTATAGTACTGACCACCAGTGACGTTTGTTTCATTAGGTACTGAAGCAGTTTCACTGGCAGCTCGGTCTGTAGTTACAGCTTCTCGTGTTTGGCCTGTGGCCGATTTTGCAGGTGCTTGGCTTTCGCTTGCAGTTGTTAAAGCCATTTCACTTGCAGTTTCAGAGCTTGTAGCAGAAGTTGTAGCTTGTTCTGAAACATTTGTGGTACTTTCAGTGCTAGCTACATTTTCAGTAGTAGGAGGAGCTTCAACAACCTTTGTTTCTACGAGGTCTGCTGTAGTTTCCACATTGGCAGTGGTAGCAGCAGTCACATCAAGGTTTGATGAGTTTTCAGCTTTAGCTTCCTCAGCGAAGGCAGGTCTTGCTATGAGGGCAAAACCTGCAAGGGCAGTTGCACATGAGAATGCGATCAGACGTTTTTTGGACTTTTGTCCAGTAAAATTAGAATGTACTTTCATACTTTTTCCTCCATTTCCTAAGTTCTATTATAGCGCTATTTTAGAGAGTTTCAAGAAAAAATAAGAAATTTAGATAAAAATAAGAAAACGATTGCATAAAAAAGAGAGTGAATGGCAAATGTCACAATTTTAGCAGTCACAAGAGTTTAAAAAAACAAAAAAATCCAGAACCTATGCCCTGGATTTAGGAGATTATGAAAAAGAAAAGTTTTAGGATGGTTATAGTATATAAATTAAATCCTAAAGTTTTCTTAAAGTGGTAGAAATATTTTGTCTTTCCTTTTTAATTCACTTTCTCAGTAGCCACACCATTTTCATCGATGATATAAGTTTTGCCGTCTTTTTCGAGAGTGGTATTCGTCCACATAGCCCCACTGTCTTTGTCAAAGTAGTAAGTTTTACCATCAATCTCTACTAGGCTACCTTTGACTTGCTTACCATTTTTATCAAAGTAGAGTTGAACACCATCAATGGTTTGACGGCCTGTTAGGAGTTTGCCCTCTTTGTCGTAGTAGTACCAGTTCCAGAAATCATCGCGAACAAATTGGTTTTTAGCCGTAAATTCAGTCACTACTCCTTCATTATCAATTGTGTAGGTCTTATCATCGACTTTCAAAGTGTCGTTAGTAATGATAATAGTGGTGTACATACCAGCATATCTTTCTGTTCGATATGATTTTGTTAGACGATAGCGCTTGCCATCGATTTCTTTCCATGTAGGCTTATCAACACTTTTTACCTCAGGTTGGAAGTAGTGAAGGTGACCATCAGAGCCTCGTTGGATGCCCTCGAGGAGGACACCGTTTTTATCAGTTCCATAGATTCCAGAGAAACTAGGCCCGCCCCAAAATGTTTTTTTTGAAAAAAGGGCTCCAAAATAGTTTTTTTCTATTTTACTATCTGTGACTAGATAAAGTTTGCTGTCATAACCTATGATACCATCAAGAACTTGACCCTTTGAAGCAAAGATATATTCTTTTCCATCGATAATTTGTTTACCAGTTAAGACTTCGCCGTTAGCATTGGTACGGTAGGTAGAAGTGTTTGCATGGAACATTGAAGGAGTTTCAACAATGCCATATTTGTTCTTGACCAATTGTCCTTGGTAATCAAAAAGATAAATCTTCCCATCAATTGTGACAGTATCATTTTTAGCCAAAAGTCCATCAGGTTTGAAATAATAACGTTTACTGTCAATGGTATGCCATCCAATAAATGCAGCACCATCTTCGCCTAAGTAATTAGTATAAGTTGTATATTGAGGTTCTGTCCTATAGCCATTGAAAATTGAAGTGTGATGCCACTGATTCGTTAATAGAGAACCATCATTCTCATCGAATCGATAGTATTTTCCACCAATCTCTCGTTCTTGTCCTTTGACTTGTTTGCCATCTTTATCAAAATAAAGGATGACACCATCAACATTTTGCCAACCAGTCAATTTTTCACCGTTGGCAGTGTAGTAATACCAATCTTTTTGGTTGTCAGATTGGAAATGACCACCCGTCACGACCTGAGTAGGTAGTTGTGTTTTTTCGGTAAGGATACCATCGGCATCTGCTAAATAGGTTTTACCGTCTACTTCAATACTTGTATCAGTTACTTTACGTCCATTATCTTTATCGTAGTAGTAATCCTTGCCATCAATGGTTACCTTTTCACCCTTTGCTTGGATGCCATTGTTATGGAAGTAGAGGTTAAAGCTATCGATGGTTTGTGGGCCAGTTAGTTTGTGGCCCTCGCTGTCTAGGTAATACCAGTTACCTTGCTCATCAGAAGTGAATCTGCCACCTTGTGAAGGTGTTTCCTGTGAAGTAGTTACGTTATCGCTTGTTTCAGATGAGGTTTCAACACTTCTATCGGTTGTAGCTGTCTCACCAGATTGAGCGGCTTCAACCTTTTTATCAGTCTCGTTAGCAGGCTGTGTAGTAGTCGTTTCTGTAGGCTGACTAGTCGCATTAGTATATGCAGTGTCAGAAGATACTGCTTCACTAGAAGCTTTCTCAACAGTAGTGCTTGCTGGAGCTACTTCGGTTCTTGTAATGAGGCTAGCACTTGTCTCAAGATTGCTGTCAGAGACGACATTTTCAGGACTGGTAACGGCAGTCGTTTCAGGCTTGACTTCATCAGCTCCGACCTGTCCTAGTCCAATTAGTGAAGCCCCGATAGCCAAACTTGAGGCAGCGATTGTGATCCAATGTTTCTTAACTTTATGAAGTTTGAAACGAACTTTGTTTTCCATAATTTTCCCCCTTGTATGGTGACTTGGTAAATTCATGCTGTGACATTTAAAACAACATGAACACCAAAAATTAATTTACGATTATATTTTAATCCTATTTTCTAATAACTTCAATAGAAAACTCATACATACTCATAGTTTAAATTAATAGTGCAATAGAGACGTTTGAGAGAAGTAGATGTTTGCACAAAAAAATCCAGGACCTGAGCCCTAGATTTAGGAGATTATGAAAAAGAAAAGTTTTAGGATGGTTGTAGTATACAAAGCGATTCCTAAAGTTTTCTTAAAGTGGAAGAAATTTTTTTCTTTCCCCATTAATTCACTTTCTCAGTTGCCACACCATTTTCATCAATGACATAGGTTTTGCCATCTTTTTCAAGGGTTGCATTGGTTGTGATTGGAGAACCGTAAAGATGTTTCTCTAATGAAGTTGATTTTTCGAAGTGATAGAGCTTACCGTCAATTTCCTTCCAAGTTGGTTGGTAGTCAGAAATTACTCTTGGCTCAAGATAGCATAGGTAGCCTTTATCAGTGCGGTAGAATCCTGTTCGAACGATTCCATTTTCGTCTGAAGCATATGCGTAATTAGTGTCATTACGCAATAATTCCGCGTAAGAACCGAAAAGATAGGTCTTACCGTCTATAGATGCTGTTCTATTATAGTAGTAGTGCTTTTCGCTTGGATCTAGGTAATAGGTCTTACCGTCAATTTCTCTCCACCCGGATAATAATTTTCCTTCTGAATCTGCAAGATATAAACTATTATATGATTTAGCGGAACCATTAACAAGAAGTTGGCCATCTTGATTGAAATAATAATAATTTCCGTCAATTAAAAGGACATTATCTTTAGCTTGTAGACCGTCTTCTTTAAAGTAAACACGGTGACCGTTTATTGTGTACCAGCCGAAAACTTGTGCTCCATCATTGCCAAAGTAGTGAATATATGAACTAAAGGAATGGAATGCATTACGAAGGAGTTCGCCACTGTTCTTATCGAAATAGTAGTATTTTCCATCTATAAGGATACGCTCACCTTTGATTTGTTTCCCAGTGCCATCAAAGTAGAGTTGAATACCATCAATAGTCTGCCATCCGGTAGCTACTTGTCCTTTATCTTTGAGGTAGGTCCAGTCACCATCTTTATCTTGAACAAAGGTATTTCGAAGTGACGATGTCACACGTCCTTGGTCATCAATTTCGTAGGTCATTCCATTGAGAGTTAGACTACTATTGGTCCACATAACCCCACTATCCTTGTCAAAGTAGTAAGTATCACCATCAATGTCTACTAGGCTACCTTTGACTTGCTTACCATTTTTATCAAAGTAGAGTTGAACACCATCAATGGTTTGACGACCAGTTAGGAGCTTGCCATCAGTATCGTAGTAGTACCAGTTCCAATTGTCATCACGAACAAATTGGTTTTTGGCCGTAAACTCAGTTGCAACTCCCTCATTATCAATCGTATAGGTCTTGTCATCGACTTTCAAAGTATCGTTAGTGAGGATAATAGTGGTGTACATACCAGCGTGGTGTTCAGGAAGATACCATTTTGTTAGACGATAGCGCTTGCCATCGATTTCTTTCCATGTAGGTTTATCAACACTTTTTACCTCAGGTTGGAAGTAGTGCAGTTGACCATCTAAGCTTCGTTGGACGCCCTCTAGGAGGACACCGTTTTCATCAGTTCCATAGATTCCAGTGAAATTAATTCCACCCAAAATTTCGTTTTTAGAAAAGAAGGCTCCAAAATAGTTTTTTTCTATTTTACTATCTTTGACTAGATAAAGTTTCCCGTCATAACGTACAACACCATCGACGACTTGACCATCTGAAGCAAAGATATATTCTGTTCCATCGATAATTTGTTTACCAGTTAGGACTTCTCCATCTGCATTAGTTCGATAGGTATATTTTAATCTCACTTTAGCCCCTGGCTTATCAACAACGCCATAAGCATCTTTGACTAATTGTCCTTTTTCAAATAGATAGTTTTTACCATTGATTGAATAGATGCCATTAGAAGCATAGATACCGGTATCGGTGAAGTACAAGTGTTTTCCATCAATATCTTGCCAACCAGTCACAGCAGCGCCATCATTTCCGAGATAGTATGAACGGTAGTCCTTTGATGCAGGACTAATTCCACCAACATTGACTGAGGCCCATTGATTTTTAACCATACGTCCATTGTTTTTATCAAAGTAATAGGTTTTACCATCAATCTGAACGATTTTATCTTTTGCTTGACGACCGTCTTTATCGAAGTAAAGTTGGTAACCATCAATGGTTTGAAGTCCCTTAACAGCGTGGCCCTTTTCATCACCATAATAAAAATTAACATTTTCAGGGAAGGTGAAATCTACCTTATCCCAAATAAAGGATTTTCGAGCTAGACGTCCTCTCTCTCCAAAGACATAGGTTGTGCCCCCTACATTAACAGCAACATTCTTAAGCAGTTCGCCATTTTCATCAAAATAGTGAATGAAACCAGCTGCTGTTTTAACGAGACCTGTGGCACGTATGCCATCTCGGTTGAAGTAACTAGTATGGTATATGTAGTTTGTTTTATACCGTGAGATAATCTGTTTTTCAGACCAATTGCGGTAAGAATTTTTGAGAAGGGCACCGGTGTTTTGATCTAAGTAATAGGTTTTTCCATCAACTGTGATTTCTTGACCTTTGAGTTGTTTCCCATCTTTGTCAAAATAGAGTTCAACACCGTCCACATATTGGAAACCAGTCAATTTTTCACCTTGTTCAGTGATATAAGACCATTCCCCCTTATCATTGGCTTCAAAATGTCCACCAGTAATGTTTGTAGGCAGTTTAGTTCTCTCTGTCACAACCCCATTCTCATCTATTTGATAATGTTTTCCATCTTTATCGAGGTAGCAATTGACTAGGAGCATACCAGTATGGTCATCTAAATAATAGTTCTTTCCATTTACCTCAACAAATTGGCCTTTGACCTGTTTTCCATCTTCTTGGAAATAGTATTCGCGATCTTCTACATTATTCCATCCAGTGAGATTTTTTCCGTCCTTGGTATAGTACCAATTGCCTTGATCGTCGGATGTGAATTTACCTCGAGTGATAGAGATTTCTTGTCCTGATAATGGATGCTCACTGACCTCAGTAATCTCTGACTTATTTTCATTTGTATTTTGTTTGTCGGTGGCAGGTTCAGCACCCCTATCGGTTGTAGCTGTCTCACTAGATTGAGCGGTTTCAACCTTTTTATCGGCCTCGTTACTAGGCTGTGTAGCAGTCGTTTCTGTAGGCTGACTAGCGACATTAGTAGATGTAGTGTCAGTAGAGACTGCTTCACTAGAAGTATTCTCGACAACAGTATTCGTTGGAGCTACTTCGGTTCTTGTAATGAGGCTAGCACTTGTCTCAAGATTGCTGTCAGAGACGACATTTTCAGGACTGATAACAGCAGTCGTTTCTGGTTTAACTTCATCGGCTCCGACTTGCCCTAGGCCAATCAGTGAAGCCCCGATAGCCAAACTTGAAGCAGCGATTGTAATCCAATGTTTCTTAACTTTATGAAGTTTGAAACGAACTTTGTTTTCCATAATCTTCCCCCTTGTATGGTGGCTTGGTAAATTCATGCTGTGACATTAAAAACATCATGAATACCAAAAATTAATTTACGATTATATTTTAATTCTATTTTCTAATAATTTCAATAGAAAACGGATACAAAAATGCCATGATTTTATAAAAAGATTCTTATATTCGTGATAGTTATAGCCTATAAAAGGGTTTTCCTAATTTATTTATTTTTTCGTCTATAGATATCATTGAAAGATATATTGTCCCCATACAGTTTGAGAAAAAGACTCTTTTTTTCAAAAATCATCCTGTGTAAAATAGAGGGCATAAAAACATGAGAGGTGATTGCAATGACAAATCGTTACGACTTAAATAAAAATTTGGCACAGATGCTTAAGGGGGGCGTCATCATGGACGTTCAAAATCCTGAGCAGGCACGTATCGCTGAGGCGGCAGGAGCGGCTGCAGTCATGGCCTTGGAACGCATTCCGGCCGATATCCGTGCAGTGGGTGGTGTGTCACGTATGAGTGATCCTAAGATGATTAAGGAAATTCAGGACGCTGTTAGTATTCCAGTGATGGCTAAGGTGCGTATTGGTCATTTCGTGGAAGCACAGATTTTGCAGGCAATTGAGATTGATTATATTGACGAGAGTGAGGTTTTGACACCGGCCGATGACCTTATTCATGTGGACAAAACCCAATTTGATGTGCCTTTCGTCTGTGGAGCCAAGGACCTTGGTGAGGCTCTTCGCCGTATCTCTGAAGGGGCATCAATGATTCGTACCAAGGGTGAACCTGGTACTGGTGATATTGTTCAGGCTGTTCACCACTTGCGACTCATGAATCAAGAGATTCGCCGTATTCAAAATCTTAGAGAAGATGAACTATATATTACTGCTAAAGATTTGCAGGTGCCAATTGATTTGGTCCGTTATGTCCACGAACATGGCAAGTTGCCGGTTGTCAATTTTGCGGCAGGTGGTGTAGCGACGCCAGCGGATGCGGCGCTTATGATGCAGCTGGGTGCTGAAGGTGTCTTTGTTGGTTCGGGAATTTTCAAGTCTGGAGATCCGAAAAAACGTGCGGAAGCTATCGTCAAAGCAGTGACTAACTATAATCGTCCAGATATTTTGGCGCAAGTGTCAGAAGATTTGGGGGAAGCCATGGTTGGTATCAACAAGGATGAAATTGACATCTTAATGGCAGAGCGAGGAAAATAGATGACAAAAATTGGAATACTGTCTTTACAAGGTGCTTTTGCAGAACATGAGCAGGTCTTGAAAGCACTTGGGGTTGAAACGGTTCAAATCAGAAATCGACAGGATTGGGAAGCTCACGCTGATTTAGATGGGCTTATTCTACCAGGGGGAGAGTCGACAGTCATGGGGAAACTCTTGCATGATTTAGACTTGTTTGAGCCGATTAAGACGAAAATTGATGCTGGACTACCTGTATTTGGAACCTGTGCAGGTCTGATTTTGTTGGCCAAAACCATAGTGGGGGACCAAACAAAACATTTGGCAAGTATGGACATCAATGTAGCCAGAAATGCCTATGGTCGCCAATTGGGCAGTTTTGTCACAGATGCTGAATTTAAGGGAATAGGGGAGATTCCAATGGTCTTTATTCGTGGGCCAATTATTGAAGCTGTTGGACCAGAAGTGGAGATTTTAGCTCAAGTCAATGGGGCAATTGTGGCAGCTAGAGAAAAGCAGATGTTAGTGACCTCTTTTCATCCAGAATTAACGGGTGACGAAAGGGTACATGCTTATTTCCTAGATATGATTAATCCGGCAAAAGAAGAAAAGCTTTGATTCAAATTTCATAAATTCATTTACTTCTCCTTCACGCAAAAAAATCCAGAACCTAGGCCCTGGATTTAGGAGATTATGAAAAAGAAAAGTTTTAGGATGGTTATAGTATATAAAGCAAAGCCTAAAGTTTTCTTAAAGTGGAAAAAAAGTTTACTTGTGATATGAAAAAGGAAGTTGACAGTTGGTCGACTTCCTTTTTAGCGATTCCTAAATCAAAGTAATTATGAGATATCAATAGTTGTTATTTGAATTATATTCTTATACTTCATCAGGTCCCATCAAATGTCCATTACCGTCAGCATCGAATTTGAAGGCACCAGTGTTTGTTCTAACAATGGTATTTTCAGCGCGTGCCCCATTCTTAGCATCGTAATAGTGGACAGTTCCGTCATCGTCAAATTTGAATTCACCTCTAAGTTGTC
>ERZ1699259.104-NODE-104-length-42510-cov-4.624826_pt1 | contig 42510 bp, 42 predicted proteins | sample MGYA00581525_ERZ1699259 | MGnify/ENA primary metagenome ERZ1699259 (study PRJEB42319, sample SAMD00040332) | human oral metagenome | material: saliva | host: Homo sapiens | study: EMG produced TPA metagenomics assembly of PRJDB4115 data set (Metgenomic analysis of... | reverse complement strand
GATAAGGTGGTAGGGCAAGAGTTATCTCGATATTCCACTGATGAAATCACCCAAATTGTACGAGGCAAGATGTACTATGACCTTCAAATGGTTCGTATCAATGGTTCCCTCGTAGGGGCTGTTTTAGGCGGTATATTCTACGGTTTATATCTTTTAGTAGAGGGGGTGCTCAAATGATTCAGTATTTGAAATCCCTTACCTTACGGCAGCGTGCTAACGGCATCCTTGGTTTGACCGCTGTATTGTACTGTTTTGTTTTCATAGGTCAATTTTTCTATGGCCATGAAAGCTGGTATCAGCCGCTTTATTGGGCGGTGCAGTCAGCACTTATCGGCAGTGTGGCGGACTGGTTTGCCGTAACTGCTTTATTCCGTAAGCCACTAGGATTCCCGTATCATACAGCGTTAATTCCTCGAAATAAGGATCGCCTTATCAATGGTGTTATTAAGTTGGTTGAGACGAAGATGCTTACCAAGGATCGTTGCAAGGTATTGTTAAATAATGTGGAATTTGTTCCATTGTTTGAAAAATTCTTGCTATCACCGGAAGGGCAACGGGCAGCACGTCTCGTTATCCATCAAGGGTTGCATCTATTATGGAAATCTCAAACGAGCGAGGAATGGGCACAGTGGGGAGCGAAACGCATTCGTGGATTGCTTCAAAAACATTCCCTCGTACCTGTGTTAAAACACGTATTGCTCGATTTATGTGAACATAATCGCTATGAAGGCATGGTTGTACAGGTATTGAACGTAATTCAAGAACGTATCAACCATCCAGCTATGGTGACATGGCTTACAGCGGTTGTAGCAGAAGAGGCTCATAAGAAAAAGAGAAAAGGCTTCTGGTCTGATTTCCTTATCTCCATGTCTGAAGCGACTGATGTGGTAAACTACCATGAGTTGGCACAGGCTATCGTTCAAGAGGCTTATGCTATGCTTGAAAACTGGAAGCGACCAAATAGTCCTGAACGGACTGCATGGCTTCGACAATGGGTAGATCCAATTCGCCATATAGAAGAAAACCGTGAGGTTTGTGATGCTCTCGATGAAGCGTGGGAGCGTTGGATTCGCGAACAAGATTGGGAATCTGTCATTGAAAACCATTTATGCCCTTATGTAGAGGAATTGTTACTCGTAGGGGATGAAAATGGAGAAACACCAGCACAAGTTCTCGTGAATATTGCACTTGAATTGTGGACCGTATACGGTCAATCCGAAGATCTTAGAAAACGTATAGAAGATACATTGCATAATATTGGCATCTATGTCCTCGAACAGGGCTACGACCTCATTGAAACCATCATACGCCAAGTGCTCGGCGGCCTTAGCACAGAGAAGTTTATTTACTTCATCGAATCTAAGGTGGAGGATGACCTCAGCTGGATTCGTATTAATGGTGCCATCGTTGGTGCTGTAGCGGGTCTTGTTGTATGGACCTTCCTGGAATACGTTTATATGCCGCTATGGCAACAATTCATAGGTTAAACAATTCAAGGTTAAATACTATAAACGATACATAATACAAAAACGATACATAATACAAAAAACGCTAGCAACGAGACGATGTCTCTGTGCTAGCGTTTTGTTATATGTATGTAAGCTTTAGCTTATTCTTCAATTCTATTGTATGGTAATCGAACTGTAAATGTAGTTTTTACTTGAGGTTCACTGGTGGCTGTTACTGTGCCGTGGTGCAAGCTAATAACTTTGTTTACAAAGTACAGGCCAAGGCCGATACCGTGGTTGGATTTCTTGTTCCGAGATTGCTCTGTTTGATACATTCGATCCCAAATATGCTCGAGGTTTTCAGGCTCGATACCAATGCCGTTATCTGTTACCGTGATAATCAGTTCACCACCTGCAAGCTTAGCTGAAATGTCGATAGTGGAGTTCGTAAACTTGATAGCATTGTCAACTAAGTTTGTAATGGCACGACGTAAGGATACTTCATGAGCGACGATACGGATATTAGGTTGAATGGTGGATGTGATGGAAATCCTTTTTTCTGTATTTTCTGCACAGAGCCGTGTATAGTCATGTACCATGTTCGTTAACATTAACGACACATCTACAGGCGCTAAGTTAAGGTCATGAGCATTTTCAAGGCGTGCTACATCGAGCAATTGGCTTACGAGGTTTGTCATAAACTTGGCTTGTTCCAAGATATGTGTCAGACCTTCACGTAAATCATCCTCTGTACGACCGTATTTTAATGCAAACTCACTTTCCGCTTTAATAACCGCAATCGGTGTGCGCAATTCGTGGGATACGTCAGAACTAAATTGCTTCTCCCGATTGGAGGAATCTTCAAGGCCTGAAAGCATGCGGTTAAATGTGGTAGTAAGCTCGTATATTTCATCCCGTGCTGTACGGGATGGAATATCAATACGGCGACTTAAGTCGTTATTCTTACCGATAACCTTAGCTGTTTTCGTCAAGGTTCGGACCGGCTTGAGACCTTTCTTGATGAATAGATAACCGCCTAATGATGAAATCAACAAGAATATAACATCACCTAATAATAAACTATATAAAAGGTTTTCTGTTTTTTTAGAGGCCGTTTTTACCTTTGTAACGGCGCGCAAAATACCACGATAATTTGGTTCGTTAACCGGTGTATCGTAGTAGTAGAAGGTATCATCGCCAACAGCGATTTCTCCAACTTGACCTAAGGATAGGACTGTTTGATTAGGGAAACCATCTGGTAGCGCACCTTTAATGATATAGCCATCCTGGGTTGATACAAAGAAGAATGTGTTATCTTGGTACGGTTTAAATTTACGGATATCCGTAGCCATGATCATTGCTTGCTGCTGTAAGCGCTCGCGAACTTCTTTGTTATCGGATTCGTGCGTATATGCATAAATCCATGCGGATGCAACCATCAAAATGATAAGCAAGAAGATGGTATACCAAGACATGATTTTAAAAGTTAGGGGCAGCCGATTAAATAAATCGGTAGCTGCCCCAGACATGGTGTCTAGATCTCGGTGAGGATCATTAGTTTTCTGTTTTGAGGACATACCCTACTCCACGAACTGTTTGAATGAGTTTTACATTCTCGTCAGTATCGATCTTTTTACGTAAATCTTTGATGTATACATCGATAAGATTAGAGTAGCTTTCATAATCGTATTCCCAAACGTGATCAAGAATTTGTTGACGGGATAATACGATGTTTTCGTTACTTGCTAAATAGTATAAGAGGTCAAATTCTTTTGCTGTCAATGTGATTGTTTCGCCGTCGCGTTTAACAGTACGTTGAGGCACATTGATAGTAAGAGGACCAACATGGATATCATTTTGTGCATGACGTGCGTTACGGCGAGCCAATGCATAGATACGAGCAGTTAACTCTTCAAGATCAAATGGTTTTACAAGGTAATCATCAGCACCTGTGTTGAGACCTGTAACTTTATCTTGTAAGGAATCTTTTGCAGTTAAAAGCAATACAGGTGTTGTATTGCCATCGTTACGCATTTGAGCAAGAGCACTAATACCATCGAGGATCGGCATCATGATATCCATAACGATAACGTCATAGCTAGATGTGTTAACATAATCAATCGCTTGTTGACCGTTGAAGCATGTATCAACCGTCATATTCTCTGCACGTAAATATTTGGCGGTAATGCCATTCAGCATTTCTTCGTCTTCTACAAGTAAAATTTTCATTCTCTGTTCTCCTTATGTATGAGTTAAAAATATAGCTCTCCAACTACATTAATATAGTCATTATATATATAAGCTTTCTTTTTGGTGAAAGCCACAACACCATATAGCGGTGACTATATATATAATATTATATAACTTATTTATCTATTATCATACCTTATACAACAGGAATGAGCAAAAGATGAATGTATATGCGAGTTTATAAGCGTCTTCTTCATGTTTTGAAAGCCAAAAGATGGGAAAAACTTGAAACTTAATGAATTCTGCTAATGAATAAAGATGAACTATATCGAAGATTGCCGTATGCGCATAGATAGGCCTGATTTTACCAATTTTGGCGAGTGTGAAAGAAATCACTAAAAAAACTTGTGATAATAATTATCAGAGAGATAAATACCAATAATAGTCGTAGAAATTTAATGATTTTCGATGGTTAAATTCGAGGTGGTTTTGGTAGGAATTTAACGGATATTAATTATTATGAATGATTTTGATGTTGAATAAACACAGTATTTATAAGGCTAGTTGATGTCTTGTAAGAAATAAAAATATACAAAAATTTCGGAACCGAATTACTTTCGTAATATCCTTAACTTCTTGTATGAAATATTCATAAATCTATTTTAAATGTTCATAAGTAAACAAGAAAAACAATAAGTGAAATAGATTATCAATTAGATTAATCGAAATTAATTATGCATAATAGGGTTTAGACATCATACAAAATGCTCTCTATAATTATATGTAAAGCAATAAGAAAAGTCGCATAAGTATGGGGCTTTTCTTGAAAGAAAAATGATTAGGTTATCAAAAATTTTTATAAGTTTTTGAAATGAGATAGTCTAACAAATTTTCTTATTAAAGGTAGTTATGAGGAGGTCATTATGGAACAGTTTGATGTTCTAGTAGTAGGTAGCGGTGGCGCTGGTCAACGCGCGGCTCTTGAAGTTGGTCGTCGCAAAGGCTTAAAAGTAGCTCTTATTACTAAAATTTTCCCAACCCGCTCTGCAACAGCGATGGCGCAAGGCGGTGTCAATGCATGTTTGAACAACGTTGCAGCTGAAGACACAATCGAAACACATACTTTCGACACAGTAAAAGGTTCTGACTATCTTGGCGACCAAGATGCAATCGAATTCTTCTGCTCTCGTTGTCCAGAAGGCGTACTTGAAATGGACCACATGGGTGCTCCATTCTCTCGTACAGAGCAAAACAAAATTGCTCAACGTAACTTCGGTGGTCAATCTTATCCACGTACTTGTTACTCTGCGGATAAAACTGGTCACATAATTTTGCACACTACTTATGAACAATGCTTGAAAGAAGGCGTACACTTCTTACAAGAATGGTACCTTTTAGATCTTGTTAAAGACGCAAATGGTCACGTTGGTGGCGCTGTAGTTTGGAACATGAAAGAAGGTCGCGTAGAACAAATTAAAGCAAAAGCAATTATCTTGTCTACTGGTGGTGCAGGTCGTATTTTCTGGACTCGTACTACAAACCCATTCCTTTCTACAGGCGATGGTATGGCAGCAGCATTCCGCGCTGGTAATGCATTGAAAGATATGGAAATGATTCAATTCCATCCAACTGGTCTTGGTCGTACTGGTATCTTGATGTCTGAAGCGGTTCGTGGTGAAGGTGGCTACCTTCTTAACTCTGAAGGCGAACGTTTCATGAAAAAATATGCGCCTAATAAAATGGAATTGGCATCCCGTGACGTTGTAGCGAAAGCAATCGAAGATGAAATTGCTGCAGGTCGTGGTTTCGGTTCTGGTCTTAACGCATATGTAGTAGCTGACCTTCGTCACTTAGGTCCTGAAGTTATCATTGAAAAACTTCATGGTATCCGTGATTTGGCTATGACTTTCGAACATTGCGATCCATTAGTACAACCAGTACCTATTCGTCCTACATGTCACTATACAATGGGCGGTATAGACGTAGTTGATTACAAAACTTGTGCATGTGAATTGCCTGGTTTGTTCTCCTCCGGCGAAGCTTCTTGTATCTCCATCCACGGTGCTAACCGTTTAGGTGGTAACTCCTTGGCAGACGGCGTAGTATTCGGTAAAGTATCCGGTGCTGGTGCAGCTGACTATGCTGAAACACATGAACAACCTAACGTAGATGCAGAATTAGCTGCAGCTGCAAAAGCTTGGGAAGCTAAATTCACTGAAGTAACATCTCGTGAAGGCGGTCGTCCTGTAGTTGAAATCCGCGATGCATTGGCTGATGCAATGTGGAACAAAGTAGGTATCTTCCGTAATGAAGATGGTATTACTGAAGCATTAAAAGAAATCGATCAATTGATCGAAGATTACAAAACTTGTTATGTAGGTGACCCTGAACGTACTTACAACATGGCATTCGTTAACTATTGTGAAATCGGTTCCATGTTAACAGTAGCTAAAGCTATTGCTATGGGCGCTTTACACCGTCGTGAATCTCGTGGTGCTCATATCCGTGAAGACCATCCAAAACGTAATGATGAAAGATACTTAAAACACTCTTTGATCAAATTGGGTGCTAACGGCGAGTACGAATTGACTGAACGCGACGTAGTGTTCACTAAATACGAACCACAAGAAAGGAAGTACTAAGATGAGACAAATCACCTACCATATTCACCGTTACCAACAAGGTCGCGCGTTTGTACAGACTTTCAAATTTGACTATGAAGCTGACCGTACAATTCTTTGGGGCCTTCAAAAAATTAAAGATACTCAAGATCCAACTTTAACATTCTTGGCAGCTTGCCGTTCCGCAGTTTGCGGCGCTTGCTCCATTCGCGTAAATGGCGAAGCAATGCTTGGTTGCGAAGCTAAAATCGACGAATTAACAGAACGTTATGGTACTGATGAATTGACAATTGCACCTATCGGCAACTTCCGCGTTATCCGTGACTTAGTTGTTGACTGGGAAGCAAAAGTTGATCGTTTGAAAACAGTTGCTCCTTGGATCTTCCTTAAAGCAGAATTCAACGAAGGTGACAAAATCGTTCGCCAAACTCCAGCTGACTTCAAAAAATTCGTTGCTGGTACAGAATGTATCCTTTGTGGTTGCTGCGCATCTGAATGTAACAAATTGACTGCACGTCAAGATGACTTCTTAGAACCATATGTATTCACAAAAGCTAACCGTTTCGTATTGGATAGCCGTGATGATGCACCTATGGCTCACATTCAACCTGCATTCGACAACGGTCTTTGGAAATGCGTTCACTGCATGAACTGTATCTCCCGTTGTCCTAAACACTTAAAACCTGCTCAAGATATTTCCAACTTGCGTAAAGAAGCTACAAAAGCTGGTCTTACTAACAGCAAAGGCGTTCGCCATGCAGTTGCTTTCAAAGACGATCTCTACAAAACTGGTCGCTTGAAAGAAGTTTCTATGAGCTTGAAATCTGATGGTGTTGTTGATTCCGCTAAACAAGCATTCTATGCTTTACGTTTGTGGAAACACAGCAAAATCAATCCATTCGAACTTGTAGTACCTCAAAAACCTGTAAATGGTATTGATGGTGTTCGCAGACTTATGAAAGCAGCTGAGGAGGTAAGCAAATAATGAAATACGCATTTTTCCCAGGTTGCGTTCTTGAAAGCGCTGCCAAAGAAGACTACTTAGCAACAGTTGCTGTAGCTAAAAAATTAGGCATCGAGTTGGAAGAGCTTGACGGCTGGACTTGCTGCGGCGCGTCCCACGTTCAAGACATCGCTCCAGAAATTACACTTGCTACAAATGCTCGTAACATTGCATTGGCAGAAGAAAAAGGTTTGAACCTTTTAACTGTATGTAACACTTGTACTTTGATGCTTCGTGAAGCTAAAAACGAGCTTGATAAAAACGAAAAAGAAAAGAACGAAGTTAACAAAAAATTAGCTCAAATCGGTAAACAATACCGCGGTACAACTGATATCACTCATTTCTTATGGGTATTGATCCGCGATTACGGTTTGGACAAATTGAAAGCTAAAGTTGTTAAACCTTTAACTGGTTTACGTGTAGCTGAATACTATGGTTGCCATATTCTTCGTCCTCAAACTGAATTGGGCTTCGAAGATTATCAAATGCCTACATCCTTAGCAGATTTGATCTCTGCTATCGGTGCTACACCAATCGACTTCTCCCGTAAACTTGATTGCTGCGGTTTCCATGCTGTATACCCTGCACATGATTCCGTAATGCAAATGACTGGCTCCATCAACAAAGATGCAGCTACAGAAGGCGCAGATTGCGTAGTAACTCCTTGCCCACTTTGCCAAATGCAACTTGATATGTTCCAAAAAGAAGCAAAAGAAGTTGTTGGCGGTGGCAAAGATATGCCAATCTTGCACATGTCCCAATTAGTGGGTCTTGCTCTTGGCATTTCTCCTGAAGAAATGGGCATGCCTAAACGTCACTTAACTGATACTGCAGCAGTGACTAAATTCGTTGGTTAATTCGTTTGATTTAGACATGACCTCAGTTGGTCCTCGTATTGTCTTAAATCTAAACCTATTATCATAATTACCAGAAGAACCCCCTAGCTTAGGCTAGGGGGTTTTTCTTTTGTGTGCTAAAATCAAGGTAAGTTATTTGAGATTAACATGAAGAGTTTGCCGATAATGCAGTGTTTATCTGTGTTGGTGAAGTGAATTCTCTTTGATATGAGATGATAATTGTAGTATAATAAATACATTAATTGTATACACTTAAATGAGTAATAGCTAATATGCTATTACTCATAAATTATTTAATATTATATATTTTGAGGAATATAACAATAGAAGGGTAAATTGTTATATTACATTTTTTTTGAAATATATGGCTGAGGGACACTAGTGTTGTAGAGTGTTATACACAGGGAGGCTATAATGAATGATATGTTATTAGAATATATTGATCGCATAATTGATGAAGAGAAAGACCATCGTGTTTTTTCTGTAGAGTTTAATGATAAAACCTATTATGTAAAACAAGATATCAGTAATCACCGCTCTAGTTGGATTAAACCAGCTCCTAGAGCTTCTTTTGATTATGAGTTTTATAAAATTTCTTTCGTAAATACTCAGTTGCCTGTAGCACCAGTGATTGCTGGCTTTAGAGAGCATTATTTCGTTACAGAAGGGTCTGGTAAAACATTAACCTATTATAGTGAATTGCCAGCGCAACATCCTGATGATGATAGCTTACAAGATATGGTCACTCATATCTTCTATAGCTTTGGTAAAACATTGGGACAACTTCATGACTATGGTTTGTCCCATGGCCGTCCTGCCATGCGAGATATCACCTATGATCCAGATACTGATAAGGTTACTTTATTAGATTGGGAAAATGGTCGTCGTTGGCCTGAATTTACACCGCAAGGTTGGGATTTACTCATTTTTGTGCATAGCTATTTGCGTGAAGATAATCTACCGATTTCTTACCTATACGCTATGATGAATGGCTATAGTTCGGCTCGTACGGCGCGCGATACGGTGTTACATGTAAAAGAAATTTTACGTAAACATGAATATCTCTTTAAATTCTGTCGCTTATTAAACCCGCTACACTTTGTAGATACTGAAGCAGCTGTAAAAGCACATGACTTTATGCTAGCCTTGAAAACTGAATAGTATTTATCTATTGAGCACAGACCTTAATAATGGTTTATAGTACTTTATAGATTTTCATTGCCCTTTATGGGCTTATGTAGACCTTTACGGTTGTTAGTTATATTTGTATAGCTAATGACTTGTAAGGGTCTTTTTCTGTATTTATGACAAGTTTATAGCGTGTATGCTCCTGTATTGTTTGTTAGATTTATATAAATACTGTAAGAAGTATAGATTTAAAGTTGTTGTTCTCTGACTTTCACAATGATTACTTTGATTACTCTAGAGGGGGTTGTCGAGAGGGCCCCTCAGGAATATAAGAGGGTGAAAGGAGGTGATACGATGGCTAACATTAAACGCACAAAATTGGTGTTGCGTTTTAACATCGGCACCGAAGATGCGCCGAAGTACAAAGACGTAACCTATACTCGTGTTGCAGAAGAAGCGTCCGACGATAATGTGAAAACCGTTGGTAATGCGCTGGCAGCCTTGTATGACCACAGCTTGTCCGACGTGGTCCGCGTCAATGAAGTATCCTTAGGACATTAATTGAATCTTATCTATTCTTTTTTTAGATGATCCAAACACATCCTAAATTGCTGATTTCATACATCCTTACATGGTCGTAAAAGGGTGTAGCAATCGCAAGTCCACACATTCCCATCCTTATTGATATGAATTGTAGATAGATATATTTAATCTAAGTGTAATTTGTGTAATTACAGAATTGCAAAGTTGCAGAAATCATCCTATTCTATCTAAATTCGAGAACTTGTTTATGAAACGTGAAAGGAGGCGCCCACATGGCGGAAAAACGCGTTGTATATCTTACATTTTCTACGGTCGGTGGTAAAAGCACATCAGTCACAATTAGTGCTCCTCGTGCTGGAATTACTTTACAAGATGCTAAAACAGCGGCTAACGCGCTAGTAGCTAACAAAGTAATCCTTGGTTCTGGTGATGCAGAACTTGTTGCATTTACTACGGCTCGTGAAGTAACAACTCAAACTACTGAATTGCAATAATCGTATACAGTTAAATGGTAAAAAGGCTTTCACCTGTGGTGAGGGCCTTTTTATTATGGTAAAATATAAGATATACCGAATAAGTATGGTAATGATGAAAATACTATGCCCAAAAATTTGTGCATAATGGACCCGGATGGTGATTAAAAAGGGGTAAAACAGTGGAATATATCATTTCATTTATGGAAACATATGGCTATGGAGCCATGTTTATTGCAATGGTTTTGGAAAATGCTAACATTCCTATTCCTAGTGAAATCGTCTTAGGTTTTGCAGGATATCTGATTGCTCAGGGCATATTTGATTTACATACGACTATGGTTGTAGGTACTTTAGCAGGGATTGTAGGCTCTATCTTATCCTACTGGATGGGTGAGTATGGCGGACGTCCACTTCTTTTGAAATACGGTAAATACATATTCTTTAATGAACATAAATTTGAACTCGCAGAAAAGTTGTTTAATAAGTATGGTGGTGCCGCGGTGTTCTTTGGCCGTTTGTTGCCAGGTGTTCGTACATTTATTTCTTTCCCAGCAGGCATGGCTCGTTATCCTATGTGGCATTTTGTTATTTGGACTGTACTAGGCACGGTTCCTTGGACAATCCTTCTTGTTTACTTGGGTAAAGTGCTCGGTGAAAATTGGAAGGATCTTATTCAATATAATCATGAGTTCTTGATTGTTATGATTGTTGTATTCGTTATTATAGCGGCTGTATTGGGCTTTAAATACTATCGCAATCGCCGATAAGGAGGCCCTTATGAAACTTTCACGATTAACACCAGTCGTATTTATTGTATGGCTCGTTTTTTATCTGTTTGGCAATAATATGTTGCCTGTTACGGATCCGGTGGAATCTAACTATGCGTTAACTGCTAAGGAAATGGTTCTCTCCGGAGATTGGTTGTCACCTCAAATTTACGGCACCTATTGGTACGATAAACCGATTATGATTTATTGGCTCATTGCCCTTGGATTTAAAATCTTTGGTATTGCCGATTGGGTGGTTCGTTTACCAAGTGCTATCTTTGGCGCTTTATCTGTAGCGACTATGTATCAATCGACGCGTACTATGAGCGGCAAGTGGGCTCTCGGCTTAATTGCGGCCGGTGTTCTTGGTACATCCCTCATGTTCTGGACCGTAGCTCATGGCGTTATTACGGACATGGTGCTACTTTATACGACGATCATGGTCATGATTTATTCCTATAAGGGGATGGTGGAACAGAAACCACATGCTATGATTGTGGCCTATATCTTTGCAGCCCTCGGGGTGCTCACAAAGGGGCCTGTAGCACTCGTTTTGCCAGGTATGATTTTACTCGTTTTTGCCGGTATCAATCGTTCTTGGTCGATGGTGAAAGCTATCTTTGATTGGCGTGGCATTCTTGCCTTTTGTGTAGTCTGCTTGCCGTGGTATGTGTATATGTACAGCGTTCACGGTCAAGATTTTATCAATGGCTTCTTAGGGCTTCACAATGTAACACGGGCCACACAATCTGAACATCCTGAAGATAATGTGTGGTGGTATTATATTGCCATCTTCCTAGGTGCTTCTTTGCCGTGGACTGGTGCTGTTATTTACGGCATGATTGATGGTTTTAAACAGCGTCATACAGCCTTTATCTATAACATGACTTGGGGTGTTGGGGTCGTTTTGTTCTACACCTTAATGGCTACAAAATATCCTTTATATACATTCGTGAGCTTAGTTCCCTTTAGTGCTATCGGCGCTATGGGCGTTATGAAGATTATACGTAAAGGTAAATCTAGAGCGGTTAAATGGGTCATTATGGGACCTACCTTACTCTTATGGATTGCTTATGTAGCGGGATCATTCTTCGCTCCATGGGGCTTCTACTTCTTGCTCTATGTTGTGGCGGCCGTAGCCGTACTCCTTTTATTCCACGCATGGTATACGAAAAAAGGGTATCGTCTTGTTAGTGTCATTGTCCTAGGTACGATGGTTATTTCTTCCATTGTTGTGGTAGAAGGGTTAGAACCATTTGTAAAACAGCGTAGTAATATCGATGTAGTGCCTGTGGTAGAGTCCTATGATGGGGATATCTATTACTATAACGGGTACAGTACATCCGTTGTATACTATACAGGTCATAAGATTATTAAAATCAATGGTGATGAAAGTCGCTGGGATGATCGAGATAAAATTAAAAAACGCAGTGCTGAGTGGTCAAAGAAATATCTTATGGAACAAGTTAACGAAGAGGAATTTAACAAGATAATCGCCTCTGGTAAACCTCTAATGCTCATCGTTCCAAAAGGTGAAATCAAGCACTTCCGTCAGTCTACTATCTATCCAAATGTATCTGAGTCTAGCGAAGCTGGTACAGCGGAAGTATATATACTAAATAAAAAGACACTGTTTTAAGTGAATTTTTACATACAATCTAACAATAAGTGAAAAACATTAAAGCTGAAAATATTAAAGTTAGTAGCAGGTAGTATCCATTGGATACTACCTGCTTTTTTGTTTAGTGATAGACTACTATATCTATTTGGTCTATTTTGATACATTTCGCACCTAAATAATAATACCTACAATATTACTATGTTTTATTGACACAATTAATACATATTGGTATAGTATGGTATAAATAAGTTTAGAAGACAAGGTGTTCTAGAACCAGACTTCATCAAGGTTTTAGAAAAGTGTGAAAAATGACATGTGTCAAAAACGCCCCTTGTTATGAGGTAGAAAGAGGGGAAGTTATGAAGAAGACATGGTATCTAATCATCGGAGTGGTTCTCTTGGTTATTGGCTGCATAGCCTATGGTTATCATGAACACCATAAACCAAAGACGGCTCAAGAATTAAAGACTGTACGCGTAGCCTATTTACCAATTACCCATGCATTGCCGGTATTCGCTACAAAAGAATTAGAAACAGCAGATGGTCCTGTTCATGTAGAGCTTGTTAAATATGGATCTTGGCCAGAGTTGATGGATGCATTAAATACAGGCAAGGTAGATGCTGCATCGGTACTCGTTGAGCTAGGTGTAAAGGCTCGTGAACAAGGCATTGATGTTCGTGCTGCTGCACTTGGTCATACAGAGGGTAATATTATCATCGTAAATAAGGATATTAACTCCGTTCAAGACTTAAAAGGCAAATCCTTTGCTATCCCTCATAAACAATCTACTCAAAAAATTCTCGTGGATTGCATGCTTGAAGAAGCGGGTCTTTCTGAAAAAGATGTACAAATCGTAGAAATGAGCCCTCCAGAAATGCCATCTGCTCTATCGGTAGGTCAAATTGCTGGGTATAGTGTAGCCGAACCATTTGGCTCTCTAGCCCTTGAAATGGGAACTGGGAAGGTCTTCGAAGATCCTGACCATCTCTGGCATGATAATATTTGCTGTGCTCTTGTGTTTAATGGTCAATTCGTCGATGAACATCATGACTTGGCAAAAGCTTTCACAAAAGCCTATCTCGATGCAGGTAAATACCTAGATGAGCATCCAGAGTCCCAAAAAGAAATTGCCTTAAAATATTTAAAGTTTAAGGATCCTATTATTGAACGTTCCTTACAAGTGATTGGGTTTAAAGATTTAGCCCTTACAGAGGACCGTTATAATGCGCTTGTGCATCACATGACACATATTGATTTAATCAAAAACGTGCCGACCTATTCAGAGTTTGTAGATACATCATTGTTACCATAGGAGGGGGACCATGAAGAAATATACATATGTGCCAGGTTCGTTTATCGCAGCTTGGCTAATTTGGGAGTTGATCGTTCGCCTCGGCGGTTTTAATGAAGCGCTATTTCCAACGCCATATAAGGTATTACTCGGATTTGGAGAACTTATAGGCGACGGTGTTCTTTTTAAAGATATTGCAGATAGTTTAGTGCGTTTCTTTATCGGTTACATCATTTCCGTTGTGGCTGGCGTATTCTTCGGCCTTATCTTGGGGTGGTATAAGGGGATTTGGAACTACATCAATCCAATCGTTCAAGTCATTCGACCAATTTCTCCTGTGGCGTGGTTGCCCTTTATCGTTCTCTTCTTCGGTATCGGCCAAGCACCAGCTATCGTTATCATCTTTATCGCAGCATTCTTTCCGGTGCTATTGTCCACCGTATCTGCTATTCAAAATATTGACCCTGTGTACATCAAGGTAGCACGCAACTTTGGTATTAAACAGCCAGAACTATTATTTAAAATCGTGTTGCCTGCCGTATTCCCTGGTATTGCATCGGGTCTTCACATCGCTCTCGGTACGGCGTGGATATTCCTTGTAACAGGGGAAATGGTAGGCTCCCAAACAGGCCTTGGCTTCCTCATTATCGATATGAGAAATAACTTGCGTAACGATCTCTTGATGGTAGCTATTTTGACCATCGGTTTCGTTGGGCTTTTACTCGATTGGGGCGTGTCCCTCATCGAAAAATGGATTTACAAACGTTGGGGTATTGAGAAATAGGAGGTGGCCTCATGGGTTACATTTCGGTGCGCAATGCACATAAGGAATTTATGAAAGATGGGGAACCACTCACCATTCTTGAAGATATTAATCTAGACATTGAAAAGGGCGAGTTTATTTGCCTCTTAGGCCCTTCTGGTTCCGGTAAAAGTACGCTGTTAAACGCTATAGCGGGCTTTGAGCTCGTTACATCTGGTTCCATTACTATCGATGGTGAAGAGGTAAAAGCGCCTCAACTTAGATATGTAACGGTATTCCAAAACTATGGTTTGTTGCCGTGGCGTACGGTAGAAAGCAATATTGAGCTAGGTCTTGAAAGTAAAAAGGTTCCTAAAGAAGAGCGTCCCGCTATTATCGATAAATACGTTAAAATGGTAGGCCTCGATCATGCTCGCAATCGCTATCCTGCAGAACTATCTGGGGGCATGCAACAACGTGTATCCATTGCCCGTGCACTAGCGGTGGATCCAGATATTATCTTTATGGACGAGCCACTAGGCGCCCTTGATGCGTTAACACGCATCAACTTGCAAGACGAAATCTCTCGCATCTGCCGCGAAGAAGGCAAGACGGTTGTATTTGTTACCCACGATATTGAAGAAGCCGTAGTCCTAGCGGATCGCGTCGTAGTACTAGCGGCAAATCCAGGTCGTGTACAAACTATCATCCCTGTAAACATCATCGACAGAACCGATCGTACATCGGCTAACTTTGTTAATATTCGTAACCACATATTCGAACAATTCCAACTAGCAAAAGAAGACAAAATCGAGTTCTATATTTAGTTTTATATATCAGTTATATACATCTCAAAAGAAACACCCAAGAACTTTTCTGCTTGGGTGTTTTATAATGGACAAAATCCTAAAATAATGTATACTATAAGTAGCTGAAGGATTGTAAGAATTCACTGTAAGCACAAAAAAACTCCCTCAAGAACGGCGAAATACTTGAGGGAGTTTTTTATTGCTTATGATCGTCTAAGCTAACGGGGTTAATCACCATGAAACTTCCTATCTAACCACTTGCAAATGAGATAGCTGGTCACATTTACCACGATAGGAATTAGAAGGATTATAAGAATATCTTTCACTGTTGCACCTCCTTTCTGTACCTGATTCCCCAGAATGGAGTGGTGACATCTTGATTGTAGTACATATAACTATATATTTCTTATGCAATTCGTGTAATTATCATGTATAGTAGATATATATCGGTAATAACGTATAAAATTTAAATTGGAGGCTGTATGTCTTTATTTGAGTTAGAGAAGATCTTGTCTTTTGATGAATATATAGCGTCCTTTGATGCAGAGAGAGTAGCGAAGGTACGTAGCTTTGTAGATTGGCTCTCCCAGTATTCTGGTAGTCTTGTTCATAATCCTTGGGGTGAGGTAAATCCTGATTTAGAGATTGTCACAAAGGGCTTTGATGCGGCACAGGTGCGCCGAGATAATTTAGTAGCTTATTTATTGCCGCGCTTAGGTCGAGCTAAGGTCTTTGTAGTGGCAGAGGCAGTAGGATACCAAGGAGGACGATTCACAGGGATTGCCATAACTTGTGAAAGAATGCTACTAGATAAGCATAAAACCATTCGTGCAAAGGATATCACGCCTATTCAGTTGGAACGTACTAGTTCACCTACTAGCTCTTTGCTAAAAGGAACACAGCAAAAGGATGGTTTTAATGAACCTACTGATACTGTGGTGTGGAGTGCTATTGTTGAAAAGGGCATCGATCCTTATGACACATTGCTGTGGAATATATTCCCCTTCCATCCACATAAGGAAGGAAACCCACTGACGAATCGCACACCTACGGATAAAGAGCAACAACTAGGTTGGGAGTATACAAAACGCTTGTTAGATTTACATCTTGAACTAGGCGGTGTAGAACCTCTTGTGCTCGCCGTAGGGCAAAAATCTGCTGATACAATGGGCAAATTTGGTCTATCTGCCATTGGTTTGCGCCATCCTGCAAACGGCGGCGCCAATCTATATCGACAAGGATTTGCTGAGGCAGTAGATACCTATTTAAAATAATAGGTGATTGAGATTATTAAAATAATAAGTAATTGAGATAATTAAAATAATAAAAGATTGAGAGTTTTGGAGAGAAGTTTATGAAACGGTATATTTCTGTCATTGAAGAGAATGGTGTGTGGCGTATCGAAGGCTTTTACAAAACTATGCCAGATGATGACAAATAGAATATGATATATCTAAATAGCGGTAACATGGGGGCTACCCTCTTTTGTTAACGCTATTTTTATGTTACAATAGACATAACGTATGAAAGCGAGGCTTTCATCAAAATCGATCGGATTATATTGTAAAGATCATTAGATTGGAACGAAGAGAACGTACCCGTCGCGGCTGACATGTCTAATGATGGCAATATACTCATTTGCTATGGCAAATGGTCACAACAACACTAGGAACGGCAAAAATTGATAGCGCATTTTTGCGCCTATTTGACGAGACGCTAGTATTTTAGCGCCTTTTTCTTTGTGTGGCCTCCATAGCATAGATCAATTCAAGTGATAGGTGAGAAAAGAAACTATGTTAAATAAAATAATGAACAAAATTTTAGGAGGAACTGTGAATACAACAGATAATCAGGTTACTGCACAAGTGAAAGCAGAACCAACAGTAGCAAAACCTGCTACTCGTACAGCTGCGGCTGAAGGCGAACATAAACAGACTCGCCGCCGCACTAATACACGCCGCCCTGCTGGCGAGGGTCGTACTCGTCAACATGCAGCTGGTGAAGGTGAAGGCACAACACGTCAACGCCGTACAAATACTCGTACGAATGCAAATGGTGGTCGTACTAATACGACACGCCGTACAAATACACGTCGCAATGCTGAACAAGGCGAAGGTCAAGAACGTACTGAACGTAAACCTCGTCAAACTCGTGCACCACGTGGTGAACGTAGTGAAAATACGCGTAATACGCGCTCTAATAATGGTCGCAATAGTCAAAACCGTAACAACAACCGTCCAAATAATCGCTCCACAAACCGCAACAATCAAGAGGCGCCTGTGGAATTAGTAGGTCGTACACCAAATGGCGCTAATAAGGGTAAATTCCAAATCATCCCTCTTGGCGGTCTTGGTGAAATCGGTAAAAACATGACCATCTTCCAATATGAGGACGAAATCATCGTTCTCGACTCTGGTCTTGCGTTCCCTAGCGAAGATATGCTTGGCGTAGATATCGTTATTCCTGATATGAGCTATATCATCGAGAATAAGGATCGCGTGAAAGCTGTCGTAATTACCCATGGTCACGAGGACCATATTGGTTCCTTGGCATACCTTATGAAAGAAATCAATTGCCCAGTATATGCAACAAATCTCGTTTGTGGTTTGATTGAAGGCAAGTTTAAAGAACATAAGGTATCTCCAAAATGTCTTCGTACTATTGCTGCAGGCGATGAAGTTCAAATTGGTCAAGTGAAGGTTGGTTTTATCCAAACAAACCACTCCATTCCTGACTCCTGCGCTGTGTACTTTGATACACCAATCGGGACTGTACTTCATACAGGGGACTTTAAAATCGACCAAACACCAGTTGATGGCCGTTTGATGGATATGCACAAATTTGCTGAGCTCGGTAATAAAGGTGTATTGGCCTTGATGTCCGACTCTACAAACGTTGAAAAACCAGGTACTACAGGTTCTGAAAGTTCCGTAGGTCCTGCTATTAAACAAGCTGTTGGAGAAGCAAAAGGCCGCGTTGTGTTAGCTACATTTGCATCTAACGTATCTCGTATCCAACAAGCTATTGATGCGGCAGTTATGTTCAACCGTAAGGTTGTCGTTATGGGCCGCAGTATGGTAAATGTTACAGAAATCGCTCAAGAACGCGGTTACTTGAACATTCCACCAAATACAATCATCGACGTAGATGTAATGCACAACTACACAGATGACCAAATCATGATCTTAACAACTGGTTCTCAAGGTGAACCGATGGCAGGCTTGTCCCGTATGGCTACAAGCAACCACCGCACTGTAGAGTTGGCACCGAATGATACAGTTATCATCTCTGCTACACCAATTCCAGGTAACGAAGGTGCTGTAGGTAGAACTATCGATAACTTGCTCCGATTAGGTTGTCACGTTGTATATGGTAAAGATCGTGGTATCCACGTATCTGGTCATGCGAGCCAAGAAGAGCTTAAAACGATGCTTAACCTTGTTCGTCCAGAATACTTCATTCCAGTTCATGGTGAGTATCGCATGTTGCGTCGCCATGGTGAACTTGGTGTTGCTATGGGCGTAGATCCTAAGAAAGTCCTTATCGGCGACAATGGTCAAATCTTTGAGTTTGATAAAGATGGTGGCCGTAAAGGTGGTCGTGTACAAGCTGGTGCTATCTTCGTTGATGGCCTTGGCGTTGGCGATGTAGGTAACATCGTTATCCGTGACCGTCAACAATTGGCTCAAGAAGGTATGGTTATCGTTGTAATGGCGATGGACAAAGCTTCTGGTACAATCGTAGCTGGTCCAGACCTCGTATCTCGTGGCTTCGTATACGTACGCGATGCAGAAGAACTTATGATTGCTGCAGAACACCGCGTAGACCAAGTTCTTGAAGAATGCGAAATGCAACGCATCAAAGATTGGACTACTATTAAGCAAAACGTACGCGACGCGTTGGGTAAATTCTTCTACGATAAAACTCGTCGCCGTCCTATGATCTTGCCGATTATTCAAGACGTATAATCACATATAATAAACAAAAGTACCGCACCCTATGGTGTGGTACTTTTAACATTTTAAAAAGGACCTATGGAATCTACTATAAATAGCGGTGTCATCGCATTTGTCTACTATATAGGGTATTTGAAGTTACCTTTTTAAACTGTTATAATTAAAAGATACCAATTAATCTATCTTCTTTTATTTAGAATGGAGATTTATGAAACAAACAAATACAAGAGCGATGGTAGAAACAGGATTTGTTAGTGCTATAGGTGTCATCCTTAGTGCTATTAGTGTGTATTTACCAGCTTTCGCTTTTTTATCATTTTTTGTTACACCTGCAGCCATTGGCATAATTGGAACAAAATGGGGTCGCAAGTATAGTATATCGGCAGCTGTTGTTACTACTTTCTTAGCGGTAGTTTTGTTTGGACCATGGAATGGTATACCTGTTGGCTTATTTGCTGCGGTAGGTGTAGGGGTAGGAGAAGGTAACCGTCTTTCTTTAGGGACGATTAAGCGACTACTACTCCCTAGTATTGCTATGTTTGTTGCTGTATTAGTAACTTTAATGGCACAAGTATATGTATCTGGTATTACTCTATCAATGATAGATACACAGATGACCGAGCAAGCTCGTATGATTGCTGATCAAGCCTTACAGACGAATCCTAATATCACACAGGAACAAGTTGATTTATTTGTAAAAAATGTAGATAAGCTTGCTACTGGTTTGAAGGATGCGTTTTTTGTGGCTGTAGCTATAGCTGCAGTATCATACAGTTATATAACTATTCAGATATCTATATGGCTAGGTAAGCGATTACGTATCTCCATACCTCGATTTTTACCAATTGAAGAATGGAGGATGCCTGTCTGGAGTGCAGGGCTATACGCTTTAGGTATTATTGGTATATATGGTACGCCGCATATCAATATGGACTCTTCCTGGGTCATAGCCATTAGTACTAATGTATTACTCCTTGGTAGCTCTATGTGTTCTATTCATGGTTTTGCAGCTTTAGCAGATTTGATGAGTAGTTACCGCATGAGTAATAAATTGAAGTGGATACTGCTAGGTGTGTATGCCTTTTTCTTTGGTCAAGCACTAGCCATATTTGGTGTCATAGATATGTTTTTAGATTTACGGACACGTTACAAAGCGCGTCAATAGTAATAGAAAGGAGGCCGTTATGAAATCCTTTCAACGGAAATGGGAAGGTTTAGAAATTACCATTATTACCGTTATCGTATTATTGTTATTATTGTTGGCCTATCTAAATTGGGCCATTGCAATTCTAGCTTTAATTATCGTAGTAGCGGCGTATTTGGTTAACTATAACACCATTCATAACCGGCGTCGTTTAGCAAGGGAACAGTTTGGGGCGATGATGAAAAACGTCACACAAGCTTCGAACTTTGCCTTACAAAACTTGCCAATGGGGATTGCTCTTGTTAATAAACAAGGTACCCTCGTATGGAATAATAGTGTCTTTGCAGACTGGGTTAAGGTAGACTGGAATAAACTTCAAAAAATGTCTGCTCTTATGCCTGGCTTCCGTATCGATAAAATCTGGGGCAAATCTGGATTTATGACGGAACAGTATGGAGATAAGTATTTCCAAATTATTTACAAATTCATTGATCCTCGTGATACACGACCAGATATTCATAGTGAAGATGAATTAGCAGAGCATGCAGTAATGGCGCTTTACTTTAAGAATATTACAGACTTAGAAAAGGCGCGTATTAAAGCTGAAGAAGACCAACCTGTGTGGGGTATGATTCAAATCGATAATCTCGAAGAATTGACAAAAGGTCTTAGTGACCGTGAGTATACTAGCGTTTGGACAGATATTAATAACATTATTACGGATGAAATTGATAGACAAGAAGGTTTTATTCGTAACTTCCAAGATGATATGTATACCTTTGCTATTTCTCGTGGTGCACTTCATGCGATGGAGGAAAACGGTTTTAAAATCCTTGAGAAAATCCGTAAATTGCCTTCTCCCCGTCAAGTGCCAGCAACGATTTCTATCGGAATTAGCGAGAACGTAGGCTCTGTAAAAGAGGTTTCTAGTCGTGCTCGCGCTGCCTTAGATATCGCATTAGGTCGCGGTGGTGACCAAGTGTGTATTATGGATGGTGAAAGTACCCGATTCTTCGGCGGTAATACAGCTGGTGTTGAGAAGAATACCCGTGTTCGTGCTCGTGTTGTATCACAAGCTTTACATGAGCTTATGCTTGATTCCGATAAAATACTTGTGATGGGTCATAAGCGTGAAGACTATGATGCGTTAGGTGGTATTATCGGTGTTGTAGCTATTGCACGTACCTTGGGTAAAGAATTACGCATCGTACTTTCAAAGGAAACAAGCGCCATTGATAAAATGGTGACTGTTCTCAAAGAAAATGAGTTCTGGACAGAACATATCATCACCCCTGAAGCGGCAAAAGCTTGGGTAGATGCTAATACGCTCACTATTGTTTGTGATACACATCGCCAAGAAATGGTAGCAGCTCAAGAGGCTCTTGAAATTTCTGAACGACGCATCGTTATCGATCATCACCGTCGTGCAGCGGACTTCGTAGAAAATCCATTGCTTACATACTTGGAACCAACTGCATCATCTACATCTGAGCTTGTTACAGAGCTTGTACAATACGCAGGTGGTGGCGTAAAACTTTCAAAAGCAGAAGCTACAGGCATTTATGCGGGCATCGTGCTTGATACGAAGAACTTTGTGCAACAAACTGGGGCACGTACCTTTGAAGCGGCCGCATTCTTACGCCGTGCAGGGGCAGATATTGAACGCGTTAAACAATTATTTATTGAAACCTTCGATTCTGTTCAATTGCGTGCTAAAATGGTATTTGAAGCCAATCGAACTGAAGGAATTGCTATTTCTGTAGCTCCTGAAGGTTTGAAGGATATGATGGCATTAGCTGCACAAAGTGCAGACATGCTCATCAGTAATGAAGATATTGAAGCAGCCTTTGTACTGTATTCCTTGAATGACGGCGGTATCGGCGTTAGCGCTCGATCCAAAGGCAAGGTAAATGTACAGGTTGTAATGGAAGCCTTGGGTGGCGGTGGTCATAGAACCGTGGCTGGTGCCCAACTACAAGGTATGACGATAGAGGAAGCGAAGAAGGCTATTTTAGACCATGCTCTTGAAGCCCTTCATTCCGCAGAGAAAGAGGAGGAAGAACAATGAAAGTAGTATTGTTAGAAGACGTTAAAAAGGTTGGTAAAAAAGGCGAAATCGTTGAAGTTAGCGATGCATATGGCCGTAATGTATTGATCAAAAAAGGTCTTGGCCTTGAAGGTACAGCAACTAACGTAAATAATGCGAAACAAAAGCAAGAATCCATCGCTCACAATAAAGCTGTTGCCAATGACGAGGCTAAAATCTTGGCAGCTCAATTGACTAAGGTTGAAGTAACTGTAAAAGTTCGCATGGGCGAAGAAGGTCGCGTATTCGGTTCTGTTACTGCAAAAGACATTTCCGATGCAGCTAAAGCTCAGTACAAAGTAGATATCGATAAAAAGAAAATCGAAATCAAAGAACCATTGAAAACATTAGGCGTACATGACGTTTTAGTTCGTGTTCATCCTGAGATTACAAGTACTATCAAGGTTAATGTAGTAGCTGAATAATAGTGTTCACCATGCTCTTTGAGTATGGTGAATTCTTTTATCCATAGTGGTTGTGTGAAGGGGATTATCATGGATGTACGCATTCCACCGCATAATCTAGATGCGGAAAAGGCCGTTTTGGGGGCCTTATTAACCAATGGATCGAACTCGGGCGCTGTTGTTGATACAGTGACGAGTATTCTAAAATCTGAAGACTTTTACCGCGATGCGCATCGTATTATTTATGATGCTATCTTAGAAATCGTGCATGCTAACAAGACGGCGGACTTTATCACTGTTGGTGAAGAGCTAGATCGTCGTAAGCGACTCGATGCGGTAGGCGGTCTTGCATATATTACATCTTTGGCTAATGAATCGGTGTCCTACAATGTAGAGGAACATGCGAAAATCATTAGTGAGAAAGCTCAGTTGCGCCGCCTTATCGATGCAGGGAATAAAATCGTAGGCATGACGTACGCTGGCGAAGATGAGCCAACGGCTATCCTTAACAAGGCGGAACAAATGGTATTGGACGTAAGTGGTCAAACACAGTCCGAATCATCATTTGCGCCTATTGGGGAGGTTGTATTATCTAACTTAGATAAACTAAATGCATTGCAACAGCATGATGGTGCTATTACAGGCGTTCCAACAGGTTTTAAAGATGTGGACCATGTCTTTAATGGTCTACAAAAATCTGACCTCATCCTCGTAGCAGCCCGTCCTGCGATGGGGAAAACGGCTTTCACCTTGAATATTGCTCAAAACGTAACGATGTTGTACGACAAGACGGTAGCGTTCTTCTCCCTAGAAATGGGCAAGGAACAGCTCGTTGGTCGTATTCTATCCTCCGTGGCAGGTGTGAGTTCTGAAAAATTGCGCCGTGCAAACATGGACCCTGTTGACTGGGAAAAGGTTATCGCTGCTGCGGACCGCATGAGCAAATCTAAGCTCTTTATTGATGATACGCCGGGCCTTACCGTACAAGATATGCGATCTAAATTGCGCCGTCTTAAGGTGGAACATGGTCTTGATCTCGTTGTTGTCGACTATATTCAGTTGATGCAAGGCCGTAACTCCGGCAAGGGCAGCGAGAATCGTCAACAAGAGGTATCTGAAATCTCTCGTAACCTCAAATTGATCGCTCGTGAGTTCAATGTGCCTCTCATTGCCTTATCTCAGTTGTCTCGTAGTGTTGAAAGCAGACCAGATAAACGGCCTGTACTTTCTGACCTTCGTGAATCTGGTTCTCTTGAACAAGATGCGGATATCGTTATCTTCTTGTACCGCGATAAATATTACGATGAAAACTCCGAAAAAGGGGACAACGCAGAAGTCCTCATTCGTAAGAACCGTAATGGTTCCGTCGGTACCGTGGAACTTCAATTCATTGGGGAATTAACCCAATTTAGAGACGTGGAATTTCGAGACATGGGGCCGGAACAATAATGAAAACTATCGTGGGTGTGCCTATATTGATGGGGCCCGACTTTATTTCGACAACTTAGTTACAAAAAAGCACCACCTACCTCGTGGCTCCAAACGACGCGTAAGTCGCCCCTCGATAGGTGGTGCTCTTTTTGTATTACGTTAGCCCAAATAAGTCCCATCAATATAGTGGCACTAGATAGTTTTCATTGTATTGTTGGGAGAACTGGAAATAGAAGTTTTGGGTTAGGTTATACACGTACTTAAGAGTACCTATTGTTAGATTTGATGTCTAATAGTAGGTACTTTTTCATTTTTATGTCCAAAATTTGCCTCTATAATAACAAACATATGTTTGAAAATACTCTGTATTTTTGTTATACTAATCGTAGAAATTCTTCTTTTTATATTTCTTGTAGAGTCTAGTTATTTAGCGGTTTGAGGAGGTGTTTGTATGGGTTCAGCTGATACGGATCGAATGTATATGTGCATTGATTTGAAGAGTTTTTACGCGTCTGTGGAGTGTGCCGATTTGGGGCTGGATCCGTTTACAACGCCTTTGGTGGTGGCCGATGGGTCTCGTGGCAAAGGGGCTATTACATTGGCCATTTCACCGGCTTTAAAAAAGCTAGGTGTTAAGAATCGCAGTCGTCTTTTTGAGATCCCTACGCACATTGAGTATTTGACGGTGAAGCCTCATATGAAGCGGTATATGCAGGCGTCTGCTGAGATTTACGGGACTTTGCTCAAGTATGTGGCACCTGAGGATGTACATGTATACTCTATCGACGAGTATTTTATCGATATTACGCCTTACTTACCGCTCTACAAGAAAACGCCTCGAGAGCTAGCGCAGATGCTTCTTGATGCGGTGTTAGAGGCGACCAAGATTTATGCCACCGTTGGGATTGGAACAAACTTGTTCCTTGCCAAGATTGCTCTCGATATCCTCGCAAAACATGCGCCTGATTTTATAGGATATCTTGATGAAAGCCTCTTTAAAGAGAAAATCTGGTATCATCAGCCCTTGACCGACATCTGGCAGATTGGTAACGGCATAGCCAATCGTTTGCACAAGTATGGAGCTTATGATTTGTATGGTATTACCATGGTTCCAGAGGCCAAGTTGTACAAGGAATTTGGTGTTAATGCAGAGCTCATTATCGATCATGCTTGGGGCCGTGAGCCGTGTACGATTGCAGATATCCATGCGTATCGTCCTATCAAGCATTCTATCTCGCATAGCCAGATTTTATTGCGTAACTATACCTATGAAGAGGCTTACGTGCCTATGCGAGAAATGGTGGAGTCCTTGGTATTAGAGCTTTTACAAATCAAAGGGGTTACGAACCATATTCATGTTCATATTGGCTATGCAGATGATATGGTGCGCTCTACTGGAGGTTCTAAAAAGCTTAAACAGTACACTGATTCATTGCAAGCATTAACGACGGCAGTAATTAAATTATATGAACAACATTGCCATAAAAATGAACTTATACGGCGTATAGGCGTAAGCTTTGAGGATTTAGTCAATCGCTCTGCTATACCTCAGGAGGTAGATTTATTCAGCTCTCTTGCGACGGAGGAAGAGGAAAAGGAGCGGCAAGTACATGAGGCGATGTTATCTATCAAGGAGCAGTTCGGTAAAAATGCTATTTTACGTGCCTCTAGCTTGCAAGATGAAGGGACAATGCGCTTTAGAAATACCTTGGTAGGTGGCCATAATGGGGAATAAATAGTGTAATGGATACAATGGCAATTGAACGAAGAATACAATTGAAAATAGATTAGTCGCATAAGGGGAGGTATACATTAATGAAACATCGTATGTCTCGTTTACAACGGGCGAAACAATTTATGCCCTTTGCGGCATTAAAGGGATTTGAAGTATTACTGGCAGCTGTGGCACGGCCTAAAGAGCATCGTGTAGAGCTATCGGAGGATCAAGTAGATGAGTTAAATAAGGTTTTACAGACTATACATTGCGGAGAATGGGTGCGAATTGTTTACTACAATAAACAAAGATATACAGAGCTTATAGGGGCTGTTGATAGGATTAGTGCGCAAATGCAAATTATATCTGTTCAAGGCATAGATATTCCCTTTAGATCTATTAAGGAATTGAATCTGTATGATATGACAATATAAAGAGTTGTCTTTATATATGGTTTAAGGGCTAGAGTTAAGGTGTGATTCGGTATACAATGATGAAAAGGGTTGTAATTTAATTATATTCTCGTATAAAACACCTTATATGATTAGCTGTTATATGACTATATATACTCTTTGTATTGTTTTATGAGAAAGGCGGTATCTGTAATGCATGAGGTCATATCATTACTTATCAATCGCTATGATTTTTTCCTCCAGTTGTTATGGGAACATATAGAAATTTCAGTATTAGCTTCTGTTATTGCTACCATCATCGGTGGATTATTGGGTGTGTTTATATACGAATATAAACGGCTAGCTGCGCCCGTTATGGTAGTAGTTAATTTCCTATATACGATTCCATCTATATCGATGTTAGGCCTTTTGTTGTATGTATCGGGTGTTGGTAATACGACCGCTATCATTGCATTGGTTATCTATGCCTTATTACCGATGGTACGAAATACATTTACTGGTCTTAACCAAATTGATCAAGCCATGTGTGAAGCGGGAATTGCGTTAGGGCTCACGCGGATTCAACGTTTGTGGGATATAGAGATTCCCTTGGCTATGCCGACTATTATGGCTGGTATACGGACTATGCTCGTTATGACCATTGCCTTGACAGGTATTGCATCTTTTATTGGTGCTGGTGGCTTAGGTGTGGCGATTTATAGGGGGATTACAACAAATCAAAGTGCTTTGACAATTGCAGGCAGTCTACTGATTGCCCTATTAGCTATTACTGTTGATGCGCTCTTTTCTCTAGGTGAAAGAGTAACGCGTATTAGCCCTCATATGAAGCGCTATACGATTATATTTGTGTCGATTATGACGATAATTGCGATGGGTATAGGTGGCTGGGCTATGTATTGCCGTCATGTGAAGACCGATGTTATTCATATTGCAACGAAACCTATGACGGAACAGCTTATTTTGGGGAATATCTTAAAAGAATTAATCGAGAAGAAGACTGATTTAACCGTAGAGGTTACAGAAGGTGTCGGTGGTGGTACATCAAATATTCAACCAGCTATGCTTTCTGGCCAATTTGATATATATCCTGAATATACTGGTACGGCTTGGTCTGCTGTGCTAAAACGTACGGATGCGTATAATGAAAGTTTATTTAATGAGCTTTCACAGGCCTATAAAGAGAAATATAATTTTGAGTGGGTCGGCATGTACGGTTTTAATAATACCTATGGCATAGGGGTACGTAATGAAATTGCTCAAAGTTATGGCGTAAAAACATATTCTGATCTTGCTCGTATAGCACCATCTTTAACATTAGGTGGGGAATATGATTTCTTTGGACGTGAAGATGGCTATGCTGGATTGCAACGCGTGTATGGTATGAGATTTAAAGCTACTAAAGATATGGATATAGGGCTAAAATATACGGCTATTGGTCGTGATGAGGTGGATGCAATGCCGATATTCACGACTGATGGTCAATTAAGTATTGCACCAATTACGGTATTACAAGATGATAAACATTTATATCCATCTTATATGTCTGGTAATGTGGTGCGTAGCGAAGTATTGATTGCTCATCCTGAACTGCGCCCTGTATTAGAAAGTTTGAATCATACGATTACAGATCAAGAGATGGCGAAGATGAATTACGCCGTTGAAACGGAACATCAACTGCCAGCTGATGTAGCACATAAATTCCTAGTAGAACGAAATTTGATATAAGGTGAATATAGTTAGAACTAAAGTAAATAAAATTTAATATATGTTGAATATGATTTTGTATTGACAATTAATCTCCTTTGATGTAATATAAACATATGAACAGATATTCATATAAATAAAATATCTGATGAAAAATGTTTAGGAACATATATAACAAGATATGAAACAAGATATGTCTAATAAGTATTAGAAAAATATTAACTATTAACTTATAATACAGGATAGAAACTTTCACTATTATCAAAGGAGATATCATGGAAGAAACATTGTTATTGAAGGATTTGAACTGTCCGAACTGCGCAGCAAAAATTGAAGATCGTATCCGTAAAATGGATGTGGTAGAGACTGCCAATTTCACACTTGCTACACATCAATTAAAATTAACCGGCTCTTGGGAAGACCGTGAAGCTCTTAAACGTGACATTCAAGACATTTGTGATGCCATTGAAGAGGGTGTAACAGTAGCCGATTACGAGCGTAAATCTAAAGCGGCTATGGATGACCACGGTCATGATCACGATCACGGCAGTGATGCAGTAACAATTGCAGTTATCGTAGCAGGCTTGTTATTCCTGGCCTACGAAGGGTTGACTACAGTTGTGCCGTCCATCGGCTTGCCAGAGTCTATCGAAACTCCAATTTACTATATTGCCTATATTCTTCTTGCATTCCCAGTATTGCGTATCGCAGGTCGCAATATCTTAAAAGGCCAAGTGTTCGACGAGAACTTCTTGATGTCTATCGCTACATTGGGCGCTATTGCTATCGATGCATTGCCTGAAGCCGTAGGCGTTATCTTGTTCTACCGTATCGGTGAGTTCTTCGAAGAAAAAGCTACAGATCGCAGTCGTACAGAAATTATGAATGCTGTTGATATGCGTCCACAAGAGGTGCGCGTTGTAGATACAGACTGCGGTGGTGAAATCGTAGTTATGGCTCCTGAAAAGGTTGAAGTAGGCTGGACTATCGAAGTTCGTCCTGGCGATTTAATTCCTCTAGACGGCACAGTGCTTGAAGGTGAAACACGCGTTAATACAGCACCTGTAACAGGTGAACCTGTACCTGTTCGCGCCGTACCTGGCACTCAACTTATGTCTGGTTGCATCAATGAATCTGGTCGCATTACGATGCGTGTAGATAAGGTTCTTGAAGAATCCATGGTTACTAAAATTCTTGATGCCGTGGAAAATGCAGCATCTTCTAAACCTAAAATCGACCGTTTCATTACGCGTTTTGCTCGCGTATACACACCAATCGTTGTAGCTCTTGCATTGGCTGTAGCTATCATTCCATCCCTTATTACTGGTGAATGGCATAAATGGATCTACACAGCCTTAACATTCCTCGTTATTTCTTGCCCATGTGCATTGGTGCTTAGCGTGCCACTTGCATTCTTCTCCGGTATCGGCAATGCGTCTAAACACGGTATCTTATTAAAAGGTGGTCGAGTTATCGAGGCGTTGGCTAATGTAAAAGCAGTAGCTCTTGATAAAACTGGTACTATCACATCTGGTGAATTTAAAGTACAAAACGTAGAAACTGTAGGCTCTCATGTGAGCAATACTCAATTGTTGTCCATGGCGGCAGCTATCGAAGCCGTTTCTACGCATCCAATCGCAACAAGCATCGTATCTGAAGCGAAAGAACAAGGCATCGCTGTAGAGGCTTCCGACTTTGTTCAAGAGTTGGCTGGCGAAGGTATGGTAGGTATGACAGATGGTCAACAAGTGCTTGTTGGTAACCGTCGTCTTATGGAACGCTATGCAGTTCAAGGCTATCCAACAGAAGCTGCTGAATATGGTACTGAAGTTCTTGTGGCAGAAGGTAATACATACTTAGGTCGTATCATCATCGCCGATGAAGCTCGCCCAGACTCTGCTGAAGCGATTGCTAATCTTAATGGTCAAGATATTAAAACTGTTATGCTTACAGGTGATGCTGAAGCAAGTGCAAATTACATCGCTAAAGAAACTGGCGTAAGTGCTGTTCGCGCTCAATTGTTGCCACAAGATAAATTGTCCGTAGTACAAGATATTCGCTCTGAATATGGTCCAACTATGTTCGTAGGGGACGGTATCAACGATGCTCCAGTACTTGCAGGTGCTGATGTTGGTGGTGCGATGGGTAGCGGTGCTGATGCGGCTATCGAAGCGGCAGACGTTGTGTTTATGCGTCCGTCCTTGACTGCTATTGCACATATCCTTGACTTGTCCAAAGCGACGTTGCGCGTAGCATGGCAAAACGTAGTATTCGCTATTGCTGTAAAAATCCTTATCATGGCGCTTGGCATCATGGGCTATGCATCCATGTGGTGGGCAGTATTTGGTGATACTGGCGTATCCATCCTTTGTATCTTGAACTCTGTTCGTATCTTGCGCCGCAATTAGGTGAAAGCAGAGTTTATAGCTCTGTAGAGGAACGAAATAAATTACATTCTCCTGATCTGAATGATTAGGGTTGATATAAATAACCTCTAGGTTAGTAACTGACTAACTTAGAGGTTATTTTATTGTGTGGATTAAACATTTACGATACTTTTACTATATACATTTGTACATCATAAATAGACATAAAACTGTATATGTATGTTCTAGATACACAAAACTTTCACAATTGAATTGAATAATAGCTATAAAATAGTATATAATTTATTAGATGATTACTATAAGTTCGTTGGAAGGAGGGATAGCATGATTACGGTGTATAAACATATAGAAGAAGAGTTAGTTTCCGATAGCACTGTATCAGATGCCACAAAAGGTTCTTGGGTAAATTTGGTGAACCCAGACCCCGATGAGTTATCCCTTATCAATATTTTGACGGAAATCCCAACGGACGTTTTAAAGACCGCTCTCGATATGGAAGAACGTTCTCACGTGGAGTTAGAGGATAACTACATCTTTATCGTTATCAATATTCCGGTTATCCGTGGTAACGATATGTATGATACAGTACCGCTTGGTATTTTCTTGACGCCAGACTTCTTCATTACCATCTGCTTAGAAGAGTCTGAAGTATTGTATCCATTCATTTCTAATCAGATTTCTACGTTCTATACATACAAAAAGACGCGTTTCTTGTTCCAAATCTTGTATCGCACAGCAACTATGTTCTTGCGCTACTTGCAACAAATCAACCGCCGTACTGACGATATTGAAGTCCAATTGCGTCATACTACAAAGAATAAAGACTTCTTCCAATTGTTGGAATTACAGAAATCCATGACTTACTTTACATCTGCATTGCGCACGAATGGTACCGTTATGGAACGTCTATTGCGCTTGCGTGGTCATAGCTCCTATAAACACCTCCTCAAAATATACGAAGAGGATGAGGACTTGCTAGAGGACGTTATTATCGAAAATAAACAGGCCATCGAGATGGTTGAAATGTACTCCAATATCTTGATGAACATGATGAACGCCTTTACATCCATCATTTCTAATAACCTTAACTTGGTTATGAAAATGTTGGCGACCCTTACTATTGCTATGGCGGTGCCAACAATCGTATTTAGCTTGTGGGGGACAAACGTGCCATTGCCATTCCAAGATGATCCAGAGGGATTCTATGAGGTTATAGGTGTTGCATTAGTATTCTCTATTATTGCCATTATCGGTATGTGGAAAAAAGATTTATTCTAATTTATGATAATTAGTGAATACTTAATTCAATAGTAAATAGTTGAAATATTAATTTAATAACAAATACACATGAAAAAGCTGGCTTTGAGCCAGCTTTTTTCTTGTACGATATTACGTTGTTGCTTATTATTGGGCCAATCTGATATAATAATACCGTTATGGAGAGGTGTCCGAGTGGTTTAAGGAGCTGGTCTTGAAAACCAGTGACTCCGCAAGGGGCCGTGGGTTCGAATCCCACCCTCTCCGCCACATTAGAAAGCCCTTTAGGTTATGATATGTACCCCCTTTACTGGATAACCAGTAAAGGGGGTATTTTCATGAGATATAGTTATGAATTTAAAAGAAAAATATGAGTTAGTATGCTAAGTTCTTTCTGGTCAAGGTTTAAGGGCAGTAGCTATTGTAGCGGGTATTAACTCTGGACAACTGTATCAATGGGTTCATAAATACAAAACTTTGGGATACAATGGTCTTATTAATAAACCTTGAGGTAATTAAAATGAAAAAGCTTTTTTTAAATCTAGAAGTAATTGATGGTTATCCTCCAGTATCTATGGAAAGCATTTGGGCAGAAGTGACTGAAGAAGGCTATCTTAAAGTTAATAATATTCCTTTTTATAGCAAAGAAATCTCTTTAGGTGATATTGTTAGTGGAATACAAACGGAAGAAAATTACTTATTATATGATAAAACTATAATTCATAGTAAAAATAGTACATTGCGGATTGTTTTCTTTAATGAAAACCAGAAATTTAAAGATAAAATATTAACTAAACTAATAGATCTTGGATGTGAGTATGAAGCATTTAATGTAAATTTCTATGCAATAAACATACCAATTCAAGTAGATATAGAAGAAATATATAATTTCTTAGATGAGTTTGTGGAAACTGACGATCTAGATTATGATACAGGGTATTTGGCACAATAATTTGTGCAAGATATAACTTGCGTAATATCGTAATATGTAGAAAATTCTAGCATTGTTTACGTAGAAGGATAGAACCGTGAAAAAAATTATAAGATTTATATCAAAATTCGAAAAAAATGGAGAAAATTTTATTGAAGTCATACATTTTAAGAATGAACCACCTCTTAATTTTCTACAAAAAAATTTTCATGAAACTAGCCCGATGTATGAAGAATATTGGATATCAAATGAAGTTGCAAAAGTAATTGAACCTTATTTATGTGAGAAATTAGACATAAATAATTATGATTACTTCTTATCTTGCGAAGAAGAAAATATTAGTTATTTGAAAGAATGAATGTATGATTCTATAAAGAATATTACTAAAGTTTAACTTAGGAAAGTGCGAATTGTTAAATCAAGATCCTACAGATAGAACAAATGCTTTACATCCTTTATTTACAATAGAGAGGTTTGTTATGTTAGATAATGATTTTAAAGAGTATCTTAATGATGAATTTGGTAGAATATTCCCAGAAAGTCAGGAGGAATATCGTAAATTATTCAAAGAGTTAGGTTTTGGGGAGGTAAATCATGACTTCATTGAATTTTGGTCAACATATAGTGATGAAATTTATGGGAAAATTGGATATTTGGTTGATTTAGCAATGGACTTAGAGGATTTTTCAAGTAGCCAAACAGAAATTTTGAGAAAAAATATTGGCTTACCTGATAATTATTTTTCCCTGTTGAATAATGAGTTGGATGATTATATCCTGTATGATAAAAATACCGATGAGGTTTTTTTGGTAGAGGCTCCCACTATTCAAAAGTTTATAGAAAATAAACAATTTAGCAAACATTGGGAGAACTTTGAATATTTTATTAAAGATTATCTAAATTATAATGCTTAAGATGTTTGAGCAGCCTTAGCCCGTATGAAACCTCCGATCCCGACAGCTACAACCCTTGGAACAGGTACACAACCGGACCAACATGGTAATAAATACTCTTTAAAGAATGCACATAAGAAGGATAAATTATGTATTTAGATCAAGTAAATTATGAATTAAACAAAAAAATCAATGATTTTGTATGTAACTCAAATGATGCTACTACGCCGGAGGAACGCATTGATATTCTGAATCAAGCATGGGAACTTTTACCCAAACCAGCCACTCAATTCGTTGAGCCTACTTCGGCAATCGCCTGTGGCATTTCAGAAAATTATAAAAAATTAGGTGATTATCAAAAAGCCCTTGAGTGGATGTTAATTGCACTTGAGGCACGAAAAGATGAACCTGCAGCAGGTGTGTTTATATGGACAGGAATCGTTTATTACGAATTGGGTGATATGGAAAATGCCTATAAATATTTTGACCTAACTTATAATGAGCTACGTTACACACCTTTCTCTATGGAAGACAAAAAATATTGGCAATTTTATAAGCAACGTAAAGAAGAAATAAATCCTAAGAAAAAAACCAAAAAGTAGCTTAATTATATCTGTCCAAGAAAATGGGTGCAGATCAGATTCGATATTTTCAGACGACCTTTTTTGTACCGTACTTAACCTCCGCTACGGCTACGACCTGTTCGGCATCTCAAGAGAGATGAACGATATCCATGGTAATCTCTTATGGTACGGCGAATACACCGCTTGGGGTTGTTGCCAGAGTTTGGTATTGCGGGTTATAAAAATCATCGACATAAGAATGATAAATTATCAGCGCATGAGTTATTACAAAATGCTAATTTATTTGATCCTAAAAAATTGAAAGCACAATCGGCAATGGATAACATTGAGTTAAATACAAATTTAACTAGATATGGAATCTATATAGGCTTGTTAAGAAGAGGATGGGAAATAAAAATGATTAAAGCTATTCAAGAAAAAGTTATTTTGAACGAGATTAAGGAAATTAGCCTTAATCGAATAGGAGGAAATATTCCTAAATATTTTGATGATAAACAAGATTGTATTTCAGAAATGATGTTTTATGGATGTTTTGAACATCCATTAAAAACTAATTTTGTCTTATCTATTTTCTTGCCTAAAAATCATGATATTATGCTTGATAATAATATTTATCCTAATTGTGCAATAAAAGTTTTTACTCATCCAAAATCTGAGGAAAGTGAAATTACTTCATTTACAAATATGGACTTAAATAGAATTTATTTTGAACCGTATAGGAAAGCAAATAGTGATGATTTATCTGGTTTAGTAACAGTAGGAGGAGAATTGCAACTGATTCAAGAAGAAGAATATTATTATAAAAATTTAGAAGAAAACGGTTATTTGTACTTGATGAGTATAGATGAAGATTATTACCCAGATAATCTTCTTAATGGTAATTACCCTTTTAATTATGGGGCATTGTATATATATTACAAAGAGAATAAAGATAATATTGATGTAGTAGCTGGATTTTGGCAACATTCTTAATTCATCAATAATACTTCTTTCATTAGCAACAAGCCGTAGCCTATATAGTTCTCAAAACTCACAGATAGGGAACGCGCAAGCCGTAGCCCGGAGAAAACCGTCAGTCCTGACATGGAGTGCGTGCGGTACGCACGCGGTTTCTGTTTTTCAGACGGCCTTGATACCTTCTTTGAGGTCGTGTGAAATATTAATTTTTTAACAACCTCATCAGCATCATCGCCCCCACCTGTTACACTACAAGATACAGCTACAACGCCCAATGGCTGCCCGAAACCGTTACCGACACTTACAATACTACAGCTACGACGCCTTGGGCAGAAGAATAGGCATAGTCCTTTTAATTTGAGAGAAGTAACTAGATAACAACATGCAGCGCTTGACCCTTATAGGAATCTAGGAGATTAGCTATGAAAGCAATAGAAATTTTAAAGAATTTTGTGGAAGAAAAATTATCAACTGAAGAATTGGAAATGGCGTTGTATTCCAATCAAGAATTAATTTCCTTGTTGGAAAATACTAAAGCTAAACCTTATATGAATAGTAATTCCACTTATGAATATTTAATTAGTCAGGATTTGACATCTCTTGATGCAAAGTTAAATTTGATGGATATTTTCAGGGAAATTTTAGATTACAAGCATATCCCGTACTCTTCGAATTCAACGACAGAAAAAAATTTTGATTTGATTTTGGAGGCTATTCCTAACTGGATACCAGCTGATATGGGTTATTTAAATTCCTTGTATGATAAGTACAAACCTAAGACGGCGACTACTTTTAAAAAGATTATTAAGGAACATTTCATTTGCATGGATAAACATCCCAAATGGTTACAGGAGCCTGATTGGCCTATCGTTGATAATATTCCCGCAATGTTTCTAGGGCAGTTAGATATATCGAAGTTGAAGCATGATACTACTTATTTGTACATTTTTTGGGATAAAAAAACAGACAGATATATAGAAGTAATACAGTCTCTATAAATGAGCAAGCTGTAGCCAATGAAATCTACAATTCCGATGTAGCGTGCGAATGGAACGCACGCACGCGGCTTCTGCTTCTCAGACAGCCTCGAAGAGGAAGCCGGATTCGTTTGGGTCGGCAGCCATTTACTGCAAGAAATCCAACCGGACGGCAGATATATCTATATCTACACCAATCTGGATTCCTACGATCCTTTAGCACAGGTTCGCGATTGGACAACCGAAGACGGAGAAGGCGTCCAACAAGCCCACTACTTCCACTGCGACCAAATCGGCATCCCGCGTGAGATGACCGATAAGGATGGCAACCTGGTTTGGTTCGGGGATTATTACGGCTGGGGCAAACTGAAGAGCAAAATCAACATATCCGGAACTGGTTACCAACCCTTCCGATTGCAAGACCAGTATTGCGACCATGAAACGGGGCTGCACTAAAACTTCTTCAGGTATTGCATCAGGAAGTTGTAATTCAATTGGAAAAAAATGGTTGAAGGGTACCCATGGAAATGCTAGTGTATTTCCTAAATCTGTTTTGGAAGAGGATAGCATTATGTTAGATAGATTATATTTAATCAAATTGATTGATCAGTTGAGGAATTTTGAAGGATCAGAAGAGGATGAAGAGGTACTCCTTGAAAAATTAGTAAATTTGGTCACAGATCCAAATATATCAGATTATATATATTGGACAAACATGAGCTCCGAGGAAATAGCTGATAAAGTACTTAGTTACAAACCTATTATCCTTCCTGATTTAAGAAATTCTTAGTCTACATGAAATTTTTAGTTTTAATGTAACGCATATGTGGAATACATACATGTACTATGTGTAATAAACGACCTAATAAGAAATGTTGATTATTTGACAAATTATAACTGAAAGGAGTAATGAAAATGAAAATTAAGAGTTTAGTTGAGAAAATGGGTGGAGTTCAAAGGTTTACATTTGAACCACTGATTCCTACATCTAGAAAATCAATGTCTAAATTTTTAGATATTACTAAAGAAGAATTTTCAGATTATTTGGATTATCTTGAATTATTTGGTGGAGAGACAGGATTTATAAAAGAATTTAAGTTAACCCCATATAGTGATTTGCCTGAATATTGTTATCCTGATGACGATATTCCTATGGGTGGTAATATCGAATGGAATGGTGGTGATTTAGGTTTTTTTTATGGTGAAAATATAAACTACCAAAAAAATTCCCAAATTAGTGAAAGGCTTGAAAAATACAAAAACAGAATACCAGATAATTTTCTACCAATATCAAGTAATGAATTTGGTGATTTAATTTGTCTATGTACTCAAGGAGAAAGAATTGGACAAATTTTCTATTGGGATCATGAAAATGAATGGGATGAAGAAGATTATTTTGATGAATTTGGTGTACAAATGCCTGAAGAAGTAAAATTCCAAAATATCTATTTAATTGGTAAAAATCTATATGATTGCTTTAGTAGAATGATTCCAGTTTAATAATTAAAGCAAGCCGTAGCTCGTATAAAACCTCCAGTCTCGAAGTAGGTTGTGTGCTGTGTTCAACCTCCGCTACATCTACGACGCACTGGGCAACCTGATCTACCGCCAGTTGACTAATGGCGAGAACCAATATTACCAATACGATTTAGAAAACCAGCTCGTCCGTGCTGAAATCAAAAAGCCCGCCGGCAATACCGAAATCTGGACATACGCCTACGACCCGTTCGGATGCCGCCTTTCCAAAGCCGGCAAATAATACCTCGCCTATTTCCACAACGACCAAATCGGCATACCGCCTAGAAAGGATTTAATCCATGATTAAAAATTTAAAAATTAATGACGGTAAAGCTACTGCTTTAATATCTTTATCGCCTAGTGGTATGCAACCGTATGATATAACCATTTTTATTGATGATGAATCAGGAGATATACAAAGAGAAAGGCAAATTCATCCAATTCTTGATAGGATAGAGAGCTTTTTTAAACAAATAAACATTGATGATTTAATAAGAGAAACCTCAATAGAGATTAATCAAGCCTGTTATGAGCAAAGTGATTATGAATCAATGGAGTCCGATAATAAAAGGATTAGGAAAATCAGCTGTGACTGTACCTAAAGGATTTTTCTAGAAAAATTACAAAGGAAAGAAGGATGAGTTATCAACTAATAAATAATTTTATAAACCTCTTACTAGATTATGGTTGGCATGTTCAAAATGCTGATAGTTCAGATTTATTCTATATTTCTGGATCTGAGATGGTTTGGAATTTGATAAATGATGATTTATATAGAACAAATACATTAGTTTTTTTTGTTATTGGAGATTTGGGCGAATTAAGCAAGAAACTTAAAGATATTATTTATGTTACTGATAATAAAGGAAATAGAATTATCTTTAAGAAAGATAATTTATCTGACCAAATTAATTTTATTAGAAACCTATAATAACAATAACAACGACCTCTATGCGGTTATGGCATCAAATTATTGTTTGACAACACCGAAGAGATATTAAAAATGCAAAACGAATTAAGAGAAGGGGTTAGGACTGGTAAATATACTTGTACTGCACCAATTTCTAAAAGTAATAGTAAGAAAGGAAAAAATGATGACTCTTTATCAAATATACTCTGCTGTTGATAATGAAGAAGCGTATGTGGACTTAAAACAGGATGATAGAAAAATTGTAGAATTTATTAATTACAATAAAGGTAATTATACAGATGAAGCAGTTTTTATAGCTCAGAGTGGATATACCTCCAAAAATATTTCTAATACAGATTTTATTCAAACAATTCCTAAGATGTTATTGTTCTCTGAAACTTTCATTAATAAATTGGCTGATAAATTAAAAAATGAATTAGATTTTTTTCCGGCTAAACTTAGAATCAAGAATGATGAATTTAAATTTTTCCTTGGAAAAATTAAATTAACTGCTGAATTGGTAAATATGGAAAAATCAAATTTTTATGAAATAGATGGAGAGAAATTTATCGATTATCCACCTGTATTCTTTGAAAATATATCTGGCTTCGAGTTTTGTGCAAAAGATATAAATGATGATTTAATTTGGGCTTTTTCTGATAAATTCAAAGAATTAGTTGTGAGTAATAATTTGAAGATGGAATTTCTTCCTCTAACATGAAATATTCTGTAAGTAAGTTATAGCAAGCCGTAGCCCGCACAAAATCTTCAATCTTGACGTAGGGGACGTGCGGTACGTACTCGGTTTCGCCTATCAAAACCACATCAACGAAGACGGAGAAAACCGACAACAATCTCACTACTTCCACAACAATCAAATCGGCATACCGAAAGAGATGACCGACATCCATGGCAATCTTCTGTGGTACGGAGAATACACCGCCTTGGGTCGTCTGAAAAAGTACGAGCGGGTTTACAAGAATGTGCATCAACCGTTTAGACTGCAAAACCAGTATTATGATGAAGAAACCGGGCTGCATTACAATCTGATGCGGTATTACGAATCTGAGGCTAGGCGGTTTGTGAATCAGGACTCGATTGGGTTGTTGGGCGGAGGGGACAATTTTTACAAGTTCGCTGTAAATGCTCAAGGTTGGATTGCTCCATTGGGCCTTTCTCGTAATAGGTTGGCTACAGTAGGAAAAACACCATCAAAAGTAAGTCCTACAGGTAGGACTGTAATGCAGCGCATGTTAAGTGCTAAGGAATTGCGTGGCATGATAGCTGATCAGATTAGTAGTTTAAGACGTATAAGTGATATTCCTATATCTGCTCAATTTTGGGATGTACCAACTAAATCATGGCAGCCTGTTAGATCTGCCCATATGGGACATGTAGGAGAAGATGCTGTGGATTACTGGAATAGAAGGGAAAAATTTTTTTGTCAAAAATTGCCTAAAGTCAGGTCATGGATGAGAGATTCAAATAACTATAGGCTTGAAAAAGGTGCGGGAAAAGGTGGAAACTGTTATCGTGGCGCACAAAATCGAAGTAGATACGATTTGACTGACCCAATCGGACCTAGACAGAAATCTAATTATGGTCATGATTGACATATAAAATCTACATTTGACATTGTTTCATTTTTATTGAGGAGTTGTATGCTATGAATTTAGATGCAGTTAATCCAGAATTAGAATCAAAGATTAATGATTTAGTCTGTGAGACTTATAATAAACCTTTTTTAGAACAAGAAAATTTATTAAAAGAAGCATTTGAGCTAATACCCAAGCCAGTAACCCAATGGGCGCATCCAACGACAATGGTTACGATTGCTTTGTTTGAGTTGTATTATAAAAATCAAAAATATGAACAGGCTAAGGAATGGCTGAGTATTGCTTTAAGTGTTGCTGACTTAGGAACCACTAATGCAGGGACGTATCTGTTAGCTGGTATTTTTTATTATGACCTTGAAAAATATGATGAAGCTTATAAATATTTTGATATTGCTTATAATGATGCTGGATATTATCCATTTAGTATTGAGGACAAAAAATATTGGCAGTTTTATAAGCAGCGTAAAGATGAATTAAATCCTAAGAAAAAAACCAAAAAGTAAGATTCGATATTTTCAGACGACCTCTACCAAATTGCCATCAATATCACCGACCCCGCCGGTTACACCACTAGCTACAGCTACAACGCCCGATGGCTGCCCGAAACCATTACCGACACTTACAATACGACAGCTATGACCCCTTGGCGCAGGTACGCAACTGGACCAACGAAGACGGCGAAAGCCGCCAACAAACCCACTACTTCCACTGCAACCAAATCAGTATTCCGCGCGAGATGACCAATAAAGACGGCAACTTCGTATGATTCGGCAACTACATCGGCTGGGGTCATCTGAAAAAGATGAGTGGAGTTACAAGAATGTGCACCAGACGTTCAGACTGCAAAACCAATATGTCGATCGTGAGACGGGGCTGCATTACAACTTCTTCAGGTATTATAAGCCTGATGCGGGTCGGTTTGTGAATCAGGACCCGATTGGGCTTTCGGGCGGAGACAATCTGTATCAGTTTGCGCCTAATATGTAGGATCGTTGTTGGTCATCCTCGCCCTCATAATGAAATACATAATAGAAAATTTCATGAAAAGGTACGAGATAGATTAAAAAATGTAAGACTTAAGGAGGTAGCAGGATGAATTATTCTGATGATATATTTGAAAAGTTAGTTGCTACAATCGAAGAAGCAACAAGTCAGGCGGCTATAGATTTGTTCAATTCGACAAATGAAACTTTTTACTTCTTTGTGTTAAGTACCACAGGTGAGGCACTGGCTCCTTTTGTGAGTGCTTGGTCATATGAAGCACTAAAAAAACAAAGCATTGCTCAAAATTGGGATGCTTACGATATTGTAGATTTTAAATGGTCTTCGATAGATAGTCCTTACTTAGAGTTTGGTTCACAATATTTCCATCAAGTAAACCAAGCTTTCTTAGATCGTACTGATATTCACTCATTAAAAACAGAAGTGGAATATGAAAAAGAATTCAATTTCCGGATTAATGCGATGGAGGAAGCACTTCATCGGTGTGATATGAAGGGAATATTCTCCTTAAATCAAGCTCGTTCAGAAATAATGATTAATGTTGAAGTATTACCACCCGATTATACAAATACTATTCGTGCGAAAAAATTAAATCCTATCGAATCAATCCAAATTTGGTTAAAAGAAGCTGCTGAAACTGTGGAATAATTAACCTTTCTTGATAGTAAGCAAGCCGTAGCCCCGCACAAACCTTCAATTCTGATGTTAGGTGTGCGCAGAATTGTACGCACGCGGTTTCGCCTACCGCAACCATATCATGGTCGATTACAGGAACAAGTGCGACAGCGTGTACGAGATTTACAAAAAAGTTTAAAAAATCGTTTGAGTAAGTCCATATCTGTTGGAGGATATTCATCTACCAACTCGCCCAAACGATTAGATTAGGAGGATATTATGAAAAAATTACTAGTATGGGGATATGCCCTACAAAGCATGGATAAAGCAGCAAAAATGGGGTTACCACGTGTAAGTAGTGGTGTTCTAGGTATATCAGAGAAGTTTAACCCTAAAAAAACGCATCCTGATTTTGACTTTCCATGGAGTTGGTTCGTAAAGGGACAAGAAATTCCTCCAATGCCTGAAAAGGTTTATGTCTGCTTAAAGAAAGCAAGAGGTGTTACTTTTGATT
>ERZ1699259.93-NODE-93-length-45268-cov-8.809862_pt1 | contig 45268 bp, 33 predicted proteins | sample MGYA00581525_ERZ1699259 | MGnify/ENA primary metagenome ERZ1699259 (study PRJEB42319, sample SAMD00040332) | human oral metagenome | material: saliva | host: Homo sapiens | study: EMG produced TPA metagenomics assembly of PRJDB4115 data set (Metgenomic analysis of... | reverse complement strand
TTCAAAGAACATGTCAATGTCATTGACCCGCTCATTGTTGAAGATGTTCTTGAAACATCCACCAGCTATGTATCCTTTATGGCCAATCAAGAACTTATCTAGCCACCAAATTTGTCGATAATTGTATGTGTCCCTTACAAGTATGCTCATTGCTTACCTCATTTCAGAATTTCATAGTTTACAAAGTTATCATCAAGCAATTTAGCGAATTGATGCCATTGTTGCTCGCCGCCATGGAAAGTAAGAGCAAGATTGACCTTGTAAGGTTCAGCGGGTTTGCTAGGCACTTCCTCGACGGGTTTAGTGTCTTCGATAACCTCACCAGTTTCAGCATTTACCGCTTTGATTTCCTCGTTAGCTGACTGTTGGGCCATGGCTTCAATTTCTGCTAGGCGTGCCGCTTCTGCTTTCTCTTTGGCTTCTGCTTTCTGCTTGCGCTCTACGGCTGCATCGCGGTCCTTTTTCATTTGCCTCAAGATTTCAACTAGAGGTGTATCATTCTGCAACGCTCTAGTGTATGGTTCAGCCGGTAGCACATAGTCAAGGGCTTGCTCCTCAATTATGCCAACGTTAGATTTGTATTCTTCAAGTCGGTCATACTCAGCCAAAACCAAAGCGTCGATTTCTTCGATAGTCTCCTTCTTGAGTTCCATCTTCTTGTCTTTGAAATACTTCTTCAAAGAATAGCCGTCGTACTTGTCCTTGAATGTGTCCTTGTCTAGCCCTGCAAATTTACACTTTTCTTCAAATACTGATCTAACGTGGTCAACTCGAAGCAATCTTTGGTGTTCGTCAATCTCGTCTCGTTTTGCACGTAGCTTGTTGATAAGTCCTTCAAGTGGTCCTTTAGACTCTTTGAAATTAGCTTCAAACTCATTAAGTGGGTTCTTATACACTTTTGAGATGTCTTTTCGCTTGTTGTCCAGCTTTGTCAAAAGACTATTAAAGCGTGTGAACTCTTTCTTAATATCGTCATATTCAAGTTGGTCCAGTTGCTCGTCTGATAGCTCGCTAACTGCTGCTTGAATAGCTGCATCGAATTGTTCAAAATCAAAGTTGATTGTCCCCGGCGTATAGACCGGCTCGATTGTTTCAAGAAAATTGCTTGTTGCGTTGTTCGTTACATCCTTCATGTTTTTTATCCCTTTCGATTGTTAATCTGTGTTTGAATGTCGTTAGATACCACGTTAAATCCTGCTACTAGCAACTCATGAAAGTCATTGAGCTTGTACTTCTTCAAGTAGTAATTGCTCACTGTTCCGGTTGCTTGCCCCGTAATTAGAGCTAGCTCATTGATTTGTTGCATGATTGTGTCATGTTGCTCGTTGCTAATGAAGTTAGGCTGTGGCTTTTCTTCCACTTCCTCAGTGTCTTCGACTAGCTCCTGCTCTGGTTGGACTGGTTGAGCTTGTTCCTGTCTTTGCTGCTCAATCTGTGCCATTTTACGAGCCTTGACATCCTCTTGCGTCTCTCGTGGTGTCACGTCAATAGGTGCCGCTTGTGCCATTGCATCCGCAGTGTATAGCCCGCCCACATTCTCCGAGAACGCATCTCGGACGGCTGCCACGATTGCCACTTTTTCAATCATTTGGCCCGGTGCTTTCTGCCACCAGTTCTTATGTGTGTTGTAAGCTGACAGCTCAACTTCACGATAAACTGGACGGCTTCGGTCTTTGCGGTACACCTCACACCAACCACCGATTAGGGTAGCCTTGCGAGGTAAGATTACGCCCTTTTTGGTTTTAAGCTCGCCTTTTTCATCCTCGTAGATCACACCACTTTCAAAACCGTCGTAATTTTGGTTTTGTTCAGCTCGTTTCATGAATGCGTCCTTAGACACCACGATTTGAGCTGGGTTGTTACCATACTTGATGAAATAGACCTCTTTAGTGAAAGGGTTAAGGTTGCGATTCTTAACGATTGCTAGCAACGTTTGAAGCTCTTGAGGGCTTGCTTGATGCTTCGGGTCAACAAAGTTTCTCAATGTCTCGCCGTCGAGTTGTTGGAGGTCGGTTAAATACGCCCCTTTTGTGGTTTGTAATTGATTTTCCATGTCATATCCTTTTTATATACCCCTAATTCTCAAATTTTGGGGGTTATTTGCCGTTTTACCGTTTCTCTAGTGTAATTGTGCCACTAGATTAATTAGGACGGTTACAAGCGATTTTAGAGCCATTTCTTGCCCTTTGACTTTTTTAGGTGCCAAAGCTCCCTTTTGAGCTTGGTGTTTTCTTGAGCTAGTGACAAGATTCTGTCTTGCTGACTATTGATAATCTCTCCCAGCTCACGCCCTAAATTCATGTACTTGTTCCGCCATCGGTTTTCGACTTCATAAGTTTCTTGTTCCATGTTTAATGCCTACCCTCCCACCGCTGCATGTTCTGTTAGTTCGCCAAGCATTCTAGGAGTGCTTTAAAGCCGTCTTCAAAGGTTGGTTCACGCACCGTGTGTTCAAAGTCCGAACCGTCAACCTTAGTTAGGTTGTATTCGGCTTCTACGATAAGCACTTCGCAGTCAAACGCTTCAGCAAGTTTGTCGATTTCAGTTTTTTGTTCTTCATATGGTTCAACTGGCAAGTATAGTGCGTCTCTCAAACGGTCAGTAAATGTTGCTTCGAAAACTAGACTTCCTCTATCTTTGTAACTTTTAAGAAATCCATCCTTTTCAGCACTGTAAAAGATGACTTGTTTATTGTTTTGTTTCATGATTATTCTTCCTCACCCTCGTTGTATTTTTTAAAGCTCAATGTAAAACCTGCGATACCAACAGCGATAACTGCTAGACCAAGAGTTGACATGATACCCTCTTTTTCACCAGTATGTGGTAGAGTACCACCGTAAACGGCTGTTTTAGGTGTCTCTTTGCTCACTGGTGCGAGGTTATAAGATACTGTGGCAGATTGTGCCATTTCGCCATTGGAACGCTCTGCGCTCGTTTTAGAGGCTTTTTCTGGCGTGCTAGGTTTTTCTGGTGTTGGCTTAGTTGGTTCCTCTGGAATTTCAAGCTCTGGCAAGTCCAAGATAGGGGCATCGTTTGGCACCACACCACCTTCAAACGGTGGGAGCTCACGAACTTCTGGAATACCCGGAATGCCACCTTGGAATTCTGGCTTGTCATGCACTGGTGCTTCATTTGGCACTGTTCCGATAGGCTCTGTATACTCTGGCAATTCTCGCACCTCTGGAATACCGGGGATGCCGCCCTCAAATTCTGGAATGTCAACTTTAGGGGCGTCGTGTGGAATTTCAAACGTTGGCTCTGGCTTATTTTCACCAGACGCATCTCCACGTCCGCCTACAAGCTGAATTTTCATATATGAAACAGCACCGTCTGATTCAGCTTTCAGTTCAATCTTGTTAGTAGGATTAGTTGAGTCCTTAACAGCATTTACAAGTTTAGTCTTATAGTTTACATAGATCATGTGATCCAAGCGATCCATTTTGATAGTGAAGCCATGATCAGATTTACTGATAGACTTAACTAAGTCCATAGCATCACCTTTATCAATCCAAGGATCAACACTTTCAATATTCTTTACTTCAAAGAAGTTATCAACAAGTTTTTGGTTCTCAGACATTTCATCAATGATAGTCACATAGTTTAGAACACGTTTTGCATAGTTTACACGAGCTGTCCAATTGATTACTGTAGGATCATCTTTGTCTTGCGAACCCCACTTTGCAATCAATTCATCTTTGCCAATTACTTGTTCACTACCAATGTTAGTTGTTACCAAAGTACCATTAAAATTGGTTGTTACAGGCTTGCCTGAAACTACTTTGTCAGTCCAACTTGCATCAAGTTTGAGACTCATGCTCTTATTTAGAGGGTGAGTTTTGAAATAGTCGTTGAATACAGTAGTTACTTTGTTAGTGTTGGCATCCGCTGTAGCTTTACCTACTACTGCTTTTTCAGGGTTATGTACATCAAACTCGTAAGAAGTTTGGAATTTCACTTCTTGAGGCAAGTCAAAAGTAACCTTGTCACCCTCGTTAATTGCCATGTCGTCTGGGAAGTTGATATCTTTGTACTCAACTTCAAACGGGCTATATTTGCCAGTACCATTAGGGAAATCCACTTGCACGTCAGGGTTTGTCACTGTGATAGTGTCACCCTCTTTGGCGACACTTGTAGGCGCTTCTGTCACTGGCGCTGGTGTAGCTACTTCTGTAGTTGCTACCGGCGTTTCTGTCGGTACCACTGTTTCAGACGGTGTCACAGTGATATTCCCAGAATTGTCAGCGGTATAAACATTAGACACTGCTGGTTGAGCGTCCACCACTGGTGCGGCGTTTTCGTCCGCTGATACTGTGCCAGCTCCAATCAATAGAGCTGTAGCAAGTGCGAGCGTGCCACAAAGCCCGAAGGCTTTAGTTTTTACATAGCTTGGTTTAGCTACTGTTTGAGTGTTGAGTGGTTTCATGGTATAATCTCCTTGGTATAATTTTCTCTGCACAGGCCCTTACCTGTGCTTTTTTAGTGCTCTCAACGTGCACCCATAGCCCCACCGTGTCATGTTTTTTATGTTTTATTAGACTTTTTGGGGAAGATTAGGAAAAAAGTAATTTAGTAAAGTTTTTTGGGGAAAAATTATGGGTATAAGTTACACTCCACGATGAGGCCGTGGCTGCACGCTGAAAGATGTTTCTATTTGCTATATTTCTGCTTGAGCCTTTCGCTCTTTTCCTCGGGCGTCTCCACCACATCGAAGAAGTATTCTGGCTCTTTGGTTTTTTTCTTGGAAAATAGTTTTCTTAGTAGCTTCATGAGTTACCCCACTAATTGATCTAATGGCAATCCATGAGCTTTGTTGTAAATGCGTGCTTTTTCGTCGACCATTTGATAGCGTTCAATTACGTAAGCTTCAGTTTCTTGTTTCTTGTTTGACCAAATCCATCCAAATAGTTTTTTCATGTTTTTTACCTCTCTTATTCTTCTAACTATGATTACTGTATAGTTATCTATTAGTTATTATTACCAGTTAGTGCCGTTAGGCTCTAGATTGTTGTCGGTTAGTGCCGTAGGCCATATTGTTATATATTAGTACTTGTTTATATATTAGTTATTGTTAGTGTCCGATTTTCTAACTTATGAATTATCATCGTTTGATTTTTTCGTAATATGAATTTTCTAACTTACGAATTATCATCGTTTGATTAAATGGAAATTCCAATTATCGAACTATGAATTTTTAAAGCTACCTGTGGATAACTCTGTGGATAACTTTTTGTCAAGGTATTCTATAAATTCGTCCGTCATGGGTATGTCTGATGCACAGACAACCATTTCAAAGCCTTTTTTATAGCCCTTACTTTTACGAAATACCACGACATATCGTTTGCGTTTCAATTCTTCAAACGCTGTACGATGCGAACTTTTCCCGTTGGTTGACCTCTTTTCGAGTTCTGACAGATAAACTCGCCAATCGCTTTTATTTATCAAGATTTCAGCTAGTAAGCCTTTAGCTTGTAAGCTCAAGCTAGTATCTTGTAAGAACTTGTTATTCATCTTCGTGTAGTTTTCTTCCGCATTAGTGAAAGATATACTTCATTCAGTTACGCTCCCTTCTTGTATATGCTTGCCACGATATCGTAGTAGCTATGTCCTGCCGGTATCGTGTGCTTAGTTAGATCATCAACTCTGGAACCGTCCGCCATAATGTTGATTATGACCGGTTCCCATTTTCGTTTTTCCATGATATAATTACCTTGATTTCAATATCTTAGCGGCTGACTCTGGCAGGGGTCAGCCTTTTTTGTTGTCTTGACGACACTAGAGAACTAGCGAGGACTTTTTGATATTTATATTTAGGAGTTCTTATAAATCAAATCGTCGCTAATGGTATTGCTTACGCTACAACTGAATTGTTGCCCCCGCTAGCTCACTAGTGCCGTCAAGGTGACATCCTCAATCGTCTTGTTCGATGATTGGCAGGATGCCGTTAACTTTTAGCAATTCATACAAGAACAGGCGCCCTTTTTGTGTCCAAGTCGTTGTCATATTGACTTGAGCTTGACCGTTCTTATCCTTGTAATCAAATGTCGAACTATCGACATAACCCTTACCCATGTGTTTCTTATACAAAATCCATTGACTGTTGACCTTGTGCTGAACACCTAGATCATGCAGGGTTGCATTGAATTTCTTGGCACTCATGCCGTAATCTGCCGCAATCTGGGTAACACGCACCGCCCCTTTACTTTCTAAAATGATGTCGAAGTAGCGTGCTTGCTCTTGCGCCAAGGCCAACTCAGCCTCTAGTTTCACCACTTTAGCTCGTTCGTCTTTAAGAGCTTGAAAGGCTGCAATGGCAAGGTCAGGATCATTAAGTAGTTGGTCTGTAGCATACATGCCATGTTTGCGTATGGTTGGCAAAACCTCTGATGTGACCCAACGTTTAAACTCCTTGGCTTGTGGTAGTTTGCTTGACAAAATTAGGGAGTATAAACCAGACTCATTGATGACAATCATCTCTCTGTCTTGACCTGAGGTACCGAAACGGTACTTCAGCTTATCTTCTTCATCTACGTGTCTATTGACATCTCGACTACCATTTTGGTACCCCAAAATCCCAGCCACATCCTTACCTACAAAGTAAGGCTCATTGTTAATAGTTACTGTTCGGACATCTTGTCCGTGGAAGTTGAAAATTTCATTCATAGTGTTTCCTTTCTTTGCTATAATAGTTAATAAAAACGAGGTTTTGACATGAAGAATAAATCTGAAATATCTGCTTTTCTGCTGTTCGTTGGGTTGCTGTACATTGAATTCCACTGTATAACACCAGATAGCCATTCAGCTTTGACTAGACTGGCTGACATCAATTGGATGTATCTATGTCTAGCGATTGGTGTTGCTTTATTAATTTCGCTGATAGCGCTAACCTATATTCATGACGTCCTACTCTTTCTCAAGCTTGAAAAAGAGGGAGATATAACTTATAGTTTTGTCATTACTTTGGCTATCTTCGTAATCCTCGTTTTGAGAAACTGCTTAATTGTCCTGTCTGATACTCAATTCGGAAATTTAATGTCCTTCGCTAGCTTCCCTATCTTCGGTGCTTTCTGGTCGCTTTCCAAACGAACGCTCAAAGCGAACAGGCAGCAAGATGAGAACTCCGACAAGCATTGAGAATGTAAAGAACATGTAGGTCGTGAAGTCCCATTCTGGGATTGGGCGGCCTTTTTGCATGAACTCGATAAAATCGTGAATGTGATCCATTGTCTCTCCTTTCTAATCTCTACGAAATTTCGTATATTTAGGTTAAAAAAATTTAGGCTTCAGCACGTTCGCTGAACAGGTATTCTAATTCATATTCTGGGAAGAATGCTTTCTTGATAGCTACCGTCTCGCCAAATTTGAAATCAGATACACCATCAATTTTGCTACGAACCGTGCGGGAATCGACACCTAGCAGGTCGGCGATGTCTACTAATGCGACACCTTTAATCTTACGAATTTCTTCGATGTTTTTCATTTGCGTCCTCCTTCCTTAAGCTTGATTTAAGTATATACTAATTTTCGTATATCGTCAATAGAAAAATACGATTTTTTTTACTTTTTTTATTTACCCACTCAATTTTCTGTGGTAATATATAGGAAGAAAGAGAAATGAGGGTTACAAAAAATGCAGGCTGAGGAAAGAATTAAAGAACTGATTATAGCTAAATATGGGAATGTAAGAGCTTTTGCAACAGAAAGCGGCATCTCTTATACTACTGTTCGCTCTATTTTAGAACGTGGTATCATGAACGCAAAAGCTGAAAACGTCTTTAAAATCTGTCATTTGTTGGGAATTTCACCGGACACACTCGCTGAATGGGGTGTTACGGATGAACCACAACCAACCAACGCCCACGACATCGACGAAATCATAGCTAATGCAATGATGTTCGACGGTAAACCACTTACCGACGAAGATAAACGTGCCATTCGTGGCATTATTGCCGGCTATATGAGTAGCAAGGAATGAGGTGTTATGACTGAAAACGAATTGCTTGAGCAGTTCAATGTCTCTATCTGTGAGTTTAGTTCTAGCGAGTGGTCCAGAAATGGCTTTATCGACCCAATAAACAGGGTTGTTTACATCAACGGGGATTTAGACCAAGACACTCGTTTAAAGGTCATACTGCATGAATTAGGCCATCTAGAGCACAATTCCAAAGACTATGAGCGGTTACGGGAAAAGTATGAGGTTCAAGCAAATAGAAATATGATCCATGAGTTGCTAAAAAATGAAAATCTGGACGATTTCAATTACTTGCACTTCATGGAAAAATATAATCTCACCACTATTTGTGATGAGACCTTTGTAAAAAATGAATATCTAAAACTAAAGGAAATTTAAAAATATGTGCAATCACTGAACCACATTAAAAGCTGGGAGGAAATTTTATGAAAAAATTATTGTCTATCGGCTTAATAAGCCTTTCCATTATAAGCCTTGCTGCTTGCTCTCAAAGTAAGAGCTCAACTAACAGTAGTTCAACAAGTGGCAAAATTGAGCAAAGCTCAAACGCTTCTCAAAGCAACATTCCGAAAGAATACAAGACAGCTGTAACTAAAGCCAAACAGTATGCTAGTACCGTTTACATGTCTAAGGAGGGACTGCGCTCTCAACTAGTAAGCTTTGATAAATACTCTCAAGAGGCCGCTGACTATGCTGTAGAGAACTCTGGTATCGACTATAGCAAGCAAGCTGTTGAAAAGGCTAAGCAATACCAGGAAACAGTAGCAATGTCTCCTGAGGCAATCCGTGACCAGCTTGTGAATTTCGACAAATTTACACAAGAAGAAGCTGATAATGCTGTCCAAAATCTGAAATAAAACCAAAAAAAAGCCCTATAATCTCCCTCGCCAAAGTTTGATTATAGAGCGGCATCACAGAAAAAACCGTGTAAACTGAGAGCAGTCTTACAAGTCTTTTTCTGTACCTATTTTATCAAAAGCGAGGTACAAACACAATGGCAACACATAAAGTAGCTATCTATGTCCGAGTATCGACCACATCGCAAGTTGATGAAGGCTATTCTATCGACGAGCAGAAAGCAAAGCTGACAAGTTACTGCGGGATAAAGGACTGGAATATATATGACATATACACTGACGGCGGTTTCTCTGGGGCTAACACAGAACGCCCTGCACTAGAGCAGTTGATAAGAGACGCAAAGAGAAAGCTGTTTGATACTGTTTTAGTGTATAAGCTAGACCGGTTGAGCCGTAGTCAGAAAGATACACTCTATCTGATTGAAGATGTCTTTCTGGAAAATGATATAGAATTTGTCAGCCTTTTGGAAAACTTCGACACCTCAACGCCATTCGGTAAAGCAATGATCGGATTATTGAGCGTGTTTGCACAACTTGAAAGAGAACAAATCAAGGAGCGCATGCAGCTTGGCAAGCTAGGGCGGGCAAAGTCCGGCAAGTCAATGCAGTGGGCAAAGATATCTTATGGATATGATTACATCAAAGAAACTGGCACGCTCTCAGTCAATCCATATCAAGCCCTAATCGTCCGAAAAATGTTTGAATGGTATTTATCGGGGATGTCTATAACCAAGCTCAGAGACGCCCTCAATGAGCAATACGGGCAAGATAAAGAGTGGAGCTATAGAACAGTAAGGGTTATCCTCTCGAATCCGGTATATTGTGGATATAATCAATTTAAGGGTCAGATATTCCCCGGTGTTCATGAACCTATTATTTCCGAGGAAGATTTCAACAAAACGCAAGAGGAAATTAAGACAAGGCAAAGGACAGCCGCCCAGCGTTTCAATCCCCGACCATTTCAAGCTAAATACATGCTTTCTGGTATAGCTCAATGTGGCTATTGTTCAGCCCCTCTTGCTATCAAACTGGGCATGAAACGAAAAGATGGCACACGCTTAGTCAAATATGAGTGTAAGCAGCGCCATCCTCGAAAAACCAAGGGCGTGACAGTATATAACAACAACGAAAAATGTGATTCTGGGTTCTACTTCAAGGATGATATCGAACACTTCGTCCTAACCGAAATCAGCAAGCTGCAAACCGATTCAGACTATATTGACAAGCTATTTTCAAACACTGACAAAGAGACGATAGACCGGGCTAGCTACCAAAAACAGATTGATAATCTGACCGCTAAAATTAGCAGACTTAATGATTTATACATTGACGATAGAATTTCACTAGAGGAATTACAAAAGAGGTCAAGCGACTTCATGGCAGAAAGGTCAGCACTTGAAAAAGAGTTAGATGCTGACAGCTCTCTCAAAGCCGTAGAGCGAAAGAAAGATATTAGACGGGTGCTTGACACCAAGGACATCTTCACGCTTGATTACGAGCAGCAGAAAGCCATAGCACGCGCCTTAATAAGCAAGGTTAGAGTTACTAGTGAATCCATCGTTATTTTATGGAAATTATAGAGCGTTTTGCTATCCTTCATTTCAATTAACGTAAAAGCTCGTAGTTTAACGGCATTCAATTTTTTAAACATCATTTTCATGATATCATTCCTTCCATATTTTGATACATTGGTAATAGCATGGCTGCATAGATCATTACAATCACGACAGCAACAATAACAAAAATGAGGGGTTGCACAAAGGTTGTTGCCTTATTAAGACGGTTAAAGAAAGCCTGCCAAACCTCTTCAGCATAGACTTCTAACTCATAGCCCAACCTAGCATTAGCCTCTCCATAAGCAATAATTAAGGATAGTTCCTTAGTGAAGAAAGGGTGACTAGCAATACGGTCAGGAAAACTCTGTCCTAGCATCAAGGCTTCTTCTAAATCAGCCCCCAGCTCACGAAAAAGCTTTGATTTTTGCTCTTTCATTAGAGCAACTAAGTCTAGCAAGTCAATACCTTGCCCTAAGAGATTTCCCCATTCTCTAGCATAATAGGCAGTCGTATATAGCCTGACAGTTTGGCCTATAAAAGGGATTTTGGCCATTCGTCGATAAAAGACAAGAGCTGACTGGCGTTTCACCCATAGATAGAGAATTAAGCTTAATACAAGAAGTCCGCACAAAGTCACAAAAAAGAGCTGGGGAAAAATTTGAACCAACTGTACAGCCCAATTATCCTTACCATCACCCTCTAACAGTTGAGGTAAAAGATAATTTTTAAGTCCTAACATAATCAGAATCAGGAAACCCAGGAGTAGGATAGGGTAGGTCGCTACCTCCATGAGTTTCTTACGAACCTTAGTCATGCGAAGCATGTAGGTTTCAATCTTGGTTAAACTCCCTAGAAGATTACCGTGCTTATCAGCAAGGGCAATCTGAGTAACAATATTGTCCGAAAAACCCACTGACGCAAACATCTGGTCTAGCCTGTCGCCTCGCATTAAGCTTGCTTTCATAAGAGATAATGACGATTCTTTCAACAAGTGACTTCGCTCCAAAAAGGCTACGATTTCAGTTAAAGTAAACCCTGCCTTTAGAAGTTGTTTGAAAAGCTGGATAACCTTGACTTGCTGATTAATCTTTAATTTTTTCCCCTTTGATATCCCCTTCAGTGAGATATCCTTGTTGAACCAAGCCTTCCAACTGCTGGTTCCAGCTGGTTGACGAATGGCTTTGGAAATTTTCACTGGCAAAATCAATCACACCTCCTCCCTTAATCAAACGCATATAGGCAATCCCTTGAAGGGCATTATCCAACTCAGACTTATCTACACCGAGGTCCAGAAGACGCTCATAAACACCTGCCACACTCTTTGCGTGAATAGTTGAAAGAACAGTCACTCCCGTCAGACTAGCTCTAATAACCGCTCGAGCAGTCTCCTTATCTCGAATTTCTCCAATAATCAAAACATCCGGGCGGTGACGCAGTGATAGCTTAATCAAATTATCATAGGTCATGTCAATTGCTTGATTCACCTGAAGTTGCAAAACATTATCCTGTTTAATTTCCACAGGATCCTCAATCGAAATCACCTGCTGCCCCTTAAAACGCTCCTGAACCAACTCATGCATAAGCGTAGTCTTTCCAGAACCAACGGGACCTGCAAAGAGATATAAGCCACGATAATCCAAAGCATCCATAATAGGCTGGATTCCTTGATTCCAGTACACTAATTCTCGACGTTCGGAATGTAGAACACGAATAACTAAACTTTCTAAGCCGCGATAATCCCCAACGGTAGACAAACGCAGAGAAACCCTTTGACCATCACCACAATCATAGTCACAGGAACCTAGTTGACTCCTACGCTTCTCACCCACCATCATTCCCGCCACAAATTTAAAGTGACCAATAAGACTAGCCATGAAATCAGGCCGATATACATCAATTAATCTCCTCTCCTGGCCAACTCGCATATAGAGCTCGTAATTATCCTGACGTGGAATGACATAGATGTCTTGAGCCCCACAACTATCAGCATTTTTGATCATTTCCTTAGCAAATTCTGTTACCATAAGGACCTCCTCATAGACCTATTCGTAAAAAGTTTAAGAAAATGAAAAAAAGCTCGAAAATTTCGAGCTTCTGCATTATTTAACGTTTAATTTTACAGTGGGCATGATTTGGAAGGTCATTTCGCTTTTCATATCCCGGACGGTATTTTTCCTCAGGAATTTCCTGCCAATCATCCAAAAGAGCAATCGATTGATAGACCTGCAGGTATTCGTCACACTCCTCACACCAGTGCTTATCCTCTTGATCCCAAAAAGCAGTCATGACACTACTACGGCTGATATAACTTGGCAAGGTTTCTTCCATCGCAAACCAAAGTTTTTTATAGTACTTGAGGGCATCGTAAAAATTTTCAAATTCCTTAGTACTGATGATATCCTCTTGCCAGCCTTCTAGGAACCACCACGGTTCCAAATCCCCTTTCATTTCAACTACTTGGTACATTTTTCTTTCTCACTTCATCTTTGGTGTTCTTATTATACAAAATTTTCTGGAAAAGATAAAAAAAATGGTCTTATATTTTATATTTATCAAAAATAGAAGAAATTCTAGTCATATAAATACGAAAAGAACTCACAATTCATTGTGAGTTCTTTTGCTTTCGTTTTAGTCTTCAGATGATTCCACAATTGCTTCATCAACAGCAATGTTTTCAATAACTTCAACTTCGTTAACTGAAAGTGGTTCAATGTTACGGTAACGAGCCATACCTGTACCAGCAGGGATAGTCTTACCAATGATAACATTTTCTTTAAGACCAAGGAGATGGTCTTTCTTACCACGGATAGCTGCATCTGTAAGGACACGTGTTGTTTCTTGGAAGGAAGCCGCTGACAAGAATGAATTTGTTTCAAGTGAGGCTTTCGTAATACCAAGAAGGACTGGACGAGATGTTGCAGGAACACCACCAGAGATAACAATATCCTTGTTAGCATCTGTGAAGTCAGAAATGTCCATAAGTGTACCTGGAAGGAGATCTGTATCACCTGGATCCATAACACGTACTTTACGAAGCATTTGACGAACCATTACTTCGACGTGTTTGTCACCGATTTCTACCCCTTGGCTACGGTAAACTTTTTGTACTTCTGCAAGAAGATAAGTTTCAACTGACAAGGTATCACGTACTTCAAGGAGACGTTTAGGTTGGATTGAACCTTCTGTCAAGGCCGCACCACGGTGTACTTCGTCACCCACTTCAACTTTCATACGAGCTGTAAATGGAACAACGTATTCACCCATTCCAGTCTTACCTTGAACGAAGACTTTCTTAGTACGTGTTGCAGCATCTTCTTCGATTTCAATAACAGTACCCTTAACTTCAGTGATAACCGCTTCCCCTTTAGGGTTACGTGCTTCAAAGATTTCCTGGATACGTGGAAGACCCTGTGTGATATCGGTATTTGAGGCTACCCCACCGGTGTGGAAGGTACGCATAGTAAGCTGTGTACCAGGTTCCCCGATAGATTGAGCGGCGATAGTACCAACTGCTTCACCAACTTCAACCGCATCACCTGTTGCCAAGTTGATACCATAACAGTGACGGCAGACACCGTGACGTGTGTTACATGTAAAGACTGAACGGATAGTTACTTCTTCAACACCAGCATTGACAATAGCAGCAGCCATGTCTTCAGTAATCAAAGTATCTGGACCTACGATTACTTCACCTGTTGTAGGATTCTTAACTGATTTCTTAGTGTAACGACCTTGAAGACGTTCTTCAAGTGTTTCCGTAACTTCTTTACCATCAGTAATCGCACGGATGAGAAGACCACGGTCTGTTCCACAGTCGTCTTCACGGATGATAACATCTTGGGCAACGTCAACCAAACGACGAGTAAGGTAACCTGAGTCGGCTGTCTTAAGGGCCGTATCGGTCATACCTTTACGCGCACCGTGAGTAGAGAAGAACATTTCCAAAACGCTCAAACCTTCACGGAAGTTTGAAAGGATAGGCAATTCCATGATACGTCCGTTAGGAGCGGCCATCAAACCACGCATACCGGCAAGTTGAGAGAAGTTAGAGATGTTACCACGAGCTCCTGAGTCCATCATCATAACGATTGGGTTCTTAGGATCTTGTGTTTCAATCAGACGTTTTTCAAGGGCTTCTTTCGCTTCACGCCATGTTGTTGTAACAGCAACATAACGGTCATCATCTGTCATCAAACCACGACGGAAGGCCTTGTTAATTTCTTCAACACGGTGGTGAGCAGCATCGATAATTTCTTGTTTGTTATCGATAACTGGGATATCGGCGATACCCACTGTCAAACCAGCAAGTGTTGAGTGGTAGTAACCAAGGTCTTTCAAACGGTCAAGGAAGGCTGATGTTTCAGTCGTACGAAGACGTTTGAAGGTTTCAGCGATGATGTTACCAAGATTTTTCTTCTTGAATGGTGCATTAATTTCCAAACTATCAATAACTGTTTGGATATCTTGACCTGGTTCAAGGAAGTATTTATCTGGTGTACTATCTGTCAAGTTCTCATTTGTTGTTTCTTGAAGATATGGAATTTCTGCTGGGATGATTGAGTTAAAGAGAATCTTACCAACAGTTGTAACCAAAATCTTGTGAAGTTGGTTTTCTTTCCAAGGTTTATCAGGCATGCTGTCTACTGCAATACCTACACGGCTATGCAAGTGAACATAACCATTACGATAAGCCATAACTGCCTCATCAATATCCTTGAAGACCATACCTTCACCCTCACGGCCTTCTTCTTCCATAGTCAAGTAGTAGTTACCAAGAACCATATCCTGAGATGGCGTTACGACCGGTTTTCCGTCTTTAGGGTTAAGGATGTGTTCAGCCGCAAGAAGGAGCAAACGTGCTTCAGCTTGAGCTTCTTCAGACAATGGAACGTGGATGGCCATTTGGTCACCGTCAAAGTCGGCATTGTAGGCCTCACATACCAATGGGTGAAGACGAAGGGCCTTACCATCAATCAAGACTGGTTCAAAGGCCTGGATACCCAAACGGTGGAGGGTAGGTGCGCGGTTAAGAAGTACTGGGTGTTCCTTGATAACATCTTCAAGAATATCCCAAATACGTTCATCACCACGTTCAACCATACGTTTAGCGGCTTTCACGTTACCTGCGTATTCACGCGCAACGATTTCACGCATCACAAATGGTTTGAAAAGTTCGATGGCCATCAAACGTGGCACACCACATTGGTACATTTTAAGTGTTGGACCAACGGCGATAACGGAACGTCCAGAGAAGTCAACACGTTTACCAAGCAAGTTTTGACGGAAACGACCTTGTTTACCTTTAAGCATGTGGCTCAAAGATTTAAGTGGACGACTACCTGGTCCAGTAATTGGACGACCACGACGTCCATTATCGATAAGGGCATCTACCGCTTCTTGCAACATACGTTTTTCGTTTTGCACGATGATACCTGGGGCATTCAATTCAAGCAAACGAGCCAAACGGTTGTTACGGTTGATAACACGACGATAAAGATCGTTCAAGTCTGATGCCGCAAAACGTCCACCATCCAATTGAACCATTGGACGAAGGTCTGGTGGCAATACTGGCAAAATGTTAAGAACCATCCATTCTGGTTTGTTACCAGACTTATAGAAGGCATCAAGAACGTCCAAACGACGAACAGCTTTAACACGTTTTTGACCAGTTGCTGTCTTCAACTCTTCTTTGAGTTCAGCAATTTCAGCTTCCAAATCCACTTGTTTCAAGAGATCTTGGATAGCTTCTGCACCCATTTTAGCGACAAATGAACCATGTCCATACTCTTGCAATTTTTCACGATATTCACGTTCTGTCAAGAGAGATTTTGGTTCAAGTGGTGTTTCCTTTGGATCGATAACCACGTAAGCTGCGAAGTAGATAACTTCTTCAAGCGCACGAGGACTCATGTCCAAAGTCAATCCCATACGAGAAGGGATTCCCTTGAAGTACCAGATGTGTGATACTGGTGCCTTCAACTCGATGTGACCCATACGTTCACGACGAACCTTAGCACGTGTTACTTCAACACCACAGCGGTCACAAACGATACCTTTATAACGGATACGTTTGTATTTCCCACACGCACATTCCCAGTCTTTAGTAGGACCAAAGATTACTTCGTCGAAGAGACCTTCGCGTTCTGGTTTGAGCGTACGGTAGTTGATTGTTTCAGGTTTCTTAACTTCACCATAAGACCATGAACGGACCTTAGTTGGTGAAGCTAGTGTGATTTGCATACTTTTAAATCGATTTACGTCAACCACTAGTATTACCTTTCTTTTGTTCTATTGACAATAGCAGCGCTATTCTCACCTTTATCAGCTACCTTAGCAGAGAGTGTGAACTCCCTCTCTAAAGCTTATTTTATTCTGTTTTATCTGAAGCTTCTTCTTTAGCTTTTTCTAATTCAGCAGCTTCTTTGGCTTGTTGTACACGTGCTTTTTCAAGATCATCGACGTGCATGACATCGTCATCTTCACCTTCATCAAGATCACGCAATTCAACTTCGTAGTCATCCTCATCAAGGACACGCATATCAAGACCAAGTGATTGCAATTCTTTAACAAGTACTCGGAATGATTCTGGTACACCTGGTTTTGGAATTGGTTTACCTTTAGTGATAGCTTCATAGGCTTTCAAACGTCCGTTAACGTCATCTGACTTGTAAGTCAAGATTTCTTGAAGGATATTTGATGCACCATAAGCTTCAAGGGCCCAAACCTCCATCTCACCGAAACGTTGTCCACCAAATTGTGCTTTACCACCAAGAGGTTGTTGGGTAACAAGTGAGTAAGGACCTACTGAACGAGCGTGAAGTTTATCATCAACCATGTGGTGAAGTTTGATCATGTACATGACACCAACTGACACACGGTTATCAAATGGTTCACCTGTACGTCCATCGTAAAGGATTGTCTTAGCATCACTATCCATACCTGCTTCACGAACAGTATCCCAGAGGTCTTCTGAGCTTGCCCCGTCAAAGACTGGTGTTGCGATGTGAATACCCAAGTTACGAGCAGCCATACCAAGGTGAAGTTCCATAACCTGACCGATGTTCATACGTGATGGCACCCCAAGAGGGTTCAACATGATATCAACTGGTGTACCGTCTGGAAGGTAAGGCATGTCTTCAACAGGAACAATACGAGAAACAACCCCTTTGTTACCGTGACGACCGGCCATCTTATCTCCGACCTTGATCTTACGTTTTTGAGCGATGTAAACACGAACAAGCATGTTAACACCTGATTGCAATTCATCACCGTTTGCACGTGTGAAGATTTTAACATCACGAACGACACCATCACCACCGTGAGGTACACGGAGTGATGTATCACGTACTTCACGAGATTTATCACCAAAGATAGCGTGGAGAAGACGTTCTTCAGCAGAAAGGTCTTTTTCACCCTTAGGTGTTACCTTACCAACAAGAATGTCGCCTTCTTTAACCTCAGCACCGATACGGATAATACCCATTTCGTCAAGGTCTTTGAGGGCTTCTTCACCAACGTTTGGCAATTCACGTGTGATTTCTTCAGGCCCAAGCTTTGTATCACGTGTTTCTGATTCGAATTCTTCCAAGTGAACAGATGTATAAACGTCATCTTTCACAAGACGCTCACTCATGATAACGGCATCCTCGAAGTTGTAACCTTCCCATGTCATGTATGCGACAATAGGGTTTTGACCGAGGGCCATTTCTCCACCTTCCATAGATGGACCGTCAGCGATAAAATCACCTTTTTCAACAATATCGCCAACCTTAACCAAAGTACGTTGGTTATAGGCAGTACCTGAGTTTGAACGACGGAATTTTTGAATAGTATAAACATCAAGAGAACCATCTTCACGACGAACTTCAACTTTATCAGCATCAGAGTAGACAACTTTACCGTCGTGTTGAGCAATAACTGCAGCTCCTGAATCGTGGGCAGCTTGATATTCCATACCAGTACCAACATAAGGTGCTTTAGGATCAATCAAAGGCACAGCCTGACGTTGCATGTTGGCACCCATGAGGGCACGGTTAGAGTCATCGTTTTCCAAGAAAGGAATACATGCTGTCGCAACGGCAACTACCTGTTTAGGAGAAACATCCACGAAATCTACAAGGTGTGATGGGTACTCTTGGTTATTACCTTGATGACGACCCATAACGATTTCTTCTGCAAATGTGCCATCTTCGTTCAATTTAGAGTTAGCCTGAGCAACTGTGTACTCATCTTCTTCATCGGCAGTCAACCAAACTACTTCGTTGGTTACTTTACCAGTTGCACGGTCAACCTTACGATATGGTGTTTGAATGAAACCATACTTGTTAAGGTGTCCGTATGAAGACAAGTTATTGATCAAACCGATGTTAGGTCCTTCAGGTGTTTCAATTGGACACATACGACCGTAGTGCGTGTAGTGCACGTCACGAACTTCATATCCGGCACGGTCACGTGTCAAACCACCAGGTCCCAAGGCTGACAAACGACGTTTGTGTGACAACTCTGACAATGGGTTGTGTTGGTCCATGAACTGTGACAACTGTGAAGAACCAAAGAATTCTTTAACAGCTGCAGTTACAGGGCGAATATTGATGATTTGTTGTGGTGTCAAGACTTCGTTATCTTGAACTGACATACGCTCACGTACGTTACGTTCCATACGAGCCAAACCAATACGGAATTGGTTAGCAAGCAATTCACCAACAGCACGGATACGACGGTTACCAAGGTGGTCGATATCGTCTACTTTACCGATACCTTCAGCAAGGTTGAGGAAGTAGCTCATTTCAGCCAAGATATCCGCTGTTGTCAAAGCACGAACTTTGTCATCTGGGTTGGCATTACCAACAATTGTAACCACACGGTCTGGATCATTTGGTGCAACAACCTTGAATTTTTGAAGAACAACAGGTTCTGTAACCACCGCATAATCGTTTGGTGTGTATACAAATTTGTTCAAATCACCATCCAAGTATTCTGCGATTGAATCAATCACATCACGTGTCATTTCAGTACCAGCTTCAACAAGGATTTCACCTGTTTCAGGATCTACCAAGTTTTCAGCAATTGTTTGTCCCAAAAGACGTGTCTTGATGTTAAGTTTTTTGTTGACTTTGTAACGGCCAACAGCAGCTAAGTCATAACGACGTGGATCAAAGAAACGAGCTACAAGCAAGCTACGTGAGCTATCGGCAGTTTTTGGTTCACCTGGACGAAGACGTTCATAAATTTCTTTAAGCGCTTCATCAGTACGTGAATCTGCTGGGTTTTTGTGGATATCTTTTTCAATGGTGTTACGAACCAACTCGCTATCACCAAAGATATCAACAATTTCGTCATCACCTGAGAATCCAAGCGCACGCACAAGCGTTGTGAATGGAATCTTACGTGTACGGTCGATACGAGTGTAGGCGATGTCTTTTGAATCTGTTTCAAGCTCAAGCCATGCCCCACGGTTAGGGATAACTGTTGATCCATAACCCACTTTACCGTTTTTATCAACCTTATCGTTAAAGTAAACACCAGGTGAGCGCACCAACTGAGAAACGATAATACGTTCACCACCATTGATGATGAAAGTACCCATCTCAGTCATAATAGGGAAATCTCCGAAGAAGACTTCCTGAGTTTTGATTTCACCAGTTTCTTTGTTAATAAGACGGAAAGTCACAAAGATAGGTGCTGAGTATGATGCATCGTGGATACGAGCTTCTTCAAGTGTATACTTAGGCTCTTTCAATTCGTAACCAACGAATTCCAATTCCATAGTGTCTGTGAAGTTTGAGATAGGAAGTACATCCTCAAAAACCTCTTTAAGACCAGTATCCAAGAATTCTTTGAATGAATCCGTTTGGATTTCAATCAAGTTTGGTAAATCAAGAACTTCTTTGATTCTTGAAAAACTACGACGGGTACGATGTTTCCCGTATTGAACGTCATGTCCTGCCAAGTCTTCTACTCCTTTTCTACATTCGAGACCTGCTTTGCAAGTCGTGCACTTTAAATATTTGTCTCCTGCCTCTTTCAGTTGCTTGTCCCATTGACAAGTGATTAAACACTAAGATCCACTTAACTGATTAATGATAAGCGAAAACTTAATCTGTGAATTTTTAGAACCTTTAAATATGCGTTACAACACTTGGAAATCCTAAAAATAAGCACAAAAATAGCAGCTAAATCTGACCGAAAAAACGTTGATTTAACTGCTGTATCTCTTGATTGGACAATATTTCAACCAAGTAAGACGACAAATAGTTGTCTATATTATACCTAATTTTTTACTTTTTTGCAAGTTTTCTTGGCAATTCCTAATGCCCTCCAAGAATGCTAGACCAGGCTTTTTGATAGTCACTGTCGGTTCCACCAATAGCAAACTTGTAAGTCGTATCTCCAGGTCCATTTTTAGCCCAGTAAGTATCAACCATTTCACCACTTACAGAAACATTACGACCATTGACAGACACTGTTGCTGGTTTAAGACCTGTTGATTTGAGTACACTTGCCTTAATGGCACTTGAATCGATATTAAACTTATCTCCAGTTTTAAAAATACCTGGATTGGCATTATAGATAGCGGAAGTCAAACGAGCCATATATTGCGCATTATAGGTGTAACCCGTTTTAGAATTGGTTGGTGTATTATTGTCATAACCAGCCCAACCACCAAGAGTAATACCAGGCGTTGACACAATCAACCAAGCATCCGCAAAGTTATCTGTCGTTCCTGTTTTACCCATCCAGTCCGCTGAGGCTGCTGCACCATTGACATTTTTCAATTCAGAATGAAATTGAGTTGTTGCTCCCTTAACTACCACTTCTTTGAGCAAGTTATCCATGATGCTAGCCGTAGCTCTTGAAAAGACTTGAACTCCTTCAGATTTATGCTGATAGATAACTTCGCCAGTCCGGTCAGTAATACTATCAATCATATGGCCCTTCTCATAGACGCCACCATTGGAAAGCATTTGATAGGCATTTACTTGCTGGGCAACCGTGGTTTCAATTCCCCCGCCAAGAGGTAAACTCTCGATATTGTAGTTAGCAATCTTATAACCCATCTTGGTCATATAACCCTCAACATCAACATCATGACGTTGAAGCATTTGGTAAGTCCAAAAGGCTGGAATGTTCCATGAGGTATTGAGTGCCTCTTGTAGGTTCATCATAGCTGTACCTTTATCACCATCATGGAGAATAGGCGTTCCACCCGTAAAATTAGTTGGGTAGTTAGAAAGGATACTTGAGCTACCCATCAAACCTTGATCAATAGCAATTCCATAAGCGATAATAGGCTTAATAGATGAGCCTGGGGAGCGTGCCGTATCAAAGGCATGGTTATTTTGGTTATTTTCGTAACTACGACCACCAACAAATCCTAGAATTGCTCCGGTCGCATTATCCATGAGCACATTTCCGACTTCAACTCCACTATTACCTCCTTGGTCAAGGAGGCCACCATATTGACTCGCAGCATCTTGCATCGCATTATAAACTGCATTATCAATAGTTGTCTTAACGCTGTAGCCACCGGTTTGGAGCTCTTGAAGGGCTCTCTCACGATAGCTTTCCTTTGTCTTATCATTTTTCAAATCTTGACTCGATACCTTGTCACGTTTAACGAGGTAATCATACATGACATCCTGAGCCTCAGACATGACAGAATAGTACAAATAGTCATGACTTACGGCATCAGACTTCTCACCAGCCTTGAAATCTTTAGTGATGTCATAACTCTTATAGCTTTCGTACTGCGACTTATCTAGATAGCCGCCGCGATAAAGATTGTAGAGTACATCTTGTTGACGTGCCAAGCCATAAGAAAGATCCTCTGCGTTTTTTAATTGACCGTCAGCTGTATAAGGTGAGTAGACAATCGGGCTCTGTGGCAATCCTGCCAGATAGGCCGCCTGAGGAACTGTCAAATCCGTCGCAGATACCCCAAAGATACCTTGAGCAGCCTCCTCAATTCCAGCAATATTTTTCCCCTTGTTATTACGTCCAAAAGGAGAAACGTTCAGATAATCGGTTAAAATTTCATTTTTAGAAACACGACGCTCCAATTGTAAGGCATAGATAATCTCTGCCGCCTTACGTTTAAAGGTTGGTGCATCTCCTGTTACCTGTTGCTTGATTAACTGCTGCGTTAGCGTCGAACCACCACTTGAAGAGCCAACTCCCAAAACTGATGACACCAAAGCCCTAAATACTGCCTTTGGCACAACACCCTTATGCTTCTTAAAATTTTCATCCTCAGTCGCAATGATGGCATTTTTGACATTGTTAGAAATCGCATCACTCTCAATAGGCGTTCTCAGCAAGTCAGTGTCAATATCCGCAATCTTCTTGGAATCGGAATAGCTCATCGAAGATACCAAACTAACCTCACTAATCTGATTCAACAAGGTTTTGTCCTTAATCGACGGAACAGACTCAATTTGACTCCCCAAATAACCCAAACCAATTCCTGCACCGAACAAGGTAAGGACGATAATAACCACATAAAAGAAATCAGACAAAAGCTTTAAGGTTTTTAAGAAAACATCACCCATGTCTAAGAGTGTCATCCGGTCCTCAGGCGACTTTCTCCCTTGCTTACGATTCCACTTAGAATCAGTCGTAGCTTTCCTTTCATTAAAAGATTTATCCCCTCTTTTAGACCTAAAACCAGCAAACCTTGTGCGAATAGCCTGCCCTAGTCGTCTAAAATAATTTATTATTTTTTCAAAATTCATAGAAATACCTCAAAGCCTATTATAACAAACTTTGACAAAGCTTGCATAGGACTACTTTCTTTTGGTATAATGGTGCAGAATATACTTTACTGGAGAATATCATGACAATTTTTGAAGAACTAAAAGCACGTGGCTTGATTTTTCAAACCACAGATGAAGAAGCCCTTGTAAAAGCCTTTGAAGAGGGACCAGTCTCATACTACACTGGTTATGACCCAACCGCAGACAGTCTCCACCTTGGACACCTTGTAGCTATCCTTACAAGTCGCCGACTTCAATTGGCTGGACACAAACCTTACGCCCTCGTTGGTGGTGCAACAGGTTTGATTGGTGACCCATCATTTAAAGATGCTGAACGTAGCCTCCAAACCAAAGAAACCGTTGAAGGTTGGGTTGAAAAAATCCAAGGTCAGCTCTCTCGTTTCCTTGATTTTGAAAATGGTGACAATAAAGCCGTTATGGTTAACAACTATGATTGGTTTGGTTCAGTCAGCTTCATCGATTTCTTGCGTGACGTGGGTAAATACTTCACAGTTAACTACATGATGAGTAAGGAATCTGTTAAGAAACGTATCGAAACAGGTATCTCTTACACTGAGTTTGCCTACCAAATCATGCAAGGTTACGATTTCTATGAACTCAACGATAAGTACGGCGTAACCCTCCAAATTGGTGGTTCTGACCAATGGGGTAACATGACAGCAGGTACTGAGCTCTTGCGTCGTAAAGCAGATAAATCTGGACACGTTATTACAGTTCCACTTATCACAGATTCAACTGGTAAAAAATTCGGTAAATCTGAAGGTAACGCTGTCTGGCTTGATGCTACTAAAACAACACCTTACGAAATGTACCAATTCTGGCTCAACGTTATGGATGATGATGCTGTTCGCTTCTTGAAGATTTTCACTTTCTTGTCACTTGAAGAAATCGAAGAAATCGGTAAAGAATTTGACCAAGCTCGTCACCAACGTTTAGCACAAAAGGTTTTGGCTCGCGAAGTTGTTACTTTGGTTCACGGTAAAGAAGCCTACGAACAAGCTGTTCACATCACTGAACAACTCTTCGCTGGTAACCTTAAAGCTCTCTCAGCACGTGACCTTAAAGTTGCCCTTAACGGTGTCCCAACTTATGAGATCTCAGCAGATGAAAATCTGAACATCGTTGAACTTCTCGTCAATGCTAAGATTTCACCTTCTAAACGCCAAGCACGTGAAGATGTCCAAAACGGTGCTATCTACATCAATGGTGAACGTGTACAAGACTTGAATTACACCCTCTCAGATGCAGATAAAATTGATAATGAAATTACTGTTATCCGTCGTGGTAAGAAGAAAAACTTTGTCTTGACTTACTAATTTATAGCTATTCTCACTCCTTAATGGAGTGAGTTTTTTTACCCAAAAAGAGCAGTCGGATTCCCAACTACTCTCTTCAGAACACAAAAAACCAGTACTAGACTGGTTTTTGAGACTATCACATTAGTTATAGATTTTGAATGCGTCATCGTCGTTTTGACCAACGAATGGCATTGCTTTACGCAATTCAGCACCAATCTTTTCAATTTCAAGCTCTTCAGCTTCTTTACGGTAAGCTTTCAAACGTGGGAAGCCAGCATCATGGTCTTCAACGAATTCACGTGCAAATTTACCTGATTGGATATCAGCAAGGGCAGCTTTCATGTTTTCTTTGACTTCTGGACCGATGACACGTGGACCAGTTACAAAGTCACCAAATTCTGCAGTATTTGAACATGATTGACGCATTTTCTTGAATCCACCTTCGTAGATCAAGTCAACAATCAATTTCATTTCGTGAAGCACTTCAAAGTAAGCTAATTGTGGTGCATAGCCTGCTTCAGTCAAGACTTCAAAACCAGCTTCAATAAGGTGTGTCAACCCACCCATAAGAACCGCTTGTTCACCAAACAAATCTTCTTCAGTTTCTTCTTTAAATGTTGTTACAAGTAATCCAACACGTGCAGAACCAATACCTTTAGCCCAGTCCATAGCGATATCTTTAGCATTACCTGTAGCATCTTGGTATACTGCGTAAAGTGCAGGAACACCAAAGCCTTCTGTATATGTACGGCGTACCAAGTGACCTGGTCCTTTAGGAGCAACCATAAAGACATCAACATCTTTAGGAACCTTGATGAATTCGAAGTGGATGTTAAATCCGTGTGCAAAACCAAGAGCTTTGCCTGCACTCAAGTTTGGCTCAATTTCATCTTTATAGATATCTTTTTGAATTTCATCTGGTGCCAAAACCATAATGATATCAGCCAATTTAGTTGCTTCTGCTACTGTGTAAGTATCAAAACCATCTTCTTTAGCTTTATCAAATGATTTACCTGGACGAACACCGATGATCACATCGTGACCTGAATCACGCAAGTTTTGTGCATGCGCATGACCTTGTGAACCGTAACCGATAACGGCGATTTTTTTACCGTCAAGTGCTGCTACTTTTACGTCTTTTTCATATTCCATTTGAACTGCCATAGTAATATGTCTCTTTTCTAAAAAATATTTTATTGCCTTTTTAAGGCTGGGTTAACAAATTTAGGTTGGATTTTTTAATCACGGGTAAATCCAGTAGCACCCGTACGAGCGATATTCTTGATTCCGTAAGGACGAATAACTCGTAGAAGCGCCTCGCTCTTTTCAGCATCACCAGTCATCTGGATAGTGATAGAGCTTGGTGCCACATCAACCACCGAAGCACGGAAAGGTTGAATAATCGCCAAGATTTCAGCACGCTTAGAGGTTGGTGCTGATACCTTAACTAGGATAACTTCACGTTCCAAGTGTGGCTGATCCGTGATATCACGGATACGGATCACATCAATCTGACGATTAAGCTGTTTGATGATTTGTTCCACTTCATTTTGAGAATTCACATCAATAATAATCGTAATACGTGAAACGTTAGGATCCTCAGAAGCCCCTACAGAGATACTTTCAATATTAACTTGACGTCGTGAAAGAACACCTGTGAAGCGGTTAAGGACACCCGAACGGTTCTGAAGTTTAGCTGTTAACATTCTACGCATTGAACTTCACCCCCAACATTTCGTGATTACTCTTACCAGCCGGAACGATTGGCAAGACATGCTCTTTACGAGAGATATCCACCTCGATGAACATTGGTACGTCTTCCTTGATAACTTCCAAATCCTGATCAATTGTCTCTGGATTATCAAACTTGTAGGACTTAATGCCGTAAGCTTGAGCCATCAATTGGAAATCTGGGAGGGTATCAAAGACAGACTCTGATGTACGCCCTTCGTAGAAGGACTCTTGCCATTGACGTACCATACCAAGTGAGTGGTTGTTCAACATAACAACCTTGATTGGCACCTTGTAAATATTTAAGATAGCCAATTCTTGGTTCGTCATTTGGAAACCACCATCACCAACAAAGAGGATAACTTCTTTATCAGGATTAGCAATTTTAGCACCAATTGCTGCTGGGACACCGAATCCCATTGTTCCAAGACCACCTGAGGTCACCAGTTGACGCTCATTTTGGTATGGATAATACTGAGCTGTCCACATTTGATGTTGACCAACGTCAGTAACAACAACGGCATCACCCTTAGTCAATTCACCGATACGCTCGATAACTGCCTGAGGCTGTACCATACGTTCTTTCTTATCGTAAGAACGTACACGTTCTTTGTCTTTTGTGACTTTTTCAATCCATTTTTCAGTGTTATTCTGAACCACTGGTTCTGCTAAGAGCATTTCAAGAGCTTGCTTAGCATCACCAACAACTGGAAGGTCCACTGCAATAATTTTACCAATCTCAGCTGGATCTACATCAATATGGACAACCTTAGCATTCTTAGCAAATGTTTTAGGATTACCTGTCAAACGGTCATCAAAACGACAACCAATAGCAATCATAAAGTCAGCATCCGTCATAGCAATGTTAGCCGCATATGAACCGTGCATACCACCCATACCCAAGAAAAGGGGATGACTAGTAGCAATTGTCCCTTGTCCTAGAAGACTTGTGACAACTGGGATTTGGTAGCGTTCTGCAAAAGCAACTAGCTCCTTAGCAGATTCAGAATAAGACACCCCACCTCCAGCTACAATAACCGGTTTCTTAGCTTTCCCCAACTGCTTCAAGATTTTCTTGATTTGCATTTCGTTTGGTCTTAGCGTCGGTTGGTAACTTGGAAGATTAATTTCAGGATCGTTGATGAAGGCTGTTTCCTTAGCTACGACATCTTTAGGGAGGTCGATAACAACTGGACCAGGACGACCAGTTGTTGCAATATGAACCGCTTCCCTAATAATACGAGGAATATCAGCTGTATCGCGAATCTGATAATTGTATTTTGTAATCGGCATGGTAATTCCGACAATGTCAGCCTCTTGGAAGGCATCCTTACCAATACCTGATGTTGCTACCTGACCAGTAAAGACTAGGAGAGGTACGCTATCACTCATAGCATCTGCAATCCCTGTAATAGCATTAGTGGCACCAGGACCACTCGTTACAAGAGCAACACCGAGTTTACCAGTTGATTTGGCATAACCTTCAGCTTCGTGCAGACTTCCTTGCTCATGACGAGATAAGATATGATTAATCTTGTCATTTTTGTAAATAGCATCATACAAAGGAAGAACCGCTCCGCCAGGATATCCAAAGATAGTTGAAATCCCAAGTTCAAGAAGTGTATCAAGAATCAAATCAGCACCAGAGCGTGCTTCTTCAAGTTCAATTTTCTTCACATGGACCTCCTTTAGTAGTTGTTTTTTTCGAATTGTCTAAAAATTCAAAACCTTGTATACTATGATAACATTTTTAACCAAATTTGCAAGGGTTTCAGAGAAAAATATCACAAACTCTTCGGAAAGAATGTTCTTAGTTTTTTTCTTGTGCTTGACGTTCTGCTTTACGTTCTTCGAATTCTTCGTCACTCATCAAAGTTCCGCCGACATTGGCTGATTTAGCAAAGGCTGTATAGCGACGCAACCAACCACTTGAAATTTTTGATTTGAAAGGTTTCAAATGTTTGCGACGTTCTTCAAGGGTTACATCATCGACAAGCAGATCAAGAGTACGGTTTGGAAGATCAATCACGATTTCATCGCCATCTTCGATTAGGGCGATATTACCACCTTCTGCTGCTTCTGGAGAAACGTGACCAATAGCAATACCACGAGTAGCTCCTGAGAAACGGCCATCCGTAATCAGTGCCACATCCTTACCAAGACCGCGTCCGACAATCTTAGAAGTTGGTGCCAACATTTCTGGCATACCAGGACCACCCTGAGGACCTTCGTATCGAATGACAACGACATGTCCCTTCTTAACTGTTCCATTGTCAATCAACTCAAGGGCTTGATCTTGTGAATCACAACAAATAGCTTTACCGCGGAAAGTTTTAACAGATGGATCTACACCACCAACCTTGATAACAGCTCCATCCTGAGCAATATTTCCGTAAAGAATAGACAAACCACCAACTGGTGAAATAGGATGCTCAATCGGATGGATAATTTCTTCATTTTTGATTTCAGCACCAGCTACATTTTCTTTCAAGGTTTTACCAGTAACTGTAATACGATCACCCTTAATGGCTCCCTTTTTAATCAACTGATTGATAATGGCTGGAACACCACCAGCTTCATGCACATCATGCATGGTGTAAACACTTGAAGGGGCAATTTTAGAGAGATAAGGTGTCTTCTTGGCAATTTCATTAATGTCCTTAAGGTCATAATCAATACCAGCCTCACGCGCAATAGCAAGGGTATGGAGAACAGTATTGGTTGAACCACCCATAGCCATATCAAGAGCAAACGCATCATCGATAGCTTCTTTGGTCACAATATCACGTGGGCGAACATTATTTTTGATGTTATCCATCAATTTTGTGGCTGCTTGACGAACCAATTCACGACGTTCATCTGAGACAGCTAGGATAGTACCGTTACCTGGAAGGGCAAGACCCAAAACTTCCATCAAACAGTTCATTGAGTTAGCGGTAAACATTCCTGAACATGAACCACAAGTTGGACAAGCATTTTTCTCCAAATAATCGAGCTCTTCCTTGCTCATATCTCCAGCCTGATAGGTACCTACAGCTTCAAACAAACTTGATAGCGTCGCTTGATGACCAGTCATGTCAACGCCACCCTTCATAGGGCCACCAGAACAAAATACTGCTGGCACATTAGTACGCATGGCTGCCAAAATCATCCCTGGCGTAATCTTATCACAGTTAGGAATATAGAAAACCCCGTCAAACCAGTGGGCATTAATAACTGTTTCTGCAGAATCGGCAATCAATTCACGAGATGGAAGACTGTAACGCATCCCAATATGCCCCATGGCAATCCCATCATCCACACCAATGGTATTAAACTCAAAAGGAATACCGCCAGCCTCGCGGATAGCTTCCTTGGCAATATCTGCTAATTCACGCAAGTGAACATGCCCTGGAACAATATCAATATAAGAGTTACAAATAGCAATGAAGGGCTTTTGCATATCCTTGGCAGATTTAACTTGCCCAGTCGCATACAAAAGTCCGCGTGCTGGTGCCTTATCAACACCAACTTTGATCATATCACTTCTCATGATGTTACCTTCAATCTATAAAATTTCTTACAACATATGTTACCACTTTGGAAAGTAATGTCAAGGAATTTTCAGAATATTTCTGTAATTTCGAAAAGATGTCCCAGCCGTATCAAAACTGACAAAACAAAAAGGAAGCTCTAAGACTTCCTAAATGATTATTTCAATATTATTCAACACTAAAGAGGTATGGATAAACTGGTTGGTCTCCTTGGAAGATTTCAACTTCGATACCTTCGTGAGCCTCTTCCAATTTTTCCGCAAGTGCTTGAGCTTGTTCTTGATTACCTTCTTCGCCGACATAAATCATAACAATTTCACTGTCTTCGTCAATCATCTTGTCAAAAGTGTCAAGAAGGGCTTGGTCCATATCTGGTGTAGACACAAGGATCTTACCATCAACCATACCAAGGATATCATTTTCATGAATCTCAAGGCCATCAATAGTTGTATCACGTACCGCCAAGGTCACGCTACCACTTGTTACATCTGAAAGACTAGCTGTCATAGCTTCAACATTCACTTCGATACTTTGGCTAGGATCAAAAGCAAGCAAACTTGTAAAGCCTTGTGGTACTGTACGCGTTTCAACAACAGCCGCATTGACATCTACTACTTCAGCAGCTGATTGTGCTGCCATAAAGATGTTTTTATTGTTTGGCAAGATGATAACATTCTTAGCATTAACCTGCTCAATAGCCTTAACAATATCTTCTGTTGATGGGTTCATTGTTTGACCACCTGAAATCACATAGTCAACACCTTGTGATTTGAAGATATCTGCAAGCCCATCTCCAGCAACAACTGCAATAAGAGCAAAGTCTTTAGGAGCAGAAGGTGCAGCTTGGATAGCTTCTTCTTTTTGAACTTGTGCATCGTGTTGGTTACGCATGTTGTCAACCTTAACTTTGACAAGAGCCCCATATTTAAGACCTTCTTGCATGACAAGACCTGGATCCTCAGTGTGGACGTGAACTTTGACAATTTCATCGTCATTAACAACAAGGAGAGAATCCCCAAGGTTGCTCAAGTAATTTCGGAACTCTTCATAGTCAAAGTCCTTCACATAAGTTGGACCTTGTTTGAGACCAATCATAATTTCCGTACAGTAACCGAAGGTAATGTCTTCTGTTGCAACATGACCAGCAACTGACTTATGATGTTCTGCATTGATCATCTCTGTCATCGTAGCTGGTGTCGCTTGGAAGTCCTCTGAAGCGATATACTCACCTGTGAGGGCTGACAAGAAACCTTCATAAATGAAGACCAAACCTTGACCACCTGAGTCTACCACACCAACTTCTTTCAAAACTGGAAGCATCTCTGGTGTCTTAGCCAAAGCAGCTTTAGCTCCGTCAAGAGCTGCACGCATAACCTCAACAGCATCATTTGTAGATTCAGCTTTCTTAATCGCTGCTGAAGCTGCACCACGTGATACTGTAAGGATTGTTCCTTCAACAGGTTTCATAACAGCTTTATAAGCAACTTCAACCCCTGCTTGGAAGGCATGAGCTAGATCTTGGCCGTCAAGTTCCGTTTTATCCTTGATACTTTGACCAAATCCACGGAACAATTGTGACGTGATAACACCTGAGTTACCACGGGCACCCATCAAAAGACCCTTAGACAAAATCTGACCAACTTCACCAACTGTTGAAGCTGATTGATCTGCGACAGCTTTGGCTCCGTTATCCATAGTCATTCCCATGTTTGTTCCAGTATCTCCATCTGGTACTGGGAAGACATTGAGTGAATTCACATATTCTGCTTGCTTACCTAGACGTGTTGCTGCCGCTTGGACCATCTCCTGAAGCAAGCTTGTTGTAATTTTAGACACTAGTTTTCTCCTACGACTTTAATATTTTGAACGTAAACATTTACTGTTTCAGCCTTGATACCGAGTTGATTCTCAAGATTAAATTTCACACGTTCTTGAATATTTTTTGAAACCTCACTAATCTTAACACCGTAACTCATAACAGTGTAGACATCCACAGTGATACCTGCATCAGTAGATTTCACGACAACTCCTTTTGCGTAGTTTTCTTTTCCAAGAAGTGCTTGAAAATTATCTCGGATAGCACTCTTACTTGCCATACCGACAACGCCAAAAATTTCTGTTGCTGAACCGCCAACTACTGTTGCGATGACATCATCTGACAATTCGATTTGACCATCTTTTGTATTGATTTTTACAGTCATAATTACTACCTCAAAAAGTTTTTATCAGCTTATTTTACCATATTCGAGCCTACTTGTAAAAAATAAGAAGAAGATACCCTTTGAATAAGAGTATCTCCTCAGTATTTATCCTTAAAACTTTCTCTTTACGAGATAACGACGGTACATCACGTAGAGGAAGATCGCACGCCATACATTATCAACAACGGTTGCAATCCAGACTCCGGCAAGACCCAGTCCTAGACTCACCCCAAGGAAGTATCCTGAGAAAATTCGGATAATCCACATCCCAATAGTCGTCGCATAGAAAGGCATCTTAGCCTTACCCAGACCTTGCCAAACTGCTGTGTAGACTAGAGTCCCCGAAGTCACAGGATTCCCAAGGAAAGAATAAAGAATAACTACCTGACTAGCCGCAATAGCTGCTTTATTATCTGTAAAGAGACCTGATAATCCTTGGCCAAAGAGCAAGATACTCCCTGAAACCAGAACCATCAAGAAGGTGGAAATCCAATAAGACTCTCGTATAATACGCTTCATCTGCGTCTTATCCCCTCGACCCAGACTATTGGCAACCAAGATAACCGTAGCCGTTGCGACTCCCATACCAGGCATATAGTTAAACTGGGTGAGGTTTTCACCAATGGCGTTACCACCGACAACGGCTGTACCAAAGGTAACAATAATAGCCACGATGACCACATCTCCAGCACGCATCATCAGTCGTTCACCTGCTGCTGGCAGGGCAATCCCCAACAACTCTCTATTAAAAGGTTTGGTAATTTCAAGCTGCTTCACATCCAGTTTCATCGCTTGCCAGAGTATCACTGTCCCAACCAGACGAGAGAAAACCGTAGCTGTTGCGACCCCAATAATCCCCCAATGTCCCACAAAGATGGCTAAAGAAGATAAAATAGCATTAAGAACATTGGTCAAAAGACTGACAACCATGGAAATACGAGGTCGTCCCTTGGCTCGTAGGATGTTACCAAAAGTAGTCATCAAGGCTAAGAAGACCACTCCTCCACCGACAAGAGCAAGGTAGAGACTACCAGCCTGAGTCACAGATTGCTCAGTACCTAAAAGATTAAGAATGGCCCCACCACCAAAAATGGAAAGTAGACCAAGGATGAGACTAAGAGCAAGGGTAATAATAATAGCATCCCAAGTGTCTCGGTTAGTCGCTTTAACATCACCTTTTCCTAAACTTCTGGCAATGACACTGGCACTTGAGGCTCCTAGAGCAATAAAGATAGCTTGGTAAATCGTAATGATATTATTGGCTACGGAAACCCCCGATATAGCGACAATACCAACCTGGGCCACTAGGTAAGAATCGACAACCCCCATCAACATTTGTAGAAGGTTTTCGGCCATAGCAGGCAAGGCTATGTTTAGAATTTTCTTTGTTTCTGTCATAATATTCTTTTCTATATTGATAAAAATAGGGCTGATTTCTCAGCTCCTATTTTTTTATTCTTATACACCAAGATAGCTTTCAACTGCTTTTTGCATATCAGCTGCCGCAACAACTGTTTTATGGCGAACTTCTGCATGTTCAAGTCCATCTACAGCCGCTGGGATAGCTACACCTGAAAGTTGGTGCAAATCTTCTACTGCTTTGAAATCATCCCCACTGTCTTTACCAGTGACAGCTGAAACAGCCACACGTGGGAATTTGTATGGGCTAGCTGTTGAAGCGATAACTGTTGGTGTGTGGTCATCTGTCTTTTGAACATATGCTTCGTAAACAACTGAGGCAACTGCTGTATGAGGATCTTCGATATACTTGTCTTCATCATAGACACGCTTGATTTCAGCAGCTGTTTCATCCTCAGTTGCAAAACCTGCTGCAAACAAATCAAGAATATCTTTATCTGCATCAGCCAAAGTATACTCACCCTTAGTCACAAGTGCATCCATAAGCTCTTTAGTCTTAGTAGAATCATTACCAAGAAGGTGGAAAATCAAGCGTTCCAAGTTAGAAGATACCAAGATATCCATAGAAGGGCTTGTTGTTACCTTGAAGTCACGTTTCTTGTCATAAGTACCCGTTGCGAAGAAGTCTGTAAGGACGTTATTTTCATTAGAAGCACAGATTAATTTGCCAACTGGAACACCAATCTGACGTGCATAATAAGCCGCCAAGATATTACCAAAGTTTCCTGTTGGTACTGTGAAGTTCACCTTATCTCCGTTTTGGATATGACCTGCCTTAACCAACTGTGCATAGGCATATACATAGTAAACCACTTGCGGTACCAAACGACCAACGTTCATTGAGTTAGCTGATGAGAATTGCGTATGATGAGCCAACAATTTCTCACGCAAATCAACATCATTAAACATACGTTTCACATCTGTTTGAGCATCATCAAAGTTACCATCAATGGCAATAACGTGCGTATTAGCTCCTGTTTGAGTGGTCATTTGCAATTCTTGAATTTTTGAAACACCGTCTTTTGGATAAAAGACAATGATTTCAGTTCCAGGAACATCTGCAAAACCAGCCATGGCAGCTTTACCAGTGTCACCTGATGTCGCTGTCAAGATGACAATCTTATTATCAACACCTTGCTTTTTAGCTGATGTTGTTAGCAAGTATGGCAAGATTGAAAGGGCCATATCTTTGAAAGCGATAGTAGAACCATGGAAAAGTTCAAGGTTGTAGTGGTTCTTAAGTTTAACTACTGGTGCAATGGCAGCTGTATCAAACTTGTCATCATAAGCATTTGTGATACAGTAATCCAATTCCTCTTCAGTAAAATCATCCAAGAAAGCTGACAAGACCAATTTAGCAACTTCTTGATAAGAAGCGTCTTTCAATTGATCAAAGTCCAAAGCAACCTCAGGCGTTGACAACGGTGTGAACAAGCCACCATCTGTTGCCAAACCTTGAAGAATAGCTTGACTAGCTGTTACTTTATTATTTTCGTCACGTGTTGATTGGTATACAAGTGTCATGGTAAATCCTCTTTTTAGATAGTCTGTGGCTCTATTGTAGCATAATTGTCAGAATATTTCTACACGTATTGTGACTTGTGAGAAAATCATTCGGATATCACCCTATTTTCTCCTCTCAAAGACATGAAAAAATCCGGAATAGCTATTCCGGATGTCATCTTAAAATTTATCTTTGGTGTCATTCTTAGTTGAGAAAGTAATATCTTTTGATTTGCCATCACCACTAAGCGTTACTTTCTTATCTTTTTTAGTCACTTTTAGCTCTTGGCCTTTTTTCACATTGAGACCATCAATATCAACGTCTTTGTTGACAGAAGTAACAGTCATCTTATGTCCCAAGCGACTAACCTTCCCTTTGAAAAGGGTTGTCGTTGTTTCGCCTGTCTTCGAATCATACTTTTGACCGCTGTCTTTTGCAGCTTTTTCAAGAGCTTCATCAAGTTCTTTTTCTATAGTTTCCTCACTATAATAGTTTTCAAAGGAATCTCCATAGAAGGCTTTAAATAAATCTCCAAAGGCTGAGAAGGACTTCTGAACCCTCTCACGATAATCCTTGATGTAAGTTTTCTTGTCAAAAGTATAGCCAGCAGTCACCTTCGCATTGCTACCTTTTACCTTCATGGTTACAGCAGTATCTGTAAAGTACTTTTCAAGCTCCTTACTATCCAAGTCTGTCAAACTTTCAGACATGCTTGAACTATACTCTCTACCTAGAGAACTACTGTACCATTTGCCATCAATATTACCTGTCACATAACGGTAAGTCATAAAGCCACCGATACATAAGAAGACGAGGACTACCGCTGACAAAACTGAGACTAGGATGCGTTTTTTCTTTTTGGGATCCATTGGTTTTTTAGGAGCCAAATTTGCCATAGCTGCTTGTCCTTCTGGAAAAGCAACCATAGAAGGTGCTGTTGTTGTTACCGCTGGTGCCGTTTCTGTTGGTAGAGGACTAGTGCTTGTCTCGACGATTTCTGCCTCAACCTTAATAGGTTCAGTAGTAGCTGTATCTTCAGCTTTAGCTGGTGCTTCATTAACAAACTCTCCAGCTTTCAAAGCATCCGCCATTTCCTGAACACTCGGCTTACGTCCGTTTACCGTCTCAAAATAGTCCAACCATTCTGCTCTTGTCATTTATATTCCCCTTTAATTTCCTTTTTTATTTATTTTTTGTAAAACTAATGTCACCGAATTCACTGTGTGCCTTGATAGTAAAGCCTTCATTGTTAGGCGTATAATCTAAGACATCACCTTTTTTAAAAGCATCTGAATCTCCAGCCTTATCCACAGTGATTGTTTGCTCCCAACGGTTAATATCTCCCGTAAAAGCAGTTGTTGTGACACGACCGGTTTTGGCATCGTAGGTATAGCTCTTTGGAAGTTCTTTCTTCACTGTCTCATCAAACTGTTTATAGTAGTCTTTTTCTGACAATGAATAACTATCAAAAACCTCCGAGAACTCCTCACCGTACTGACCTTTCAATTCAGTAACTCTACTCTGGTAAGCCTGATAAAGACCTTTACGATTGTAAACAAAGCTCACTTTTAAGTGAGCCTTATTGTCAGTAATACTCATTGCTGTATTGATATCGGTGATAAGATTTTGACCTTGTGGTAAAGCATTACTAACTTTATTCTTAGTAGTAGCAGTGTCTTTCAGAGTGGCTAACATTTTCTCACTAAAGGTTGGGCTTGTCCAATCGCCCTCAATGCTTGCAGCTCGATAACGGTATCCCATCACGAGACAAACAATCAAAAGTATGGTGAGTATCGCTGCAATCACACCTGATACCATCCCCACAATATTCTTTGAGGTTACTGGCTCCTTTGATTCTTTTACTTGTTGACTAGGATTGAATTGAACACTCACCATCCTATCAGCATTAAACTCTTTAAACTTATTAGTCGCTCTATTCCCTTCCATGAGAGCCCCCGATGGTCCCATTTTATGAGGCTTAAGAGGGTGTGCTGTTTCACCCAAGCTAAGCCCTTCTTCTTTTGTCATAGGAATCTCCTTATCTTGCTGTAAGGTTATTATAACAATTCTTAAAGCGTTTTTCTATCTTATTCAAGAAAGTCCTTTATTTTTAATTTGGATAAACACTCTAATATAGAAGATTCCTGGCAAAAAAAGTAGCCCTTATAGAGCTACTTTAGTCTATCACTTACCCTTTATAATCAAAGGCAATTTCGATAATTTCTTTCAATTCTGAAATAAGCGGTTCTTTCGGATTAGCTGTTGTACATTGGTCTTCATAAGCATGTTCGGCCAAAGTATAGGCAGTGTCTTGAAGAAGTTTCTTAGTGACACCTTGTCCCTTCCAGTTCATGTCAATACCAACGGCAATACCTAATTCGTATACTTTTTGTGCCAAAAGTTCAACCAATTCAGCATCTGATTGTTTGTCAGTACCCCATCCCATGAAACGAGCAATATCAGCATAATCCTTGTCTGCACGGAAGTAGTCATATTTAGGGAACATGGCGTGTTTTTGAGGATCACGACCATTGTAGCGGATAACGTGAGGTAGAAGAATTGCATTGGTACGTCCGTGTGGAATATTGTACATTGGACCAATCTTATGTGCTAATGAGTGACTAATACCAAGGAAGGCATTGGCAAAGGCCATACCAGCCATTGTTGACGCATTATGCATTTTTTCACGTGATTCTTCATCACCAAAACGGTAAGAATGTTCAAGATTTTCAAAAACAAGTTTAATCGCTTGAAGTGAAAGTCCGCGTGTATAGTCGCTAGCCATGACTGATACATAAGATTCAATAGCGTGAGTCAAAACGTCCATACCTGTATCTGCCGTAACGCTGGCAGGTACACTCATAACCAAAGCAGGGTCGACGATAGCAATATCCGGAGTCAAAGCGTAATCTGCCAATGGATACTTGATATGAGTTTCACTATCAGTGATAACCGCAAATGACGTTACTTCTGAACCCGTACCTGAAGTTGTAGGGATACAGATAAATGTGGTCTTTTCAGCATATGGAATCTTATAGGTACGTTTACGAATATCTAAGAATTTTTGTTTAGCACCGAAAAAGCTTACATCTGGGTGTTCAAAGAACATCCACATAGCCTTAGCCGCATCCATTGCAGAACCACCACCAAGGGCAATAATGACATCTGGTTGGAAGTCTACAAAGCGTTCCAAGCCTTTATAAACCGTATTCGTAGATGGGTTAGGCTCAACATCTGAGAAAACTTCAATCATTGGATCGTGACGGTTGAGTTCCAATTGGCGTTTAACCAAGGCAGCGTAGCCAAACTGAACCATACCTGGATCACAGACCAACATTACACGCTTAGCTTTGATATGACGCAGATATGTTATTGAGTCTTTTTCAAAGAAGATTTTTGGTGGGACGCGAAACCATTGCATATTATTGCGACGCTTTGACAATGTTTTTACGTTAAGAAGGTCAAATGAACTAACATTGTGAGAGATTGAGTTGTGTCCGTATGAGCCACAACCAAGAGTCAATGATGGGATCATGTTATTGTAGATATTACCGATACCACCTTCAGCTGATGGGCTATTTACCAAGACACGGCAGGCTTTCATGCGAATACCATATTGGAGTTGGAGCTCTTCATTTTCAGTGTGGATAACAGCTGTGTGTCCGAGACCACCCAAATTGAGCATACCTTCTGCTTTTTTGAATCCATCTTCAACGCCATCAGATTTGATAAGGGCAAGTACTGGAGACAATTTTTCCAAGGCAAGTGGGTGTTCCATTGTTGCATCTGGAATTTCTGCCAAAAGCAATTTTGTACCTGCAGGAACTTTAAGACCAGCTTTTTCAGCGATTTCAATAGCTGAGTGACCTACAATGGCACCATTTACAGCTGTACGCGCTTCATTAAGAACGACTTTTTCCAATTTAGCAATGTCGGCTTTTTTAGAAATGATGACACATTGATGTGCTTCAAATTCAGCCTTAACTTCGTCATAAATAGCTGCATCAACGATAGCTGCTTGTTCAGAAGCACAAATCATACCATTGTCAAAACTCTTTGAAAGAATGATATCGTTGACAGCACGTTTAACTTTAGCATCTGCCGCAATATAGGCAGGTACATTCCCAGCTCCTACACCAAGTGCTGGTTTACCAGTTGAGTAAGCTGCTTTAACCATACCAGGTCCACCAGTCGCAAGTACTGTGGCAATCTTAGGATGGTTCATCAAGAGACCAGTCGCTTCGATAGATGGCTCTTCAATCCACTGAATACAGTTCTTAGGTGCACCAGCTTCAATAGCAGCATCACGAACAATGCGCGCAGCTTCTGCTGATGATTTTTGAGCTGATGGGTGGAAGGCAAATACAATTGAGTTACGTGTTTTCAACGCAATCAAAGCTTTGAAAATAGTAGTAGATGTTGGATTAGTTGTTGGAGTTACCCCACAGATAACACCTACCGGCTCAGCGATAGAGACCAAACCTTGCTCTTTATCTTCAGCAATAACACCGACTGTCTTGTCATTTTTGATGCTATTCCAAATATATTCAGAAGCATACATATTTTTTATAGCTTTGTCTTCATAAATACCACGACCTGTTTCGTCAACAGCCAATTTTGCAAGATACATGTGTTTATCAAGCGCTGCGATTGCTGCATGGTGAACAATGTGATCCACTTGCTCCTGTGTAAAGTCAGCCATTTCATTGAGGGCTTCAACCCCCTTTATTGCCAATTCATCAATTACTGTTTGAATATCTTTAGTTTGTTTAATTTCTTTAGTCATATAAAACTCCTTTTAAGCACTTGTTAAAAAAATCACAAGCTTTTGAACAATATTATTATAGCTCTTTATTCAATTTTTGTAAACCCTTACAACGACAAAAATAAAGAAATCCATCCATTTTAGGACAGATTTCATCATTATTACCAAATAATCACACGATCTTCTGGGGCACGCCACATGCCGTCGCCTTCTTTAACGTCAAATTCCTTGTGGAATTCGTCGAAGTTGCTCACGATAACATTGGTGCGCCATTTAGCCGGAGCATGCACATCCACGCTAGCTAACATTTGCATGTATTCTTCACGTGCTTTCATACGCCAGATTGTCGCAAAATTAACAAAGAACTCACGAACTGAAAAATCCTTATCTCGTTTAGCGGCCTCTAAGGCACAGGCTACACCACCGAGGTCAGCAACATTCTCAGAAACAGTCAATTTACCATTGACCTTGGCACCATAAGAATCCAAGCCCTCAAACTGATCCACAATCTTGTCAGTACGTTCCTTAAAGGCTGCATAGTCTTCCTCAGTCCACCAGTTCTTAAGACTACCATTCTCATCAAAGGAAGCTCCGTTTGTATCAAAGGCATGGGAAATCTCGTGAGCAATGACAGCACCAATACCACCATAGTTGGCTGATGAGCTTTGTGCAATATCATAGAAAGGTGCTTGAAGGATAGCTGCTGGGAAAACAATTTGGTTCTGCTGTGGATCATAGTAAGCATTAACCATGTGGGCAGGCATATGCCACTCACTACGATCAACAGGTTGATTCCACTTGCTCCAACTATGTGCAACTGAAATTTCGACTAACTTCTGTGCATTCTCAACAAGTGACAAGTTCTCATCAATAATCTTCTTATCATATGTCTCAGGTAGTTTTTCTGGATAACCGATATGAGGTGTGATGACATTGAGTTTCGTAATAGCCTTTTCACGTGTCTCAGGAGCCAACCAATCTGCTGTTTGAAGGCGTGATTTATAAACATCAATCATAGTTGCCACCTTCGCTTCAACATCTGCTTTTGCTTCTGGAGAGAATTTTTCACCTGCATACCAAAGTCCAAGAGCCTGATTGTAATGTCCTTGTGCCAAATAGTAGGCTCCTTTTTTCTTGTCCCAGGCTTGTGGTGTTCCTGAAAGCGCACGACCATATTTTCCAAATAGAACACGAAGTTCGTCTGTCAAATAGGCATTCCAAATTGTCGTAGCATCGATAAGTAGGCTCGCCTTAAGTAGCTCCCAATTATCTTCTGAATAATATTCTGCCGCAAATTCTGTCCAGAAGCGCTCTTCAGGAACGATAACTTTATCAGGAACTTGTCCCAAGATTTCTGTGAAGATGTTATCAAGTGGAAGTTCCGGTGCTAGCTTGGTAAAGTCTTCCCAATCATATGGGTGGTAGAGTTCCACATACTCGGAAGATTCTTCACTCGAAAGGACATACTTGGCCAACTTAGCATCAAGGGCGATAACCTTGTCCAAGATATCTTTGATTTCTTCAGCTGTAAAGCCATATTTCTCAAGGAGTTCTTCTTCCATTTCACGCCAAATTCCTAAAAGCTCCTTGCCCTTCTCATTATCCTCAGTGTAATAGGTTGTATCAGGTAAAATAATACTTGGCGCTGCTGCCCAGAGGACATTTAATTGAGCATTCATAAAGTCTGGAGATACACCGAATGGGAACGCATTAGGTTTACCAGACATCTCGTACTCAGCAATTTTCGAAGCAAATTCTGAGAATGAGGAAAGCTTCTTGTATTCTTCAATCCAAGGTTTAACAGGCTCGATACCCAATGCCTCACGTTTGTCAAAGTCCGCAGCCATACGGTGAAACTTAATGAAGTTTTGTAGAATAGCATTGTCTGGAATATTCTCTCCTGCCAACCACTGATCAGTCGTTTCAAGCATAAGGTCTTCAATTTCATCTGCTAAATCTGAGAAACCACCTGTACGTGGCTTATCATCGGGAATCACTGCTGTTTTTTCCCACTCACCATTAATCGCATGGTAAAAATCATCTTGTAAGCGTGTCATTACACTTCCTCCATCAACATTAAAAGTGCTTTCATTATAACAAAATTCCCCAGCAAAAGCATTTACTGAGGAAAGTTTGGCTTATTTTACTAAGATTGCTAGGGTTTGATAAGGCTTAAGACTTACCTTTTCAGCAAGCTCTGCATCGTCATAGTTTGACAAGAGCACGCGCCCTGACTGGTATTCTGCTGGAATCTCCACTTCAGCTTCACTTCCATAGAAATTATTGAGTACCAAGAGTTTTTGACCGTCTAAGTGGCGTTCAAAGGCGTAGACTTGTTGACTATCTTCCAGTGCTGGCAAGTAGCTACCTTCTGAAATGATGGGCATTTCTTTGCGCAAGCGAATCAATTCTTTATAGAATTTAAAGATTGGTCCATCAATTTCATTTTCAACGTTGATGTCTTTGTAAGATTTGCCAGCTTTCAACCATGGAGTTCCTGTTGAAAAACCTGCATTTTCAGAAGCATCCCATTGCATTGGCGTACGAGAATTATCTCGTGACTTAGCTTGGATAATCTTAAAGGCTTGCTCAGGTGACTTGCCTTGATCCAAGAGCATTTGGTAAGCATTGATGGACTCGACATCCACATAATCTGCCATAGAATCATAATCTGGATCAATCATGCCAATCTCTTCGCCCATGTAGATATAAGGGGTTCCACGTGACAAGTGAATGCTAGCTGCTAGCATAGTCGCTCCTTCATTGCGGAAGTTCTTGATATCTACAAAACGATTCAAGGCACGAGGTTGATCATGGTTATTCCAGAAAAGGGCACTCCAACCACCACGTTCACTCATTTCCTTGCCCCAAGTATGATAGAGACGTTTGAGCTCTTCAAAATCAAAGGGAGTAATGGTCCATTTTTGACCATCTTCATAGTCTACTTTAAGATGATGGAAGTTAAAGGCCATAGACAACTCGTGGCGCTCCGGTGCTGAATACAAAACACAGTTGTCAATGGTTGTCGATGACATCTCTCCAACTGTCATAAAGCTATCATCAGAACCAAAGGTCGCTTCATTCATCATACGAAGATAGTCATGAACAATTGGTTTATCCGTATAAGCTGGTTTCCCTTCATTTTCAGGGCAATCCACCAAGACCTCATCTTTCCCAATCAAATTGATCACATCGAAACGGAAACCTTTAACTCCCTTGTCACGCCAGAAGTTGACCACCTTGAACAACTCCTTACGAACATTGGGATTACGCCAATTGAGGTCTGCCTGTGTTTCATCAAAGAGGTGAAGATAGTATTTCCCTGTATCTCCAAAAGGAGCCCAGGCAGAACCACCAAATTTAGATAACCAATCGGTTGGTTTGTCCTGAATGAAGAAGAAAGCTTGGTAATACTTATCCCCAGCCAATGCCTTTTGGAACCACTCATGCTCCGTTGAGCAATGATTGAGCACCATGTCTAGCATGAAGTCAATATTATGCTCTTTAGCGACACGGACCATCTCTTCAAAATCAGCCATGTCTCCAAAGACAGGGTTGACGGCTGTGTAGTCTGAAATATCGTAACCATTGTCACGTTGTGGACTTGGATAGAAAGGATTGAGCCAAACCATATCCACGCCCAACTCTGCTAGATAAGGAATCTTTTCAATGATCCCTCTGAAATCACCGATTCCATTTCCTGTCGTGTCCTTATATGATTTTGGATAAATTTGGTATACAACCTTTGTTTTATCTAATGCCATTTATTTAACCTCTTTTTTATCAAAGGGTGGACCGTAACGTTTTCACCCCTTAGCTTATTTTGTTCGATGAGCAATCATGAGAACATCACCACGTTTGATATCACGTGGAAGATCCCCTTCAACATCTGCTTGGAAATCATCTTGATTTGTAATGATAACTGGAGTCTCAGTGACCAAACCAGCTTTTTTGATAACATCCATATCAAAGCTAATCAATTGTTGACCAACAACAACTTTATCACCTTGTTCAACATGAGCCTCAAAACCTTTTCCGTCAAGGCTAACAGTATCCATACCAATGTGCATTAGCATTTCAACACCTTCTTCAGAAACGATACCTACGGCGTGCTTAGTTGGGAAGAGTACTGTCACTGTACCATTCACTGGTGAAACCAATTCCCCTTGACTTGGTTCGATGACGATACCTTGTCCCATTACACCTGATGAAAAGACAGGGTCTGTGGCTTGGCTAAGTGGTTTAACTTGACCAGCAAGTGGACTAACAACCTCTGCTGATTCAGCAAGAACCGTTGAAGTAGCAGTATGTGATGCAAATTCAGCCTCTTCTTGAGCTGCAAATTCTTCCTTAAGTTCTGTATCATCTTCTGTCTTAGTAAAGAGACCCGCTTTGCGGAAGAAGAAAGTCAAGACCATAGGTACAATGATAGCAACAAGCATAATTCCTGCAAATGGAATCATATACTTAGGTTGAATTGATAGAATACCAGGCAACCCACCAATACCAATAGAGGCCGCTGTAACGTTAAAAGTTACGGATAGAAGACCTGCAATAGATGAACCAATCATACCCGCAACAAATGGGTAAATATATTTGACGTTAACCCCGAAGAGAGCTGGTTCTGTAACACCAAGATAAGCTGAAATAGTAGCTGGAAGTGAAATTTGAGCCTCACGTTCATCATGACGATGCATAATATAGTAAGCAAAGACTGCTGACCCTTGAGCAATGTTTGATAGAGCAATCATAGGCCAAAGAGCTGTTCCACCAGCATCCGCAATCAACTGAGTATCAATTGCATTGGTCATGTGGTGAAGACCAGTAATAACGAACGGCGCATAAAGGGCACCAAAAACAGCACCGAAAAGCCATTTTACAGGACCTGTCAAACCAGCAAGAACCACTGTTGAAAGAGCTTGGCCAATAGTCCAACCAATAGGACCTAAAACAGTATGAGCCAAAATAAGGGCTGGAATCAATGACAAGAACGGTACAAAAATCATTGATACTACTTCTGGTACATGTTTACGCCAGAAAATTTCAAGATAAGAAAGTGACAAACCAGCAAGAAGGGCAGGAATAACTTGCGCTTGATAACCTATACGATTAACAGTAAAGAATCCAAAATCCCAAACCCAATCCTTAGCAATTTCAGACGCTGGTGTCGATGCTACTGAATAAGCATTAAGCAATTGTGGTGACACCAGACAAATACCCAAAACAATTCCAAGAATTTGGCTAGTTCCCATTTTACGAGAAACAGACCAAGTAATACCTACAGGCAAGAATTGGAAAATAGCTTCACCAGGCAACCACAAGAAGTGATTCACTCCTGACCAGAACTGAGAAACCTCGGTAATTGTCTTACCGTCAAGCATAGACCAATGCACACCCTCAAGAACATTACGGAAACCAAGAATTAATCCCCCAACGATAAGGGCTGGAATAATAGGTGTAAAGATCTCGGCTAAGGTTGTCATAACACGCTGAACTGGGTTTTGGTTGCTCTTAGCAGCTGATTTAGCAGCTTCCTTAGAAACACCTTCAATCCCTGATACAGCAGTGAAATCGTTATAAAAGATTGGTACATCATTACCAATGATAACTTGGAATTGACCTGCATTGGTGAAAGTCCCCTTAACAGCAGGAATGGCTTCGA
>ERZ1699259.72-NODE-72-length-51001-cov-7.795534_pt1 | contig 51001 bp, 83 predicted proteins | sample MGYA00581525_ERZ1699259 | MGnify/ENA primary metagenome ERZ1699259 (study PRJEB42319, sample SAMD00040332) | human oral metagenome | material: saliva | host: Homo sapiens | study: EMG produced TPA metagenomics assembly of PRJDB4115 data set (Metgenomic analysis of... | reverse complement strand
CTGTTGTTTGTCCTTGCCTGTTCAACCGGCCAGTTGCTTGCTCATTGATTACGAGGGAGTTTGACTGACTCAGCCATATCTCAGTATGACACACCCGCTGCAAGCCGTCAACTCCTTCTGACATGGCCTCGTGCTGCGCAACAATGACGCGCACGTTGCCGTTAATCATGTCTTGGAAGTCACCACGAGACTTGCCAGAGACTTCAATGGCCTTGGTCCCAGCTTTCTTCAAGCGGTACAGCGCCGCCTTAATGAACTTCTGGCTATGCACCCACACGACGACAGGTTCATCTTCAGGCAGGTCGGCGATAATGTCCATCATGGCGTCGAGCTTGGACGACTTGCAGTCTTCCTTGTAATCGACAGTCCCGTCCTCGTTGAACGAGGGGACTCCCAGCGTCATCTGTCGCAGACGCAGGTCAAGTTCCATTGGGATCGACAGTGCCAGGGGGTAGTCACCTAGAAACGTGAGCGCCTTCTGTTCCAGCTCGTTGTAAAGTTTGCGCTGCTGCCTAGTCAGCTCCACTTCGACACGGTGGATCACGACACCAGGAAGCTCAGGGTTAGCCTCAGCCTGACTCACTTCGTGATACGAGGGCGCACCACGGCGCACCATGCCGGGGTACTTTTCTCCCGAAAAGTCCTTGCCGTAGGCCGACCAGGGGTTAAGCTCCACCTTGAAGAACTTCTCACAGAAGTCCCAGTACCCACCATAATGGTTAGGCCACAGGAACTTCAGTGCCGCCCAGATATTGCAGGGCTTGTTCCCAGCGGGTGTCGCACTCAGCGCAAGGCGGTAGCGTGCCTTGATATGTCGTGCCACATCGAAGTTGAGCGAGGAATGGTTGCACGCACGATGCCATTCATCTGCGATGACCATGCCGAACTCGACACCATAGAATGGCTGGGGCATGGACTTGTACACCATCTTCTTGGCGCGCCCGTCCCAGCGCTGTTCCTTGTTACGTGAGCGCATAAGCTCCCAGGTGATGAAGTAGACGCCGGGCACATGGTTTTCCAGATCGTCCCACACTGTAAGGGCAGTCTTAGTTTTCTTACCTGACAGCGTACGCATGTCGATGCCCGCAAGCGTCTTCCAGTGCGAGCGCCAACCACTCTCGGTACGGACAGGGGCGACAATAAGGATAATCTGTTCCCCGATACGCTCACCGAAAGCGTTAAGTGCGTTCCACACGCTCATTGCCGTCTTGCCCGTACCAAGGCCCGCGCCTACCAGGCCCGTGTATGGTGTTTTACTGTTCGCCAATCCTTCCAGTACACGTTCCTGGTAATGACGCGGCGAGAAAGTCATTTACTTAATCCTCCAGTACAGCGGTTCATCAGTACATTCCATCCCATAATGAACCATTGCGTTGAGAACAACCTGGAAGCCCAGCTTATCAAACGCTTCCTGTACGTCGGCATTTAGTTCATCATCTTCATACCGGATGGGACCATAGTAATCGTCCTTAGCAACACGTGCATAGATACACATGCTTCCGTTGTACAGTTCAACGCAAGCCTTGTAGTCTGATTCATTCAATTCATCGACTACCTTGTTGTCCCACTTTTCGGCAAGCTCATGGATAGCGTCTTGCACTGCCTTAGCACAGGCAAGGTTGTACTGCTTGGTCATTTCTTCAAGATTCATTCTTTATCCTCCTAATCATGTTGACTTGTTCCTTGGTCAGGTATGCCAGGATGCGTGGTCCCGCAACGACACCAAACACCATATCAAAGTCATGTGTCACAACGATACCCGTCCCATCTGCCAGCACTTGAATATAAGCATTGTCCATTAGTCAAGCTCCCTTGCAACGACAGTGCAGTAGAACACACCGTCTCGGACAATGCCCTGTGCATACTGGCACTCATACAGAGAGTCACGGTCGAATGTCGCTGTGACATTCGTAGGCAGTTCACTGTCGTAAGACTTGACAACCAGCATCTCGTAATCCTGAATCCAGATGAAACGCCCGTCGCTCGGCTTATCGTCCCATTCGACAAAGCCGAAAGTCTCAAACAGGTTTTCGAGGAAGTCATACAGCAGATCGTTATCGTCCCAGTATGCCCACGCGTTTTCCGCATCTGTCTCGCTATCCTTAGAACGCCGATAGCCATCGATACTGTTGGAACCAAATTGCTCCCTGAAAATATCTTCACTCAGCTCATTCAAGTTGAACGTATCGCCGTCCACCCAGTCAGAAAACATATCAGAACCTCCCTAGTGCATCGTCAATAATAGTCTTGAGGGATGCTTTGTCTCCCTTGTCGAGATACTGTTGAACCGCGTCCCGACCGCTTTCAGCGTAGACTGCATCGACAGTCACGCCCTTGGCTTGGTCAACGACGGTCCAAACGTCTTTTTCGTCCCACATGTCGCTGTAGTCCATCCACTGCTTAGCGGTTCCCAGCATCTTATGCACCATGAACAGCACACCGTGCTCATTATGGTAGTCATAGTCTTGCCAACCGGGGAACTTGAAGCACTTGCAGTAGCCCTCAAAGATATCCGTCACATCCATGTCATACAGGGCCATGTCGTGTACCTCGTAGAACCGCATGATGCGTTTGAATAGCGTGCACTTACTGTCGGACTCGGCACACCCGTAGGTGAACATGTCGGAATCTCCGACTAGTTCAACCGGCTCGGGCGTATCCGTGTCCCGCATGGCAACGTAGATGCCGCCGTTGTCGGACTGAAACACACAAACATCCTCGTAATCCTGACCCGCAATAGTCTTCAGGCTCATTTGCGCTCACTTTCAATATAAATGCTCATGCCGTTAGGCAATTCTATTTCGGCTCCAACACCAAGGTTTTGGTGGATAATTTCGGCGGCTCGCATTTGACGTACCGCCTCATGCCACATGGTGGAGTATTCCACCAACTCGTTATCCTCCAAGGAACGGGCAACGGCTTCAACCTGTTCGACAGTGTATTCACTGTTGCCCGTCCCATACTGGTTCCACTTCATCGGAATGTCGCGTACACGTCGCTAATGGTAGTAGCGGGCGACAGATCGATAAGCTCCAACGCCGCAAGCTTACGAGTGTTGAGCTTGGGCTTGTCGTACACGGACTCCCTGACTGCCTTGGGCAGTTTCTTAAACGCCGCCAGCTTTTCGACCGCCGCCGCGTTAATCGTCCGTCGCACCGCGAAAGTGACCTTAGTATCTCCCACGGTGAGCTTGTCGCCGGGGTTGAACTGCGCACACAGTTCCATCTTAAGCTCATCCCGAGCTTCAGTCAGGGCACTAATCTCGGCGTTGAGCTTGTTGATTTTGTTAACCAGAGTTTCGATGTCAGTCATTGTTGTTCTCACTTTCTTTGTGATGGCAGTAGATGGACGTGGGGATGAGTGCAGCTATAAAGAATAGCGCGTAGTAGGCGACCGCGAACATTAAATGATCTTCCTAACCAGATCGTTAGCAATGGCAAACGCAATGCCAAGTTCAACAAATGCCTCCCAACCAGTAGGATCTACCTCCCTAGCAATTTCGCTAGGCTTGTATTCCTTGCCGAGTAGTTCAATTGGAGAAATGATACCATCCATCGTATCAGCGGCCATTTCTTCGTAGTGCTCATAAAGTTGTAGGCCGCCATTGTAAGTGACAAAGTCCCATTCTCCCGGCTCAAGTCCCAAATCCTGAGCACGGTACGCGACGGTAGTGTCAAAGTCTTTGAGCACTTCAGGGTTGCTGACCTGAATCATGTCATTCTCCCTCGTATAGTAGTAGTGTTATTGTCCCAGCCGTTATGCCCATAGTCCCATAGAACACCATCTGCGCATGGCCTGTAAAACTGTAGGAAATAAGGGCGAACACGCCGAGTACGATTAGTAGTACTCCGCAAACCTTAATTTCCATCATTCTCACATATATTCCGTGATATACAGTTGGATAGCATCTTCCTCACTGTCGGCATAGATACCTGCCAGGGAGTCCCCAGTAGTTTCGTTCGACACTACCCATACGTAGCCATCCGCCCACATAGAATACTCATGCACCCACGACTCGCAAGGGTTGGTAGGGTACACATCCTTGTCGAACGCTACCGCAAACAGCCTAGAATCTAGTTGAGTGTGCCAACCAACCCACACCCAGTAATCAGGGCAAAGTGCCTCCCATTCTTCCTGTGTGGGGATGCGCCCGTGTTCTTCATGGAAGTTATCAAACTCCCACATTGCAGGGCAATTCGTCTCAGCTGGGTTGTGAAGGATGCATCCATGAGGCCCGCTGATAACGCAAAGTGCGCTTGCATCGTCAAGCCACTTGATAGGACACTCTGCGCAGTCATCCTGCCACACTTGGAAAGTCTGACCGTTGTACTCCCATTCGTCGGGAACACTGATAGTGTGCGCGTACTGAGTCTGAATCATTTTTGTTTCTCGCTTTCGCTTGGTTGGTTTGTTGATTCTAGTCTATCAGGTTGTTGGTCACTCTGCCATGTGAACTACGTTACACGTTTGTTCGTCTTGGTCCCAGATGAATTGGTGAACGTATCCGTGCAAATACCTAAAATCGTCAAGGGTAGTAGTCCCGCAACTCATTACGTAGTCGGAATAGTACCATAGGCTATTGTCATGGGCATTAGTGCGACAACGCCAGACGTACCCGTCAACATTGACATACACGCCGCTAGGCTCATTCTCAGAGAACAGGTCAAGCAGACCCACAAACTCATAGCCATGCTCGGTAAACCACGGGTTAACACGTGTCAGGTCCCAGCCCTTATCGGGATCAATATAACCGGCTACGTTTTCCTGCATAGATTCAAGCGGGTAATAACGGTCAGTAATGACGCTCAGCAATTTTTCCCACATGTTAACTCTCACTTTCCGTTAGTAGGGGCGAACAGGTAGCTTTCGACATGGCAGTCAAGGGCGTCACAGCCCTCCTCCAACCAACCAATGCCGTGCATGTCCGTTTCAATTTCGGTAGCGGGGATGCACTTCCAGCCCTCGTTCACGATAATTTCGTCAACAACCGTGCCGAGTGCTTCTGCCACACACTCAGCCATAGCCGAAATGCGGGCGTTAGCAACCATGTTACGGCGACAGGCGGGATCACGTTCCAGATCGTAGTCACCAGGTAGGTATTCCCATTCGTCGGGCCTACCCATCTTGTCCCACGCAAGGAAAACCGCTGTATCATTTCCCCAGCCACCCGTGAGTGTACAGGTTTCGTCCCAGATGGTACTACCGTTCACCCAGCCGTTAATCACTTCCGCTGCAAACTCTACCGTAAGTTCGGGCCAAACCAGGCCCTTAGCGACCTTGTATGCATATTCGTTAGGCAACATTGTTGTTCTCACTTTTCGTAGGTGTAGATGGTAATCTCACGTGGACCGGTGTAGTAGTCGAACGTGTACACCCAACGCATTTTCCCATCGGGGGCGGGCACGGTCACGCGGCGTGGCAGGTATCCCTGCTGAAAGTAGCCGTACTCCCGTCGTTCACCGGGGAACTTAGCCCCAAAGAAATACGACAGGTTGTGTGGCTTGAAGACTTCCTGCTTTTCGTTGTATCGCACTTTGGACCAACGACCGCTAGGCGTACGGTATTCGTCCCATCGGGTAACGGTTGCGTAGGTTGTGTCTTGCATTTCGCGTTCGCTTTCTGTTTGTGCGACACGCCTTGTTTGTGTCGCGTCGTTCCCGGCACTGGAATTGAACCAGTCTGAAACTCACCATTAAGGCCGGGATACCCTTGCTAGGGCCTAGGCTTCAATTTCAGACGCAATGGCCGCATCTGCCAGGCCATCCAGGGCGGCGACAACCGCGTCAATGGCAGTGAACATCTCGGCGTTGTCCCGATATTCGACACCCATTTTCTTGAATGTGATCTTGGCGGCCGTTGTGGTCTTGATAATAGACATGGTGTCCTTGTTGATTCGCATGGTTTGTGTTCTCACTTTCTGTTGTTGTTTCTAGTGTAGGTTGTTGTCGGGTTGTTGTCAAGCTGTTAGCACGTGAACTGACTCACATTGATAAACTGTTCCCCATTACTTCACGGCTTCAACAAGCGCATCTAGTGCGACGTAAACAGCTTCCTGCTGGTCAGGTGTAAGTGCACTCGTTTCCATAACAAGCGTCTGCAAGTCGAAAGCAGCGATGAATACGCTAGCCTGTACGTACTGTTTTTCGGTAATCTGGTTGTCCATTGTCATTCTTTCTGTTAGTTGAACGTTAGGCTGAATCCGGCCTTAGTGAGTACGCGCATTTGCTTTGCGTCTCCCAGGATAACAAGCTGGGTTGCGGTTGCCATTTTCGCGGCCTTAAACACGTCATAGCCGGGGATGCTCCCAAACCAACGGCAAAGCGACTTATGGTCAACTACACCGTTGTAGATGGGAAACGTCTCGAAATTGTACAAAACATGGTCGGTTATCGTACACGTTCGGTATGCCATCGTTTCAGTCTTTCTGTGTTGCGGGGACGGCGACGGTTAGGCCGCCGTCCCCTTGGTTGTTGGCCTAGTAGTCCATCCAAGCGTGAGCATTGGTCTCGGTATCAAACTCACGAATGATACTGTTACCCGTAGGGACATAGCCCTCCCATGCTTCCAGGTCACGCATGATGCGGTCCATTTCCCGACGCTCCCTGGCGCGGATGCGCTTGCTCAGGTCGCGCGTGTGGCGGGTGTACCCGCTACCGTACCGGGCGAACTGGGAGGGGTGCCACGCTTCACCGCGTGCTTCCTTAACCCAATCGGGATCGGTCTTGTAGGTGTGTGCCATGATAATTAACCTTTCGGTTTGTTGTTGGTGTGTGCGCTGTTTGCGCATCGTTCCCCGCCCGGGGATCGAACCCGGCTTTGTCGCCATTGATACGAGGATGTTGAGGTTAGGACGCCCTAATCATTGCTTCGACAGTGGCCAGGTCGGCCTCCCAAGCTTTGCGAGAACCGTAGGCACGGTCAAACGCTCCCAATGTTTCAGGCTTAAGCGTGTCCGCAATGAAACGACAGCCGCCATTCCACGGCGACAGCCCCCCTCCCTCAACCGTCGCGAGAGAAAGACTCACCGCGCCGCTCCCATCCTCCCAAGCGCCCACGTGTACGGGACCGTGCTCAGGCGACGTAAACCAGCGCTCGGCAAGCATTGTTTCGCCTGAGTCAGTAGGTACGTAGGCAGGAACCCACTGGGTCACGTCGCACCCCTGAATTTCGGCGTCTGTGTATTCACGTTCGGTAAACTCTGAGTCACACTCAGGATGCGTGGGCACTTCCTTAAACAGGACGTTAATCAGTGCTATGCGGTCAAAGTCACCCGCATGGTCACCCATAAACGCGTCAACAGCGTTGCAGACCTGGAAGTAGTCGTAGGTACGCATTGTTTTCACTTTCTGTGTGGTTTGGTTTGTGCTTTCAGCTTAGCAAGGTGCTAGGCGGTTGTCAACTTGTTAGGTTGTGATGTGGATCACACTGTGAATGGGAGGGTATCAGCATCGAGCTGGATAATCTGCCAGTCCATTCGCGATAGCAGCTCGACGGCGCGCACGCTGCCACGACAGGCGCTGTGAACCAGGTCAACAAGGCTGTTAGCGCGGGGCATGGGCAGATCAAGTGAGCGTGCCAGGTAGCACGCAAGACTCGGGTTACGGGTGACGTTAAGCACTTCGCCCGTGTCGATGATGACCTCAAAGTCGCCCTTGAGGCCGCGGATAAGGGGCAAGTTCGGGTTGTAGTTAGGGTTGTACACAATGCTTCCTTGGTTGTGTGGAGGGAGGTTGCCGGGGCGCTTGGTGGGAGCGCCCCGGCGTGGAGGTCAGAGTCGCGTGGTGACCATCAGGGAGAATCCTGCGGCGTCGAGCCGGGCGAGGGACGCTCGGTCGCCGTAGCACGCGCGCTCGGTAATCTGTGCCCACTTGGCGGCGTCGTAGGCGTTGAAGCCGGGCACGTGCGAGAAGAAGTACTTAAGGCAGCCGTAGTCGGGGAACGGGAGCGGGAGAACGGGCAGGCGGTTGGTGGTGGGGTCGGACAGCATGAGCATGGTAGGTAACCTTTCGGTCTCGTTTGGTTTGTTGTGACTTCAGTCTATCGGCTTTCGCTGGGCTTGTCAAGCTGACAGCGTGTGAACCGCGTCACATTTGCTTGTTCAGAAAATTGGTGAGCCGAGCTAGAATTGAACTAGCTGCTTTGTCAGGACAAAGCCACTCTAGCGGCTCTAGGCATGTGCTCACACTTATTTTACTGACCGAACGTAAAGTTTCAGTGTGTTCGCATCCTAGCCGACACGGGCAAATGGTGAACGCTGCTAACGCTCACGCCCTGGTGCAAGCCAAGGCCCCGTGTGTAATTCAGTTCACAAAGATCATTCGGACTAAGGTACGTTAGCCGGGCCATCTCGGCGGTCGCTTTCGCGTCCTGGCCGGTGTTTCCCTTGCCGATGACTCAAGCTTAGCAAGGTGCTAGGTGCCTGTCAACTTGATAATGTGTGTTCTGCGTCACATCACGGGGGTAGGCTATGTGCGACAGGTGCGGGGCCTTGGTTAGTGTGCGACAGGCCCCCTAGTAGCATCCGACAGGGGCAGGTCACGAAAGCCCGGCTAACACGTGTTAGCTAGCCGTAAACTGGTATGTTCGGCAGGCCCTGCCCTGGGAGTAGGCGTTGTAGCATCGACAGACCATGAGGTCAACACGTGGTTTGTTGTGTTCTCGGTCTCTGTCGAAAACGCCGGCTTTTAATTATCCCCGCGGTTGGTTTGTTGTCGCCCTGACGCCGGCGTCTTGGTGTTGTGTGTGTGTGTGTGTTGACATACTCAGGGCGGTGACCCTGGTAGTTTATCTCTTTTTTGTTTGTGTGTCAAGGTTTTTATGGTGTGAAACGGCTAACACTTTGGGGTGTGGCTTATGTCCGACAGCCCCGGGGCTTGGTGTCAAGACGGTTGGTGTTGTCTTGTCATCTCACGATGTGGATGGTTGTTTGGTTTAAGTTGCAAGAATGTGGTTGGTGTGCTATACGCGTGCGTGTGTGCGAGGGTGAGGCGACAGGGCGGGGTGCGTTGAGGTGGGAGGGGGTGTTTAAGGGGTCTAGAAGCGTCTCTGAGCGTGTTTTGGGTGGCTAGTGGTATGTGGGTAGCTCTGAGGGGGTGATAGGGGCTTAGAGATAGCGTAGCGTAAATGTCAGGACAATTGAGGAGGTGCAGGGAGGTAAGGCTAACCTAAGTTAACTTAGGTTCACCTAACTAAGTCCTCGCGCGCATGACGCGCCCATCCGCGCATGACGCCTAGGTGGACGTTTGTGAAATAAATAATAACAATAAATAAATAAATAAATAACAATAAAAGTATATAATAACAGAAATAATTAGGGATATATAGATTATCTATTAGGATAGATTTTTCAGGGGGATTAGAAATAATCGATTCGAGTGTACTACGGGTAATCAAAATGCACTGTGTGTTGATTTTTCAGGGGGGTATTTCGTGAGTGCAACTTTCGGGGGGTAGCGAGTAGTTAGTTGGTTGCAGTTCATGCCGGTTGGTTAGTGTTGGTGAGGTAAGGGTTAGGGTGGTTAAGTTAGGGAGTGGGTAGGTAAGTTAGGTGAGCCTAAGTTAGGTTAGGTGGCGTGAGTCACGATGGTAAGGTTAGGCTTACCTAAGTTATAGGTGAGTGCTGGGATGGGAATTGTGTGACCGGGGTCACGAAATTGGTTTGGGGATCGGTTTGGGTTTGGTCCGGGGTCCGGTTGGTGGCTGGGAGGGGTTTTCACTTGACACTTTGGATTTTGGGGCCTCGATTTGACAAGTAAAAAATCAAATGCTATAGGGGTGTAAAGTTGGTGGGGGGTGTCATACCCCCGTGTACATTTGGGACCTATAGCACATACCCCTAGTGGGTCAAGTCACACTGTATCCTCTTGACCTACGACCCTTCCCCTTCTATACTGATATCATCAACAACGAAAGGAGAAATCATGGAGTTCTGCATCTCAACAGGCCATTGGATCGCATACGAGTGCCTGCTTGATCCGGGTACTGCAGTCCTCTTGCGAAAGCCCACTAGCACCGTATGGGTGTTTAACAGCGAAGAGCAGTGGGTGAACAGCAATGGTGAGAGCATCACAATCGAAAAGATGGAGGAGTACGTCTCGCAACCTGACCAGGTTGTCGATGTCCTCTTCGCGCCTAACGTCTAACGTCTAACGTCTAACACCTAACACAAAGGAGAAACAACAATGTCTTGCAACTGCCCTAAGTGCTCCTACAACGACAAGCCCCTGTCGCCTGCGGAGTTCGCTAAGATGACGAACAACCAACTGATTAACCTGTACTGTGAACTGGCGTGGAAGATGCAGGACATCAAGATTCCTGTTAAGGACACTGCTATCTCCAACCAAGCTTACATCTCTATTCTCGCACCTGGCACTGTCGTCAAGTTTGATAACCACCGCTATTTTTATAGCTGCCCTTCTGCAATGATGAGCCTTGAAGGCTCATGGATTAGCGATGAGTCTACTTCCTACAGCACCTATGAGTTCTTGTGCGAGGTGCTTAACGATGGTGGCTGTGTCGAGCTGGTGTTGGAGGGCTGATGGTACTTGGTATTATTTTCTTCCTTTTTGCTCTTTTATGGCTTGGCGCGGCAATTATGGTCGGCTACACAATCTACGATTGCCGGGACATGATTGGATGGGGCATAACGTGCTTACTGGGGATCAGTATTGTTTGCTCACTTGTTGAGTCCATCTTGTGTATGGGTGCTGGTGTCGCAATGATTGCGGGGTACTGCTAATGAGTGTCCTACACAAGCTCAGCAGTGGTGCCTGCGTGCGTGTCGAAAAGCTGAACAAGAGCTTCTTCTTGATCCTTGGTGAGCTGACCTACTATTGGTTGGACAACAAGGGCAACTATTACAGTGAAGACGCTATGGAGCAGCTGTGTCGAGAACTTGACTATGAGGTCGTAGACTTCGGGCACCGCGTCTTTTATACAACAACAAACTTTAGGGGGATTTAACCATGAACATTGAAGAGTTGTTGACCAAGTACACTGATCTCACTCACAAGCGTGATGAAGCATATGAAGTGTACAGGTCTTTTGAAATCAGGATCAATAGTCTCATGTATGACAACGAGGTACCTGTCGAGCTGAAGGACATTGAAGGTAACCCTACAGGGTTTACTATCACTACGCCTGATGACTTGTGGAAGGCTCGTAGCGGGATGGTCATTGCTGTTTGTGGTGCTGAATGGATGTGCTGTGAAGATAAGTGGGTGAGCTGTTACGGTAGTGCGAAGAACGATACTGAGATGTTCATTCTTATCCTACGTAACCTTGACTACACTCATTTAGTTCACAAGGGGTACTGAAAGGAGTTTTTCATGACTGACGGAGTTGAATTGGCAGCGCAGTTCATTCGTAGGGCTGAATATGTTCTTGCTAATGACGTGCTGAGGGATGAATATGGTGTCGAGTACGGCAACCCAGCCCAGATCAGGTACTGCTCTTTAGACCCAGAAGACATCATTGGCAAGGCTTTAGAGCGTACTGCTAGAGTTTTTGGCTGCCTTATGTACACGGAGAATGACATCTACCTTACCATTGTTGGTGAAAAGGAAGCTATCGACAAGCTTGAAGAAGTGCGGCTTGTTGCCTTGTCTGATGAGTATGGCTACAAGAACGCTCTGAACAAGGCCTTGTCGGAAGCTGACATTGCCGGTATTGGTAAGGACCAGTTCGACAAGTGGCAGAAAGACTACGTTGAGGGTTTCTTCGACGGTCTTATCGGTAACTTCGATCTGGGTTGGCTTGGCTCAGTTAGTAAGAATCCACATGTTCTTGGCATCCTTGATGGTGCTGACAGCGCGTGGCGTTACGCGAAGGATAAGTAATGCTAGTAACAGTTGATACAAATCATATTGATCTGGTCCACAACACGGAAGTGCTTGAGGCTGCTCTTGATGCGCTTCCTGCTGGTTGGATTGTCGATCTTGAGTTTTTCCGTGCTGGTACTTTCAGCTTCGTGAAGACCTCCGGTGGCTGGTTTGCTGCAGCAGATGATTCCTTCGTCTGGGAGGGCGTGGCGGACTTCATTGAAACCATCCAGGGCAATAATCATTTGAAGGAGGAGGCACAGTCAGTCAGCTTCCGCGAGCCGGTGTCGAGTGACCTTGCCAAGAAGCACAACGAAGCGTTGGAAACGGTGCTGGGCACTGAGAATGGGGACACACTGCTGGACGACCGTTTCGTTAAGTACTGTGACTTCTTCCTTGATACGGAGAACGATCTTAAGCCTGTAGGGCTGTTGGCTGTCGCTAACAACTTGTTCTTGAAGAATTACTCGGAAGATCATGACATTATGAACCTGTTTACGAAGGGAGATAAGGAATGAAGAAGAGGAAGATTTTTGGCTGTGTCGCTGTGGTTGCTGCGGCCCTGTCGCTCGGTGCGTGTAGCGCGGCTGATACTGCTTCACGCAACATCAGCTACGACAGCGACAATTTCAAGGTGATGCGCCGTGTCGTATTCGTTAACGGCATCACGGATAAGTACCTTCTGAGCATCGAAGGCTTGTGCTCGATCACGAAGGACAAGGAAGACCTGCAGCTCGAAGTCACCTGCAAGACGGGTGAAGGCGAGTTCAAGAAGCACTATCTCGGGATTAGCGATAACGTGACCTACTTCGTGGAGCAGATGGACGCATCGTCTGTTGACACGTTCCACTACAAGGTTGCCTTCAGGCCTGAGACGATCCTTCCTGATATCGACAAGCAAACGAGTGGAGATGAGAACTGATGACTAATCCTGCTGAGGAAATCTACGTGATTTTCAACAAGAAGACGGGCAGCATCAAGACTGGCAGTCGTAAGAAGTACCCGATTGTTCATGCTTACCTGTCTGAGAAGATGGGTTGGGGCGGGATTGGCCGCATTGGCCAGTTCGCCCGTGAAGAGAAAGACGACTACGCGGTTGCTAAGTACCGCCTTGTCGAGGCAAAGGAGAACCGAGAATGATTATCAATTTCAATGATCTTCAGATTCCGTTCCACAGGCTTGCGCCTGAAACCATCTTGATCGACCCTGATGATACTCGTTATCTGAAGTCGATTGGTGAGGACATGGAGTACTACTGGGTTCATGGGATGGACCTATGGTCGAACCAGGCTCACTCTGACGCTGAGCTGCTGAAAGACATCGGCGATGGTGAAGGCTGGAAGGTGCTGCCATGATTCGAGCCAGGAGCCTAATTGGTGGAATAGAGTATATTGGTGATGGTGAGTTTATTATCACCAAGGAGAGACTTCAGGAACTTCTGGGGAATGAGCTATACCTAGAGTTCTACGACCAAGGATATGGTTATTTGTGGTGTGAGCGTATTCCGAAGGTATATCCTGGTTATGGTAATACACCACAAGAAGTTGCCACTGCTGTTGTGTCTAAGCTTATTGAGGATGACGACAAAGACTGGAGTGTGCTTGTACGATGAATGGTATCAGGTACATTGGTGAAGATAAGTTCATCGTCACTGAAGAATGGCTGCGCGAGGTCTATGGTCTGGCAGTGGAGATGAAGATCGGCAACTGGTTGGGTGTAGACAACTGGTCGGGCTGGTGGGATACACAAGAGGCTATCGATGAGCTGTATCCTGACTACTCGAAGGACTACGATAATCCACAGGGTGTCGCTGAAGCAATCATCTATGACTGGATGAACAAGTCCTAGTGGCTGCACAATCTCTTGTTGGCGTGGTACACTAGGTATAGATTGATCATCCGATAAGACCCCTGCATGACGGCACATGTGGGGGTCTTATTCTTGCCCTCACAACGATGTGGTACACGTCACGTGGGTAGTTGTTGACAGGCGACGGTAGAGAGCATTAGTATAACTACATCGGCCCCGAAGAAAGGAGAAATGGTGGCGACATTTGGACATTCTCTGCTCCAAGAGATTTTTGACATCGCGTCTAGCGAGTATAAAAGCAACCCATCTAACATGAGCTGGTTTAAGGTAGCTGGCTATGCTGAAGCACTACTTTCGTTGGAGGAAGACTGATGCTGAGCGTGAGCGAAATCTATAATCTGCTTTACGAAGCTTGCGACAATGCACAGTCGGATGACCTGCCTGTCGTTGACGTTCCGGGCCTTGGCAATGTGGACCTTGATACGGTGAGCAAGCTGAAGTGGAACGGGATCACCTTTAAGAAGGGTAGCAAGCTCTGGCGTGTGTTCGACAGTGTTGTGCTGATTGGCCTGTACAGTTACGAGCTTGCGTATCTTATCAACAACAGTGATAAGCAGGCAATCATTCTTGAAATGGAAGGAGAGAAAGAATGAGCGACAACAAGGAGTTCATCGAGTTTTATAACCAGACGCGAGAGAACCACATCAGGATGCATACATGGGATATCAATGGTCTTAGCGTGTGGTACGTTAGTGGTTTTGGTAAGCGGGAAGCAACTACAGTCTTGGACTGTCGTGACTTCGCTGCTATCACCACGAAGGGCTGTATGATCATCACGCATGATCGCGGCGTTTGGTTGAAGATTAACGATCAGAACTGGACTGAACCTACTACAGGTGAGGATTGTGTGGCCCATGATCTTGACATTCTGAAGTTCATCACTACTGAGAGTGATGAAGGTAAGATGGCGACGATTGTTGATCCTGGGGAGTAGTCATGAGTTCCGATGAGTTTAGAAGGCGCTACTGTGATATGAAGGACGAAGTGCTTGAGTTGCGGGAACTAGATGCTGGTGAACTACGTGTGCGGCACGTCAACTACACGGGTGTTGGTGATGTTGTAGTTGTGAATACATGCGTGGATTTTATTAACATCGCTAGTGTCGGCAGCGTCCTTATCACCTACAGCCACGGTACGTACTTGAAGATCGAACGAGGTTACTGGGTACGTGTCGCATCAGGTATTGTAAGGAATCTAAGAAATGATTTGGATATCTTTGATCTCCTGGTCATCGAAAGTGATAGGGTCACAACACTCATCAACACTTCAGAGTGACACGCATCACGCGGTATAGGGTTGACAGCTCAGAAAGAGTAGTCCTATACTAAACACATCACAACTGAATAGCCTCTCAAAACCCTACAAGTAAGGGACGGTGAACATTGGGAGGCACTACCCCTTGTGGCGGAACAGGCAGACGCAGTGCACTCAAAATGCACCGCCCTTTGGGCGTGTGAGTTCGACTCTCACCAGGGGGACCACCAAGCGGCTGGACAATGCTGGATGATTAGGCCTTGTCGCCTGCCTCTTTGGCCAAGAGGATGGACCAGCCGTCGTGATCGGGGATCACGTGCGGGGTAGCACCCTAGGGACGACTCTTTTTAGTGTGTGTGTTTCTGTCGTCCGAATAGCATCCCCAGGGCGGAATGTAGCGCAGTAGGTAGCGCACCTGGTTTGGGACCAGGGGGCCGTGAGTTCGAGTCTCACCATTCCGACGGGCAGTATTGCCTACTGTTGCATATGCAACACTTAGTTCCCAGGCGTCCTCCGGGACTGCCTGGGTTTATCCCAGATAGTGTAATGGCAGCACGGCAGGTTTTGGCCCTGTCGGACTAGGTTCGAGTCCTAGTCTGGGAGCGCTTGACGATGAGTTTGCTCGATAGCACAAAGTGTCATGACCAAGACACCCTCATCAAATGGCTGGGTTACCTTGGTCAGGTAACAAGCTGCTTAGCTCAATTGGGAGAGCGGCTGCTCGACCATTTGGTTGTTTCTACTATCAAATGGAAGAGTGGCCGATACAGGTTCGAGTCCTGTAGCAGCACGATAGAAAGGAGAAACAAAATGACTGTTATCTATTTTGATGCCGAAACACGAGAAGCCTTTCGTAAGATTGCAGAGTTGGTTGACATCATGGGTATCGAGTTTGAGCAAGAACTAAGCGACACTGAGATTGTGGACAAGGATGGTGTCGTCCATGATCTCGCTGAGCTAGTGAAGAGTGAGTGTGTTATCGACACTGGTGTCGCTCTTCATATGGCTGTCCATGATTACTACACCCTTGATAACATGTGGGTCTCTTCTGGTGGCACTTCTCATTCGTCAGAAAGACTTGCAAAGCTTATCCGAGAGCACGCTGATGACACCGATGTTGAGATCACTATTCATAAGTTCTAACGAAAGGAAACTAAAATGAAGCTGCGCCTTACCAATTTCGATGCAAACGTCTATGAAGATACAGACGGTTCATGTGATATGTGTATGTACACAGGTATGCTTGACCACCCTCTGTATACTTTTACTTCCAGTTACGGCGAAAGCTACACTATTGAGGGCTGGTGGTATGACTGGGGGCATCTCACGACCATCGACACCAACCTTCCAGTGTTCACAACTTGGTTGCATGACGCTGAGTTCAAGGAGCCGACAGAGATCATTGAAGAAGATGAGTATCCTTCAGGTGACCGCTTTTGGGAGGAGTTTCTGTTTGCTGTTCTTAAGGATGCCCAGTGGTGCAGCACTATGGAAGAACTCAATGAAAGTCTCGATTGGGCGCTGAAGACTAATGATATACTAGCCCAGTAACAACAATCTAGGAGGAACGATGTCTATCGTTGATCTGGCAGTCAAGCTGGGTAAGGCTTTCGAGGGTAGCTACTCTTCTCTCATCAAGAATGATGAGATGAAGACCACCATCACCCAGGAGGCCCGTACGGGTGTCTACACTGTGCCCGGTCATAAGATGGAAGAGATTTTGGAGCATCGTCCGATGGATTACCTCTGATTGTCGGCCTGAGACAGCGCGCCTCTGATCTCGGGATTAGGTACGGGAGGGTTCGCCTTCCAAGTACCGGCCTTGCACGCGGGTTCAAAATGCGTGAGGACTCATCCCCCTATCGACTAACCCTCGGTAGGGGGATGATACTATGTGAGCAGTGTCACGTGATTATCTATCGTAAACTACTCGGTCTGTCAGCTATGCTATTAAGTGTCAACTCAGACAACTACGAAAGGACAACTAACAATGAAGCGTTTTCTTGCGACAGCCGGTGTCGCACTACTGATGATTACTCCGGCGGCAGCGTACGCCGCTGACACCACCCCTGAGATCGAGGCCGAGGTCACCAAGGCCACGTCCTCGTCTCGACAGACCTCTTCCGAGGTCAATGTGGGTGGAACCTGGACCGTTGAGCGACTGGCTGTCGGACAGTCTTTCACGGTCGCGTCTAAGGATGGCGGCTTCAAGTGGAACGCTAGTTTTCCGTTCACTCTCAATGACGGCACTGTCGTCGGTGAGTGCAACGCCGATCAGGCGACGCTGACCTGCAAGGTGACCAAGGTGCCTGAGTCTTATAAGGATAAGGAGAACGTCAGCGGGACGTGGTGGGCGCGAGCCAGGCTTCAGGACGCCGCTGTCGGCACTAACGAGGGTACGATCACCCTCAATGGTGAGGTCGTCAAGAAGCTCATCTGGGGCGATGCTGAAGGCACAGGGTCTTGCACGAGCGACTGTGATAGTCCGGCCCACTTTGAGTACGCAGAGCCTTCCAACATTAAGTTTGGTTGGACTAATTCCAACGGTACCGTTGGATGGGGCATCAAGTTTATTGCTGAGGGTGGTGTCGAGTACACCGTTAAGGACTTCGACACTCGACTGAGCACGTACGTGAAGTGTGCTAAGGGTCCAACCTGGGACCCGGCCACGACCGAGGTTGTTACCGCCGATCAGGTGGATGCGAACACGATTCGCTTCACCGCGCCTGAAGGGTCTAAGACTTGTGCCACGTACCCACCTGAGCAGATGAAGGTGCCCGAGGGTCAGACCTCGGTCACCAACCACGCTGAGGTGAATGGTCTCAAGCTGGAAGCTACTGCGACCGTCCGTTCTAACGGAGGCACGGACGGTGACGGCTCTGTGAAGCCGACGCCCGCGCCGGAACCTGAGCCGTCTACGCCTGCCCCTGCGCCTTCTACTGAGCCGACCCCGGCCCCGGCCCCTGAGCCTTCTAAGCCGTCCGAGCCGACGCCGACCCCCGCGCCTTCGGATGAGCCGACGCCCACGCCGACCAAGACCCCTTGCACGATCCACCCCGACCGAGACAAGGATCGCGTGCCTTGCAAGATCGAGCCGATCCCGCCTCTGCCTTCGACTTCTACACCTGCCCCGGCCCCGAAGCCTGCGCCAACGATTGAAGCCCCGAAGGCCAAGCTGGCCAAGACTGGCGCTGCCTCTGAGGCTGCTGTGATTAGTATTCTGTCGCTGCTGTTCGGTGCAGCCACCGTGACTGTGGCCTGGTGCGTTGGCCGATACGGCACGACTCGCTGACACATAAGTAGAGGGCCAGTGCTGGTTAGTGCTGGCCCTCTATCTTGCCTAGATAACACAAAGGAGAACCAATGCGACCACAACGACAGCACTACAATGATGCTGGTTTCGACCTCTCTACGAAGACATCCGTCATCATCTACCCGGGTGAGACAGTCTTCGTACCGACTGGGTACTGTCCAGATAAGCATGACATCCCCGACGGCTCTGTCGGCCTTGTCTTTGCCCGCTCGTCTTTGAGCAAGAAGGGCCTGCTCCTCGCCAACGGTGTCGGTGTTATCGACGCCGGATACGAAGGTGAAGTCACGGTTGCTCTGTGGAACATGAGCAAGGACACCCCTGTCGTGCTGGAAGAACATGAGCGTATCGCTCAAATCGTCATCGTCAGAGTAGAGGGCACCTCGGCCCTCTACTCACAACCACCCATCCAAGCAGATAAGAAGCGAGGAAAGGGTGGTTTCGGATCAACCGGAAGGATCAACTAATGATCAACGTTTACTCCAAGCCCCGCTGCCCGCAGTGCACGGCTACGTACCGCAAGCTGAAGGCGCTTGGACTGCCCTTCAATAGCATCGACGTAACGGAAGATGCGGACGCAGCAGCATTTGTGCGTACGTTGGGCTATTCCCAGGCACCCGTCGTTGTCGTGCGTGAAGGTGAAGATGAACATATTAAGAAGCACTGGTCCGGCTTCCGACCGGACCTCTTGAAGAAGGAGACACAGAATGACTAAGGTTACAGACCCTATTAAGCTCGAAGAAGCGCGCGCCCGCATGGCTAAGGCACGTGCATCTCGTTCCTCAGAAAAGTATCCTCGGGATGTCGAAACGCGACTTGATTTTGTTCGGCAGCTTGTCATTAAACAGTTTAAGGACGCTGGCCTGTCGATCACTAACGACGGAAAGCTGCTTGGTGGGCCTTCTGCACAGTATTACCGCACTAAGTTGGTGAATGGTAGGCTGACGATTATGGATATGATCTTGCTGGGGGACTACATGCCTGTTGACTGGACGCTGATCTTCAAGTCTGTTCGGCAGCCGAAGGATGTTCTGCGGCCTGTCGATGTTGAGGCAGCGCCTATCGGCATGGAGTTCTCAGAGCCAGGCGATAACCCATTCGCCGACTACTTCACTGATGTGGACGGTGCGTGATGGAACCAAGTCTGTTGGAGTTCGCGCGAACTTTCGATATCGGCCCGATCAAGGTCATTAGGTGCTTGTGTCGTGCTGGGTACTTGAAGCACAGTTATGAGTCTAAAATGCCTACTGAGAAGGCTAAGGGCCTTCTCGGAGTGCGTACCATTGTTACCAACGGTGGGAAGCGGAAGAATCATCATAGGCAAGTATTCGTGACAGACGAGGGTATTCAAGCCCTTACCGAAGTCATCAATGCTGAGCAGTCGTACATGGGTCCTTGGGAGATTAAGAGATGATTAGTTGGGTTGATCTGGTTGCTGACCACAACATCTGGATTGACAACTTTGATGAAGGGCGGGGTGGTTTCGCTCTTGATCGTGTTGTCATCCACCACAACGCAGGTAAGGCTATGACACATGCTGGTGTGTATGGGGCCTTCACTAATAATGGGACTTCCGCCCATTACAACGTTGACATCGACGGCAACATCTGCCAATTCGTCCACGACAGCGACACAGCATGGCACTGCCCTGGTGTGAACAAGAAGAGTATCGGCATCGAGCACGCAAACTGCTCTGGTGCTGAGGGTGGATGGGATGTCGGGGATGAGACCATCGACGCGGGCGCGCACCTGACCGCTGCTATCTGTCGTGCGTATGGCCTTGGTCGTCCTGAGTGGCGTTCCAACGTGTTCCCCCACTCGGACTTCTACTCGACTGCCTGCCCAGCTTCCCTCCGTGATAAGTACGCTGGCGAGTACATCGAGAAGGCACAGGAGTACTACGACAACCTTGATGCTGACCTGTCCAACAAGGAAGGCTGGGTGTCGCAGGACGGCGGTTGGTGGTACCGCCTTGAGGACGGCTCGTGGGAGACCGGCTGGTTCCCTGTTAATGACAAGTGGTACTACGCCAATGACCGTGGCTGGTTGCAGGTCGGCTGGCAGCACATTGATGGTCGCTGGCACTTCCTGCACAATGTCCACGACACTCGCTATGGTGAGATGGAGACCGGCTGGATCAAGGACGGCGAACATTGGTTCCTCTTGAATGACAAGGGACAGATGCTCACCGGCTGGCAGTTGGATAAGGGCAAGTGGTACTACCTTGAGGAAAACGGCGCCATGCGTACCGGCTGGCTGTCGTACAACGGCGATGACTACTTCCTTACCGAGACAGGTGCCATGGCCGTCGGCCTGTGCCAGACGCGACTCGATGGTGCTTGCTCGATCTTCGGTGAGGACGGAAAGTTGCTGAAGGGTCGCATCGTTGTCGAACAGGACGACAATGGAATCGTGAAGCTGGTAGAATCTAAGTAAGGAGGTACTGGACATGGTTCCTGAAGTCTTGACCACGGATCGAACGAAGTGGGCAGTGTTGACGCCGGAACGCCGTAAGGCGATTTACGGCATTGTTGCTGCACTGTTGGCCATTGGTGTCGCTTATGGGTTTGTCGCCCCTGAGCAGTCGGCACAGTGGCTCGATGTGGCTGATAAGTTGCTGGGCCTTGTGGCACTGCTCTTGGCAGCGTCTCATACTGGTGGCACGTATCTTGCCCCGTCCTATGGCACTCCTGACGCTGAGTGACATTTAGTGTGGACACCCCCTACTTGTTGGTAGGGGGTGTTCGCTATAATAAGGGCCATGAAGAATCTACTGAGTACTATGTCAGAGCCAAGGTCGGTGACGGCGGTGATGGTGGTTATCTACACTGCTATCTTGATTACCGGTGTTGGCTTTATTACGAGCTACAGTTCGCTTCCGTGGGTTATCACCCTCGCGGGAGTACTAATGGTCGCATCTGGGATTATGGGCGCACCCTCGGCGTGGTTGGGTTCCTGGTGGTTGGAAGGCCCCGCTGCGCTTGTCGCTGTCGTGGGCATCATGTTGGTGTCAATTAACGAGTTTGTGCTGACCACGGCACATGTTCGCTGGCCACTCCATGTTATTATTTTGTCAGTAATCATTGCATTGTTCTTCCTGGGGCGTGCTCTGCGTGTGTGGCCGTACTCGTATCGGCCTGGGGTTCTGCCGAAGAGCAAGCTAGAGAAGGCCGAGGAACGGTACCATCAGACAAGGCAGGAATACTTGTCAACCGTTAGTGAGTAACAAGGAGTTAGCGTATGAACACGGCATTGGTGGGCTTGGTGTGCTCTGCCGTTACCCTTGTTATCAAGGCGATTGTTGATTTGTGTATTGATCGTTACACGAAGGCCCGAGAAGTCCAAGAGGCCCGTGACGATCTGGAAGCTGAGCTGCGCACGCAAGCGTTCCTGTGGAAGGAACATGCTTATGCTGTGCGTGTCGCTGCTGTTCAAGCCGGTGTGAAGGTAGAGGACTTGCCTTCGGTGCCGAAGGAGGATTGATGCTGTTTATTTGGTTCCTGGTGGGTCTTGCAGTTGGCTTGGCTGCTGGCATTGCAGGCACGTATATGTACCTAGACAACAAGTTTGAGAAGATTGTGAAGGATGTGCTCAACGATGTCGCAGAACAGCTCGCGCAATTTGCTGACGAGTGACGACCCAGAGCTGCGTGGTAAGCGGGACATGGCCCTGTCGCTGTTGAAGCGTGGCACTGAACGAAACAAAATCATCAAGGCGACAGGCTTCACGTCTGAGGAATTGTTCATCATCGAGCAGTCGTACTACGACAGCCGACAGGAGTTGTCGCCTCGCAACCAGCGCATCAAGCAGCTTGATCGTCTTGATGCGCTTGTTGACATGGCCTATAGCCAGATCGAGATGTTCGGTCTTGCTGATGAGAAGGGCAACTGGGGGCAGAACCTTCAGGCTGTTCTCGCGGTGCTTCGTGAAATCTCCGAAGTTGCGAATCTAAAGCGTCAGACGGTGACTCATGAGATTCGCGTGATCGAAGAGAAGCAGGTGGACATCATGCTGTCGTTCACCAATCAGGTGCTCGAAGAGTACACGGCTCTCATGTATCCGCACCTGTCTGTCAAGGCTAAGCGTGCCCTAGAGACGAATAAGGCTGACTGGTTTTCTCAGGCTGTAAACAAGCCTGCCGCTCTTCTTGAGGCGACGGTCGAAATGGAGGGTGAGTAATGCTGCCTTTCGGTGCTGTCGCCAAGAAATTCTCAGACGCCCAGCGCCTTGAAGTGTGGCGTAACAATCCTGCCAAGTGGGCTGAAGACCACGGCCTGTTCATGTGGTCTAAGCAGCGTGAAGTTTCACAGTCTGTAGTCGAGCACCAGAAAACCCTTGTGGTCACCTCCAACGGCTGTGGCAAGAGTTACCTGTCAGCAACCCTCGTCAACTGGTGGGTGGCCACTCACCCTGTCGATGACACGACAGTCGTCACCACAGCTACGAATTGGAAACAGGTACGTAACGTCCTGTGGAAAGAGATTCCCCGTGTCAAGGCTGTCGCCGGTATCCCCGGCAAGGTCAACGCCGACGCAACGTGGAAGATGGGAGATCGACAAGACCCTATCGCCTTCGGTATGAAGCCGGACGATAAGGACGAGTCGGGCTTTCAGGGTGTCCACGACCAGTATGTCCTAGTGATTATGGATGAGGCCGGAGGCATCTCCAAGGAAATCTTCACCGCAGCCGACGCAATCACGACTAACAAGTACGCTCGTATCCTGGCCATTGCTAACCCCAATGACCCCTCGTGCTACATGGCCGAGGTCTACAAGCGGGAGATGCGCCTGAAGCCTGAAGAGCGCTCTTGGAATATTATCCAGTTCGGAGCCTACGACACGCCTAACTTCACAGGTGAGGTTGTGCCTGTCGAGGTTGCGACTCGTCTTGTGCAGGTTGACTGGGTTGAGGCGCGTAAGAAGGAATGGGGTGAAGATGACCCCCGTTTCGTGGCGCGTGTCCTTGGTGAGTTCCCGGATGTATCGGACGATGGTCTGTTCAACATGGGCCGTGTCATGCAGTCCATGGAATCCTATGACACCTCGGAGCCGGACGAGGGTATGCCGATCACCATTGGTGTTGACGTTGCCCGGTATGGTTCCGACAGCTCTGTGATCGTGTCGAACCAAGGTGGCTACATCAAGATTCATGGCCGCTACCAGGGTTTGAATGGCCCTGAGCTTGCACGCAAGGTGGGTGAGCTGGCCACGGAGCTAGGGGCTGTCGAGATTCGTATCGACGCGATTGGTGTTGGTGCGTCTGTTCTTGATAGTATCTACAATTATGTGCCACCCAGCATGTCTGTCATTGGTATTCACGGTAACGCGAAGTCTGGGGATAGCACGAAGTGGTACAACTACCGCGCTGCTATGTACGATCAGTTCGCTAAAGCTGTCGCTGATGGTCGTGTCTTCCTGCCGGATGACGATGAGCTGCATAACGAGATTGCTTCGATCAAGTATGAGTACCGTGGGTCTGCGCTGCTTATTGAATCGAAGGAAAACATGCGTAAGCGAGGCATCAAGTCGCCTGACGTTCTTGATGCTGTCATTTATGCATACCAGAATATTGGGGCAATTATGGCTGGTGATACAGAAGGCCAGTACTACTCGCCTGATGATCTACTTGAAGAAGATGACCTCTTGGACTTCATGTTTGAGGAAGAGTTGTCTGTATTTCTAGCATGATAGGATAATTCACATGAAGTATGAGCAGACGTTTAGAGAGGCTATGGGGGCCTTTTCCGACACCCTCGCGCGTCTCAAGCGTGAAGACATTGGCTGGCTACCACTGTCTGCTGTCGAGGGACCAGATGCCCTGATTACTCTTGATGTGATTCGGGACCATTCGGCCCGTGCGCGTCGTTTGGCTACTCTTAACCCTATTGTGAAGCGCGGTCTTGTTGTTCGTAATGCCTATATGTGGGCTGATCCGGTCGTGTATAAGGGTGAGACGCGACCGGCCCGCAAGGTGATTGATGAGAACGCAAAGGCGTGCTTTAGTGTCCAGGCCCGTGTCCGTGATGAGCAGTCGTTCAATACGGATGGATGCGTCATCTACTTGATCGACAAGGCAACAAAGACTGTTACGCCTGTTCCGCTCATGCGTCTTGGTGGTGTGGCGACTGATGACGCAACCGGAGATGTCGTTGCACTCCTGATTAACCCTGTCGTGAGCGGTGATCCTCAGTGGTACATGCTGTGGGATCGAGTGGGCGTGAAGATCACCAAGTCTAACTACAAGGTGAATCGCCGCTTGACTGCCGTGTACGCGACCGTGAACCGGCTGATGTCTGAACAGTATGGTAAGCCTGATCTCATGAGCGCTATGTCGTACGCGCAACGCTACAAGGAGCACCTTGAGGTCGCGCACCTCATGGAGAAGTCCCTGGCAAAGCTGGCCTTTAAGGCGACGAGTGTCAACTCCAGGCAGCAACAGGCCGTTCAGCAGCGTATGGCTGGTCCTGGTGTCGGTGGCACTGCGAACATTGGTGCCGGGCAGGACATCCAGGCGATTAACAAGGCCGGTGCAGGTATTGATTTCTCGGCTGGCACACCTCTTGCGGCTATGGTGTCGGCTGCCCTTGATATCCCCCTGTCGGTGTTGCTGACAGATGGTTCTGCGGGTGGACGACAGGGCGCTGAGACTGCGCTGGAAGACCCGACGTTTAAGGCATTGGAACTGCGACGCCAACTGCACATCGATATGCTGAATGAGATTGCTATGGCTCTCGGCATCAAGGTGTCGATTGAGTACGGTTCGATCAACAATGACCAGACGCACCGTCGTATCCAATCTTTGACGCTCGCGTACCAGAATGGTGCCTTGCATCAGATTGAGATGCGTTCGGGTGTTTTGCAGCTTTTGAAGATTGCCGGGTCCTTGCCGTTGGAGGATTTGCCTGAGTTGCCTTCTGAAGATGAGGGCAAGGAAGACTCGACATCGACAAAGAGTGATGACACTGAAGACGGGCGTGCGACAGGTGTCGGCCCCCTGTCTGATGGGACAAATGATAATAGGAGTAAGGGGACAGATGCTTAAGCTGCATGAGTCAACGGCGGCTGTCGGTACTGAGTCTCTTGGTGAGGGTAAGTACCGCATCCGCATTATCGTGCCCGGCCAGGGTTCGAGTGGTATTTACACTGCTGAGAACTTGGCTGCGTCCGCACCTTTGTTCAAGGCGGGTACTGAGATGTTCATTGACCACCCAACCGAGTCCGAGGAATGGGAACGCCCTGAGCGCTCTATTCGCGACTACGCGGGCGTCTTCCTTGAGGATGCGACGGTTGGGGAAGACGGGGCACTTTACACCATCTGTAAGGTGTTCTCGGGTGTGAATGAAATTATCCGAGATAAGTGGGAGCACATTGGTGTTTCCATTAACGCCTGGTGCAACGAGCCAATTGCGGAAACAGGTGTTGTTCCTGTTTTTTCCGGTGTTCGCTCAGTTGACTTTGTTACTGCCCCCGGTGCGGGTGGCGCAGTTATTGATCTGCTAGAATCAAATCGAAACAACTCTATTACTAAGGAGGCGGGCATGGACAAGGAGATCGAGTCCAAGTTCAGCGACCTTGAGACTAAGTTTGCCTCGCTCATTGAGGCACTTGGTACTAAGTTCGATTCCGTTGTGGCTTCTATTCAGGAGTCCAAGGTGGAGGAACCTGCTGAGAAGGTCGAAGAGGCATCTGTCGATGTCGATGCCGCTATTGAAGCGGGCAAGAAGATTGCCGAGTCGGGACTTCCCGAGGCGGCTGTCGCGCGTGTTCGTGAGGCTGTGAAGAATGGTGCGGATGTCGATTCTGCGCTTGAGGCCGAGCGCGCGTATCTCAAGGAGGCTGTCGCTGCGACTGCCACTCCCGTCGAAGACAAGTCCACTGAGGTTTCCTTGAAGGAATCTTACGGAAAGATTGGTTGGTGACTACCATGGCAGTCATGCCTATTAAGGTTCCGGTTGTCAACGACAACCAGATCTTTGAGTACTCGGATACTCTCTCCCTCCCTGTTGATGCTACGCAGGCTCATCTTGGGCCTGGGGATGTCGTTGTTATCAACAAGGACAACGGCATCGCAGGTATTCTTCAGTCGAAGGTTGCCCCGGCGACTGAAGGTGGCCCTACGCCGACTATTGGGGATGTCCTGGTCGCTCCTACCTATGGCCTGAACGGCCCCGGTTACGCCTCTGTGCGTGTCGCTGGTGGTGTGTTCGAGCTGACCGGCAAGTCTATTGCCGCTGCTAAGGCCGGTGCGCCTGTGTACGCGAAGGCTGCAACTGGCGCAGGTGTGAAGCCTGAGATTACGACCGTTAAGGCCGGTGCTGATGTTGTTATCGGTTGGCTGAAGGAGCCTCTTGCTGCCTCTCCCAACCCTCAGAAGATGCAGGTCGTTCTCGCACCTGCGAAGAACGCCTGATAGGGAGACTTTAACATGCGTTTTAAGGACCAAGCTGATTTCAATAACCAGTTGGCTGAAGCTCTTGAAGGTGACCGTCTCGCGCAGGCGCGCCTGAAGGAGGCTATCACCTCTGACCAGTTGGCCCCCATGTTTGTGAAGGCCGCAAATGTTCGTTTTCAAGAGTATTACGATGCTCATGAGACGATTTGGGACAAGATCGCGACGAAGGAGCTGCTGTCGGATTTCCGCGCCTCCTCGCTTCTGTCGCTGAAGCCTAATAGCACCACGGCCCCTATCGACAATGGTGGCTACAAGCACCCTGTGGGCACTCTGCCTCATGTGCCTGAGTTGACGCCGTACCCCACCATGAGCTACCAGGCGGATGGGGCTTTTATTACCACCGCTAAGCACGGTGCTCGCGTCCAGTTCAGCTTCGAAGCGTTTATTAACGATCAGTGGAATGTTATTAGCCGCTTCCCGAAGGATGCTGCTGCTATCGCTGCGCGTACTGAGGACCTTTTGGTCCTGTTGCAGCTCTTTGACCCTGAGAAGAAGACTCTTCGTACTGATGTCTTCAATGACACCAATAAGACGAAGGCTAAGTTCTCCACTGTTCCAGAGGATATTCGTGGTGATCTTGATATTTCGCACGAAATTTATCCACTGTCGTTTAATGCGATTGTGGCAGCGCGCTACCAGGCGCTTGCGACTATTCGTGATGGTCATTCCACGTATGTTCCCGAGGGCTTCGTGCTTGTCACTAACCCTGCTCTCGCTGAGGTTGCTAAGGGCTACACCCAAATTAACGAAATCCGTGTGCAGAACGGGAAGCGCACGGATATCAAGGGTAACCCTCTGAAGGACCTGGAGGTCGTTACTTCTGATCTGATTAGCGTCGTCGGTGGCGACAATGCGTGGGTACTTCTGCCCAAGGGTGGTCGCGCTAATGGTAAGACTGTCCTGGCCAAGACGGGTATGCTGGGTCGTGAAGCTCCTGAGCTGCGTATCCACAATGCCACTGGTCAGATGATCGGTGGTGGCGACGTTAACCCCTACGAGGGTAGCTTCGACAATGATGATATCGAAATCCGTATCCGGCAGATCGCTGGTGCTGGTCTCGTCAGCTACGACGGTATCATTGGCTCGACAGGCGTGCCTGATCCCGCCTGATCCTGCCTGATTAGCAATACCCCTGTGTCGCTTTTCGTCACGGGGGTATTGCTATACTTGTTTCATGAGTGATATTGATTTTTCTTCGCCTGTGGGGCAGGTGCGTGTTCTTATTCCTGATTTGCGCAAGTTGGAGGACGTGCGTGATTTGAGGAATGAACCGCGTTATCTTTTCGCGGATGAAGAGATTGAGGCTTTTCTCGCTGTTAACGGCGGGAATGTGAAGCTGGCTGCTGCTGATGCGTGTGACGCTATTGGTATGGATAAGGCTTTGCAGTTGCTTGTTTTGAAGACGGACGACAAGCAGACGGACGGCGCTAAGCTACTGTCGGCCATTGTCGGACGCGCTAAGCAGTTGCGCGCCCAGGCAAGAGAAGACGAGGAGAACAACCTCTGCTTTGATGTTGTGCAGCCGACGTTTGAGCCTGTGGATTGGGTGGTGAACTTCTAGTGGCACTGTCGATCAATCCTAATATCCACCCTTTGTTCTTGTATGCTTCGTACTACCCATTGCAGTTGTTGGCTAATACGAAGGTATCCATATACGAAACCCCCGACACGGTGTCGTATGATTGGACGGCTGACAATGGACTGTCGGCTAAGGACAACCATCCTGTGTGGAGGGGTTGGGCGAACATTACACCGAACGTGGACTGGCGTGCCCGTAACCGTGAGTGGGCTGGTGAAGTCACAGGTGTTCACGCTTATCGTGTGCAGTTGTTGCATCTCGACAAGAACGAGCTTGTATCACAGGATTTGTGGGGTGAGCCTTCTGTACGTGTGTCGTTCGGTGAAGGTATGCGCCTCCAAGTAGACGAAATGCCTACCGACACCAGGGTTGAGGGCTTGAAGCTTGTTGTGCGTAATGCCCAGATTGATACGCTAAACTGGCAGGTAACACTGCTTTGTGATGTGGAGACAGGTGACACTGCTCATGGCACGCACTAAGAAGACTGTACGGTACGACGGTCGAGTTACCGGCATTAAGGTTACTGTCGATTCCGACCGTTACGGTGTTGCAGCTAAGGCGAAGAAGAAGATCATTGATGCTGCTTGGAAGAAGGTCGATGCTGCTGCTAAGGCTGCTGCTGCTGCTTCTACTGAGTATGGTCGCCAGTTGATTGGTACTGACCCACGGCGTGTCGATACGGGCTATATGCGCGACACCTTCAGTGTTGATGCGTCTAAGGGCGGTAAGACCGTCGAGATCGGCTGGCATAAGTGGGAGCGCGAAAAGCCCTACTATTCCTGGCAGGAGAATGGTACTTATGGTAATCGAACGTCTGGCTATCTGCGCTCTGGCTTGCGTGGCAAGGCACGAGGCAGCAAGAGCACGAAGGGCATTGTTGCCGCTAAGTATTTGCCGCGTGTGACTGCTGTGTTCCGTGAAGAGTTTTATGGGAGGCTTAAGTGAAAGACCGGACCCTAGAGTTTGACGAAGCCTGTCTGTCTCTGTTGCGTACCATCAAGGGTATTGAGGTTTTCGATTCTTTTGCTCGTAAGGTAGATGCACCACTGTACATTGTGTACCACGGTGGCGCTGAGATCAATCGACAGCTACGAGGTTACAAGTCGGTTGCCGGGCACACGCTGGATGTGTATGAGCACCCCTTCCACGTGGACGTGTATGGCGAGGATAAGAGGCTTCTCAATCGGCTTGTGTCGGTTGTGAAGGAAAAGCTTATTGGTACTGTGTTGATTGATGGGTCAAATGGTATCAATATTGCTGCGTCTGTCGGTACGTCTAAGGATTTCGATTCGACTTTGCGTCCGGCTGTTTTTCAACACAGTATGAGTTTTTACGTCAACCTAGATAGAGGAGACTAATATGCGTGTGCGTAATGTGTACACCAATATCGTGTGCGAGAAGTCCGAGGCGGAGCTTTCGGTTCTGCCCGACATGTATGAGCGTGTCGATGACGAGACACCACTAACTCAACCGTCTTGCTGTGGTGCAGATGATACCATTGAAGACGACAATACTACTCAGGAGGACTGATTATGGCAAAGATGTTGTCTCCGAACACCACCATTTGGTGGGTTCCGGCTGATGGTATCACGAATACTGATGACTTGTTTAAGGCGGCTACCTATACGGGTGGCACGCCGAAGGCGGTTGATATTTCGTGTGCTATTGCGGCGGGCATGACGCTCGGTGCAACCGACAGTGATACTGATGATTCTCGCTCCATTTGCGATTCCGGGAACGCCAAGACCCCGACTATCGCGAATTATGAAGCATCCCTCACCTTCTTCCGTGAGGAGATCGCTAAGGGCCAGAAGGCAGCGGGCAACACGAGCGTCTATGACAAGGCGTTCCAGTTGTTCAAGCGTGGAACGCTCGATGGGTTGAAGGAGGGCTACCTCGTTCAGCGCATCGGCTTCCGACAGGGCACCCCTGTCGAGGCTGGTCAGGAACTCTCGGCCTTTAAGGTTGTCCCTGACAACCCGAAGGATGTTCTTGGGGACGGCGACAAGCCGATCCAGTTTGAGGTGCCGTTCCTGCCCCAGGGCTTTATGCAGTTGAACAAGGCTGTCACTGCCTGATCAACTCTGCTAGAATACCCCTGTGCCTCCGAGGTGCGGGGGTATTCTCATATCTGATTGGAGTAGACATGGCTTTCGAACTGTCTAAGATTATCTCGTCCATCAAGCCGACCGTGAAGTCGATTGATGTTCCGTTGAACACTGAGAACGCGGAGCGTTTCGCCCAACTGGTCGAGATCGCTAAGACTGCCCAGATCGTTGAGGCACCTATGTCTCGTTCGATCACCGACACTTCCCCGGGTGTCGAGCTTCAGGAAGAGCTTGAGGCTCTTCGCAAGGAGACGATTACTCTTCGTCTGCGCGCGCTGTCGAACAAGGAACTCAATGTCCTGAAGCGTCGCGTGTGGGAGGACAAGTTCTTCAGTACGAAGAACAAGAACGAGGATGAGCGGGCGGTTATTGCCATTGAGCGTGAAGATCGTTTGATGGAGTACGTTATCTCTCGCTCCTGCGTCGAGATCATCGACAACTCCACGGGCGAGTCGAAGAAGGGTCTGACGGAAGACGAGGCAGCAGAGCTGCGTGGTCACCTGCCTGAGTTCCTGTGGCAGGAAATCTGTGGGACATGGAACGACGCCCAGCAGCTCGGTGCCGTGGTGTCGGAAGCGATTAGTGACCCTACGTTTCGTGGGGACGGAACTGTCGAGGCCGGAGAATCAGTGGATGATTCTCTTGTTGAAAACGGCGAGGGCTGAGGGTAAGCCCCCGACGTTGTTTATCGGTGCTCCTGGCATGTTTGCTCGGTCAGTGCCTGCATGGATTGGTGACGAGATGGACTCGGAGCCAATAGATCAAACTGAATACACTAACCTGGACCTGGCTTTGGCCGCTGGTTATCAGTACTATCTCGATAGTCTGTGTAACAAGTGTGGTACGCCGCTCTGGTATGGGCGCAGTGAGCATAGCGCGATTGAGTTCCATGTTGAAACATCGACATGCTACTCGTGTGCTGAGCTTGATAGGTATCGTGAGCATAAGCATCCGAAACCCGGTGAAAGCTCATTCACTGTTCTGGATACTGTCGAGTATTCGGACGGTACGAAAGAGTCGCTACCAACGCCTATTGAAGCTCTCGAACAGGTTGGGTAGGAAGAGTCCCTGGTATCATTGGATTGGTATCAGGGACTTTTCTTAGGAGTGGAAGTGGCAGACGAGTCGATCAAGATTGACATTGACGTTAATGCCTCGGGCGCGGATAAGGCGGCGCAGAGCATTGGTGCTCTGGAAAAGCAGATCGGCTCATTGCAGAGCGCTGTCGCCACACTGAAGTCCCCATCAGGCCGTGGCGGCACGGTCCTTGATTCTTTGCAGCTCGACAGCTCGAAGGTCAAGAACCTGAAGGAATCTGCGACAGCGCTGCGGTCTGTGGCTGATGCGCTTGGCGCGCTGAATAAGGCTGCTGGGGATGTGAGCAAGGCTGATCTCTCGGCTGGTGTCGATAAGGCTGTTTCGGCGTATCGACAGTTTATCCGTGAGACCCGCACGATGAACGCACTCAGCAAGGATCACATCGCTAAGCTGAAGGATACCGCTTCGGCTATGCGCGAGGTGGCGTCCGCATCGAACGCTATGGCCGAGGCCGAGAACAAGGCGAAGAAGGCCCAGGCGGCATTGAACCAGTCGCAGGCTCGTAAGACCGAGGCGCAGGCTGAGAAGCTGCGCGCTCAGGCAGCGGTCAAGCACGAGGATAATGCACTCCCGTTGCAGAAGCAGAAGGGGCGTGACGAGCGTAGCCTGGTGAAGGCGAAGGGTGCTGAAGCTACTCGTCTTGCTGAGATTCAGGCGCTTACGGCTTTGGAGCAAGCAGAGATTAAGGCGGCTGCGACGACGGCTGCTGCTGAGTCTAAGCGTGCGGCGGCTGTCGAGGCTGCGTCTGCAAAGATCATCGCTAACCGCGAGTCAGAGGCCGCGCGTACTGAGCGTGAGAAGATCAAGACACAAGGTGCTTTTGATCGACAGTTGGTGAGGACGAGTGCAAGCAGCGCTCGTAATGATGCTCGCGCGAGTGAGCGTGCTATCGAGAACGCCCGCTATGCAGCGCGCGATATGGCCGTGTATTACGGTGCGATTACGGCTGGCCTTGGCCGCGTGGTGTCGTCTGCTACTCAGGCGGGTATTGCACAGGAGCGTGCGTTTGCTGACGTGCAGCGTACTGCTCAGGGCACGACAGCGGATTTGGATAACCTGAAGCGCGCCTATACTGAGCTGTCTACGAAGACCACTACGTCGTTTGCTGATCTGTCGAAGATCGGTACGCTCGGCGCGCAGATGAACATCCCGACCAAGGACCTTGAAGATTTCACCAAGGCGGTCGCTCAGTTCTCGACGGTGACTGGTATGGAGGTCGAGGCTGCTACGACAGCTTTCGGTCGTTTCGGTCAGATGATGGGCGGCTTGCAGGAGTCGGCCAAGGGTGCTGGTGATGGTTACGCTGTCCTTGCGAACCAGGTTGCGGACCTCGGCGCGAAGTCGGTTGCGACTGAGCCTGAGATTGCGAACATGATGGTCAGCATCGCCGCGCAGGGCAAGAGCGCTGGCCTTACCCAGAATCAGATTCTGGCCCTGTCGTCCACGTTGTCGTCGCTCGCTATTCCAAAGGAATGGGCACGAGGATCGTTGCAGCGTATTTTCAACTCCATTAACTCTGCTGCAGCAGAGGGTAGTGATTCGATGCACACCTACGCGCGTGCTATTGGCGCGACTGACGAGGAGTTCCAGAAGCTTTGGCGTGATGACCCGAACAAGGTGTTCCAGGGTATCTTGCAGCATCTTGCGGGCATCAGCGACAAGGTTGATAAGGCGCAGGCTATTAAGGACCTTGGCTTCAAGAACGTCCGTGACGTTGAGCTGCTGTCGCGTATGTCGAACAGCCTCGGCCTGTACGTGGAGCAGTTGAAGGAAGCCGACAAGGCCGCTAAGGGTACGACGTTCATTGATGAGTCTATGGGCATCATCATGGGCACTATGGCTGCTAAGGTCGAGGCCTTCCAGCACGCTTTGCAGAACGCGGGCGCAGCCATTAACAGCAGCTTCATGGTCCCGTTCAAGGGCCTGATCACTCTGGCGACAGGCATCATTAACGCCTTCGCGCAACTTCCAAGGCCGATCCAGGCGTTTGTCGGTGCGCTCGCGGCTGTGGGCACTGTGCGTGTTGGTCTCTTGGCTGTGAAGGCTGCGGCTGTGTCGATGTCTGCTACCTTCTTGCAGATGCAGACTCGCATGGTCCAGGCCACGGGCCAGTCCAAGGTCTCGTGGAACATCGTGTGGCAGGCTGTGAAGCAAGCTCAGACGGGTGTGGTCGCCTACGATGCGTCACTGGCCGCTAACGTGGGCACGGCTAATGCCGCTGCTGCAGCTAACCAGCGTCTTGCCGCTGCGGATAATGCTGTGGCCGCTGCTGCTGGTAAGGCAGCTGTTGCTAAGGGTGCCCAGAACGCTGCTCAAATGGCTTCTGCTGGGGCGTCTGCGGCTGCTGCAGGTGCTCAGGTTGCGGCTGGTGCTGGCCAGGCTGTCGGTGCCTTGTCTAAGCTGTCTGCTGTCGGCTCTGGCCTGATGTCGATGTTCGGCGGGCCATGGGGTATTGCCATTTCTGCTGGCCTGGCTGCTGTGTCGGTGGCTGCTACGTACCTTAGTGACTCGTTCTCTGAAGCTTCAGCTAAGGCTGATGAGTTTAAGAACGCTGTCGGCGGTACTTCTGCGATTATGAACGCTTTGGTTCAGGATACGAAGGAAGTTGGTGACGGCACTCAGTCTGGCTTTGTCGAGCTGAACGCTACGATTGAACAAAATGGTGAAGTTCTGACTGCTAATGGTCAGGCGCTCGGTTACTACGTGGATAAGTCTGGTCAGGTCGTTCAGGCTACACATGAGCAGGCCGAGGCTATGGGCTATGCAACCCTAAAGATTGGTGAGCACACTCAAGCTTTGATTATGGATGCCATTCAGGGTTCTGATTCATTTAAGAACATGTCGAAGGAAACCAAGCAAGCTTTGGTTGACATGGGCTTTAGCTATGCAAAGTACATCAAGCTGGCATCTACTTCTGAAGCCCAGGGCGGTGGGAAGAAGGCTGCTGATGCCTATGTTGATGGTTACATTGCTCAGATTCAAGCGCGCTCCACTGAAGCGGCCCAGGCTGCAATGGAGGCCACTGCTGGTGGTGGTGACCCCTCGGCGGCAATCGCGATTTCGACTAAGAAGTATGACGAGCAAATTGGTGCTCTTAATGAATTGAAGTCGAACACTGAGGGTGTCGGTGGCGCAATGCGTGACGCCCTGAATGATGCTGTCCTCTTCGGCCAGGGCATTGAAGAGACTGGTGAGCAGACGGAAGAAGCTGGCTTCAAGATCGGCGACGCCAAGGGCGAGTTCAAGGACATGGCCGAGGTTATCCACTCTGTCCTTGACGAGATGTTCTCCTCGACAGATGCCGCTGCTGCTCTCGACAGTGCTATGCAGCAGGTGTACGAGTCTATGCAGCAGAACGGCACGTCGATGGACCCGAACTCTCCTGCTGGCCAGGCCAACATTGCAGCTATCTCGGAGTACTTCGAGAAGATGGGCAATGCTGCTGCTGCAGGTATTGAGGAAATGGGCCTGACTGGCGAGGAAGCGTACCAGTACGCTCAGCAGTCGATCCAGGATACGATTGACTTCCTTACTGCTCAGGGTTTCGACATGAGCGCCTTCGAGCAGCAGCGCGACACCATGGCCGCTATCATCGCTCAGCCTTATCAGTCCGGCGAGGTTGACCACTCTAAGACGGATGCCTCGTTGAATCAGATGGTCAACAATGCTGTGAACGCTGTCGGTCAGGCCCAAGGTGCTCTTGGCCAGGTTTCGGCTATCTTTGGTGCTATCCAACGGTACCAAGCCCTTATCGGTGGTACGCGGTCTAAGACCGGCAAGGGTTCGTTTGGTGTGGGTCGGTCGTCCGGTGTGCGTATGCCCACCTTCGGTGTGCGTAACGGTGGGCGGTCGGCGTTTAGTGGCAACAACTTCCGTGCCAAGCCTCAGCGCTCGTCCGGCGGTGGCGGTGGTGGACACTCGCCGCGCTCTGGTGGAAGTGGTGGCCGAGGCGGTGCGTCTCATGCCCGCAAGGAAACGAAGACGGCTGCTGAAATCTTTGAGGACTTCCTGTCGAGACTGAAGTCTGCGCTCGACAAGGCGCTGACCTCCTGGTGGCGTTCGACAACTGCTCAGGACAACTACCGCAAGGGTCTTAACAGCCTGAAGAAGGATGTTGAGAACACGACCAAGAAGGTGAAGGACCTTCGCAAGGAGAACGACAAGCTCGCTTCTGACATGCGCAAGGCTCAGCAAGACTTGCATGATGCTGAGTTCTTCCGAGCTGTCGCGCTGAAGTATGGCGACGAGGAGCGCGCCCAGTCTCTCCAGGTGGACATCGATGATGCCAAGGAGAAGATCAACGAGGGCCAGAACAAGATCAGCGAGAACAACAATGAGATTGCTACCCTCCAAGCCGGTCAGTACGCACTGAAGGGCTACACGGAAGCGGCTATCGCCAACCGTGAGGCCTTGCGCTCGTTGCAGTCTCAGATGATTGGGCTGATCGAGGCTTACGCGGCTGCTGGTCATTCGACACAGGAGATCGAGGCGTACACTCAGAGCCTTAAGCGCCAGTTTATTGAACAGGTTACTCAGCTTGGTTTCAACCAGGGTGAGGTTACCGAGCTGGCTGGTGCTTTCGATAGCTTGACTAACACGATTGGCCTGGTTCCCCGTGACGTGAAGGAAAACGTCACCGACCAAGGTACTATCGGCTCGACACAGAGTGGCATCGATGGTATCCACGGCAATCAGGTGACTGTGCCTGTCGATGCGGATACAAGCCAGGCTTACAACAAGCTGAACCAGTTGTTGACGTATTCGCAGTACATACAAAACGCCATGTCCAAGGGCTTGACCCGTGGCCAGGCGGCGGATGCTGCACGATACGCTGGCCAGGCTGGCCAGATTCGCCGCCGCTTTATGGGTGGCCCTATCCCCGGCTATGCGGGTGGTGGTTTGCTGCCTGGACGCCCGCCTGCTAACCCGAGCACCGACAATCTGCTTGCTACGAATGGGCAAGGCCTGTTCAAGTTGCGCAGTGGCGAGTACGTCATTTCCCAGCCTGCTGTCGATTTCTACGGTAAGGGCTTCATGAACGCGCTTAACACGATGCAAGTGCCAGTGGCTTCTGGTGGTGGTTACTCCGGTGGTATTGGTGATGGGCTGGTTACAATTAACCCAGCACAGTTTAATCAGTTGGTGAAGGCTGTTTCGACAGCGGTCATGCTTGATGGTCGCGCGATTAGCCGTAACATCGACAATGGCAATACGAGGAGTGGTAATCGTGGAGTCTACTAGGGGTTGTGAGACGAGAGAGGTCTTTTTCGCTGTGGGGAACTTTATGTCGTGGTTCCCCGCGCCTGACGAATCTCCTGTGTCGGATAATATTCACGCTGGCGACGGTTCGACAACACTGCTCAACGGATTCGCGTACATGAATGGCTCGGTCTACGGCCATAAGCACTACGAGCTTACATGGTCATTCCTTAACCGTGAACAAGCTGACTTGTTCCGTCGCCTGTTCATGAACAGGAGTGACGAGTGGGTGAGCTATGCTGATCCTTTCGCGTTTAACAACATGCTGTCGCCTTTGATGGGTTTGCCCTATCTCCATTACCATGCCGGGACCCCATTCGCGTTCAACGATTGGGGCAAGCAAGCGTTGTTCCCTACGAAGGACGTTGATTCTACTACGGGACACCCTGGCGTCATTCTTAAGCCGAACATGCTGAATATGAACAACCTGTTCCTAACTAAGCGTGACAAGCTGAATGGTCGTGAGCAGTCACTCGCGCTCAGTAAGCCCGGTAGTTACACGGAACGTGTTGTTATTCCACAAGGATGGTACGGGACGTTCTTCGCTTACGGTTTTGAGGACAACAAGCGCCCGTTCGAGTGGAGCTTTATGCGTGTTGATGGTGGGGATTTGCCCCTGCATGTCGTTACTAAGCTGAAGAATCAGGTTTTCAGCTTTGGTGAAGGTGTGTGGGAAATTACTATGAAGCCTGTTCAAGAAGGGCACATTAGCTGGGCTAGTCTTCGCCTGACTAAGTATCCTACTCAGGCGGATAATAAGACACCTGAGTACACTTACTCGTATCCGTCTGGTGGTGGCAATTTGAAGGTTGTTCCTGGTACTGCTAAGGTTTTGACTGTTAACAACTATCGTGGTCATTTCTCGGCTTCTGTGACGCTAGAGGAGGTTTACTCATGGTAATGCGGGCGCTGGGTATTCCGGCTGAGAAACTTACTTCTTGGTCTGTCGCTGAAGATTCTGTGTCTATGGACATGGACATGACGACAGGTGGTTTTTCTGAGTACCAGCTTGAAGGCGCTGGTGGCATTGAGCCAGCTCTCGTGGTCAACAAGAGTGTCATTCTTGATGATGTTCGCTTTGGCCGCACCCATGCGGTCGCACGAGCCTTGACGACAGGGCCTTGGTCCTGGTCTATCACCCTTAATGATCCGTTCTACCTCCTTGATATTGATGCTTATATCGGGCCAATGTGCTTGGTAAAGGTATCAGAGGTTATTCGGAAGTTCTTTGAGGTGGCAGGTGTGCCAGAGCCACCTAAGATGTGGGTGCAGCCATTTGTTTCTGATGTCTATAACCCGTTCATAACCGAATCTGTGCAGTGGGAGGAAGACCGTAAATCATTTCCTGGTGGCAAGGGAAATCTGTGGTCTATTCTGAAGAACTGGTTGGCGAGTGTTGGGTTTCAGGTTACTTGGGTTTATGACACCATCGTGGTGTTTAAGAACCACACTGTTCTCACGCGCCTTCAAGGTTACACAACTGATTACAAGGTGAATTACGCTCAGTCTGAGCCTGCATCCTCTATCGAGTGTACCTATTATGTGGATTACAGCCTTGATTACCTACAAGGGTACAGCGCTGGGTATATTGAAGCTAATGGGGCTATTACTTATGACCCTTATAGTCACAGGGGTGAGTGCCCAACTATGCTTATTTGGCCGCCAGTCGCACCTAGTGAAAGGCTGCTCGATGCCGCGAAGAAGAGCGAGGTGCTATCTGTCGAGGCGGGAGAGACTAAGGAGTTCATTCTCGAAACACCTAACTTGATTAAAGGCGTCATAGGTCAACCTGTCTGTATTGATCCTAAATATGTAGGCCAGTTTCATGAAGGGATTATCCAGGCTCCTAGGGGTCCGGGTGCCACTAGGCACACACCGCCTTATAGTGTGTACACGGTTGTTGGCAAGGACAACAAGCCAATTACACCTGCTCAGTGGAGGGCTGAGGGTGGTCGTCTTACTGTCGAGCTTGGTGATGAGCCGAACCAGCTTAAGGTTACGGTTACCGGGATGCTGAACAAGCGTCTTGGGCCATACCGTATTGCTGAATCGGATGGGCAGAACGACTATTCGACACTGCGTATCTACGGCCAGGCGCTACCTTACGAAGAGAAGGTGCTGACTTTCTACACTGGCTATCCCCACAAGACTGAGCCGTTGAAGATTAGCTCTCGGTTCATTGACAGCCTGGATAAGGCATACGCCGCGTGCATGTATGCTGCTCAGGATGCATTGGGCACGAAGACTACACTTGAGTGGTCTGGGATGCCACCCGTGAATGATTCGTACACGTCTGTCGTCTATGACTTCGAGCGCCCGCCGGTCGTCCTGTCGGACGCTGATGACTTCACTGGTCAACCGCTGCCAGCTAAGGCAGAAGAGCGTTGGCCTAAGAATACAACGATGGACAAGATTTATAGCGACTTGGTGTCGTTCACGTCCAATCGTAAGCTGGCCGACAGGGTGCAGGTCTTTGGTCGTTTGGCTGGGACCACGGCTGTTTTCGACAGGTACAGTTGGCAGATCACATCAGCAAACTACAGTGAGACTGGTGTCGATCTGACCTGTGAAGGTTGGACGACCCTGTGGGACGTGATGAACATCTTTGATACGCCACGTGTCGAACAACTGGAAGACCCGACTGGCCTTACACTAGAAGAACTAACGCTGAGGGGATTTAAGCATCATGAAGCATAACCTGCCACAGCCTTCTCAGGCTTGGGGCACTGATGTTGATCGTCGAATTGCCTCACTGGAAGCTGAACTCAGGCTGCTAAAGAGTAACTTCAGCAACTCAGTTGATAGCATTAACGCTCTCACCAATAGCCGCTCAAACTCCGGTGTGGCGGTTCCCTTTAGTGATTCGATGATTATTCCTCAGCCGGGCCGTAGCCGTGGTGTCGGCACGTATGAAGACCTGTGGTACCAGTCTTTGCCTTGGGGCGATTCCGGTTCGTTCATGCAGCTTACCTTGACTGGGACACTTGAACTCGTGGTTGGTGCCGACCTCTTCCGGGGTGACAGCCGTGGACCAGCCGTCTCTGTCGGTGTAATGGATGGGTCTAAAGGCCACATCTTGCGCAGTTATTGCTATACCTCGTACAGGTCGATTGGTCAGGAAGGGAAGTTTATTCTTGACGCTATTATTAACTACACCACGATTATTCCGTTCGACAAGTACTACGATGGTTACATGTATCTAGGTGTGGAAGGCTCGGAGTCTAAACCGCAGTTGATTTACAATTGGGATGGGTATTCCCATCTGTACATGGAGATTACAGGAGTGAGGTACTGACCATGGCTACCAATCCACAAGGGATCTGGGTCTACAGTCCGAATGATGTTATTCAAAGTTGGCCCGCGTTTATGAACTTGGGCTTTAACTCTGTATCTGAAGTCATCAAGCAGCTTCAGCAGAATCGGATTCTTATTGCTAAGAACGCTGCTGATGAGACGGCCAAGCTGTCGGCTATTAAGAGCGCCGCTGCAAACGCTATGGACATCTTGATCTATCGTGCAGATACAAATGAGATGTACCTGTACACCAACAACCGATCTGAGAAGGTCTGGGGTGGTGCACCAGATGTTCGATATGTGAACAACAACGAATCGTTCTCTCAGTGGCGTCGCTACACTCAGCACGGCGCGAGCGCTACGATTACCCAGATGATCGATTTGCCTTCGAAGGGCCTGTGGTTGTTCTCCAACTGCATTACGCTGGACAATAATAACTCTTCCAAGGACACCAATATCGACGTGTTCCAGTCGATTGCAAATGCTCAGTTTGTCAACGTTGGTACTACCAACACGTACAACCACGCTGAGGGTGTCACGTCGTTCCGTATGGCGACGATGCCTTACTACGCCTATAGCCCTGGCAAGGTTAACGTCACTGTCAAGATTCAGTGTAGCCCAGTCAACAATATTGGCTGGGGTGGCCTCTGTATTGGGGCCTCTAAGATCGGCTGAGTGTGCTATACTAAGTAGCGACAGTTATCAACACATTCTGTGTGGTTGCTGTGGGCGATTGGGTGAGAAAACCCCCTCTGCTAGTTCTCCTTTCCTAGCAGAGGGGGTTTTCTATTACCTTGGCCACCCGTTGTCGAGTGTCCATTTGTGGTGTATCTCGTGGACGAGATAGTACACCAGGTGTCGGAACGCATCTCTCACATCGTTGGCGTCCTTGTAGTTCACGTCCTTTCCGGTGAGCCACCAGCCTAGGTTCTTCAGTGTCGCATCCTTGACAAGCCCCTTGGCTTGCGCCGGGGTCTGGTAGTGGATGTCATCGACAAGCCAGTCAAGCACGGCATTGACCTTCACAGGGGTGAGTTCTGCTGTGAACTTGTTGCTTGGACGCAAGTCGAACTGCTCGGCAACGACAGTGGCACCAGGATACTGGTCAAGGTATCGCTTGATGAGTTCCACCGTCTGCGTGTGCGTCGAACAGATGAACTGGTCGAAGTGTAGGATTTCCACTTCTTCATCGACACAGGCAACAACGAGGCCGGTGTTGACGCCGGAGTCAATTGCTATTACTGTTTGCATATTCTTCCTCCCAATCATCACTTAGCACATCGTATGCTGTGCCAGCGTAAACATTCCTTGCGCTTGGTGAAAGCCCACCAAAGACACCGGAACGGAACTTCTTACCATCAACAGGTGTTTCTTCGGCTTGCAGGCAGTCTTGAAGACACTGTTCTTTGATGGGGCAGTTCTCGCAGAATACTCGTGCAACGTCTGCGTAGAGCTTCACATCGTAGAACAGCTCGACAGGAGCATTAAGGCAAGCTGCTTCTTCATAATCGGATGCGTTCATCACACCTCTTCCCAGTTGTTACCGACCTCAGCTTCAGCAGCAAAAGGCACACGATTGAACACAATTGTCGCTGCCTTAGCCATTTCGTATTCCATCATCTTGGAGCACTCTTCGATGGTTTCTTCTGGGCACTCGACATATGTAGCGTCATGGACAAGGCCAATCAGCTTAGCTCCGTACTGTCCTACCTGTTCGTTGATCTTAATTGCTGCGTTGAGGCAGATGTCATTGGCTGTCGATTGTGGAACAAAGGCGAGAGCTTCATTCTGTGTCGAACTGTAGTTGTTATCCGACACAAACAGGGGGTTAAACGTGAGGCCGAACTTGGTTTTACGTTCGCGGTCCTCTCCCTTACGTCCGACGCTGTGCTTCACCCGTGCCTGCCAGTCTCGGAGTCCTGGGTAGGAACCAAGGTATTGATCGACCACATGCTGTGCGGCCTCAAGAGGCTGTTCAAGCGCTGTCGCAATAGCTGGTACACCTCTATTGTAGTTGAGACCGTACACCACACTCTTTACCAGTGCGCGTCGGTTCTTAGCAGTCTTTGGCTGTTCGTGCTTGAACGCCTCGTACGCTTCAATTGTCGGGAACTCTTCAGGCCAGATTTTCGTCATCAGGTCATCGAAGAAGTCCGGCGCACCCGGTTGGAAGGCAGCAATCATGGCCTCGTCGTCTGCAAGCTCAGCGACAGTACGTAGCTCTGCCTGGGAGTAGTCACACGAGATGATCTTGCAACCAGGTGCAGCGACAAGGGCACGCTTGATACCACTGTCACGCCCCATCGTCTGAATTGCTGGACCCTTAGCCGACAGACGCCCGGTCTTCGCACCATGGGGCAAGTAGTACGGGTGGATACGACCGTCCTCGCCGACCTTACGTCGCACGTTGGCAATGAAGCTGCCAATCACCTTAGCTGCGTAACGGTAGGCAAGCAGAGCGTCGATGAACTCGGTCTCCTTGCCTTCGCGTCGCAGCTTCTTCAGGTGGTCTGAGTCGAACGACGGGGACGACACGCCCTTGGACTTGAAGTAGTCCTTGATCTGCTTAGGTGACTGAGGATTGAAGTCCTCACCCGCGTGCTGCCTCAAGACAACAAGGTTCTCGTCACACTGACGCTTATACTTCTCTTCCAGCTCGTCAAGAGCATCGAGTGACACCGCGACGCCGTTCATCTGCACATCGTTCAGAACCTTGGTGACTTGCATACGGTAGCGGTAGTAGTCGTACTTTCCGCTATTCTTCAGGAGCGGCAGGAAGTATTCGTACAGCTTGAAGGTCCACACCACATCTGCCAGGTTGTACTCGTAGAGCTTTTCGCGCGGGATGTTCTCAAAGTATGCACCATGCTTCAGGTAGGACTTCGCGTCGGAGTCCCAGTCAGCAGCCCGCAACCAGCGACGAGCCAGAGGCTTCAGGCCATGTTCCCCGGCCAGGTTGTCGAGCACAAAGTGCATGAGCAGCGTGTCCTCATGATGGTACACGCGGATACCCAGGCGCTTCGACAGGTAGGGCATATCGAATGTTCCATTGTGGCAGACGACAACGCAATCCCGGCACAGCCGCTCAATCAGCTCAGCAGACTCGGGAGTCTCAGCAAGCTCCTCTGGGATGACGACACCGAACTTGCCGTTCCACAAGGCAATCGACAGGATACGGCCAGCCGCGAACGTGTCGTTGTCGATGTCACCAGCGGACTCGATGTCAAGAGCAATCACCGTGCCTGGCTTGAAGGTGATGTCCTCGCCCTGCCAGATCACCCAGTCCTTGCCGAGTTCCAACCCAGGATCAACAGGACCGAGGTAGCCGTACTGCAACGCCTGAGCGAGGAACAGAACAGACTGCGGATTGCTGACAATCTGCTTAGGTGAAAGCGTCTTGTACGCATCACCCTTGTAACCCTTCACAGTGCCGAGTGTGATCTTAATGTCCTTGTCGTTCACGTCGTCGGTGATTTCGACGTGCGTGTCCTCTGGAAGGCCAGACACCATACGGGCGCGCTTCAGTAGAATCTGCGCAAGAACAGGCAGCTTGTCGCAGTCAGTAGTTAGAATCTTCATACCTGCCCTCCTACGTATTCAATGAATCGTTCGTTGTTTGTCTTGCCCTTGATGACTTCACGGATTGTTCCACGCGCCTGGGCATATGTGATGATTTCCTTCAGTTCACGCATACTACTGATATCACTCTGGAACTTCAGCATGAGCTTGGGAATCGGAACAAGTCCGTTGTCGGTGCGCGCAACAAAGTTGATGAGCTTATCGACCTTGTTACTGAAATTAGAGTTCTTCACGTGGTGGATGAACACTTCATTGCTCGACAGCCAGATGGACGCGAGGGAGATAGCCTTCAGCATCTCGCGCATTGTGACAACGACAGTGCCCTTTGTCGTCGGCCCATTATACATAGCGAGTAGAGCGGCGATACGCAATACCGAAAAGGTCATACGCTCAGTGCCAGGGAACAGCTCACGACTGTTCAGCATGTGTCGCTCAGCCATGACCTTGGCTTCCTCAGAGAAGTCAATCCAGCGCTCGAACACACCCGGCTCGAACTCAATAGGGATACGGACTTCCTCGTTAGGAAGTCGCGACGCTTGACGCGCACTGAACTGTGCATCGAACTTGGCAACAGACTTGATCAAGTTCGACAGCATGAAGTCGCGCTGCTTGTCCTCGATCCTGCCCGTCGATGCACTGACTGGCACCAGCTTCACATCCTGGGAGGACGTAATGTACTTGTCCCGGTCGTCAATAACAACAAGGCAGCGAGGTGTGAAGCCGGACTCCACCTTCTCAGTAGTCAGATGCTTTGCTGCCTGGTCCAAGATGCCGGTCCCGTAGAACGTCATGTAGTACGGGGTGGCAGTCTGGTAGGCCACCTTGCCGCCCTTGTCTTTACGTGCGACAGCCGGAATGTAGCCGTCGTAGCTCTTGGTTAAGAACGGCATCATCGATGACATGTAGCTGCCCTTCTGGGCAGCGTGTGCGAAGAAGTCCTGCACCTCATCGATTGCGAAGAGACCACTCTCCTTCGGCTTGGTGCGCAGGTACGAGGACAGAGCCTCACCTGTCGAATCTTCAGGGGCAATGAAAGCGTCAGGCCCCTTGCCGATACCGACAGCCACGTCTCGCATCATGCCTTCTGCAAGTCGCAACGACGTTGACTTACGGGATTGGGTTGTACGCCCCAGAACCAGGAAGTACAGGTTCAATGGCATTTTTTGGACATTGATTGGCAGGAAACCATACTTGGCAAACATGGATGACAGAATAGCAAGGGCACCGGCGTAGTGGAATTGCTTTGGTGCCATCGCCGATTTAGTCGATGCCCATGCTGCGAACTGGTCCACGAAAAGGCCCATAGGTTCTTGCTCATTTTCGTGGAGGAAGTTCACATCCTGAAGCACGAGTTCGCGCGCTTCGCTCAGGAGATACGAGGACCCGATACGTGTCGTCGCTTCAAGGTCGTTCTCAGTTGGTCCGCTGTGCTCGGACTTCCAGCGTGCATAGTCTCGGTTAACTTGCTTCCAGAGGTAGCCGTCGCCTCGACCGTCCTGTTCGAACTTATTGAACTCGGTTCCGCGCACGACGGCAAAGGCCTCGACAATTGAACAACCTTCTTCCCAGAGGGCGCACTGAAGATGGTACATCCGCGCACTACGATCTTCCTCGGTGGTGAAAGAATCGTCCGTAGCCAGGTCTGTGATGTAGCTACGATTCACCATGCCAAGAACTTCAAACATCGACGGGATGTCGGTCGGGAAGTCTTCTTCCTCAATGCCCATGCGTTCGACAGGTGCGTACTCGGCTGCGAACTCGGCTGCGGTGATAGCCTCGTCGTTAATGGTGAGAGTGATCTCCCAGGGCTTCACCTTCTTGAGGTTATGCGTGAAGGGGACGCGCAGCTTCTTGGACAGGGGCCAGCCTCGGTCCATGCCGTCGTTGGCGTGTACCTCGTAGAGTCCCCGCGAGAGGGCTTCAAGCATGTCGTTCGACAGGTCGTCTGCGTCGGTGAGAAGCCAGTATCCCTGCCAGTGCTTTTCGCTTGTCTGGACAGTGATAGATGGTTGAATCTTCAGCTTGTCGAGTGGGCAGTCGTCACCGTCTGCCCAGACGCACGAGGCATGGATGACGTTATCCTTGGCTGCGTGCCTGGTGTTCGACAGGGCCGGGGGCTTGGTGTACAGGAAGGGGCTGTAGTAGACATCCAAGTCCGCGTGAGACTGCGCGTACGCCACCATCTTGTCAAGCTGGGCGGGCAACTCGAACCAGCGGAAGTTGGTGAGGCCACCCATAGGCCCCTTCAGGATGATAGGCGTCCAGCCTTCGCCCATTGGGAGGACTGCTTGGAAGAATTGTGTGAGGTCCATTGCTCTCCTTTCTGCTTGTATATAGTACGGCGGGCCGTACCTCACTGTCAAGATACGGCCCGCTGTGTGTAGATCAGAGTTCGATCCGAGAAGCCTTCTTCTTAGACTTCTTGGCCTTGTCCCACTTGACCTTCTTCACGTCGTTGGACTTACGCATTTCTCCGTTGGACTCATACTCGCGGATGTCGAGGGTAACCGTAGCGGTCTTGCCAACGATGTCGAGAGCGAGCTGGTTGAGGTAATCTTCAGTGCGCTCAGCGGGGTTCTCGGGCAGGGGATTACCGGCTGCTTCACAGAACTCTGGGAAGTCCCAGCGGAGCTTACCCTGGATGACAATAGTGTACCAGTAACGGACTCGACGAGGCTTGTTCTCGTACTCACCCTCGTTTGCCAGGAAATCAATGGTGAACATGCCATTGCCCTTCTTGTTCAGGCCAAACACGCAGGCATCGACAGTGACACGGTATTCACCCTTGGGCAGCGGGTCGAAAGACATCGGCTCAGCAATATCCATCGTCATAAGGGCTTCGAAAAAGTTAGCCATAATCAGTTCTCCTTCTTGTTGAGTTCGTTGTAGTGGTTGATTGACTTGGGTAGCCAACCGTAAGTGTTGATCCGGCCATGTCGAATAACAGCGTCAGGCGCGGGGAAGGTCTTGTTGTCTGCTCGGAGACGGTATAGGATTGTAGTTCGATTAACCCCGGTCATCTCAGAGACATCCTTGATCGACAGGTACTCAGTCATCCTTCTCCTTGATGTCGTAGTGTTCATGCACCCAGCCCATGATCTTGTCGAACGATGGGTTGCCGATCAACGCGGGCATGTTGTCGAACCTGGTCTTGGTGAGAATGTTCGACGGGGACTTGACTGTAAGAACAGTAATGAGCTGTTCTTCCCCGTCCTCGCCCACGTCCTCCCAGGTCATTCTACCGATCAGGTCGAAGATTGCCGGGAGCTTCTTAAAGCTCTTCTTGCCCTCGAAATCGGGGGCGATTTGAGAGAGTCGTTCTGTCTCTACGATCTCGCGGGATTCGTGGGTGATCGTGATGATGTTCAAGCCCATGTCGAAGGCAATCGTATTAACAAGGTCGAGAACCTTGTCATACGCCGCCGCCCACATGGCGAAGGAATCCTTTGGATTGACCGCCGCAAAGTGCAGCTTGATAAGTTCCTGCAGGCGGTCAACTGTGTCGATGACGACAGTCTTGAAGGGATTATCCTTTTCGTTGCTAACCTTGACGAGCAGGTCCGCGAACTCCTTATAGGTGGCAGGCTGGACAATGAGCATGTTATCCAGATCACCGAACTTGGCAGCGGGGGCGGTACCACGCTCCAAGTCAACATAGAGGACAGGCCCAAGCTCCTCAACCTTAGAGGCCGAAGATGCGAGCGAGGTCTTGCCAGTGCCGGAAGGTCCGTAGAGTAGGACCTTTAGCTTAGGTGTGGTGGTTCGGGGATCAGACACTTCGATATCAATTCCCTTCAGGAATGAATCAAACTTTCCCATGTTTCTCCTTTCTTAGCGCTTGAAAGCACAGTAGTAGCAGCCAGGGTGGCTGCCGAGTTCTCCAAGGTTGTCCCGGTTTTCGTTGGCCCACTTGAAGATCTGGTTGGCACGTTCAAGAACGGCCAGGGCAGCCTTACGGTTGTACTTAAAGCACAGCTCATGACTTGCAGCCATGACAGATTCTACAGTACAGTCTCGTGGGAACAAAACCAGTGAGACGTGATTCACTTCATAGCCAGCATTTTCAAGACCCAACCCGTACAACATCATTTGATAGTAGTACTTTTTGAGCTGGCCTTCGGTCATCGAGTCCGAGTAGAACTCAGGGTTACGTTCCTCATCGAGGAATGTGGCACTAGAAAACGCTTTGATCTTCTTCTTCGACAGGACCTTATAGTCCACGACATGGCCTGTTTCAGTATCGAAACCATCAGCAGTACCATGGATATCCCCGTAACCTTCGATTGTGCCTACAGTGACCTTAGTTTCCTTCAAGTAATCCTTGAGGCCAATAACGTTCTCAAGGTACAGGTGGAAAGCAGTGCCGATCATTGGGGCCAAGGGATGAGTCTTCTCGTCCTGGTGTATGCCCAGCAGCTTTTCTGCAAGGCAGCGTTCACACAGGTCTCCCAATTCGCTAGGACCAACCTTACGCTGCTTGTCCCTCTCTGAAGGCTTGGTGAGTTCCTTGATAATCCGGTCGTAGATTTCACTCATTGGCTTCCCACTTCTTGTAGAAAGCCTCTGACATCACATGGAGGTTCCATGCGTACGTGTGCAAGTCATCAACCGATGACTCGACAAAAACCAGAAAGTCTCCTGGCTTTGTTGTTTTCCACATTTCCCGTGTACCAAAGATAGGTACCGTCGGAATCTTACGTGTGACCTTATCTGAGCCAGATTCAATCCTCCATCCGGTTCTCTTCAGTTTGTTGATATCAATGGTGTCCCACAAATAATCAGGCGGGACTTGAAGAACGATCTTCTTCTGCATGGTGAACACCTTTCGACAGGCCCATCAACAGGGCGGTAGCTTCTTCGGAGTTTCTATAGTCGCCAAGGTACACAACCTCAACAATATCGGGACATGATGCAATGAGATGGGCACAGCCCTGGCACGGGTAGTGTGTCACGTACAGCGTGTACTCACTGTCGTGTGAAGGCATCTTCCTAATCGCGTTACGTTCCGCGTGAACAGTATTAACACAGTGCCCATCGATCATTCGGTGACCGCCCGTGTCGCATGGCTCCAAGCCGTGTGGTGTCTCATTAAATGCACGAGACACCACACGACCAGTCGCGCGGTCAACGATCACGCACCCAACATGGGCACGATCACATCGCGATTTAGCTGCCTCGTCACGAGCAGCCTTGATGTACTCTCTCATCGAGAAAGAATCTCCCGCTGCTCAGGCGTGAGACTCTGTGCCCACGCAAGAATCTTCCGTGCGTAATCCGTCAGTGAACCGGTGTCGGTGAGCAGACTAGGCCCCGACTTCTTCCGATAGTCAGTGAACGCGAACCTATCCCCATCGACGTACCGCAGCAGACGGCACAAGATGGAGTTACGTCCCACAACGTAGTTACCGTCCTCGTCCTCGGTGAGTGTAAGCAACGCACTCCCGTTCAGCCGGTCAGTGTAGTGGTTCTCACCGACACTGATGTCTTCGGCGTAGAAACCACACTCGCCCGCTATGTGGTCCACCCACATGATCGACAGGTCGATAGGTTGGGCCTTCTTGATGTCAATGTGTGCAGAAGTCATTTCGCGCGCGTTGCACTTCAGGTCCTCGGCGTATGGCACAGTGAAGACCTTGTTGTCGAACGGATCGACAGCGGCCATTTCGTCCTGCCCACTCCACCACTGAGCGCACACTGACCCCTTGTCGTTGAGCAGAACCAGCCGCCCATTAGGGAGCGTTCCAGTACCCATGACCGCGCCACTAGGCATAGTGACTAGCCCATCCTTAATGTCAAGGTACTGTCGCTTGTTGTAGCGGTTGGGCAGGTTCTCCCAACCGTAGCCCAGAACAGGCGCGTAAATATCACGAATCGTAATCGCCAAGAGGCTCTCCTTCTTCATAGTAGTGGAACTCAATGATCGGGACATACTGTCGAGTTGGATAGTTAAGCCTATCCGACACATAGTAGTGCACTGAGTCAAAATCGATATGCACGGTGCGCGGCGTGAACAAGTGCTCCTCACCCGTGCTGGTGTACCACAGATGAATATCCTGACTGTCGTTAAACGACACACCGTTAGTGGTGCTTTCCTTTTCTTTTCGCTCATTCAGTGACACATATGTCTCCCACTTAGGGTTAAGCACGTGGATGCACACGACGCTCCCATCAGTGAACTTCAGCCAAGTGTCTTTGTCATCAAGCCGGTGTTCTGCCACGTGCTTCTTCAGGAGACTTGCTACCGTCTTGTGGTTAACTTCGATGATCTTCATGGCTCAGTCTCCCAGCTTGTTTGCCCGACGGATCATAAGCCACATTGCAAGCAGGCTAACTACCATAAGAATAAGTGCCACAATAATCACTGCCATGTAAGCCACGAAAGCGTACACAACCCACATGAAGTAGGCAGGGTACCAAACTCCCGTAATCACAAAAGCGAAACAGAACAGGAGCGGGATGAATCGACCCTTAGACTTCTTCCCCTGGGTTGCGTTCAGCTTGCTAACAGCATCATTGTAGTAATCGTTCATGTTTGTTCTCCTTCGGTTTGTTGGTTTGTTGTTATCTGTTGTGGGCACCATTGTGAATAAGCCAAAGACAGTGCCCTACTTCGGCAGCATCATCAATCTCTGCGAGAAACTCCAACGGTGTGAATGTTTCACCAAACCCATCCACCCAGCACCCACTACCACGTAATGCGCCTTCTTTAATACAAAAGATGTAACACCTGTGTGCAAGTCTCACGACAGTACCTTGCTGCATTAGGTATAGGTATTTTGTATCGGTGGTGAACCCAGCATCAGCACCGACATAAACGGGCAAGATCGTGTTGCCAATCTTCTTATATAGCTCCCAGCTATCATCGTACAGGTCGTCCCAGTCCATTGCTTTCTCCTTTCAATCATTGTTAAAGTAGCATTGTGGTAAACCAGTGGTAAATAACATTGACAAGCGCCGTAAAGCTAATCATACCAGCAATGAAACAAGGTATAGCATAAATAATAATAACGGCTAGACGATCTTGTGGGCATTTAAAAAAGTACCAGCCCGCAGAGAACATACCCACTGTGATAGCGCCCAGAATCACGATCAAAATCACGAGTGTTAAGATAGCGTTAAACATTTCCATTGCTTTCTCCTTTCAGTTGTTTCAGATAAGGCCGCTGGCCTTGAGCTTGTCGAATCGTTCCTGTAAGCGTCCCAGAACACGGTCGTCCACCGTGTTGGTAGCCTGAATTAGGAAGCGATTGACGGCTGTTGTTTGTCCTTGCCTGTTCAACCGGCCAGTTGCTTGCTCATTGATTACGAGGGAGTTTGACTGACTCAGCCATATCTCAGTATGACACACCCGCTGCAAGCCGTCAACTCCTTCTGACATGGC
>ERZ1699259.67-NODE-67-length-52581-cov-4.655222_pt1 | contig 52581 bp, 46 predicted proteins | sample MGYA00581525_ERZ1699259 | MGnify/ENA primary metagenome ERZ1699259 (study PRJEB42319, sample SAMD00040332) | human oral metagenome | material: saliva | host: Homo sapiens | study: EMG produced TPA metagenomics assembly of PRJDB4115 data set (Metgenomic analysis of... | reverse complement strand
CGCAGACCAGACTGCCGGTAGGGCTCCGAATGATTGAAGGCCATCTCGATCGGGGCGCGCACCTGTGCGATCTGTGCGTCGAGGCCGCCAATGTCCTCGTAGGTAACGTCGGGAACCTCGGGGGTGAGGAGCTGCTCGACGTCCTCCCGCACGATTCGCTCGAATGCGATACCAGCGCGCGCATCCACGACGAGAGAATCGCCGGGACGCAGGTTACCGTGACGCAGCGGACCGGCAAGCTCCAGCAGGGTCTCAGCACCGCCTTCCGTCGCAACGAGCACACGGTCGGTACCGACCAGCTCCAAGACGGACACGACCTGTCCGCTGCGCGGAAAATCATCGCCAGCGACGGCGATCGACGTGTCGTCGAGGCGGACCCACTGTCCATAGGACAGGTCCGTCACATCAAGCTTGGGAGAGACCGCGACGCGCATGCGCTTGCCGCCCGATACGACCTCAATCTGACGCGCGGTGGGGAATGCCCGCACGAACGTTGCGAGAGTCTGCGGCGGACGTGAGACGTCCGCGAGCTCGCCCTGCAGACGAATGAGCTCGGTACGAGCCGTCGTCAAAGCGCTGGTTAGACGGCCGTTCTTTTCTTCGAGCGAGACCAGGCGCCGTTCGAGAGCCGCGCGATCATTAGTCTCATTCATCGGTCTGTGCCTCGCGTCCTTCCGACGCCCAGGTATCTGCCTGGGCAACGACGTCGCGGCGCACCTTGCGCACCTTCTTCTCGGAGTTCACGCGCTGACCGACCTTGTCGAGGGACCATTCCTGCTCATCATCCCACGCACCGCCTTGGCCTTCCGCAGCCTTCGCCGGACGCGTCGAACGTTCCTGGGGCGTGACGCCGGGTGCGAGGAGACGAGTGATGACGAGGAATCCGGTGTGAGCGACCATCCGGTGCTCGGGGCGCACGGCGAGACCGTCGAGGTGCCATTCGCGGCGCATATCCTCCCACGCGATGGGATCAGTGAAGCGCTCGGAGGCACGCAGGTCCTCAACGAGGCGCGACATCTGCGTGACGGTGGCGACGTAGCAGACAAGGACGCCGCCGGGGATGAGTGCGTGCGTGACCGCCTCGATGTTCTCCCAGGGAGCCAGCATGTCCAGCACGATGCGATCAACGCTGCCTACCTCGGCAGACCACAGCACCTCGTCGACGTCGCCGACACGCAGATCCCACGCGGGATGACGGCGACCAAACCACAGGTCGACGTTGGCGGCGGCAATGTCGGCAAAGTCCTGGCGACGTTCGACGGAGATGAGACGGCCCTGCGGGCCAACCGCATCGAGGAGCGCCATGGACAGGGCACCCGAGCCAGCACCTGCCTCGACGACGGTCGCGCCGGGGAAGATGTCACCCATGTGGGTGATAACGCCGGCATCCTTCGGATAGACGACCGCGGCGCCACGGGGCATCGACATGACGTAGTCGACCTGGAGCGGACGCAGAATCTGGAACTGGCGTCCTTCTTCCGTGACGATCACCTGGCCGTCGGGATGTCCAATGACGTCGTTATGGTTGAATCCGCCGCGGTTGGACTGGAACCGACCGCCGCGAACGAGAATCACTTGGTGAAAGCGTCCCTTGGGGTCACGAACCTGAACGCGGTCGCCCTCAGAAAGGAGGCCTCGGCGGGTGGGCTGGCCAAAATCGGCGGCCGACATCGAAGTATTACGCTGAATAGACATTACGTAAAGGATACCGCTTGCTTCCAGCTGCGCCCATGGCAGGACACAGATGAGGGCGATAGGGGTTAGCGTGGTATTCATGACAGAGCTGATCGCCCCCTCACCCGACGCCCGCACGTGGGAACCCGCGTTATCCGCGTCGCGCGCCAAAGAGTACGAGCGTTGCCCGCTCCAGTACCGTCTTCACGTACTCGACGGCTACCGGGAGCCGGAGACCCGCGCTAAAGCGCTGGGGACAGTCGTGCACGCGGTTCTGGAGGAGCTGTTCGCCCTCGAGCCGCAGCAGCGCACACGCGAGAACGCACGCGCGCAGGTCACGCCGCAGTATGAGGCGTTTGCGGCAAAGAATCCAGAGGTCTCGCGCTTGTTCTCAGACGAAGCGGACCTGCAGGCGTGGCTTGACGATGCGCGATCCCTCATCGACGGATACTTCGCGATCGAGGCGCCCCAGTGGATTGCACCAGCGGCACGAGAGCAGCGGGTGACGACAACGACCGAGCGCGGGGTGCGGCTGCTGGGCTTCATCGACCGCGTCGATCAGGCACCCGACGGCCGTCTGCGCGTCGTGGACTATAAGACTGGGAAGGCACCCGGTCCACGCTATGTCGGCGAGGCGCTCTATCAAATGCGTTTCTACGCTCTGCTGCTTGCGCGCACACAGGTATTACCCTCGCGCATGCAGTTGGTCTACTTGCGAGCTGGGCAAGTGATCACGCTGGACCCGACGGCTGAAGAAATCCATGATTTTGAGCGCCAGATCGATCAGCTGTGGGATCGTATTGAACGCGATATTGAGCAGGATTCGTTTGCGCCGCGCAAAAATCCGCTGTGCAACTGGTGCGGCGTACGTTCGCTGTGCCCGGTATTCGGTGGGACCACTCCGCCGATGCCGCCGCAACACGCGCAGTGGCTGGCGCGCACTCGGCTAGGCTAGAAGCATGGAACTGAAGCAATGTGGACATAGCGGGCTGTACGTGTCCGCGCTCGGATTGGGCACCCTGACGTGGGGGCGCGATACCGATGGGCCCGAAGCCCACGACATGCTCAAGACTTTCGTCGATGCTGGCGGAAACCTGGTCGAGTGCTCGCCCGCTCACGGTGACGGAATTGCCGTTGACGTCCTCTCAGATGCTCTGTCGACTGTTGGTCGCCACCGCGTCGCTCTCGCGTGGCGAGGCGCAGTGCGGCGCGCCGGGGAAGGTGCGTGGGTGAGCGCCGCGGGCCGTGGAGATCTTCTGCGGAGCCTTGATGACGCGCTCGCCCGGCTCGACACGGATTACGTCGATATGTGGCTCGTCGAGCCGCGTCCGGAAGTCCCACTCGAGGAGACGCTCGAGGCGGCGACGCTGGCTTACCGCACCGGCCGTGCTCGTTACGTGGGATTATCGCGCGCATCCGAATGGGAACTCGCCGAGGCCGTGACGCGCGGTGTATTGGGCGCCTCCGCTCCCATCTCGGTCGTTGAGGTAGCGTTCTCACTGGCGAATACCTCCGCGGCGCAGACAGTTGCAGAGCTGTCGAACAGAGGCGTCGGCGTCATCGCTGCTTCGGCTCTGGCGGGAGGCGCGCTGACCGGCAAATATCGTCACACCACTCCAGCGGATTCGCGTGCAGCATCACCGCATTTGCGTCACATGGTCGAACCCTATCTGGGGGGACAGGCACGCACCGTTATCGAGGCGGCATCGCGCGCGGGTGCAGGTCTGGAGCGCTCGACCGGCGACGTTGCGTTGGCGTGGGTACGCGACTTCCCCGGCGTGAGTGCCGCGCTCGTTGGGCCTCGTACCTGCCGACAGTTGGAAGCTCTCCTTGATTATTCAGATCCGTTGCCGGAGCCAATCCGCCAGGTGCTGACGGAGGTCGCCGTGCTGTAGCCGGATCCCCTGCAAAGAGCCTGGCCATCACAGATCCTTGGGGATGCGATGACTGGTGCAGTCGCTCGATCTGGAGGGTCGGCATAGGGGTGGGCCCGAACCAACTGGTTCGGGCCCACCCCTGCGTCTAAAAACCGAAAAGATCAATCAGTCGTCGACTTCGATGAAATCGTCGTCGTCCTCTTCCTCGGTCTCCTCCTCATCCTCGTAGTCGTCCTCGTCAGAATCATCGAGGATGTCGAAGGGCAATTCGACCCCGAGCTGGGTAAAGAGAATGTCGTCGTAGGTGAAGAAGGCGTCGCGCAGCGCCAGCTCGGCTGCTTCGAGCGCGGCGTCGTCGGCCTCGTCTCCATCGCGGGCGATGTCGAAGTGGTTCTCGAAGGCGTTCAGCAGGCGCGTCAGCGCGCGGCGAGGATCTCCAGTCATGGCACTCATTCTACCGTGAGACGGCGCACTTTATCAGGGGAGGTTGAGCTGCGAACGAATGACGGACACCATGAGGTCAGTTCCCTTGATTTCGGCGGTCTGATCGGCACCGAGAATGCGGGTCTGGCCGTCCGCGTCAAGCAGCTGCGACGCGCCCATGTTCGGACCGAGGGGCAAGATGACCCATTCCTTCGTCGGCTGGTAGATGGCGTCGGGCGTCTCTCCCTCAATCTGCGCAGTGATGTTTGCGATGACGACGCGCGCCTGCTGGCGAGCTGCGTCGGCGCGCTTGGATTCGCGCACGTCCGTCAGATCACCCACGGCGTAGACGTGCGGGTGGTCGACGACCTGCATGGTGCCGTCCACACGAATGGTGCCGTTCGGGTTCATGACGGACTCGTAGTCGCTGCCGATCAGGAAGCCGGTGTTGGCCCGCGCACCGTAGCACTGGAACCACAGATCGGCCTCGATGACCTCGCCGTTCTTGGTTTCGACCATGAAGTGACCGAGGTCGCCGACGTTCTGCGGAGGCAGGTAGGCAAGCTCGGAGCCGGTCACGACGCGCACGCCGAGGGTGCTCAGCTGCTCGCTGATCTCCGCACGGAGGGCGTCCGTGTAGCCGGGCGTGCCCAAGATCTGGTCGGAGGCCTCGACAATAGTGATGTCGAGCCCCGGGAAGGCGTTTGCCAGCTCACCGGTGAGCTCGATACCGACCGTACCGCCGCCGACGATCATCACCGAGCGCGCACGGCCCAGGTTCTCGTGCAGCTGCTCGAGGCGGGCCTTGGCCACGGACGAACGGTACGACGAGTACTTGGCCGGGAAGGGGTAGGTGGAGCCGGTGGCGAAGACGACGTAGTCAGCCTCAATAGGATCGTGGCCGAACACATGAACGGTCGTGCCGTCGACGCGCGAGACGGTGCCGCGCACGATCTCGCCGCGGTTCAGGAGATTCGTGTAGGGCATGAAGATTGCGTGCTCCCACACCGTATCGACAGCGGCGCGCAGAGCCGCTGCGTGGTGGACGAACTGATCCTTCTGTTCGATGAGAACGACGTCCGCGAGGGGATCAAGCCCCTTGGCGACCGTGACGCCTCCGTATCCTCCGCCAATGACTGCGACGCGTGCCATGTCTTTCCTCCTTATGAGTGGACCGCGTCTATTGTGTCACCTGGCGGGCACGAATGCGCGTGGTAGGGACTTAAGTCCGAGCCGTATCGTCGTCAGTCGCGCTCGAGGCCCAGGCCTCGCGCAACATTCGGCGGGAAGAAATTGGGCCCCTTGAGCACCTTTCCGTCCTCACGCAGCTTGACGGAGCCATCCGGCATGAGCTTGGACAGGTTCGATGCCTGCACCTCAGCGAGCACGGAGTCGAGGTCCATTCCCGACTCGATCGCCATGCCGTAGATAACGTAGATGAGGTCTGCGAGCGCATCGGCCGCTTCGATGACGTCGCGTTCGCTGTCGTCCGCCGCGACAGCCTCGGCGGTCGCCGCCTCGATGATGGCGCGGGCGCGCTTGCCGTAGACGGCACCTATCAGCTCCGCGAATTCCTCGGCGATGAGGCTCATGCGCATGCCGAGACGATCGTAGGACAGCGTCGGATCGTCGAATGATCGAATCGGCATCGAGTAGGTGCGGTGGAACTCCTGGACGAGCTCCATGGGGCTGGGCGCTCCCCCGGCGATGTTCGAGGCAATGGTGTCCTTCTCGGTCATGCAAGATCCTTTCGAGACTGCTCCCAGGCGGTGGCCAGGATGTTGGTAAATGCGGTTGTCGTCTGATGTCCGTCGACGAGGAATTGGGCATCAAACACGTAGGTTGGAACGGAGGTGACCCCCATATGCATCGCCATCTGGAAGTCAGAATAAACGCGGGAAGCCCATTCTTCCTCGCCGACGGCCAGTGCGGCGAGTTCCGGTGGCATACCAACGTCCTGTGCACACCCGATGAGAACCTCGGGGTGTGACACGTCGAGCCCCATTTCGAAGTGAGCTCGCATGATCGCCTCGGCCACCTTCACGTGCAGAGACGACGGGCCAGCGACCGTATCTGCGTCAATGTCCGCGTCATGAGCGGCAGCGATCACGCGGTGCGCGCGCGAGGTCGGAGCGATAACGAGGTTATCGAAATCGAAGCGGATTCCCTCGCGCGCACCCAGGGCCTGCATGCGTTCGTCAGCCTCGCGTACTTCTTCGAGCGTTGCGGCACCGGCCTCGACGAGGGCGACAATGCGCGGCTTGTCGACGGCCACGTCTAGGTCGGGGTCGAGGAGGAATGCGTGCAGGAAGATCTCAACGTTGTCGCGATGGTCGAATTGTTCGAGAGCAGCACGCAAATGCCGCAGCCCCAGGTAACTCCAGGGATCACAGGTGTCGAGCCACATATCAATACGCACGGCGCCTCCTCGTCGGTGGTATGGAAAACCCCGGAGCCTTTCGGCCCCGGGGCATTTCGTGCGCGGAGGGGGACTTGAACCCCCACCCTCGTAAAATGAGGACTAGCACCTCAAGCTAGCGCGTCTGCCTATTCCGCCACCCGCGCAGGTGAGCGATGCGAACCGTTGCGATCCGCAAGCGAGTAGAAGCTTAACACGATGCGGGCGACATGCGCCAATCGAAACTAGGAGTCTTTTCCGCCACCGCGCAGACGCGCATCGAGAGTCGCAAAAACCTTTGCAATTGCGTCGATATCGGCGTCCGTCATGCCGTCCAGAAGGTACTCACTGACGGTCTGCTGATGCAGTTCTGTGGCAGCAAGCACAGTTTCGATGCCCTGAGTGGTCAGGCACGCGTCATATCCGCGGCGATCAGTCTCGGAGGGAATGCGCTCCACCCAGCCGTCACGTGACAGGTTCGATACGAGGTAGGTGACACGCGACGGCGAATAGACGACGCGATCAGCCAACTCCCCCATGCGCAGGCGGTGGCCGGGGGCCTCCCAGAGCGCCAAGAGAATGTTGTAGTCAGGCATAGAGACGCCGTAGGTGCGCTTGAGGCGCGTCTCGAGAATGCCCTGTAGGCGCCCGGACGCCTCGAAGAAGACTCGCCATGCGGCAGCGCGCGCGCTATTGGCTTCGACGATTGGTGTCAATCGTACTCGTGATTCCATGTCTCCCTCCTCGTGGTCGTGTCGGATGCTTCTCTCGGGATAATAGGGCATAGTGACTAAGAAAGCACCAACAACACGGGGGAGCCACGTGTCTTTATCCATTTCTGTTGTCCTTTTTGACGTAGACGGAACAATTGTTGATTCCGCTCCAGCTGTGATGAACGCTTTCCGTGGCGCACTGTCAGACTACGATTTACCGATCCCCGACGATCAGCGCCTTCGCACGTATGTTGGCCCTCCGCTGTGGTATTCCTTCAGCGACCTGGGCTACGAGGGTGAGCTTCTGGCTAACCTGGTGAGCGGCTATCGCGCCCGATACCACGCTCACTATCTCGATCCCGAGCCCTTCCCCGGCGTCATTGAATTGCTACACGACCTTCATCGCGCGGGTATTCCGCTTGCGACCGCAACGTCGAAGCAGGCCCCGATGGCGCTTGCGCAGATGGAGCACCTCGGATTATCCGAAGTTTTTGACGTGATAGCAGGTGCCACCCCCGATCCCGCATCGAGTAAAGCAACCGTCATTCGCGAGGCCTTGACGCTCTTGGAGGCCCGCGGCGTCGACACCTCTCACCCCGTGATCATCGGCGATTCGATCTGGGATGTGCGCGGTGCACAAGAAGCCGGAATCCCGGTGATCGGCGTTGGCTGGGGCTACGCAACCGAGGATGGCCTCGACGAGGCGGATGCCGTGTGCGAGACGGTCGAGGAGCTGCGTTCCTTCATACTCGATGGGGTGGCAAGGCGCACACGCTAACGAAAATCTCGTGATTTCACCTCGATGGGGAGCGCAATGGGCGTGATCTTGAAGGCCTGAATATTGATCGCGCCGTCTCCCCACTCGAGCGTTCCGCGGACGAGCAGTGCGTTCGACTCCAGGCACACGCGCCGGAATTTTGTCCACGCACCTACCGACACCGAGACGTTGACGAAACCCGTCTCGTCTTCAAGGGAGAGGAACGTGATCCCCCCGCCCGTGTGGGGGCGCTGGCGGTGGGTCACCGCTCCGGCGACGTCGACGATGCGCCCGGCGAGGTGCTGCCCCAGTTCACCGGCGCGCAGGACATACTCAGGCAACGAGCCGCGCACGTAGGTGAAAGGGTGTGTCCCCGGGGTTACCCCCGTCGAAGCGACATCTGAGCGCATGCGTTCCACCTCCGATAACGGAGGCAGCTCGGGTACGCGGGACCCCACCTCCGTGCCGGGAAGAAACGGCTGCCACTGACCGGTATGAGCGCGTGGCTGCGCGAGCGCCCCGGCTGCCCATGCTCCCTCGCGCCGCCCCACTCCCAGGCATCCGAGAGCTCCGGCCATCGCAAGCTTTTCCATGTCGGAGGAGCTCACGTGTGCGCGGCGAGCCAGGTCCGCCTGGCTCATGAACGCTCCCTCGCGCCGGGCTGCGACAATGCGCTCGGCGGCGGCCCCGAGGCCTCGTACCTGCGAGAGACCGATGCGCACCGCGAGGTCGCTATCGACATCGAGGGGAACGACACCGCGCGTTGGAAGCGACTCCGCGCGCCCCTCGAGGTAGGTCTCCCCCGCATCTGTATCCTCCACGCGTTGCACGCTCGCGTCGACGAGCGAATCGTTCACCGACGGTCCCACGACGCGCACCCCGTGCCTGCGGGCGTCCTGCACGAGGGTTGCAGGAGAGTAGAAGCCCATTGGCTGCGAAGCCAAAATCGCGGCATAAAAGTGCTCGGGGGCATGCACTTTCAGCCAGGAGGACGCGTACACGATGTGCGCGAACGAAAAAGAATGAGACTCCGGGAATCCGAAGTCTGCAAAGCCCTTGAGCTGCTCAAAAATGCGCTCGCGCGTGGGCGCATCGATCCCCCGTTCCTCCATGCCAGCCATGAGGTCCCCCTTGAGGGCTTCCATGCGCTCGGGGCTGCGCTTGGCCCCCATTGCACGGCGCAGCTGATCGGCACGCGCGCCGGACAGGCCTGCGGCATCTGTCGCGATGCGCATGAGCTGTTCCTGAAAGAGTGGCACGCCGAGCGTCTGCCGCAGCGCTGGCTCGAGGAGCGGGTGCAGATAGGTAACTTCCTCGCGACCTGATCGGCGCCGCAAATAGGGGTTGACTGAGCGCCCCTGGATCGGGCCCGGGCGGATGAGAGCGACCTCCACGACAATGTCGTAGAAGCAGCGCGGTTTGAGCCTAGGAAGCGTGTTCATTTGCGCGCGCGACTCCACCTGGAAGACGCCCACCGTGTCAGCCGCACACAGCAAGTCATAGACCCTCGGATCCTCCTCCGGCAGGGTGTGCAGGCCCAGGGGCTGGCCCTCGCGTCCTCGCACGACTCGAGGCGCCCAGCCACGCAGCTGTGGACGAACGTATCCGTCCTCCTGCGCGTCAGATGCTCGCAGCTCGTCGAAGGCGACGCGCAGCGCGGTGAGCATGCCGAGCGACAGCAGGTCGAACTTCACGAGTCCCGCATCCGCGCAGTCCTCCTTATCCCACTGAAGGACTGTGCGCCCGGGCATAGCTGCCCAGCCAACCGGGCAAATTCGTGACACCGGCTGATCGGTGAGCACCATGCCTCCCGAGTGGATTCCCATGTGTCGAGGCAGTCGTGATAGCGCGCGGGCCGCTTCTCTCACAAGTTCGGGGGCCTCTCCCCTGCCCTGAGACCAGGCCGTGGACGTCCCTGCGGGGTAGCCCAGAGCCCGTGCAGCGTCGCGGATTGCCGAGCGCGGGCGATACGTGATGACGTTCGCGACTTGAGCCGCGCGATCCCTCCCAAACGTGTCGTACACGTACTGGATGACCTCTTCTCGTCGGCAGGCTTCGATGTCGACGTCGATGTCGGGTGGGCCCGAGCGCGCATCCGACAGGAAGCGCTCAAACAAAAGGTTGTGGCGCACCGCGTCCACCGCCGTGATTCCCAGGCAGTAGCACACCGCGGAGTTGGCGGCACTACCCCGCCCCTGGCACAGGATGCCGTTGCGGGCGCAAAAGTCAACGATGTCTTTGACGATGAGGAAGTAGCCCGCAAAGCCGAGGCGCTCGATAATCCCCAGCTCGTGATCGATCGTCTCCCACGCCCGGGGATGCTGCGCGCGTGATCCGTAGCGCACGCTCGCACCCTCGTGGGCACAGCGCGCGAGCCACGTGTTCGGAGTGTGCCCGTCGGGGACACGGGTCCGGGGTAGGCGCGGGGCGACAAGACGTAGGTCGAAAGCGCACGAGGCAGCGACCTCACACGTGTTGTCGAGTGCCTGCGGGTGCGCCCTGTGCAGTCGTGCCATCTCCGCGGGCGAACGCAAAAAGGCGCGGTGCGCGCCCAGGTGAGCCTCCGCCTCATTCAAGGACGATCCCAAGCGGGTTGCGGTCAAAATGTCGCCGAGTGCCTGCTTCGAGGGTGAGGACATGCGCGCTCCCGTTGTCGCCACAAGTCGAGTTCCGCACGCATGCGCAAGGTCCGCCAGCGTGTCTGCAACCTCGTCTTCGTCCCCGCGCGACGCCTGCCATTCGACGAGGACATGGTCGCGCCCAAACGCATCCACGAGGCCGTCGAGGACTCGGCGCGCGGACGGCATACCACCTGCTCGTAGAGCCCGCATGAGTGGGCCCCGCCTGCCGCCGGTGAGGACGATGAGGTCTCCTCCAGCTTCACTGAGATCAACGAGGCTGTAGCGGGGGTTGCGCTCGCCTGGCGCGGAGAGCGCTCGCTTACTCATGGCTCCCACGAGATTCGCGTAGCCGCTGGGACTGGCGGCCAAGATCGGCAGGCGTATCCCCGGTTCGTCTGCTCCGGAAGCGAGTCCCCAGCCCGGAGCAGATGAGCCGGGAACAAATGTTCCACAAGCATTCGATGCGAGCGTCAGCTCGGCCCCGTAGACGATGGGCAGGCCAGCTTCGCGGGCGGCCATGGTCGTCTGAACCGTTGAGTACATGCCGTCGACGTCGAGAATCGCGAGGGCATCGAGCCCCAGGCGTGCAGCTTCCTCCACCATGCGCGCGGGCTCGTCGGTCCCGTCCAGGAAAGTGAAAGCGCTGTGCGCGTGCAGTTCTGCGTAGCGTCGTTCCGTGGTCACCCATACATTATATCGAACATGTGTTCGATTGATTTGTCGGTGACGATTCAGGCTGACAGAGCCAGGTGCATCGAGCGGGCTCCTGTCGCAGACGCACAAGCCGTATGCTGGAGGCATGGACTCCATGCTCGCAGCGTCGCTCCGTTCCCCTGGCGATCTGGTCGTCGACACACGCCCCGTCCCGACACTTGGCCCCCGCGATGTTCTTCTCGCGGTGGAAGCGACGACCCTATGCGGCACGGACCTGCGCATCGCGACGGGACAGAAGACCAACGGCGTCACCCCCGGAGTCGTTCTCGGCCACGAAATTGCTGCTCGCGTCTGGCGCATCGGAGACGAACTCACTGCAGGCGTTGACGTTCCCGCTCCGGGCACGCAGGTCGGACTCGCTCCGGAGATTGCCTGCGGGCGCTGCGAACCGTGCACGAGTGGGCGCTCCAACGTGTGCGCAAACATGCGCCTGTTCGGAACTGGGGTGGATGGAGGCCTCGCCGACCTCGTCCTCGTCCCCGAAGAAGCGCTCGCGTGCATTACCCCCGTCGCTGGTGAGATCACCCCACCTCACCTTGCGCTCGCGGAGCCGCTCTCGTGCTGCCTGCGCGCAACAAGACGCCTGCCCGTCGAACCCGACTCCCGTGTCCTCGTTCTGGGAACGGGACCGATCGGACTCATCCACTGTGCACTCGCGGTTTCCGCCGGCGCACGCGTCATGGCGTGCGGACGGCAGGCGCGCCTCGAACCCGCGCGAGCGATGGGAGCCGAGTTGACGACCGGCGCCCAAGGCGAGGATCTTGTGCGTGAGGTCCTGACGTGGACTGACGGTGTTGGAGCAGACGTCGTCATCATCGCAGTCGGAGCCCCAGACCTCGTCCCCATTGCCGCTCAGTGCGCGCGCATCGGCGGCCACATTTCTTTCTTCGCCGGCTTCCCCGCGGGAGCGATGACTCAGATCGACCCAAACCTCGTGCACTACCGGGAGCTGACCATCAGCGGCAGCGCGAATGCGACCCTTGACGACTACGCGGCGGCCGTCGAGGCGCTCTCGAGCGGACGCATTGACCTGTCGCCACTCATCACACACGAGTATGAGCTGTCCGACGTCAGCGACGCCCTCGAGGCCGTGCGCACACGCGCCGGCCTGAAGGTCGCCGTGCGCCCGAAAGGCTTCGCCGCCATTTAGCCGAGGAGCCCGCGCAGGTCCGCCTCGCTCAGGCGAGCGCCCGTTCCGGTCCCGTTCATCACCGAAGAAATGAGCTGGCGCTTGCGATCCTGAAGTTCCACGACCTTCGCCTCGATCGTGTCAGTCGCAACCATTCGATAGACATTGACCTTCTTGGTCTGACCGATGCGGTGCGCGCGATCAATCGCCTGCTCCTCGGCGGCAGGATTCCACCAAGGATCCATGACGTAGACGTAGTCCGCCTCGGTGAGGGTCAATCCGGAGCCGCCAGCCTTCAGTGAGATGAGGAATACTTGGGCATCGCCCGAGCGGAACTTCTCGATGACCTCTGCGCGACCACGCGTCGACCCATCCAGCTGCACGACGGATATTCCGCGGCGCGTAAGCATGTGTCGGATGCGTTCCAGGAACGAGGTGAACTGGCTGAACACCAGCGCCTGGTGTCCGAGTGGCACGATCTCGTCCAGCCGATCCGCCAGGTACTCGATTTTTGCCGACCCCACGTGCGCGTACGACTCCTCGACGAGAGCCGGATCGAGCGCAAGCTGACGCAGCCTCGTAATCGACGCGAGCACACTCATTCGGTTCGCATCCACGTCGCGTAGCAGATCGAGAATCCGGGCGCGCTCGCGTGCCAGGTACTGGTCGTAGATATGGCGGTGTTCCTTGCCCAAATCGACGCGCACAATGTCGACGATCTTGTCGGGCAGATCCGGAGCGACCTCCTCCTTCGTGCGACGCAGGACAAAGGGGGCGACATAGGCCGTCAAACGCCTGAGCATCGACGGGTCCGCGCCGTTTTCGATAGGCCTGCGCACCTGCTGCTGGAACGTTTCCCACGGGGGCAGGAGGCCTGGGCACGTTAAGGAAAGCAACGACCACAGGTCTCCCAGCGAGTTTTCGATGGGGGTGCCGGACACCGCCAACTTCCAGGGTGACTCAAGATCGCGAAGCGCACGGTAGGTCGCAGTGCGAGGGTTTTTTACCGCTTGCGCTTCATCGATGACGACTCCGCCGAGGCGCACCTGGTTCCACTGCTCCGCCTCCAGGCGGGCGAGCGTGTAGGAGGTGACGACAATATCCGCATCGGCAACCTCCTCACCGATCGTCGTCCCCCGGCGCGCGGCCGTTTCCGTCACCGCGCGTACGCGTAGGTGCGGTGTGAAGGTACGCGCCTGGTCTATCCACACGCCGACGACGGAGGTCGGCGCCACGACGAGAACCGGCGAGGGATCACCGGCGGGTGCATGCGCTCGCAGCGCTGCCACAGCCGACAGGATCTGAACGGTTTTACCCAGGCCCATGTCATCAGCCAAAATTCCACCGATGCCACCGGACAGGCGAGCCGTCAACCACGCGTGCCCACGGCGCTGATACGGGCGCAGGATCGAACTCAGCGACGGCACCGGCGGCACACCTTTATCCGCGGAGCCGTCGCGCAGCGGGGCAATCCGCTTCCTCCACGCGTCGCTGATACTCACGTGGTCGGATGCGCTCGCGAATAGATCGACGATGCCGACCTGCATCGGCGTGAGCCTGAACCCCTCGCCGTCCCACCCCGCCAGAGTGCGCGCCTCTTCCAGCAACGTCGCCAAGGATCGAATACGTTCGCCGTCAAGGCGTACCCACGTTCCCTCGACCTCGACATACTCCTGCCCGCCTGCGATCGCTTCGAGCGCATCGCGCACGCTGATCGTGACGGCACCGAGGCGCAGGCGCACGTTGAGGTCAAACCAGTCGCGTTCGGCCGGATCAACGCTCACATCGACATCGAATCCGTCTTCTCGCACGTCGATGGCACGCACATCCTCCGCAACGTCCCACACGAGGCCATCAATGCCCTCAGAATCGACAACCGCCTCTAAGAACGCGGGAACGTGCCACGGAGACAGCCTCCCGGTCGTCGGAGGCGCGGTCCACAGGGCGGAGTCCAACCCGCGTCCCCACAACTCGACGCGCCCCACGATCTCTGCCACGGCCTCGTCGTCCGCGCAGTGGGCCACAGGAGTACGCGAGCGCGACTCACCCTGACGATACTCGGCCCACCAGCGCACAACGACAGATTCACCGTCGCGTCGCACTGTGCCCACGAGGGACACGTCCGGGCGAGCCTGAGCGTCAAAACTGCCATCGGAGGACGCCATCGAAAAACGCCTGAGGAGGGCGGGCAGCCACGTGCCACGAAACTGCGCGACATCAGCGGCAGGAATATGCAGGCCTCGATCGAGAGGAAAGCCGTCGAGCGTTCCCACCCCCTCAATGCGTGCGATTACGCGCCCTCCATCCAGCAACAGCACACTCGCATCGCGGTCGATGCGCGGCCTCGTGATCACCTCGTCTCCGTTACGCGCGACGACTCTGACATCAAGTCCGTCGTCACCGGAACGCACATCAATGTCCGCGTCCCACGTCGCGTGCGAGAGCACCACCTTCTCATCTGCCTCGGGTGAGGCGTAGAGCTCAACCCCGGCGCGCACCAGGCGTGCCAGCCACGCGTAGGCATGCTCACCCAGCGAACTGAGCGTCACCTCCGTGCGCGAGTGCCACGAACGCGATTCACGCGACAGGCGGTAGCCCTCACGCATGAGAGAGACGTGCGTGGGATCCAGCCCATCTGTCACCGACACCCACTGCGTGGCCGTCAGATCGAGCCACGAAGCCCTCTTCGTCGTCCACCCGGATGAGGAGCTTCGGCGCAGAGGGATGAGAGACGGCTCGACCCCGGGATCATGCGCATCGACGACGAGGGCCAACGGCTCGCCCAGGCGGTCCCGGTCGGAGCCCAGCATCTGCTCGAGGACGCGACTCCACTCAGGCACCGAGCGCTGCTTGTCGCGGGCATCTTCGCGTCCGACGATGAGCGTCGCGACCGTATGAGGACAGTCGCTGCGCAGCGGGCATGCACACGCGAGGGATGGACGCACAGCGCCCTGTGCGACGCGCACGCGATAGGTCAGCCCGGCTTCCTTCACGCGCGCTTCAGCCTGTTCCCCATCCCCGCTCCAGGAGAATTCACGCACCGCGCCACTGCGCGCTAAACGCAGGCCGTTCGCCCACGCCGCCGGGCCAACGAGGGCCATCATGTCATCATCCGACAGCGAGGCCAGCGTGTGCGACAGAGATACCATCCTTTCAGTCTACGACACCCGTCCACCCACGGCACCGTCTCACTGGGTCAGCCCCTCGATCGCCCACTCCCCTTCCTTCCAGACGAGGAGAATGTCCCGTCCATCCTCAAGCAGAGCCCTCATGTAGGCGCGCGGTCTCTCCTGCGCCCACCACCGACCTCCCACTGGCCAAGGCCCTTCCACTCGCGCGATAGCCGCACGGCGTCCCCTCCCCGGCACTGATTGCGAGACATCACGCTCGCTAACGATGTAGGCGGGTGCAGCACTCAAGGCGCCTCGGTGGTCCACACGCACGTCGTCGAAGGCCCCAGATTCGCCAACAATCCTCACACGCACGGGCTCGTCAAAAAGCGTCGCCGGAGGATGAGCGATGTGTCCCTCCCACGCCCCCTCATGCGGGCGAAGGAGAGGCTTGCTCCCCCATCTGGTCATCACAACACGGCTGCGCGGATCGTATCCGCCCTGCACCCGCGGAATCAGGAGAGAATCCGGCCCCGCCATCCCCTGGATACGCACGACGCTGCGCGAGACATCGCGCTCGCGGTCTGACCGCCCCCACAGTGCTGATGCACTGCGCCCCACCCGCGGATCACATGCGGTCACGCGTATGCAGGTCACCGCGCCACTGGGCCCTTCAATACCCGAAGTCCACCCCGCGAGCGTCCACCGGACACGCAGCGCAACGTCGTCGGATACGCACACGTCGCATCCGCTCCAGGTGCGAGTGCGCTGACCGCCCCCGGCATCCTCCACATCGATGCGCAGGGTCTGCGAGACGAGCCCGCCCCGCCCCAGCCTCTGAGACAGATCTCGTGCGATGCGGTGAATGGGCGCCATCATCGTATCGATGGATTCTCCGCCCACATCAATGACGCACTCCATCGTGATGTCTGGCTGAATGCGACCGGCCAGCGTGATGGCGCTGTCGCCTCCGGAGGCGAGATTCCAGAGTTGTTCACCGACGTCGCCGAAGCGCTCGCACACACGGCCTCGCCCCAGTGCCAGAAAATCCGCACAGGTGTTGATGCCCAGGCCCTGCAACAGATCAAGAGTGTCAGCTGCCCTGTCTGTCATCGCGGCAGGAACGGCCCACAGGGCACGATGTAACGGGATGCGCCCCAGGAATAATTGGTTTTCTCCGACAGGAACAATGCGCCCCTCGCGAGCCGCCTCCAGGGATGCGACCGGACCATCGGCGATGCCAACAAAACATTCAACCCCGACGGCCTCTTCGATCGCCGACACCAGAGCCGAGGCCGCGGCCTCCTCACTCCCATGCCAACGGGCGGGACCGCGCGCCCGACACCTGGCCACCCCGGGGCGCACGCACTCCACCCCGGCCGCCACCGAATCGAAAGCATCGACAACGGCGCTAAACGCTCGCGCCTCGCGATCAGGGTCGCGAGGCAAGCAGACGAGATCGGGGCACACATACGTCGCCTCTCGTACGCTCATGCCGCTCCTGACTCCGGCGCTCCGAGCAGCAGCACTGGCGACCTCGATGCGTTCGCTGTGCGCAACAGCCCCGGTGCCACCCGGCGGCAGATCGACCACGAGGCAGTGGACGGGCCAATCGGGCACCCACACCACCATGTCACGCACCTAGACCACCAGCCGCATTCGTCGGCGCAGCGCTTCGCGAGATAGCCCCGGCCAGGGGCGCAGTGTCACGATGGTGCGTCCCATCGATCGGGCCCGAGCCGCCAGGGCCCGCTGCTGTGCGCCGGACAGTTCAGGAATATCAAGGCAGACAACATCGCAGGCCTCTATCAGAAGGGAACACAGGTCCCCCACCTGGTGATCTTTCCCCGCGTTTAATACCAGTACACGGTCGAGGTCCATCCCCTGCTGTGAGGCCCATTCCCAGCCGATATTCCTCACTCCGCACACGCCGATCCACCCCTCGGAGGGACATACATCGATCAGCAATCGGATGAGCTCAGCTCTGCCAGTCGGCCCCAGAAGGACGGGAGAAATCCCCGCCTGCGCATGCTCGATATCGTCACGCGCTCGCAGGCCAACAGCCTGTTCGGCACGGTTCAACACGTCGCGCGCCGCCAGTAGTCGCGCGTGCGCATCGGCCATAACTCCCCCTCCCAGCAATAGAACATGTGTTCGATACTGGAAGTGTAGAACCCCGCTCATACATCTGCGTCCCGAACGCCGATCGCGCGCGAATAGGTCACAATGGAAAACACCGAGAAAAGGAGCATGCATGAACATCGACCAGCGCCCCCTTGCCCCCAGCCCCTACGAGGGCCTGGAAGTCCCCACGTTTACGCTGTCATCGAGCGTTCTCACCGACGGTGCACCCATGCCCGAGTCGGCGACCGCCGAGGCCGGATCCCTTTCCCCGGATCTCACGTGGCACGGTTTCCCCGAGGACACGGCGAGCTTCATGCTGACCTGTTTTGACCCGGATGCCCCGATCCCCTCGGGCTGGTGGCACTGGGCAATTCTTGACATCCCGTCGTCCATGACCCACCTGGAGGCGGGCGCCGGAGCATCCGACCTCATGCTGGACGGTCCGGCTTTCCACCTGCGCGGCGATGCGGGAGAAGCGTCCTACTTCGGAGCCGCTCCCCCCGCCGGCGACCGCCCCCACCGCTACGTGTTCACGGTGCACGCCCTCGATACGGATTCGCTGGGGCTCGACGACGACGCGACCCCAGCCATGGCCTCGTTCGCGGCGCTCGAGCATACGATCGCACGCGCATCCCTGACCGTTACCCACCAGGCCTGAGGACCATGCTGCACATTATTTTTTGGGAGCCGGAAATCCCCGGCAATACGGGAGCCGCTATTCGCTTGTCCGCATGCACCGGATCAATGCTGCACTTGGTCAAGCCACTGGGCTTCGACATGGACGACGCGAAGCTCCGCCGTGCGGGCCTGGACTACCACGACCTTGCACACGTGAAGGTTCACGACTCCCTGGACGAGGCACTCGCCGAGGTTCCAGGGCGCGTCTGGGCACTCACGGGCCACGCAACCACCATGTACTCCGACGTCTCCTATGCCGATGGAGACGGTCTCCTTTTTGGGCGTGAGTCGGTCGGCCTCTCCGAGAATGCGATGCATCATCCGCGCGTGGAGGATCGCGTGCGCATTCAGATGGTTGGCGGGGTGCGTTCGCTGAACTTGGCAAACTCTGCATCGATCGTCCTGTACGAAGCATGGCGCCAACTCGGGTTCCCGGGTGGCGTCTAAGCCGGATAGGCAACAGAAACGAGGCCCGGAGCGATTCACTGCTCCAGGCCTCGTTTATTGCGCATCATCACTCAGTCAGGCCGCGCCTCAACCTGCTTTCCATGGCGAGGACGGGCGCTCAACCTGCTCAGCGAGAGAAACGATCCTGCGCGGGTTCGAGCGCCACATCCAGATCAAGCCGATCATCGACACGACGAGGGGCAGATAGTAGAAGTCCATACCAAAGCCGGTCCAGGCGGAGCGGGCGGAATTCAGCTCATCGAGACCGAGCGAAGCAACCCACAAAATGACCGGAATGGCGATCGACAGGGCAATCGTCACCCACCCAACCACACGCATCCGTCGCCCGTTATGGGTGAGCGCCGTCGCCGCGATGAGATAGTCAATACCCGCGAGGAGCGCAACGATACGCGGACCCCAGGGCTGTCCCTGCGCATGAAAAAGGTCGATGATCGCCATCACGAGAATCCAGGCTCCGAGGAGCCAAAACATGGCGATAATAATGCGGCCGAGGCCCAGGGACGGCGGGCGCTGATCGCGCGCACCGACGGCCTCGTTCGTCGTGTCTTGTCCGTGCACAACACCGATCCTACCGAGGCAACGAACGCTGCGCATTGCATCGGACATCTACGCCGCAGGCTATCGCGCCATGTGGCCTGAAGCACCGCGATGGAACACCGAGCTTCAAGACAGCGTTGCACAAACGTGGGACAATGGGCCTATAAGGACCGTGAGGCCCGCCATGAAAACAACCATCTGAGCTTCGGCTCATCAGCGAGGAGTTTTAAACCTTGAGCGAATCGACCTACGACATCGTCATTCTGGGTGCGGGTTCCGGCGGCTATGCGACCGCCCTGCGCGCTGCGCAGCTGGGCATGAAGGTCGCCCTCATCGACGGCGACAAGGTGGGCGGCACCTGTCTGCACCGCGGCTGCATCCCCACCAAGGCGTACCTGCACGCTGCAGAAACGGCCGAGGCCGTGCGCGAGTCCTCCAAGTTCGGCGTCTCCTCCACCTTCAACGGCATTGACATGGCTCAGGTGGGTAAGTACCGCGACTCCGTTATTTCCGGTCTGTACAAGGGCCTGCAGGGCCTGCTCAAGTCTCGCAACGTCGAGGTCATCTCCGGCTGGGGCCGCCTCGCCGACGCGAACACCATCGAGGTGAACGGCCAGCGCATTACCGGCCGCAACATCGTTCTGGCGACCGGATCCTACTCGCGTTCGATCCCCGGCCTCGAGATCGGCGGCCGCGTAATCTCCTCCGACCAGGCCCTTCAGATGGATTGGGTTCCCTCCTCCGCCGTGATTCTTGGCGGCGGCGTCATCGGCCTGGAGTTTGCCTCCGTGTGGCGCAGCTTTGGCGCCGAGGTCACGATTATCGAGGCCCTCCCCCACCTCGCCAACAACGAGGACGAGGCCATTTCCAAGCAGCTCGAGCGCGCCTACCGCAAGCGCGGCATCAAGTTCCACACGAACACTCGCTTCGCCTCGGCCACGCAGAACGAGCAGGGCGTGCACGTCACGACCGAAGACGGCAAGGCTTTCGACGCCGACGTCCTTCTGGTCGCAGTTGGCCGCGGCCCCGTGACCGAGGGCCTGGGCTACGAGCAGGCCGGCATCACGCTGGATCGCGGCTTCGTCATCACCAACGACCGCCTGCACACCGGCGTCGGAAACATCTACGCGGTCGGCGACATCGTTCCCGGCCTTCAGCTGGCACACCGCGGCTTCATGCAGGGCATCTTCGTCGCCGAAGAGATCGCTGGCCTGAACCCGACCATGCAGGCTGACATCAATATTCCGCGCGTAACGTTCTGCGAGCCGGAGATTGCCTCCGTCGGTATGACCGAGAAGCAGGCACGCGAAAAGTTTGGAGACCAGGTGCGCACCGTCGAGTACAACCTCGCCGGCAACGGAAAGTCGTCTATCCTGGCCACATCGGGCATCATCAAGCTGGTCTCGGTTGAGGGCGGTCCGATCGTGGGCTTCCACGGCATCGGCGCGCGCATCGGCGAACAGATTGGTGAGGGCGAGCTCATGGTGAACTGGGAGGCATACCCCTCGGATGTCGCTTCCCTGATCCACGCACACCCCAGCCAGAACGAGTCGCTTGGTGAAGCGGCTATGGCGCTGGCAGGCAAGCCGCTCCACGTCCACAACTGACCGAAATTTTTTAATAGGAGAACACACATGGCAACTTCAGTGACCATGCCCGCTCTGGGCGAGTCCGTCACCGAGGGCACCGTCACCACGTGGCTCAAGCAGGTCGGCGACACCGTCGAGCTCGACGAGCCCATCGTTGAGGTGTCCACGGACAAGGTCGACTCCGAGGTCCCTTCCCCCGTGGCCGGCGTCCTGCTGGAGATCCTGGTCCCCGAGGACGAGACCGTCGAGGTCGGCACCGAAATCGCTCGTATTGGCGACGCGTCCGAGGCATCGGCAGCCCCCGCAGCTGCACCCGCGGACGCTCCCGTCGAGGCTCCTGCGGCCCCCGTTGCAGCTCCTGTCGAGACTGCGGCTGCCCCTGCCTCTGCTCCCGCGCAGGGTACCGAGGTGCGCATGCCCGCTCTGGGCGAGTCCGTCACCGAGGGCACCGTCACCACGTGGCTGAAGTCCGTGGGCGACGCCGTCGACGCCGACGAGCCGCTGCTCGAGGTCTCCACGGACAAGGTCGACTCCGAGGTCCCCTCCCCCGTCGCCGGTTTCCTCGCAGAGATCCGCGTTCCCGAGGACGAGACCGTCGAGGTCGGCACCGTCGTCGCGATCATTTCTTCGTCGGCTCCCTCTACTGCTCCCGTCACGCAGGCTGCAGCACCGGCAGCCCCCGCTGCCCCGGTTGCTCCCGCAGCGCCTGCCGCTCCTGCAGCACCGGGCGCTCCGGCGGCTCCCTCCGCTCCGGTTGACCCGTTCCCGAACGCATCGACGCTGGCTCAGACGGCTGCTGCTGCTCCGGTTGTTGAGGCACCTGCCGTCGTGACCGGCTCCGCCTACGTCACTCCGATCGTGCGCAAGCTTGCCCGTGAGCTCGGTGTCGATCTGGCGACCGTGTCGGGCACCGGTGTTGGCGGCCGCGTTCGCCGCGAGGACATCGAGGCTGCCGCCGCTGCCGCACGCGCTGCCGTTGCAGCTCCTGCTGCTCCTGCTGCCCCCGCGGCTCCGGCCACCCCGGCTGCCACTGTTCGTGAGCCTTCGCCGCTGCGTGGCACGACGGAGAAGATGTCGCGCCTGCGCCAGACGATCGCGCGCCGCATGGTCGAGTCCCTGCAGACCGCAGCTCAGCTCACCACGGTCATCGAGGTTGACGTCACCAAGGTTGCTGCGCTTCGCGCACGCTCGAAGGACGCCTTCCTGGCTAAGCACGGCACGAAGCTGACTTTCCTGCCCTTCTTCGTGAAGGCCGCGACCGAGGCACTCGCCTACCATCCGAAGATCAACGCGACCATCAACGACAAGGAGGTCACGTACTTCGACTACGAGCACGTGGGCATCGCTGTTGACACGCCGCGTGGCCTGCTGGTGCCCGTCATGAAGAATGCCGGGGAGAAGGACATCGCTGGTATCGCCGCGTCGATCAACGATCTGGCAGCCCGCACCCGCGATTCGAAGATCGGCCCCGACGAGCTGTCTGGCTCGACGTTCACGGTGACCAACACCGGTTCGGGCGGTGCACTCTTCGATACTCCGGTCCTCAATATGCCGGAGACCGCGATCATGGGCGTCGGCACCATCGTCAAGCGTCCCGTCGTCATGAAGGGCGCCGACGGCGCTGACGTCATCGCGATCCGCTCGATGGTGTACCTGTCGCTGTCCTACGACCACCGTCTGGTGGACGGCGCCGATGCGTCTCGATTCCTCATGGATGTGAAGAAGCGCCTGGAGGAGGGTGCGTTCGAGGCCGACCTGGGTCTCTGATCACCGCTTATCATCCGTGATGGGGTGGGTCTGCTTGGCAGACCCACCCCATCACTATCTTCCAGCTACCCTGAGCTACCTGATCACGAGCCACTCTGTTGACCGCTGGGCTGCGCAGGTTCGGCTTTCACCACCTTGCCCGATACCGGATCGACACGGATAAGAAGTTCTGTCGCTGTGGGAGTGTCATGCGTTTCGCATGCATCGGCGCGACACGTCTGCGACGACTCAACGATGAGTGTTGCGCCCACGTCGATAGCCCCTTGCTCACAGGAGATCACAGCGACGTTGTCAATCGTTGACGAGAGCGCGCGCACCCGCACGCCTTCGGAGAGCATCGTTTCGATCCGCTGTGTGTCCTGTGCGAGGAGCTCGCCGCCGAGGACGGACCCGAGCACTGAGACATCGCCATCCATCACGGCGCGGTCACGCGTGGCAATGGCACGGCTAATCGTGTCAGCCAGTGCGGCGGGCTCACACATGTTCGAGGATGTCGGCGCCCCTGCGCTGGATGCAGTTTCAGATGATCGTGGCGATGCCTCGGGTCCGTCCTGAGTGCCCCTGCCCCACACTCCATACGCCATGATCGACAGGCCGAGCACAATCGCAACGACGCCACCGGCAAGAACACCCACTCCCCATGATGGTCTGAAGCGCAGCGCGGAGCGGCGGCGTTCATCGGACGCGAATTCTGCGCCATGCACTCGCACCGCATCATCAGTGAGTGTGTCTTCACGCAATGCAGCGGCCCGTAACTCAGCAATGACGCGCCCAGGATCAACAGGTTCGCGCGAGATGACGTGCTCCTCTGGGTCACTCACCGTGAGCGTGACAGCCGAGCCACTCGTGGACGATTCATCACATCCGAGCGTCGTGAGCTCCTCGTTCATGTTTAACAGCGAGGCAATCTGTCGGAGGCACCGACGGTCTGCCTCCCTACCCGCGGCTTCGAGGCTCCACCCCGGCGTCCCCTCGCCTTCACCAATGTCGTCGATGAGATCGATGATGACAGCGCGACCTTCGGGCGTGATGATGATGTTTGCTGGGGTGAGATCTCCGTGTGCGATTCCCGCACCGTGGAGGGCGCTGACCCCGGCCGCAATCCCATGCAGGATCTGGCGCCGTGTAGCTATTGGCCGCAGGTCGGGTGATCCAAGCTCCGCATCGAGTGTCCGTCCGGGCACGTAGTCTTGAACAATCGCCCATCTGCCGTCCTCCGAGCGCACGACGTCGCGCAGAGCCACCACATGCCGAGACGTGATCGAGGCCCACGCCTTCCAGCGTGCGAGGCACCGGTCTCCTTCATTCGGCGACCGGATCGCAACCAAAGCCTCACCCGCGTCGGTGCGCGTTCTCCACATCGGGCCGGTGCTGCCAATGTGAAACACTTGTCCGATCTCGTAACCGCCAATGTTCATGCCCTTATTGTCCAAAGTCAGATAATGTGATGCAACTCATGTCACAAAGTGCCTGGTCGGGCGGGTGGACTTTCGATCATCAATTGCACGTACAATAATGAGGCTATGAGTGAATCAAATCCCCCCGGCAAGAGGCGCTTCTATCAGAACGTTCTCGACGCATACCGACTGACCAAACGCTCCTACCCGGCACTTCCGTGGATGCTTCTCGGAACGGCCGCAGCGGTCATTGCCATCTTCATGCTGGTGGCTTGGCTGACCAACATGTCATGGATCGGCTGGCTCCTCGTCGGCATCATGGGAGCGTTCACCGCAGCCCTTGCTCTTTTGAGCCTTCTGGCGCGCCGGGCACTCTATTCCCAGGTCGAGGAGACCGCTGGAGCCGTCAAGGTTGCGCTGTCACAGATTCAGCGCGGCTGGGTCATCCCCGAGCAGCCCATCGCCTACACCCGCGAGCAGGACCTCGTCTGGCGCATCGTGGGCCGCGCCGGTGTTGTCCTCATTTCCGAGGGCCCCTCATCGCGCGTGCGCCCGCTTCTGCAGGCCGAGTCGAAGCGAGTTGCGAAGGTCATGCGTAACGTGCCCATTCACCAGATTCAGGTCGGTCGCGACGAGGGGCAGGTCGCACTGAAGGATCTTCAGCGCGAGTTGCGTAAGCTCAAGAACGTCCTGACTCCCGAGGAAGTTCCTCAGGTGTCCGCACGCATCAATGCGCTCCGATCGGGCGAGCCTCCCATTCCGAAGGGCATCGATCCTCTCCGCGCCAAGCCGTCACGCCGAGCGCTTCGCGGCAACTGAGCAACTGTCATAAGTGGGCAAGCACCGAGTGCTTGCCCACTTATGCATCCACAATACGAGACTCGTTCGACATGCATAGTATGCGCATGATTGCATATTCAGTACAGGATCACCGCTGAAACACGGATACTGAGGAACATAATCATGCACACGAAGAAGATTCTCGCCACGCTCACCCTGGCCGGCACAGTTACCGCAATGGCGGCTTGCGCAGATCCGACGACAAGCAGCAATTCCGAGAACGCCCCGTCGGCAACCGCGTCACGCACGGCATCCTACGACGTGTCCACGATTCCGACCGTCGACGAGATTGCAGCACTCGTTCCTGACGACATCAAGAAACGGGGCACCCTGCGCAACGGAGCGTCAACCGGATACGCACCCGCCGAATATATGGACACCGACGGACAGACCCCCATCGGATACGACGTCGACATCAACAAGGCGCTCGCCAAGGTCATGGGTTTGAATGCCGGAGAAACGAAGCACTCGGAATTCCCGACGATCATTCCCGCTCTCGGCACGAAGTTCGACGTGGGCATCTCATCGTTCACCATTACCTCCGAGCGCGAGCAGCAAGTCAACATGGTCTCCTACCTGAATGTCGGATCCGCATGGGGCGTCGCCGCTGGCAATCCGAAGAACTTTGACCCGTCCGATCCGTGCGGCTCGACCATCGCAGTTCAGACTGGCACTGCTCAGGAGGAGTACGCGGCCACCCTCTCCGACGAGTGCGTTGCGGCTGGCAAGGAAAAGATCACCGTCATGCCTCACGAGCTTCAGACGGATATCGCCACCAAGCTGATCGGCGGTCAATACGACGCGACCCTCGCCGACTCAACGGTCATTGGCTACACGAGCTCACAGTCTGCCGGCAAGATTGAGCAGCTTGGCGACACCTTCGAGTCGGCGCCGCAGGGTGTGGCGGTCGCGAAGGATGATGCGCAGCTTGCCGAAGCGGTCCAGAAGGCCATGCAGTACCTCATGGACAACGGCTACCTCAATGACATTCTGGCGTCCTACGGCGCCGAGAATGCAGCACTGACGACAGCTGCACTCAACCCGAGCATCGACTGACTCGTGGCACACTACGCATAATATGCATTTAAATGCATATGGGTGCATAATGGTAGCAATCACGGGCTACGGCCCGCTCCCGTCGGAAGGCAGATCATGACTATCTCGAAGGCACACGCCCTCATCGTCCTCGCAGCCGCAGCTGCTCTCCCCCTCGCCGCCTGCGCGGATCCGACGTCGACCAACTCGTCGACCAGCGGATCGGACAGCTCCTCGGCCGCGGCAACCACGGCCTCGTACGACGTGTCGAAGATCCCGACCGTCGACGAAATCGCCGCGCTCGTTCCCGACGAGGTCAAGGAGCGAGGCACGCTGCGTAACGGCGCCTCCGCCGACTACGCGCCCGCGGAGTTCCTCGGTGACGATTCGCAGACCGCGCAGGGCTACGATGTCGACATCAACAAGGCGCTCGCCAAGGTCATGGGCCTGAACGAGGGAACGACCAACCACGCCGAGTTCCCGACCATCATTCCGGCTCTGGGCACCAAGTTTGACGTGGGCATTTCCTCCTTCACGATCACCTCCGAACGCGAGGAGCAGGCAAACCTCATCTCCTACGTTGAGGTGGGCTCCGCCTACGGAGTGGCCGCCGGCAACCCGAAGAACTTCGATCCGACCAACCCCTGCGGCAAGACGATCGGCGTCCAGACCGGCACAGCGCAAGAAGACTACGCAACCGAACTCTCCGAGCAGTGCGTTGCCAACGGCAAGGACAAGATCACCATCATGCCGCACGACCTGCAGACCGACATTACAACGAAGGTCATTGGCGGCCAGTACGACGCCACCTTCGCCGACTCGACGGTCATCGGTTACACCGCAAATCTCTCGAGCGGCAAGATCGAGCAGGTCGGCGGCGTCGTCGAGTCAGCCCCTCAGGGCGTGGCCGTCAACAAAAACGACGAGCAGCTGACGCAGGCCGTCCAGAAGGCGATGCAGTACCTGATGGACAACGGCTACCTGAAGGACATTCTGGCAACGTACGGCGCCGAGAACGCTGCGCTGACCACCGCCGAGCTGAACCCGGCGACGAACGACTGAGGATCTCATGGCAACCATCAAAAACGGCGTTGAGCTGATCGACGCGAAGCCGGTTCCCCGGCCGGGCAGGTGGGCGAGCGCAATCGTCGCGGCATTCCTTGCGGCGATGGCGGTCCACGCGCTGGTGACGAACACGAACTTTCAGTGGCAGGTCGTCTTCCAGTGGCTGTTCTCGCGTTCGATCATGCAGGGCGTGCTTTTCACGATCATTCTGACGGTCCTCGCGATGGTTGTTGGCACCGCCCTGGCCATCACGATGGCGATCATGCGTCAGTCCGTGAACCCGGTTTTGCGCTGGGTCGCGATGGCCTACATCTGGTTCTTCCGTGGGACGCCTATCTACACGCAGCTGATTTTCTGGTCGTTGCTTCCCACCCTGTATCCGACGCTGTCTTTCGGCGTACCCTTCCTCGGCTCACTGTGGGGATGGGAAATCACGTTTGATACGGCAACGTACTTCACGCCGTTTTGGATGGCATTCATCGGCCTCGGCCTGAACGAAGGCGCATACCTCGCGGAGATCATGCGTGCGGGTCTGCTGAGCGTCTCCAAGGGCCAGTGGGAGGCCGCCACAGCGCTGGGCATGCCGCGCGCGACGATCTTCCGTCGCATCATCTTGCCGCAGGCGATGCGTGTGATTGTGCCGCCGATCGGCAACGAAACCATTTCGATGCTCAAGACGACCTCGTTGGTCTCGGCGATCCCTTTCACCCTCGAACTAACATTCATCGCGCGTCAGCGCGGACAGGCGACGTTTGCACCGGTACCGCTCCTGATCGCCGCAGCGATCTGGTACCTCGTTATTACGAGTCTCCTCATGTGGATTCAGTCCTTTATTGAGAAGTACTACGGTAAGGGCTTCGAGCGTCGCGACAACGCCGGGACGGACTCCCCCGCCGCATCCTCCTCCACCGATGAGGATGACGAAGCCACAGCCACCAAGCTCAAGTTTTTGGATGTGACACCATGACGACCACGACGCCCATGGTCTCCGTTCGCGGAGTCCACAAGTTCTTCGGCGACCTACACGTCCTGCGGGGCATCGACCTGGATATTGCTTCCGGCGAGGTCTGCGTCATCCTGGGCCCGTCGGGCTCGGGCAAGTCGACGCTCCTGCGCTGCCTGAACATGCTCGAGGACATCAGCGCCGGACGCGTGTTCGTGGACGGCGAGCTGCTCGGCTACCGCGAGGACGAGAATGGCGTCCTGCACGAGCGTCACGATAAGGAGATCGCTGCTCAGCGTTCTCGAATCGGCATGGTGTTCCAGCGCTTCAACCTCTTCCCGCACAAGACCGCACTCGAAAACGTCATGGAGGCGCCCATTCAGGTCCTGAAGCGTTCAAAGAGCGAGGCACGCGCTCAGGCTCTTGAGCTTCTCGATCGAGTGGGGCTTGCTGATCGCGCGGACCACTACCCTGCCGAGCTGTCCGGAGGTCAGCAGCAGCGTGTCGCGATTGCCCGTGCGCTCGCCATGGATCCGGAGATCATGCTCTTCGACGAGCCGACCTCCGCGCTCGACCCCGAACTGGTCGGTGAGGTTCTCCAGGTCATGCAGGACCTGGCCGCATCCGGCATGACAATGGCGGTGGTGACGCACGAGATCGGCTTCGCCCGCGAGGTCGCCGACCAGGTTGTCTTCATGGATGGCGGCGTCATCGTCGAGGCCGGAGCCCCCTCCGAAGTCATTGACAATCCACAGTCGGAGCGCACGAAGGAGTTCTTCTCCAAGGTGCTCTAAGGCTTACGACGAGGCCGGGGCTGGGTGTTCCCAGTCCCGGCCTTTGTCGTCGCCGCGCCACAGTGGGCGTCGTCGTGGCGATGTTGCTGTCAGGTGAGGGTAACGAGATCCAGGTAGCTGTCGTCCCACAGGTCCTCATCCGCGTCGGGCAACAGCAGGACGCGCTCGGGGTTAAGGGCCGTGACAGCGCCAGGGTCGTGCGTGACGAGGATGACGGCGCCCTCGTAGTCGCGCAGGGCCGCAAGGATCTCCTCACGCGAGGCGGGGTCGAGGTTGTTGGTCGGCTCGTCGAGGAGAAGGACATTGGCACCCGAAACGACGAGGGTCGCGAGAGCAAGTCGTGTCTTTTCACCGCCGGACAGAACGGACACTGGCTTCTCGACGTCGTCGCCCTGGAACAGGAATTGACCGAGGATGTTGCGCACGTGCGTGTCATCGAGGGTTGGCGCTGCCTCGGCCATGTTCTCACGGATGGTACGGCTGTCGTCGAGGGTCTCGTGTTCCTGTGCGTAGTAGCCGAGCTTGAGCCCGTGACCGGGCACGACGCGTCCTGAGTCGGGTTCTTCGATGCCGGAGAGCAGACGCAGCAGCGTCGTCTTACCGGCGCCGTTCAGACCGAGGACGACCACTTTGGAGCCGCGGTCGATCGCGAGATCGACGCCGGTGAACACTTCAAGCGAACCGTACGACTTGGAGAGTCCCTCGGCGGTAAGAGGCACACGCCCCGAAGGAAGGGGATCCGGAAAGCGCAGGCGTGCGACCTTCTCCTGAGCAACCTCGGCACCGGCCTGGGCAAAAAGCTCCTCAGCGCGGCGCAGCATCTGTTGAGCTGCGACAGCCTTCGTGGCCTTCGCCCGCATTTTCTCGCCCTGCGCCTTGAGGTGCTCGGCCTTCTTCAGGGCGTTCGCGCGCTCCTTGCGGCGACGGCGTTCGTCTTCTTCGCGCTGCTTGAGATAGGCAGACCACCCCAGGTGGTAGATGTCCATCTGGGCTCGGTTGGCGTCCAGGTAGAACACCTGGTTGACGGTGTCGCCGAGCAGCTTGACGTCGTGGGAGATGATCATGACGCCGCCGGGGAATGTCTTGATCCAGTCACGCAGCCAGACGATCGAGTCGTGATCAAGGTGGTTCGTGGGTTCGTCGAGGAGCAGCACGTCGGCGTTCGAAAACAGCACGCGCGCGAGCTCGACACGGCGACGCTGGCCGCCCGACAGCGTGTCGAGAGTCTGGTCCAGGACACGGTCTTCGAGGCCGAGAGAGTGGGCAATCTGGGCGGCCTCGGCGTTGGCCGCCCATCCACCGGAGTTGGTGAACTGCTGGTCGAGCTTGACGTAGCGTTCCATCGCGCGCTGCTGACGAGCGCCCTCGGTCGTGGACATCTCGTGTTCAGCCTTGCGGATCCGCGCGATGATGGAGTCGATCCCACGTACCGAAATGATGCGATCACGTGCCTTCATCTGTGGGTCACCAACGTGCGTATCCTGCGCGAGGTAGCCAACAGTACCGTTGGAGGTGATTGTCCCCGTATATTCGGCTGCCCCACCGCGATCAGCTTCGCCAGCGAGAAGACGCATCGTCGTCGTCTTACCAGCACCATTACGGCCGACGAGACCGATGCACATGCCTTTATCGATGCGGAAGCTCGCATGGTTGACGAGCTCACGGGCGCCAATACGCAATGAAAAATCCTGGACGTTAATCACCCTCCAAGAGTAGAGGGAGGGGTGCCTGTGGGCGAATCAACCCACGCCGGTAGGCCCCCCGATGCGCGCTACCGCACGACGAACAGGCACAATGGATGCTGAGTATTACCGTTTTTTGATTCACCCAGCGAGGTTTCACACCATGTCCGACAGCCCCATTCCGTCTGGATCGGCGCGCCCCACGCGCGCCCTCGACATCGTCTCCGTTGCCTTCGTGGCGCTGCTGCTCATCTCGAATATCGCCGCGACCAAGGCGTTCATGCTCGGCACGTCCACGCACTATCTCATCTTCGACGGAGGCGCGATCCTCTTCCCGCTGACGTACATCATCGGCGATGTGCTCTCAGAAGTGTACGGATTCGCACGCGCGCGGCGCGTCATCATCATGGGTTTTGTTGCTTCGCTTCTGGCGTCCCTGACGTTCTTTATCGTTCAGTACCTGCCTCCCGCCCCCGATTACGAGAATCAGGATGCCTTCGCGGCTGTTCTCGGCGTCGTGTGGCGCGCGGTTCTGGCATCACTCGTTGGCTACCTGGCGGGTCAGCTCCTCAACTCCTACGTACTTGTGTGGATTCGCCGCCGCTGGGGCGCGAAGCACCTGTGGGCTCGACTCATCGGCTCGACAATCGTCGGCGAAGCTGCAGACACGATCCTGTTCTGCACGATTCTGTTCTACGGCGAAATGACGCTGGGGAACTTCATCAACTACACGGTCACCGGTTACTTCTACAAGGTTCTCCTTGAGGTCGTCCTGCTGCCCCTCACCTACCCGGTCATTGCCGCCATCCGCCGCACCGAGGGCCTCAAGAAAGATGAGGTCTTCGACTGATGAATGAGAACTGGCTGTCCTCTCCCGCTCCCGAGCAACTCACTCCTTTCGAGGCCCCGGCCTCGTCGGGAGGCCACTCCCCCGACCGTGGTTTCACGATCGGACGCCGCCTCGACGCACACGGCGGTCTCGGGCGCACCGGCGTTGTGCATACAGCACACGGAGACATCCGCACCCCGGCCTTCATTCCCGTTGGCACGAAAGCGAACGTCAAGGCACTCACTCCCGAGATGGTGAGAGGACTGGGTGCGCAAGCTGTGCTCGCCAACGCCTACCACCTGTATTTGCAGCCCGGTTCTGACATCGTTGACGAGGCAGGCGGCTTCGGACAGTTCATGAACTGGTCGGGTCCCACCTACACAGATTCCGGCGGCTTCCAGGTGTTGTCGCTGGGCGCCGGCTTCAAGAAGGTTCTCTCCCAGGAGTTCTCCGGAAAAGCCGACCCAACCGACCCAAAGGTCCAGATGCAGGCCATCAAAGCCTCCAATGCGGTCGTCGACGACGACGGCGTGATCTTCTCCAGCCATATCGACGGCACGAAGCATCGCTTCAATCCCGAGGTGTCGATGGGGATCCAGCACCAGCTTGGCAGCGACATCATGTTTGCCTTCGACGAGCTCACGAGCCTCCTGCACCCGCGCTCCTACCAGGAAGAGTCGCTTGAGCGCACGCACGCCTGGGCGGCGCGCTGCCTCGCCGAGCACAAGCGCCTCACCGACGAACGCTCCCACAAGCCGTATCAGCAGCTATGGGGCGTCATTCAGGGTGCACAGTGGGAGGACCTTCGCCGATCGGCCGCACGCACGATGGCCGACATGGAAGTAGACGGCCAGCGCTTCGACGGATTTGGCGTCGGCGGTGCTCTCGAAAAGGAAAATCTCGGCACCATCGTGTCGTGGGTGTGCGAGGAGCTGGGCGAGGATCGTCCACGTCACCTGCTCGGTATCTCCGAGCCGGAGGATCTCTTTGCGGGTGTGGCCGCAGGGGCGGACACCTTCGACTGCGTCAACCCGTCACGCGTGGCGCGTAATGCAGCTATCTACACCCCCGATGGGCGTTTCAACATCACCAACGCCCGCTTCAAGCGTGATTTCACCCCGCTTGTCGAGGGCTGCGGATGCTACACCTGCACGCACTACACGCGCGCTTACCTCCATCATCTCTTCAAGGCCAAAGAGATTCTGTCGGCGACGCTGGCCACGATTCACAACGAGTGGTTTACCCTGCGTCTCGTTGACGGCATCCGCGCCTCGATTGAGGAGGGGTGTTTTGATGAATTCCGTTCCGATATGCTCGGCCGCTACGAAGCCGGTCGACGCCGCTAACAGTTGGGAGCAGCCATGAGCTTTAACGACAATATTCGCTTGGATCCATCCCGTGTCAGAACGTCCGGTGCCGGACGAAAGGTCGCGGGCGCCGGCGGAGGCTCCCTCCTCGGGGTTCTTCTGATTATCGGTTTTTCCTACTTCACGGGAATTGACCTGACGAGCCTCCTGTCGTCGTCGCCGCAGACCTCGTCCTCGTCTGGATCATCGGTGGACGTCTCCTCGTGTCAGACGGGCGCAGATGCGAACCAGCGCGTCGAGTGCCGTATGGTGGCGACCGCACAATCCCTCGACGCGGTGTGGAAGACGCAGCTCTCCACTCAAAACACCGGCGTGACCTACGAGCTTCCCGACTTCCAGATCTTCTCGGATTCGGTGTCGACCGCGTGCGGTAGCGCTACGAGCGCAGTTGGTCCGTTCTACTGCCCCGGGGACTCCACCGTCTACCTGGATCTCGGTTTCTTCAACGACATGGTCTCCCAGTACGGTGCCTCCGATTCCGTGCTCGCACAGGAGTACGTTGTGGCCCACGAGTGGGGGCATCACATCCAGAATCTTCAGGGAGTTTTCCGTGTCCACGACACGCGTGAGACGGGCGCACAGGGCGCCGGCGTCCGCAGCGAGCTGCAGGCGGACTGCTACGCGGGGGTGTGGATGCATTGGGCTTCGAATACTCCCGATCCCGCGACGGGGACGCCCTATCTGAAGACGCCCACCGCCGATCAGGTGCTGGGCGCGCTCCAAACCGCCGAAGCTATCGGTGACGATCGTTTGCAGACCAAGTACCAGGGCACCTCCAATCCGGAGAGCTGGACGCACGGTAGCGCCGAGCAGCGTGCGACGTGGCTGCAGCGTGGCCTCGACACGGGCGATATCTCGACCTGTGACACCTGGAGTGCGTCTCGGGTGTGAGGAATTCTGTGGCTCGGTACAATTGAGTGCGCCGATCCGCAGGAGGAAGACATGACACGCAGCATCGTTGAGCAAGCTCACGACATGTACGATGCGGTCCCCTACGAGGTGCCTGTTCCAGAGAAGTCCCTCTACAGCCTGTTAGATGATGCTGCGCGCCTGTACCCGGATCGGGTCGCCATTGATTACTTTGGCGCGACGACCACTTACTCACAGGTTCGTAATCAGGTGCTGAAGGCCGCGCGGGTTCTGCACGAGGCCGGGGTGCGCGCCGGGGATACGGTCGCTATCGCGCTTCCCAACTGCCCGCAGGCTTTTGTCGCTTTCTATGCCTGCATGCGTATCGGAGCTGTTGCTGCGCAGCACAACCCGCTAGCGCCCACTGCGGAGGTTGCGGGGCAGTTGGCTCGCCATCGCGGTACGGTCGCAATCGTCTGGGAAAAGTGTGTCGACACCTATCCTCTCGATGTCCTGAACACCGTGTTCACGGTGGACATTTCGTATGGAATGCCCGCCTCGCAGCGCTTCCTGCTCACGCTCCCCGTCGCTCGGGCACGTGAGACGCGCGACCAGCTGCGCGGGCCCGTTCCGTCGGGGACACGATCGTGGGACCGTGCTGTTGCCTCGTCGACTCCGATTGCGTCATCCCATCCGCTGCCGTCTGGGAGCGACCGCGCCGTCATCCTGCACACGTCTGGCACCAACGGCGTTCCCAAGTCCGCTCCCCTCACGCACCGCAACATCGGCGTCAACGTCAATCAGTGCATGTTCTGGGTGTGGAAGCTCCACGAGGGCGCGGAGACGTTCTTCTCTCTGCTCCCCTACTTCCATGCGTTTGGGCTGACCTTTTTCCTGTGCGCTGCGGTCCGCAAGGCGGCGACGCAGGTCCTTCTGCCTAAGTTTGACGCACAGATGGCCCTCGACGCCCACAAACGTCGTCCGGTGTCTTTCTTCGTCGGCGTCCCTCCGATGTTCGAGCGCATCCTGCGCCAGGCGCGCAAGACGCACACGGACATCTCCTCCATCCGTTACTCGGTGGCGGGCGCGATGCCTCTGTCGACCGCGCTTGCTCAGCAGTGGGAAGAAGCCACCGGCGGCATGATTGTCGAAGGCTATGGCCTGTCCGAAACGGCTCCGGTGCTCACGGGTGCCCCCCTGTCCGACAAGCGCCGCCATGGAGTGCTCGGAGTGCCGTTCCCGTCAACGCAGCTGCGCCTCGTCTCCCTCGAGGATGACACCGTTGACGTCGAGGACGGCCAGCCCGGCGAGATCATTGTGCGGGGTCCCCAGGTCTTCGATGGATACCTCGACGCTCCGGACGAGAGTGCGCGCGTCTTCACCTCCGAGGGCTGGTTCAAAACCGGTGACATCGGAGTGAACAACGATGGGTTCATCACAATGGCGGACCGCAAGAAGGAGCTGATTCTTTCCGGCGGTTTCAACGTGTACCCGTCACAGGTGGAGGCGGCAATTCGTTCCCATCCGGCCGTCGCCGACGTCGCTGTTGTCGGTATACCTGTGTCCGACGCGACAGAAGAGGTTGCCGCAGCGGTCATCATGGAAGACGGCAGCGCGCCACTCACGCTCGAGGAGGTGCGTGCCTGGGCTGAGAAGACGATAGCCCACTACGCACTCCCCCGTCAGCTGGTCGTCATCGCCGAGCTTCCCCGTAACCAGATGGGTAAGATCCTGCGCCGCAAGGTTGCTCAGCTCGTGCGCGACAGGCTCGGACGCTGACTTCGTCTGGGTGGACTGCCGCCGAACGCTTCGGGTCTAGGCGGGCCACCAGATACGCACCAGGGGCAGGAGCGCCCGTGTTTCTTCATCCACCCGGTCGTACACGTCGGTGTACAGCCGCACGAAGTCGTCCAGGTCGATCAGGCGCACCGGAATATTCGAGCGATCAGCCTCCAGGCGTGCATCGCGGGTGAAGCCTCCCGTCGAGACGTAGAGGCCTCGGTCTCCGGGGCGCAGCCCGCCGATGAACGAACGAATTTCTGGCGTTCCCATCGCACTCTTGCGGTGTTTGACCTCAGCGACGATGTGCGGCGACTCGAGGCCGAGTGCGTCCGGCGTTGCGATGACGTCGCGACCACCGTCCGGTCCTCGTGCCGTGATGCGCGAGTAGTATCCCATCGCGCGCAGCAGGCCAGCAGTGAGCGCTTCCATCTGATCCCACTCGAGGTCAAGAACGCGGTCCTTGATGCGTTCGATGCCGTCTTCCGCCGATGCAGCCCGAGCATCATCATCGAGGCCAACAGGCGGCGTCTCGTCCACACGTGAGTTTTCGACCACCTGGACGTCACCGCTAGTGCGCTGGGCCTGTGGCGCTCCTCCCCATCCCTGAACGCCTGCCGCACGGGCGAGCTCGGTCGCCACATCCTCGGAGATTCGGAAGATTGTGGTGCCGGCGCCGAGGCGTGCGCGGGCATCAGTGGGCAGCGCATCACGGCTCGCTGCCCCGTACCACTGGACGGGACGCACGTAAGATACTTCGTCATCGGTGGACTCATACCAGTCCCCGGTCACGCGGCCAATCAGGTACTCGCGAGTGCCGGGATCATAGGTCACGACGCGGGTGCCCTCCGTCATGTCCGCCAGGAAATGGTGCACCTGGGAGGCCGCAGAAATCACCGATGCGGCCGACTCTGTGGGATGAGCGAGCGCGTGTGCGTCGCGGAGCTGTTCGTAGCTCATACCGCGAACATCCCGGCCGCCAAAAGTCCAGCGGATCGCGACGATACCCGTGTCTCTCCACAGCTGTGCGTATATTCCGCCGTGGCCAGCCCGGACCATCCACACGCTCATGGCTACACCTCACCTTCTCTTGCTCCAATGTCGCCACGGTCACGTTACCGCGAATATGTGGAGGGCGCAGACGATAGGCGTTCGGATAGGGCAGTCCCTGCATAGATGCGTGTCCTCGGCGCCGAGGGGCACCGGGGACACACATCTTGTCACTTGTCAGACGTTGAAGCCAATCGCGCGCAGCTGCTCACGGCCGTCCGGCGTGATGCGATCCGGACCCCACGGCGGCATCCAGACCCAGTTGATCTGCACCTCGTCGGTGACCCCAGACAGGATCGTCTGTGCCTGACGCTCGATCACATCGGTGAGCGGGCATGCCGCGGATGTCAGCGTCATGTCGAGACGCACCTGGTTCTCTGAGCCAATAACGACGCCGTAGACGAGGCCGAGATCGACAATGTTGATGCCGAGCTCGGGGTCGATGACGTCCTTGAGGGCTTCCAGCACGTTTTCTGCGGCAAGCGTTCCCTGCTCGATGACGTCGGTGCCGTCGATCTGGCGAGTGGGCACCTCGGCGCTCGGAGTTTCCGGCTGGGCGGGCGCGCCGAAGCGTTGCTCAACCGGCTCAGACTGAGCCATCGGGTTACTCATTCCTGTTCCTTTACTGATCGGCGGGCTCGCCCGCAGTGGAGATATCGATACCAGACTTTGCCATCGCGTCGCGCAGCGCGTACCACCCCAGGAGGGCGCACTTGACGCGATTCGCGAATTGGGAGGTGGATTCCAGAGCGGCCGCGTCCCCCAGGTCGTCGAGAATTTCGTCGTCGACGCCGAGGTTGCGCGAGTGCATCATGACTTCCATGTCTCGGTAGAGACGACCGATTTCCTCGGCAGACTTGCCTTCGGTCAGGTCGGTCATCATGGACAGCGAAGCGCGCGAGATCGAGCAGCCGTCGCCGTCCCATTGGAGGGCAGCGAGGTGGTCGCCGTCGAGCGTGACTCCGAGGGTGACCTCGTCACCGCACGTGGGGTTGACCTGGTGCGAGGACGCGTCCATGCCCGACGGATCGCCCGCGCCGTGCTTCTCACGAGCGTGATCCAGGATCACCTGCTGATACAACTGTTCAAGACTGCCCATGGTTTCCTTTCGTACCCACCGATTGCTAGCAATTCTACTGACCGAAGAAGCCGCGCACCTTCGACAGGCCATCGACGAGGCGTTCGATTTCCTCACCGGTGGTGGTCGGAGCGACCGACGCGCGAGCGGAGGAGCGCACCTGGAAGAAGGTATGGAGTGGAATCGCACAGTGGTGTCCGACGCGAACGGCCACGTCCACGGAGTCCATGAACTGGCCGACGTCGTGCGGGTGAACCCCTTCCACCGCGAAAGCAACGACGCCGATTCGGTCAACATCTGAGTCGGGTCCCAGCACCTTGATCCCGTCAATCGACGAGATACCGTCGAGCATCATGGAAGTGAGGGCATGCTCGTGGGCCTCCACTCGGTCCATACCGAGTGTCGACAGGTAGCGCAGGGCCTCAGACCAAGCAGCAATCTGTGCGACGGGCTGCGACCCTGCTTCGAAGCGCTCGGGCGGCGCCATGAAGGTCGATTCCTCCATGGTGACCCACTCGATCATGGAACCGCCGGTAAGCACTGGCGGCATAGCAGCGAGCAGCGAACGGCGTCCCCACAGTGCACCGGCACCCGTGGGGCCCAGCATCTTGTGGGATGAAAACACGGCGAAGTCAACGTCGAGCGTCGACAGATCCAGAGGCATGTGGGCACTGGACTGACAGGTGTCGAGGAGAATCAGAGCGCCGACGGAGCGAGCCGCCGCCGTCACGGCAGCAACGGGCGAGACGGCGCCGGTCACGTTGGACACGTGGGTAAACGCAACCAGTCGAGTGTTCGGCGTGATGACGGAGAGAGTCTCCAGGTCGATCCGGCCGTCGGGCGTCAGATCCAGCCACGCGAGCTCGGCACCCGTGCGCTCACACAGCTGCTGCCACGGAACGATGTTCGCGTGATGCTCGGCGCGGGTGCACACGATGCGATCGCCAGGCCCCACGCGCAGAGCGGCCGACTCCGAGCCTCCCATCCCCTGCGATGCGTGACCCATGGAGAGAGCCACCAGGTTGATCGCCTCGGTCGCGTTCTTCGTCCACACGACCTCGTCGGGGGCGACGCCCACGAACGAGGCCAGGGTGCCCCGAGCGCTCTCAAAAGCGTCGGTCGCCTCGTCGCCGAGAAGGTGCGTACCTCGGTGGACCGCGCCGTTGCTACGGCGGTAGAAGTCGGCCTCGGCGTCGATGACGCACGCAGGCTTCTGCGAGGTCGCAGATGCGTCGAGGTACGCAATGGGCGCGCCGCCGCGCCCGACGCGACTCAGAATCGGAAAGTCCGATCGAATCGCGTCGAGCTCGGCGGCGGTGAAGTCCGTAGACACGGTGATCAGAGACCCAGGTACTTGTCGTAGCCGTTCTCTTCGAGCTCGTCGGCCAGCTCGGGGCCGCCCTGAGCGGCAACGCGGCCGTCAACGAACACGTGAACGTGGCTGGGCTTGATGTAGCGCAGGATGCGGGTGTAGTGCGTGATCAGCATGACGCCGCAGCCGGTCTCACCGTGGACGCGGTTGACGCCCTCGGACACGATACGCAGAGCGTCAACGTCGAGGCCGGAATCGGTCTCGTCGAGGACGGCAAAGGAGGGCTTGAGGAGCTCCATCTGAAGGATCTCGAGGCGCTTCTTCTCGCCACCGGAGAAGCCGACGTTGACATCACGCTCGGCGAAGTCGGAGTCCATGCGCAGGTTCTCCATGGAGCTCTTCATGTCCTTCACCCACGAGCGCAGAGCCGGAGCCTGACCGTCGATGGCGGTCTTGGCGGTGCGCAGGAAGTTGGAGACGGACACGCCAGCGACCTCGACGGGGTACTGCATGGCCAGGAACAGGCCAGCCTTAGCGCGCTCATCGACGCTCATCTCGGTGATGAGCTGGTCGTCGAGCCACGCCTCACCCGAGGTGATCTCGTAGTCGGGGTGACCGGCCAGAGCGTAGGCCATGGTGGACTTACCGGAACCGTTGGGGCCCATGATGGCGTGGATTTCGCCGGAGTTAATCGTCAGGTTAACGCCCTTGAGGATTTCCTTAGGGCCCTCGGCGGTCTCGACGGAGACGTGCAGATCCTTAATACGCAGAGTCGACATATGTATTCCTTACAGCTCAGTTGTTACGGGACTTGGCCAGCTCGGCCTCGACGGTTGCCATGAGGTGGTCAACCACCTCGGGGACGCCGATCTGATTGATCAGTTCGGCGAAGAAGCCGCGCACGACCAGGCGGCGTGCCTCGTGCTCAGGAACACCACGGCTCATCAGGTAGAACAGCTGCTCGTCGTCGAAACGGCCGGTCGCGGACGCGTGTCCGGCGCCTTCGATTTCGCCGTTCTCGATCTCGAGGTTGGGCACGGAGTCGGCCTTGGCGCCCTCGGTGAGCACCAGGTTGCGGTTGAGTTCGTAGGTGTCCGTGCCGTCAGCGGCCTCGCGAATGAGGCAGTCGCCAATCCACACCGAGTGTGCGTCCTTGCCCTGGAGGGCACCCTTGTAGGTGACGCGCGAGAAGCACTTCGGGTGGGAGTGGTCAACGAACACGCGGTGCTCGAGGTGCTGGCCGCCGTCCACGAAGTAGATGCCGAGCATGTTGAGCTCGGCGCCGGGGCCGCGGAAGTCGGTGTCGGCACACACGCGCACGAGGTCGCCGCCGAAGCTAACAACGATGTGCGTGAGCTTGGAGTCACGGCCGAGCGCCAGACGCTGGTTCGAGGCGTGCAGAACGGTGTCGTCCCATTCCTGGAGCGACACGACCGTCAGGTTCGCACTGTCGCCGGTCTCGACCTCGACGGTCTGGTTGAGCGCAGCCTGCGCGGAGCCGGTGTGCGACAGGATGACGGTCGCCTTGGAGAACTTGCCGGCGCGGATCACGAGGTGCTGCGCGCGCGTGCCTTCGACATCCGCGACGTTGATGCGCACGGGCGCGTCGAGCTCGGCCTCGGCCGGGATCTCGACGACGGTCGCCTGCTCGAATCCGTTCCAGGCAACGACCGCCGTGCGGTCGCCGGGGGCCAGCACGGTTCCAAGACGCTTGTCGTCGCGCGACACGGTTTCGACGACGACGGGAGCCGGAGCATCAACCGTCACGGGAGCGTCGCCGGCGTCGTAATTGGCAGGCTCAAACAGGCGCTCGATGCGACGCATCGGGGTAAAACGCCAGTCCTCTTCGCGGCCGTGAGGCACCGCAATATCGTTCAGGTCGAACGAGGTCGGACGGTCCGCGCGCGACGGGTGAGCCTTCTCGGCGTCGGCCCCGTGCGAGTGGGCCTTGTTCATGGTGTCGACAATAGTGTTGGGGGTCGTCATCAGCCGACGGATCCTTCCATCTGCAGTTCAATGAGGCGGTTAAGCTCGAGGGCGTACTCCATCGGTAGCTCCTTGGCGATCGGCTCGACGAAGCCTCGAACGATCATCGCCATGGCCTCGTTCTCATCGAGGCCTCGGCTCATCAGGTAGAAGAGCTGGTCGGCGCTCACCTTGGTGACGGTAGCCTCGTGGCCCATCTCGACGTCGTCAGTGCGCACATCGACGTAGGGGTAGGTATCGGTACGCGAGATCTTGTCGACGAGCAGGGCGTCACACAGAACGTTCGACTTGGAGTGGCGGGCACGAGCGTTCACCTGGACGAGGCCACGGTACGACGTGCGGCCGCCGCCGCGCGAAACGGACTTGGACACGATCGACGAGGACGTGTGAGGCGCCATATGCACCATCTTCGCGCCGGTGTCCTGCTGCTGGCCGGGGCCTGCAAAGCCGATGGACAGGGTTTCACCGCGGGCGTGCTCACCCATGAGGAAGCAGGCCGGGTACTTCATGGTGATCGCGGCACCCATGTTGCCGTCGACCCATTCCATGGTGCCGCCCTCTTCGACGATCGCACGCTGGGTGACGAGGTTGAGAACGTTCGTCGACCAGTTCTGGATGGTCGTGTAGCGCACGCGGGCATCCTTCTTCACGAAGATCTCGATGACACCGGAGTGCAGCGAGTTCTCGTCGTAAATCGGGGCGGTGCAGCCCTCGACGTAGTGCACGTAGGAACCCTCGTCAGCGATGATGAGCGTGCGCTCGAACTGACCCATGGCGGAGGTGTTAATGCGGAAGTACGCCTGCAGCGGGATCGTCACATGGACGCCCTTGGGCACGTACACGAAGGAGCCACCGGACCAGGCGGCCGTGTTCAGCGCGGAGAACTTGTTGTCGCCAGCGGGCACACACTTGCCGAAGTATTCCTCGAAGATCTCGGGGTATTCGCGCAGGCCAGTGTCAGTGTCGGTGAAGATGACGCCCTGGCGCTCCAGGTCTTCCTGGATCTGCTGGTAGACGACCTCGGACTCGTACTGGGCGGCGACGCCGGAGACCAGGCGCGACTTCTCGGCCTCGGGGATACCGAGACGGTCGTAGGTATCGCGGATTTCCTCGGGCAGGTCTTCCCAGTCGTTGACCTGGCGATCCGTGGGACGCACGTAGTACTTGAACGAATCGAAATCCACGTGGGACAGGTCGGGGCCCCACGCCGGCATCGGCTTACGTTCGAACAGCTCCAGCGCCTTCAGGCGGCGCTCCCGCATCCACTGCGGCTCGTCCTTCACCTCAGAGATGAAGCGGACAATTTCTTCGTTAATTCCGGTGGGGACATCCTTCGAGTAGTCGTCGGAGTCGTGCCAACCGTATTCGTAACCGCCGATCGACTCGATGATCTCGTCATCGGTCATTCGACGGTCATCAGCGCCCGAGGCGGGTGCCTGCGTCATAGTTGTGTCAACCTCTCGTTCTTAACCAAGTGCTACTTGCGTCGCACGTTCCGCGCTCCGGGGCGGATCACGGGCATACCCACGGGAATGTGGGTCGTGCACACGTGTCCCCCGCCCGCGAGCGTGGAGAGTCTTTGGACGTGGACATCGAGCAGCTTGCCAAAGGCAAGCGTCTCGGCGTCGCACAGCTGCGGGAAATCTCCCGCGACATTTTGAATCGGGCAATGGCCCTGGCATAGCTGGACGGCGAGCGTTCCCCCGCCGATGTCGCGGACGGTGGCCGCGTAGCCGTCCTGCGTGAGCGCGTCGGCGAGGGCCTGCGCGCGAACGCGCGGATCGGTCCCTGCGTCGCGGACGATCGGGGCGTATCGACGCTCGATCTCGCGCGAACGTGCTGCCGCGAAAGATTCAACTGCCTCTTCTCCCCCGAGCTGCCCAAGATACCCCAGCGCCTTGGAAGCGAGATCGGAGTAGCCGTCGGCCAGGTGAATGTGCGCACGCTCTGTCGCCACGTAGTGACGGGCAGGTCGCCCACGCCCGCGCTTCGAGGGGGCACCGGGTTCGTGCTCGGCGATCTCCTTGGACTCGAGCAGCAACGTGACGTGGCGCCGAACGGCAGCGGTCGTCAGCCCTAAGACCTTCGCAATCGACGAGGCCGTGACCGGCCCCTTTTCGACGATGAGATCGAGCACTTGCTGTCGGGTTGTGGCGTCTGATTCTTCTGCCACGTGTCCTCCGCTCCGACGCTCCATTACTGCGCCTCTGTGTGCTTTTCTCTGGGAATGAGTGTACGCCAATTTAGATAAATAGGCGTTGCGAAAAGCGTATCGGAGTGTCGGACAGCCCACACGTCGAGGGACTTAGGGCCTACGGTCGGATGTCTACCGCATCCACGGGGCGTCGGCAGGGCGCAAGCCCTCCCAATTGCGACCGCGAGCCGCATGCGCCGCAAGGATGCCGATCACGGCAGACGGGCTATGCAGGCGCCCCTCCAGCACCATGTCGAGGGCCTGAGAAAGGGAGACCCAGGCGTACTCCATCGTCGCTTCCTCGTCTTCGCGATCGAAGACCGAGCCCGTGGCTTCGAGGTCGCGGGCGAGGAACACACGCAGAGGCTCGTTCGTGCCTCCTGGAGAGGTCAGGAAGTCGACCAGCACCTCCCAACGGCCAGCCTTCATGTCGGCTTCCTCAGCCAGCTCTCGCTCGGCAGCAAAAAGGGGATCTTCGCCCGGAATGTCGAGCAGGCCCGCGGGAATCTCCCACAGGGTCGCCTGGACCGGGTGACGGTACTGGCGCTCCATCAAGATCTCTTCAGCGCCGGCCTCCCCACGCATTGCGACAACGGCCACGGCTCCGGGATGACGGGTGTACTGGCGAACGACGGGCTCCTGCCCCTCAACGACGACAACGTGGTCCTCGACCATGTCGACGATGCGACCGCTCCACACGATTTCGCTCGCTGCAACCTCGTGGGGGCTCGGCTGATCCGCGATGGCTGCGGCCTGGGCGCTAGACAGGAAATGCATGAGGCTCACTCTCATTCAACTCGTCGGTGTGGATCGAGTATAGGCCCTCGCCTCCAGGTACGCGAAGGCGTTGCCCAACGGCGCACGCTTGTGACAGCAAACGGCCCCGCTCACCCATTCATTGGGTGGCAGGGCCGCGTGCTCTCACGCTGATGGTGGCCTACTTCGTCGGCGGAATCACCGACTGTGCGCCGTTTCCGACGCCGAATGCGCGCGCGGTCGTCGCGGGACTCGCCAGCGCGAGAGCAGTATCGACAGTTGCAAGAGTCGTGCCGACCGAGTCAACAGTCGTCACAACGGTGCCGCTCGCGCGCACCTGGCTCACCATCGCCTCGCGCGTCGAGGCGTCGCCCACGAGAACGCCCGAGGTCGAACCGACAGCCTGAGCCAGGCCGACCCACGCGTCCGAGTTCGATGTCACCGCTGCGGGCGTCGCGTTGGAGACGGCCGCGGCCTGCGCGCGCGGGCCGACCGCAACGATCGCCGTGGCGCCTCCATTCGCATCCTCGTCAACGGTCATGATCGGCGTGGATTCATCGGTGAGAATCTGACGCAGCAGGTCGGTCTCGGCTCCCGTGGTGGTGAGCACCTGGACGATCGAATAGCCGACGACACCATCGGCGCTAGCGGTCTTGGCCGCGGGCGACGCGAGGTGAGACGCAAGCGTTGTGGACAGCGTCGTGCGGTACTGGCTCATCGACGTGGACTGCCAGTTGTCGCTCAGAGTCACGCGTCCGACAACACTCGCGCCGGCGTCAGTGAGCGTCGAGCGCAGCGCGCTCACGTCGTCGTCAGATGCACCGGGCAGCACAACGAGAGCAACCTTCGCCCCAGCCAGGGAGCCCGACAGCGCCGACGAAGCAAGAGCCTTGAGGCCGGCTGCCTCGGCATCGGCCTGGGCACTGAGCTGAGGATCGGTGGCAGCGGTGCTCGACGACGTACTCACTCCGGCCTGGATGCGGCTCTGGAGCGGACCGGCGCCCAGAACGACGCCGACCGCAAGCGCGATGAAGATCCCGATGATCGAGACGACGTGGTAACGGAAGTTAATCATTGGGTTCCTCCAGCGGAGTGCATCAGCGAGACGAAGAAAGAAGTGACCGGGTGCAGGAGGTCGTTACCCCACGGGGTGGACCACAGCGCGACACCCATGAGTGCGATCGCGACCAGGGCGAGGAGCACGAGGCTCCAGCCGCGCGGGCGCGGACGGAAGGAGGCTGCAACCGCATGTGCACCGATAAGGCGCGAGCCGACCGCAAGACGCGAGAAGAAAGCGGGGGCAACAAGCGCACGCCCCGCATCAACGAGCTCGGCCTCCCCATAGGAAACACCCGCCGTCACGACGGCTGGGGCGCCCGAATGCGCCGCGACGACGAGCGCCGCGTCGAGGGATGTACCGGCCATCGCCACCTGCTCGTAAACGACACCCATGCGATCCAGACGCTGGGAGCCCGGCGCGAGGCCATCGCCGCCAACCCGCACGATGAATGCACGCGCGCGTCGAATAGCCTTCTCACTCATCAGCTCCGCGTCACCCACGACAAGGTCGAGGCTGAGACGAGCTTTCAGCGCGACGTCAGCACCGGCATCGACGGCGATCACGAACGGATCAGCCTCGGAGCGCCACCGGGCGAGCGCTTTGAGTTCAGCGGCGGCCTCACTCGACCCAGTCACGAGAAGAACCGGCCGCTTGCCCAAGCCATCAATCGAAGGAACGCCCTCGCCGCGCAGGACGGTCGCCCCATCCTTCGCCAGGTAGTCCTCGACGGAGCCCTCGAATCCTGCGAATAGCGCGCGCGAGTCCGCAACATCAACATCCAGGTCGTCGGCGGATACGGCCCTGCCCGTAGCGATAACTCCCCCGTCGACGAGCACCTTGCCGCCCGTCACCGTGACATCCTGGCCTTCACGCAGTGACATGATGTCCTGGCCGAGGTCGTCAACCAGGGTGATGCCTGCGTCCAGAATGAGGCGGGGGCCCAGAGCTGCGACGCGGCCGGTCAGCGATGGCTGCGCATTGAGGACCGCAGTGGGCGCGGCCTCAACCAGCGCAGCTGCGCTGTCGCGGTCCAAATCGGCAACGTTGATGACAGCGATCTCGCCACGTTCTAAACGTGTCGCCAGGTGCTTGGGACGGTCGTCAACGCGTACGCGTCCCGACCGGGCCTTTGATTCCTTTGAAAGTGTTTCACTCATCCCTGCGATTGTGACACGGCAGAAGCCAAGACTTGCGAAGCGTGGCGGCGCGCCGCAGCCGAGTGCGGATCCCCACCCATCATGCGAGTCAGTTCGGCTTCGCGCTCATCGCCACGCACCTCGCGCACGTTGGTCGTGCCGTCGTTCTTTTCGATGACGAGGTGCTGGTCTCCAAACACGGCGACCTGGGCCAGGTGAGTCACGACGATCACTTGACGCGACGAGGCGAGGCGCTTGAGACGCGCACCGACCTCCGTCGCGGTCTGGCCACCGATGCCTGCGTCGATCTCGTCAAAAATAAACGTGGACGAGGCCTCGGTCCGCCCGAGCATCAGCTCAAGGGCGAGCATGACGCGCGAGAGCTCGCCGCCCGAGGCCCCCTGACCGAGAGGACGGGCAGGAGCATGCGGATGTGGCTGCAGCCGGAAGACGACGGTCTCGCACCCATTGGACGTTGGCTTCGTGGGCTCACAGTCGATCTGCAGAGTCGCGTCAGGCATCGACAGTGCGTGAAGCTCCTCGTTCACACCCGCAGCCAACTCTTGAGCGAGGCGAGCGCGCGACTGCGTCACCCGGCGCCCACACTCAAGCACGCGCTCCTGGGCAGCCGCAAGTTCACGTTCGACGGTTGCTGGATCCGAGCCGGGCGACGACAGCTCGTCCACGCGGGCGCGCGCTTCGTCAAGCCACACAAGGAGCCCGTCGATATCCGCGGCCCGGCCGCGCAGTGCGTCCTTGATCGCTGCGCGTCGCGCATGAATCTGGGCGAGCCTCTCCGGGTCCGCGTCAAGACGCGACACGTACGACGAAACGTCATCGGCGAGGGCTTCCAATTCGAGTACCTGGTTGCGTGCCCGCCCCACGAACTCAGCCACGGCCTCGTCGAAACGTGCTGCATCGTCGAGTTGCGCGTAGGCGTGACGGGCTGCTTCAACAGCCCCCGCATAATCGCCCCGATCATCGCCCTTCAGGTAGCCAAGTGCCACACCGACGAGGGCTCGAAGATCCTCCACGTTCGTGAGGCGTGCTGCCTCGCGGACGAGAGTTTCTTCCTCACCGCTCACGGGGTCCAGTTCCTCGATCTGCTGAATTGCCGCTCGAAGATCCTCAAGTTCCTCGGCTCGTTCGCTCGCGTCGCCACGCAGCGAATCCAGGCGATGCTTGACGTCGACGGCGTAGCGGAAAGCGCTGCGGTACTCCTCGAGCAACGCTGCGTGGGACTCGCCTCCAAACTGATCGAGGGCACGGCGCTGGGCGGCCTCCCCCGTCAGGCGGATCTGGTCGGCCTGCCCGTGGATCGTCACCATCGACCCAACGATGTCCGTCAATACCGATGCAGGCACGGGACGCGATCCGAGGTGCGCGCGGGAGCGACCTGCAGCACGCACCGAGCGGCCGACAATCAGCTCACCACCCTCGACGAGCCCGCCGCTCTCCTCAACGCGTGCTGCAACCTCCTCGCTCACCGAGAAAATGCCGTCGACGGACAGGCGATCAGCACCCGAGCGCACGAGCGCAGCATCCGCGCGGGCACCAAGCAGCAGCTGGAGGCTCGACAGCACCATCGTCTTACCTGCACCGGTCTCACCCGTAACAACCACGAGCCCCGGTCCGAAATCGACGTGAGCGTTTGCGATCACACCGAGATGGGAGATATCGAGAGACTCAATCACCGCGCAGCGTCCCTCCATCCGCGCACAGGCAAGTTGAATTTACGCACGAGACGCGCGGAGAAAGGCGTGTCGTCCACACGCACGAGCTGCACGGGCGCCGACCCCACGCGAGCGCGAACGACAGCCCCAGCCGGAACAGTCATGCGCCGAAGGCCATCACACCACATCTCGGGGGGCGTCCACATGTCGTCGAGAACGACGATCTCGACGCACGCCGAAGGACCGACGACGAGGGGGCGCGTGAAAAGCCCATGGGCGGCCAAAGGAGCGACGACAATCGCTTCAGTATCAGGCCACACGACCGGGCCACCCGCAGAAAACGAGTAGGCGGTGGAGCCGGTCGGCGTGGACAGGATCATGCCGTCCGCCCCGTACGTCGACACTTCCTGGCCGTCGACGACAAGGGCGAAATGGACGGGGTGCGCCACGTCGGTGTGCATGACGACCGCTTCGTTGAGTGCCCAGTCGTCAGCCTTCGACCCGTCGGGACGTTCCATCGTGACATCGAGTGTCATCCGTCGTTCGACCGAAAAGTCGCCATCGGCAATCTTGCGTGCGAGATCGCCCGTGCCCTTATCACCGAGTTCCGTCAGGAATCCCATGTGGCCAGCGTTGATACCAAGAAGGGGGACATCCAGAGCACGCGCACTCGACGCCGCAACGAGGAACGTCCCGTCGCCGCCAATCGACAGCACCATATCGATGCCTCCGAGTGACGCGTCGTCGACGACCTCGATACCGCGCTCAGTGAGAGCCTCGGTGAGGCTCACAGCGCTTGTCATCGCATTGGGACGATGACGATGGCGCACCATCAAGACACGGGTCATGAGTGTCCTCCAGCGGGACCAGCCTGAACTGCCTGACGAATGTAGTCGGTCAAAGCAGACGGGTCGATCGGTTCGGGATGGTTGCGGCGCATGTGCACGAAATACTCGACGTTGCCGCTCGGGCCGGGAAGTGGCGAGGCCGCGATAGCAGCGATATCGAGCCCCAAGTCAATGGCGCATCGGGCGACCGTTTCGACCGTTTCCACGTGGTGCTCAGGATTGCGTACCACTCCCCCGTGACCGAGTCGTTCCTTTCCGATCTCAAACTGAGGCTTCACCATCAGCAAGAAGTCAGCATCGGGCGCTGCTGCGGCGACGAGAGCCGGAAGAACAAGCGTCAGAGAAATGAACGACATATCACCCACGACCAGGTCGGGGGCCGGAGCGACGGAAGCAGGATCGAGAGTACGCACGTTCGTGCGATCGTGAACCTCGACGCGGGGATCGGATTGCAGCTTCCAGGCAAGCTGGCCGTATCCCACATCAACCGCAACAACGGAAGCCGCACCGCGTCGCAGAAGCACGTCTGTGAAGCCACCTGTTGATGCGCCAGCGTCGAGAGCTCGACGGCCTTCGATCAGCGGCGCCTTATCACCGAGCGCGTCGAGGGCACCCGCTAGCTTATGGGCACCGCGCGAGACGTATTCGGGATCATCAGATTCTTCAACGACGATCGCCTGGGCGGGATCCATCTGCCGGGCAGGCTTCACGACGACCTGCCCATCCAGCTTGACGCGCCCATCTTCAATCATCTGAGCGGCTGCCGACCGCGATTTCGCAAGACCACGGCGCACGAGTTCCGAATCAATGCGACGAAGCTTCACGCGTCACTCCGATCCTCATGAGACACGCGAAGATGCCCGCCGGGCACGTTCGCGCCGGCTGGGACATCGGCAGACAGGGCCCGGCGCAGATCGGACTCGATGGCCCGCAACGTCTCAACTTGCGCTGACGCTGCGAGCTCATCGAAACCGACAAGCCGGGCTTCTGTCTGTTCGCGAAGGGCCATCAGGCCTCGTCGTCCATATCGGCCGTCGCTTCAAGAAGCTGCTCGAGCTCCTCCTCACCGGGCAGGAACGCGGGTGTCTGCGCACCCGGCTCCGGCAGATTGTCCGCGTCCGCGGCGACATCGAAGAAATCGTTGTCGTCCTCGGGCTCAACGGACGGCTCGGGCGCCGTGACGATGCCCGCCGGGTCATCGTTGCTCACAACGGTGATCTCAGGGCACGACGGGGCGGAGCCAGCCGCATCTGCGTACTCCCATGCAGCCGCTGCGAGCGCGCGGTAGGAGTCGATCGTGATGGTCACGGGCTCGGTGAGCTCGACGTCGTCGAGCGTCAGGACACCGGAGCGCTCCACCTTCGCCACCTGCGAAAGACCGCACGTCCAGGTACCGTCACGATGATGCTTCGGAGCCGGGTGCGCCTCAAGGAGGCCGCGCATGTCGATCGCGAGGTAGCTCGGACGCTGACCGCGAGGCGCACGAATGACGTCGCGAGCCATGTGGACACCAGTCAGAACGTGCATAGCGGGAACACCAGCGGCAACCGCACCCATGATGTCGGTCTCGAGGCGGTCACCCACGGCGAGCGGGTTCTGCGCGCCGACAAGTTCGCTCGCACGACGGTAGATGCCGGGCTCAGGCTTGCCGCCAGCGGTCGGACGCTTGCGCGTCGCATGCTGGATTGCGCGCACGAGAGAGCCATTGCCCAGCGCCTGACCGCGCTCGACAGGGAGCGTCGCGTCGAGGTTGGACGCGTAGAATGCCGCGCCACGCTCGATAGCGAATGCGCCCTCGGAGAGAAGCGCCCAGTTCACCTGCTTGTCGAGGCCCTGCACGACAGCTGCAGGCTCATCGTCCGCGCTGTCAACGAGGACGAATCCGCGCTCTTCCAGGGCCAGGCGCAGGCCAGCGCCACCGATCACGAGGACCTTGGAACCTTCCGCAAGCTCCTCGGCCATGATCGCGGCGATATCCATCGCGGACGTCATGACCATGTCAGCGGTAGCCTCAAAGTCCATGCTGTTGAGCTTGTCGGTGACCTGTGCGGGCGTACGCATCGCATTGTTGGTGACGAACGCCGAGGCCATGCCAAGTCCGCGCGCCTCAATGACGGAGGCAGCCGCGTGCTCGATGCGCTCGTCCCCCGACCAGGCGGTGCCGTCGAGGTCAAGGAGCGCACAGTCGTAGTCCTCAGCCAGAGCGTTGCCGGTGCCGCGCAGCGGAGAACGCTTGCCATCGACATCCGCATCCTGGTACAGGGCCACGTCGATAATCTCAGCGTCTTCGGCAATGACGGGCATAGCGGCGATGACATCAGCAGCCTCGTCATCGCGCCCAAGCTCGGTGAGACGCTCGGCCTTCACCTCCATGAGGCGACGACGCAGCTCGTCGTCCACCGACGACGGGAGTGCGGCAAGAGCATCATCAACAATCACGAGGCCCACATCGGACTGTCCGAGGTCCGCACGAGCGCCCGAAGAGACAAGAACGAGCTCGACCTGCTCGGCAAGATCGAGCGACGAGGCATCGGTAGCGTCGATAATCTCAACGGCCTTCTCGGGGTGGCCGAGGCCTCGTTCGGCATCGGCCTCAACCGCACGCAGGGAGGAATCGCCACGCATACGGCGTACAGCGCGCACCTCGCGCAGCGCTTCCTCGTACCGTCCGGATGCGTAAGCAGTCAGCGCAGCGGCCTCACGCACGACGTCGACGCGTCCGGCACGGGAAACTGCGGCCTGTGCGTGCTGGTACGCGGCTTCGGGATCAAGATCGATCAGCTGGCCCGCCATCACGAGGTGCCGAGCAACAATGTCGCGATTGGGGCCCGACAGAGTCGTGAGCGCGCGCAGTGCATCGCGATCCAGTTCATCGGCGCTGACGCCGGCGGGAATCGTCGGCTCATTGCCGTTAGGCGAGACGTACTCGTCCGTCGAGGAGTAGGACTTGTAAGAAGCGTCCTTCCTGCGGTCGTCACGGAAGTTGCCTCGGCGATCATCGCGCTGCTGGAACCCACCGCGTCGGTCATCACGACGCTGATAACCGCCACGATCCCCACGACGATCATCGCGGCCACCAAAATCACGGCGTTCATTATCGCGACGCTGGAAGTCGCGACGCTCACCATCACGACGGTCATCGCGGAAGCCGCCACGGCGATCATCGCGCTGCTGGAACCCACCGCGTCGGTCATCACGACGCTGATAACCGCCACGATCCCCACGACGATCATCACGGCCACCAAAATCACGGCGTTCATTATCGCGACGCTGGAAGTCGCGACGCTCACCATCACGACGGTCATCGCGGAAGCCACCACGACGATCATCATCACGACGCTGGAAGTTGCCTCGGCGATCATCACGCTGCTGGAAGCCGCCGCGACCGCGGTCCTCGAACCCACCGCGTCGGTCATCACGACGCTGATAACCGCCACGATCCCCACGACGATCATCGCGGCCACCAAAATCACGGCGTTCATTATCACGACGCTGGAAGTCACGACGCTCACCATCACGACGGTCATCGCGGAAGCCACCACGACGATCATCATCACGACGCTGGAACCCACCGCGACCGCGGTCGGAACGTTCGCCGTTACGGTCGCGCCACTGGGGCTGGCGCTTCTGGTATCCACCACGGCCAAATTCGCCGCGTCCTCGAGTCTCTTCTGCCATGGTGTCTATCCTCTATTCCTGCGCCGCTTGGCGCTCTTGTCTGCGGTGCGCAATGCGCGTTCAACCACCCAATACTAGACGACGGGTGGTGTGAAGGCGGCGCGGAGACGTGAAAACGAGAGGGACGGCACGCTGACGCGGCCGTCCCTCTCGGTTACGTGTGTTGTGGCGGTGTCCTACTCTCCCACAACCTGGCGGTTGCAGTACCATTGGCGCTGCCGGGCTTAGCTTCCAGGTTCGGAATGGAGGCTGGGCGTTTCCCCGGTGCTATGACCACCACAAGTTTGGTGTTCAACACGGTTCCCCGCACGCTGTTTGTTGGTGGGGGTGTGGGTTGATCGTGGTTTGTATAGTGGTTGCGGCACGACATTGTTCGTGTTTTTGTTCACCCGTTGTTGGGTGTTGTTTAGTGTTGGCCCATTAGTACCAGTCGGCTCACGAGCACATTGCTGTGCTTCCACCTCTGGCCTATCAACCCGCTAGTCTGGCGGGGGCCTCTCACCCCACGAAGGGGGCGTGGAAACCTCATCTTGAAGCAGGCTTCCCGCTTAGATGCTTTCAGCGGTTATCCCTTCCGAACGTAGCCAACCAGCCATGCACCTGGCGGTACAACTGGCACACCAGAGGTTCGTCCATCCCGGTCCTCTCGTA
>ERZ1699259.65-NODE-65-length-53101-cov-5.818137_pt1 | contig 53101 bp, 37 predicted proteins | sample MGYA00581525_ERZ1699259 | MGnify/ENA primary metagenome ERZ1699259 (study PRJEB42319, sample SAMD00040332) | human oral metagenome | material: saliva | host: Homo sapiens | study: EMG produced TPA metagenomics assembly of PRJDB4115 data set (Metgenomic analysis of... | reverse complement strand
TAGCGAGTCTGGCGGCCCTCGGGCTCGGCGACCACGATCCCGCAGTCGCGCAGGCAGGTCAGGTGGTTGGACACGTTCGAGCGGGTCAGCCCCAGCTCGCGCGAGAGCACCGCGGGGTGGCTCGGGCCGTCAAGCAGGGACATCAGGATCCGGGAACGCGTCGGGTCGGCCATGGCCCGGCCGAGCCGGTTCATGACGTCGAGGCGCGAAGCAATAGTCAGCATGCACTGAACTATACAGTGATAGCTGACCTAATGTCCAGTTGTCGCGGCTGCCGCACGCGCTGCGCGCGCTTGCGGCGCTCGGCTCGGCCGGGCCGTCACCAAACGGGGGAAATGGCGTCATTAGAGGTACGACACGCCGGCGACACGCCGCCAACCAGCTTCTAATGCTGCAAAACCCCCACCGCAGCCAGCCTCGTGCGCCACATCGCCTACAAGACCTGGGCGCAGGGCCGATTGGCGCGAAAGAACTCGCCCAACACAGCCCCTTCAGCAGCATTTCCGCGAAAAGTTCGCCCAGCAAGCGTAAAAACGCCAATTTTGAGCCATTGTGAGCGCGCAGGGCGAACTTTTTCGCGCTCACGCACACATCAGGCCACGCCGGGCGAACTTTTTCGCGCAAGAGGAGCGACAACGTGGCGACTTTGAAACCGACAACACCACTGCGCGCCCCTGAACAGCAACCATTGAAACCGGCATCACCTCTGCACCCGAAAACTGCACCAAAAACACCCATTTCGCACCCACAAAGGCGATGACGGTTTCAATCCCACACGAGCACGAGCGAGCAAAGGCGATGGCGGTTTCAGACAACCGGCCAACCTGGCTCGCGGGTTCCAGCTGCGCGACCAGCAGGTATCAATGTGCCCGCTACCCCAAAAACTCGCATGCAATTCCCCCGCGCACACTTCATGCTTTGAAATATAATCGTTGAAATTCCGGGCTTTTCACTCAGTGACGAACTGCAGGTGTCAGGGAATTGCATGCGAAACTGAGGACAGGGAACGCTTCGAGGCACGGGGCCTGGCTGTGGTGCCCACGGGAGCAAGAACATCACCGCCACCCATATTTCGCACGTAATTTATCGCGGTCATTTTTCGAGACACCCCAAAAACGTTGCAATTCCAACGACGCAAATTCAATGTTTGAACAAGCCGCAGGGGAATTACGTGCGAAATTGATGGGCGGTGGCGGGGCCTGGCCGCGGTGCCGGTGGGCGGTGGCAGGGCCAGGGCGGGCCTCGAGATCGACCACTCCGAGCGCAGCTCGCGTGTGGCGATCTCGCGGGCGGGCCGCCGCCCACCGGCACACACAGCGGCCAGGCCCAGCAAGCAGCCCGGCCTCACAAAGCACACGCGGCGCCCGGAACACCCATGGGGCCGCAAGCAACAACCAGGGAAAACAAAAACCGCAGACCCCGAAGGATCTGCGGTTTCATCGTGCGCGAGGGGGGAGTTGAACCCCCACTCCATCACTGGAACACGGACCTGAACCGTGCGCGTCTGCCTATTCCGCCACTCGCGCGTACCCAGAAAGAATAGGGGCATCACACCCCCCGCGTCAAATCAGCACCGTATGACCCAGGGCACAAGACCCCGTACAACCTGGATTAAACAGCACTATTTCAACGAAAGATACGACCGGCACACTACGGCATCAACCTGCACGCAACGATGCCAGCAACACCCAACAGGCTCACAGCGATCACAGCAGCATCGACCCATCCGAGCCGCACGCGCGCCCCACGAGTCGCACCATCCTGGGACTCGATGGCTCCGCGCATAGACATGGCGCGCCCGGTTTCGGCCGCACCGCGCGAGGTGGCCGACAGGATCGCAGTAATGACGTCGACGCTCAGCCGCGCATACCCGCGCAGCGACAGCGTGGCCATGTCCTGCCCGAGACGCAGCTTGGCGGTGTCGAGCACCGCCTGCGCTTGGTCTCGCAGCATCGGCAGGCCTCGCAGGGCGGAGGCCATGACGAGCGACCACTGATCAACCGGCGCCCCCAGGAGCCGCAGCGGCCGCAGGAAAAATCGCAGTGCGCCCGCGAGCGCGGCGGTCGGCGTCACCCACGCGATGAGCCCGGACCCCCACAGGACGACGAGCGCCAGGGTGGAGACGCGCAGGAAGAGCTCGAGCCCATCCCCCAGCCACGCGCCAATACAGCCGCCGATGAAGCCGGAGACAAACCACATGGGCGGACGCGGGGCGACGCTGAGGGGGAGACGGACGACCAGCGAGGCAAGGAGAAGGAGGCCTCCCACGATCGCGAGCGTCGACCAGCGCGGCGACAGGATCACGCAGGTGGTGAGCACCGTCCAGCAGGCGATAAGGGTGCCGGGCCAGGCGCGCGACAGTGGCGTCGACCAGGGCAGGGGACGAGGCAGGGGGAAGCCCGCGCTTCGCCGGGGCTTCGGGCGCGGGGGCCCTTCGCCGAGGCCGGGTGGGATCCTCGAGAATCGGCCCTCGCTGGCGCCGCCGCCGGGGCCGGTCGCCCCGCAGGCGGAGTGGGGTTCCATCATGAGAGCACCCCCTCTGCGAGGCGTCCATGGGTGTCGCACAGGGAGTCCATGCCTTCGAGGTCGTGGGAGATGACGAGGATGGACAGGCCGGCGCGCCGGCGCTCGTCCAGGACGGAGATGAGCAGGTCGCGCGAGGCTGCGTCGAGGCCAGCCATGGGCTCGTCGAGGATGAGGACGCTCGGGTGGGAGGCGAGCAGCCCAGCGAGGGCGACGCGGCGCATCTGCCCGCCGGAGAGGTCGTCGATGCCGCGCGAGGCGAGGGCGGGGTCGAGGCCGACGAGTTCCATGGCCTCCGCGACGATGCGGTCGCCTTCCTCACGGCTGATGGCACCCTTGCGATGCACAGATCCGGTGCCGATGCGCGGCCCATGACCGGCGGCGGCGAGAATGTCGGAGCGCACGGAGGGGCGCTGGAGCTGGAGGCGCGCGAATTGCATGGAGAGGGCGACGTCGCCGACGCAGCGCTCCATGGGATGCCCGCCGAGGGTGACCCGCCCCCAAGTGGGGACGAGCAGGCCGGTGAGGACGCGCGAGAGCGTCGTCTTACCCGAACCATTGTCCCCGGTGATGAGCATGGCCTGCCCGGGGTCGAGGATGAGGCTGACATCGCGCAGGACCGGCTTCTCCCAGGGGGTGCCGAGGTCGTAGGTGTGGGCGACACGGTCAGCCCACAGGTGGGCGGCCTTAATGAGGGCGGGCGCGCCCGCCACAGACGACACAGTCGACACACCGGTGGCGGGGGAAGCGGAAGGATCCCCGGCCTCGTCGATGAGGGGAGCGCCCTCCCCCGCGCGTCGATCAGAGACGATACGCCCGCTACGAATCGTGACGACGCGGTCGGCGCGCGCGCTTTCGGCGGGGTCGTGGGTGATGTGGACGACGGCGATGCCGCGCGCGGGCAGGGATGCGAGGAGGTCGAGCATCTCGACGCGGCCAGCCCGGTCGATCATGGCGGTGGATTCGTCGGAGATGAGCAGGCGCGGGGAGCGCGCGAGGGCGCCCGCGAGCGCGAGGCGCTGAAGCTGCCCACCGGAGAGAGAGCGCGGGTCGGCATCGGCGAGGCCCGCGAGGCCGACGCGCTCAAGCAGCTCATCGAGGTCGAGGCCGGCAATATGCTCGGCGTTCATACCCCAGGTGACATCTTCGGCAACACTCTGTCCGAGAACAAGGAGTTCAGAGCGTTGCCCCACGAGCGCGGTCCCACCGACAGCACCGAGGACACCGCCGCCCTCGCGCGTGCCAGAACCGGGTTCGGCACCTGCGAGGAGGAGGGCCAGGGTGGACTTGCCCGAGCCGTTATGCCCGACGATGACCGTGAATTCAGGCCGCTCGAAGCTGAGGGTGACACCGCTCAGGGCGGGGTGGTCGGCGCCCGGGTAGGTGAAGTCGACGTCGGTGAGGGTGAGGGGCAAAGGGGACGAGGCCTCGGCCCCTTCACGCGGGTCCGCAGAGCGGGCGGTCGCGGCCAGGAGCGGGTCCCAGCCCGCGTCGAGGGAGATGCGGCTAAGGATGGCGCCGAGGAGCCACCGGGCCGCGAGGACCAGGAAGGCCACGCCGATGAAGCGGGTGATGGGGATCCAGATCCACCACCAGTCGACGAACCATTGGCCGAGCTGATGCCCCGCGTCGACGAAGCCTCCGGAGTGGGGGATATGGCCGACCAGCTTGAGGAAGCCATTGAGGGTCTTTTGGATGCTCTCAAGGCCGAGGGTGCGCAGGTCGGACAGCACCCAGAACGCGACGCCCGTGCCGATACCCCAGATGACGCCGAGGCCGGCGGCGACCCCGGAGACGGGGAGCCAGGAGGCGCGCTTCTTGTGGAGGAAGCCGATGATGAGGCCGACGAGGGCGGCCTGGAAGGAGCGGCCGGCGGTGGCGACGCCGCCGACAGCGATGGCGAGGAGGATCGTCGAGGCGAAGGCTGCAACCGCGGCTCGGGGGCGCAGCTTGAGGGAGACCATGGCGAGGGGGACGGCCGTGGCGACCTGGAAGAAGAGCTGGAAGACGGGGGTGACCGCGGCGATGAGGCCGAAGGTGACGGCCAGGCCCGAAAGCGCGCCAGCGGTCGCCACCTCAACAGGGGTGAGGCGGCGGGCATCGCGCGCGGATGAGCTCATGCGTCTAGTCTCCCAGGCCCCGCCCACATCTGCGACCGCCGGGCCGGGATACCAGCAAAGCATGATGAGCTATGAGCAACCGACACACGCCTCATCACCTACTCCCGATTGAGTGCTCCGAAGGGGATGTGGACGCTCGGGGTTGAGAGGGCAGCACCTTCCACGTGGCGGCGCTGATCGTCGAAGAAGATGTGCGGCTGCAACACCTCCAGCATGGGCCCCTTCGGGAGGCCTCCCAGGAAGAACGCATCGTTGACGCTCAGGCCCCACTGCCGGATGGAGTTAATCGCGCGCTCATGGGCGGGGGCGCTACGCGCCGTCACGACGGCAACGCGGACCCGACGTCGGTACCCCTGCGGATCATCCACACTTTTTGAGTCCTCGATCCCCTGAATCCGGTTGATCTTCTCCAGAAAATCGGCCATCGGCCCACGATCGAGAGGCACCTCTGCCAGGGCGCTCTCATTCTCCTGGTATTCCTCGAGGCCTCCACTCTGGAACACGCGCTCGGCTGAATCGTCGGCCAGGACGCCGTCGAAGTCGAAAGCGATGCGCAGATCCGTGTCCCCGTCATCCGGCACGGCACGCCCAACGACGTGGCCCGCCGCGAATCCAAGGCTGATCGCCTCGCGCACGTCGGCCTCGTTCGCGGAGAGGAACAGCGACATGCGCAGCGGCCTCATGAAGCGATACGGGGCACGGCCCTGCATGAAGATCGCGCGCGTGATGTCCAAGCCGTGACTCGCGACAGAACGCATCACCCGCATCCCGGTCTCCGGGTCGTTGCGCGAGAGGATGACGACCTCCACCAGGCGCTCTCGATCCGACAGGTCATTCAGGTCGAGAAGGCGACGAATAAAGGGGAACGCAACCCCCGGTTCGAGCACGTCATCGAGATGTTCGCGCTGATACTCCCGATACCGCTCCTCCCCCTGCTCGCGGAACACCGCGTCGGACTCTTCCAGGTCAAACAGGGCACTGGACGCAACCCCAATGACGAGGGCGCGCTCCAGATCGAGCTCCACAGCCATGATGCTCCTTCCGCACACTTCAACCTATCGACGCCAGGATAAAAACGAGCATGCTCATCTGCGTCCAAGAAACACACACATCGACACCGCGAAAACCTCTACACGACCCCAAGGAAAAAACACCGTGTCATAATGCCGCACTCACCCTTGTGAGGAACACCTAATTTTGTGTAGCATCTCCCTCGTAATCCCAAAAACACGAGAGGACCCAATGAAAACCCGCCTCGCCACCCTGACCGCGATCCTGGCCACCGCCACCCTGGCCCTCACCGCCTGCGCGGGCGGCTCCGGCTCCACCGCCGCCCAGTCGGAACAGACCACCCAGGAAACCACGGCTTCGTCGACGCGCACGATCACCGACCACGCGGGCAACGAGGTCGTCCTGCCCGAAAAGATCACCCGCGTCGCCATCGACCAGATCCCGATCGAATCCACCTACCTGGCCTACTTCGACGGCAAGGCCCCCTACCTGGTGGGCATGAGCGCCGCCCGCGTCAAGGCCATGAGCCAGACAATCGCCGCCGAGATGGCGCCCGAAATGATGCAGGTGGACACCAGCTACTACGACAAGGGCGAGCTCAACGCCGAGGCCCTCCTGAATCTGAACGTCGACGTCGTCTTCTACAACGCCTTCAACAAGGAACACGGCGAAATGTTCCGCAAGGCCGGCATCCCGGCCGTCGGCTTCACGACGCTGGGCAATCCCTCGGAGACCTACGCGGAGTGGATGGAGCTCCTTGAGGACGTCTTCAACGAGGACGGCCACATGGCCGACAAGATCGCGCTCGGCAAGGACCTCGTCGCTGACGCCCGCGCGCGCACCGCGAAGGTCCCCGAGGACCAGAAGGTCTCGACGATGGTCCTCATGGGCGCGGCCGACGGCCAGCTCGCGGTCGCGGGCGGCAAGGACGGCTGGTTCACCAACGAATGGGCCGACTCGCTGAACTACACGAACGTCACGCGCGATACCGACACCTCGCACACGCCCGTCACCTTCGAGCAGGTCCTCACGTGGGATCCCCAGGTCCTCCTCGTCACCGGCAAGGGCATGTCGAACATGACGGCGAACACCGTCCTGACGAACTCGGTCGAGGGCGTGGACCTGTCCACCCTCAGCTCCGTGAAGTCCGGCCGCGTCTACTCCACCGGCCTGGGCATGTGGAACTGGTTCACCCCCAACCCGGATTCCCCGATCGTGGCGAACTGGATCGGCGCCTCCCTGTACCCGGAGCAGTTCTCCGACGTTGACCTCGTGTCGATGACGAAGGATTACTACCAGAAGATGTACAACTTCACGCTCACGGACGAGCAGGCCCGCACCATCATCAACCCGGACTCCGCGTCCTGATACCTGTCCCCGGCCTCGTCTTCCCTATCGACGAGGCCGGGGTCCCTTGTGTGCATGACACCCGGCGCACGTCGGGGAGAGGACATCATGAAGTCTGTACTGACCAGGAACGGGCGACTGCGCGTGTGGGTGGTCCCCACGCTGATCGCCCTCATCGTCGCGTGCGCGGTGGCAGCCATGCTGATCGGCCGTTTTTCCGTGTCCCTGGAGGACGTGGTCGCGGCGCTGCGCGCGAGGTTCTGGGGAGGAGCGGCGGTACCCCCGCGGGTCAACTCCGTCGTGTTTGACCTGCGGGCGCCGCGCATCATCGTGGCGATCCTGATCGGCGGGGGTCTGTCGGTCGCCGGCGCCTCGTTCCAGTCGCTCTTCTCCAACCCCCTGGCCACGCCGGACACCCTGGGCGTCGCGGCGGGCACGTGCGTCGGCGCGGTCATCGCCCTGTTGCTGGACTGGAACCTGATCGGCGTGCAGGCCGCGGCGCTCGTCGCGGGCCTGGCGACGATGGCTTTCACGACGGCGATTTCGCGCACGCGCACGGGTTCTTTCAATGTCATCACGCTCGTGCTCGGCGGCGTCATCGTCTCCGCCCTGGCGAACGCGGTTCTCTCACTCCTCAAGCTGACGGCCGACCCGACGAGCCAGCTCCCCGAAATCACCTACTGGCTGATGGGTTCCCTCGCCGCGGTCACCTACCACCAGATCGCGCTGGGAGCGCCCTTCATCATCACGGGCGTCGTCGTCATCGTGGCGCTGCGCTGGCAGCTCAACATCCTCTCCCTCTCGGAGGACGAGGCCCGCTCAGCCGGTGTCAACGTCTCCCTCATGCGCGCGATCCTCATCGTCGCCTCGACGGTCATCACGGCCTCGGTCATTTCGATGTGCGGCCAGGTCGGCTGGGTCGGCCTGCTCGTGCCGCACTGCGCGCGCATGCTGTGCGGACAGAACAACCGCGCGGTTATCCCCGTGTCGCTGCTGCTCGGGTCGGCGCTCATGATCGTCATCGACACGCTTGCACGCTCCCTGTCGGCCTCGGAAATTCCCATTTCGATCCTGACGGCCATCATCGGCGCCCCCTTCTTTATCGTGCTGCTGCGCCGGACGGGAGGAGCGCGATGATCAGCGTCGAAAACGCGACCTTCACATACCCGGGAGCCCCCTCCCCAATCCTGACGAACGTGTCCTTCGAGGTACCCGAGCGCTCGCTCCTGGCGATCCTGGGTCCCAACGGCGCCGGCAAGACGACGCTGCTGCGCACCATGATCGGCCTGCAGAAGTGGGACAGCGGGCGCACGCTCATCGACGGCACCCCCATTTCGTCGATGTCGACCCGGGCGCTGGGCCGCGTCCTGTCCTACGTGCCGCAGGCCCGCAACGCATCCAACGTGGCGCTCACCGGCCTCGAGATGGTCATGGTCGGGCGAGCCCCGCACATGCGCACCCTCGCCCAACCAGGTGCGCGCGAGGGGCGCATGGCCCGCGACGTCCTCGACGAGGTGGGCGCCTCCCACCTGGCCGAGATGCCCTGCGCGACCATGTCGGGCGGCCAGTTCCAGATGATCCTCATCGCCCGCGCCCTCGTCGCCGACCCGCGCGTCCTCGTGCTCGACGAGCCGGAGACCGGCCTCGATTTCCGCAACCAGCTGATCGTCCTGGGGCTCCTCGAGCGCCTTGTGAGGGATCGAGGCCTCGCCGTCATCATGAACACGCACTATCCGGCGCACGCCCTGCGCGTCGCGGACCAGGTCGCGCTCTTCTCCTCCACGCACGAGGCCGTGGTCGGCCCGGCGTCCTCCGTCATGAACGCGGACACCCTCGCGAGCGTCTTCGGGGTGGACGTGGCAATCGGGAGCGTGGCCTTCGAGGGAGAGGATGTGCAGGCGATCGTTCCGGTTCGTCTAAGTGGGGACAAGTAGCGCCATCACGCCAAAAACTTCTTCGTCACGATTACGCAGGTCAGCCACATTTTCGCCGCGAGTGCGGTACCGTATAAGTGTGATTCCGCACGCCCAGTCCGGGGGACAACGATGCCGGGCCGGGCCGTCGGGACCATGTCGGCTCCACAGGCGGAGCCGAACGGTGCCCCAGCGTTGGGGCGAACACGAAGGAGGGCCCATGGCTACCGGGACCATCAAATGGTTCAACGACGCCAAAGGCTTCGGATTCATTACTCCTGATGACGAATCCGGCGACGTCTTCGTGCACTATTCAAACATCATCGGCCAATCTGGGCGCCGCACTCTTCTAGAGGGCGAGAAGGTCGAATATGAGGCGATTGAAGGACCAAAGGGCCTCCAAGCCATGAATGTGGCACGAGCCGAGTGACGCTGTGTGCCCGGGTGGAGTTCCCACTCGGGCACACTTGCACGAAGTGACATGTTCTCCACTGATCTTCACGCATGTCTTTTTCCTTGACAAAACAACGCTTTAATAGCTTTTTACGATGCCTGTGCCATGCCTTACAAGGTCTTGTGCGGTATAGACCGAGCGGTGGAATCCGCGTAGAATTGTGACTGCACCAAGGGGGGCGACCACGAGTCAGCCCCCTTTTTTGATGCCGTCGCCCACCCGGGCGGCACGGACCAACAGGTTCACAAACACGCTGGCGTGCGGGGCGCGCTTCGTGCTTCCGCGCGAAGACACTCATAAGGAGAACCCCATGAACCAGATCGTCAAGGCTGAAACCGCCCCCACCATGTCCCAGGCCACCGCCTCGGCTTCCGTGCTCGTGGCCCTCATCGTCGCCCTCGCGGCCCTCGGCGTTTTCGCCGCCCTGCAGGTCGCTTCCGTCGCCTCGGTCGTCTTCGCGGTCGTCATCGCTCTGACCGCCCTGATCGTCTCCCCCGCGATCCTCTCGATCGCTCGCACGCGCGCCTGAGCCTATGCGGGGCGCGTGAACGACACGCGCCCCTCCCCCGCCAGCGTGACACCACGAAGGTGTCGCGCTTTTTCTTTGCCCGCACCCACCTCAGCCCCCACCTCGTCTTCGATACGCGTCACGAGCACCGTCGCTCCGCGTTCAAGGAACCGCACCCCCGGCTATCACACACTCCACGAACGAGGGGTGGGGACCCAGCAGATCCCCACCCCTCAACCGGTCACGGCACAGGCGCCGCGAGGCAGTCGATTACTCGGGCTGAGCCGCAGCGGCAGCCCGCGCGGCCGCCGGAGCCGCGGCGGCGATGGCTTCCAGCTCCGCCTCGCCGTGAGCGCCGGACACGAACCACACCTCGTACACCGAGGGCGGCAGGGCCACGCCCGAGGAGAGGAACGAGTGGAAGAAGGGGGCGTAGCGCCACGCCTCCTGGGCGCGCGCCTGGTCGTAGTCGTACACGCCCGAGGTGGCCGCGGCCTCGCCGAACATGACGGAGAAGAGGGATCCCGTGCGCTGGACGCGGTGCGCGACGCCGGCAGCGCTGAGCGCGTCCGACACGATCGTGCTGATCTCCTGCGCGGAGGCGTTCACGCGGTCGTACACGCCCTGATCAGCGAGTTCGAGGGTGCGCAGGCCGGCGACCGTCGCCAGTGGGTTGCCCGAGAGCGTGCCCGCCTGGTAGACGGGGCCCAGGGGGGCCAGCAGGTCCATGACGTCCGCGCGCCCGGCGACGGCCGCCAGGGGCATGCCGCCGCCCACGACCTTGCCGAAGGTCACCAGGTCGGGCACCCAGTCGGCGCCCTCCACGCAGGACGCGTCAACGAAGCCGGCGCTGTAGCGGCCCGAGGGCGCGCCGTCGACCCACCCGGCCACGGCCTCGAGGCCCCACCAGCCGGCAGGATCAACGCGGAAGCCGGTGAGGACCTCGTCGAGGATCATGAGCGCGCCGTGCGCGGTGCACAGGCGGCGGATCTCGCGGTTCCACCCGGGGTGGGGCGGGACCGTGCCCATGTTGGCGGGGGCACCCTCGAAGATGACGGCGGCGATGGCACTGCCCGCCTGCTCGAAGCACGCGCGCAGGGCGTCGACGTCGTTGTAGGGCAGGACGATCGTCTGGGCGGTAATGGCCTCGGGGACGCCGGCCGACCCGGGCAGGCCGCCCGTGGCGACACCCGAACCGGCGGCTGCGAGCAGGCCGTCGGAATGGCCGTGGTAATTGCCGGCGAATTTCACGATGAGGTCACGCCCGGTGGCGCCGCGCGCCAGGCGGATCGCCGTCATCGTCGCCTCGGTGCCCGTCGACACGAAGCGGACGCGCTGCGCAAAGGGCACGCGCTCGCGCACGGCGCTGGCCAGCAGAGTCTCAGTTTCGGTGGGAGCGCCAAAGGACAGGCCGCGCGAGGCCGCCTCCTGGACGGCTGCCACCACCTCGGGGTGTGCGTGGCCGAGCAGCGCCGGGCCCCACGACCCGACCAGGTCCACATAGGAGCGCCCCTCAACGTCGGTGACGCGCGCGCCGCTCGCGCTCGCGATGAAGCGCGGGGTGCCGCCGACGCCGCCGAAGGCGCGCACGGGCGAGTCGACGCCGCCGGGGATAACGGCTTTTGCTTGGGAAAATGCAGTTTCGTTAGTGGTCATGGCTACCTTCATCGGGGGTAAGAGTGATACGGGCACGCGGATGCGCGCTCAGCGGGCCCGGCGGGCGACCTCGAGGGCCCAGTAGGTGAGGACGGAGTCGGCTCCCGCCCGGAAGATGCCGGTCAGGGATTCGTCGATGACGCGGGTGCGGTCAATCCACCCGTTGGCGGCGGCGGCCTCGACCATCGCGTACTCGCCGGACACCTGGTAGGCGGCGACGGGAACGTCGGAGGCGGCGGCCACATCGGCCAACACATCCAGGTAGGGGCCGGCGGGCTTAACCATGAGCATGTCGGCGCCCTCGGCCGCGTCGAGCAGCGCCTCGAAAAGGCCTTCGCGTCGGTTCGCGGGGTCCTGCTGGTAGGTGCGACGGTCGCCCTTGAGCGTGGAACCGACGGCCTCGCGGAAGGGCCCGAAGTAGGCGGACGCGTACTTCGCGGAGTAGGCGAGGATAGCGACGTCCGCATATCCCGCCTGGTCGAGGGCCACGCGGATCGCGGCGACCTGGCCATCCATCATGCCCGAGGGCGACACCATGTGCGCGCCCGCGCGCGCCTGGGAAATCGCCATCGCCTGGTAGAGCGGCAGGGTCGCGTCGTTGTCGACACCACCTTCGGAATCGAGGAGGCCGCAGTGCCCGTGGTCGGTGAACTCGTCCAGGCAGGTGTCCGCGCACACGACGAGGGCGTCCCCAACCTCGGCACGCACGGCGGCGAGGCCACGGTTGAGGATCCCGTCCTCCGCCCACGCCTGGGAGCCGATCACGTCGCGGCGGGCGGGCACGCCGAACAGGTCGATGGCACCCACGCCCGCTTCGGCGGCCTCGGCTGCGGCTCGGCGCAGCGAGTCGATCGTGTGCTGGTACTGGCCCGGCATTGCCGCGATTTCGCGGGGTTCGTCGATGTCGTCGCGCACGAAGACGGGCCAGATGAGTTTGGCGGGGTCGACGTGGGTTTCGCGCACGAGCGCGCGCATCGCGGGCGTCGAGCGCAGGCGGCGCGGGCGAATCGTCGGGATCGGGGCGCTGTCCACCCCGGCCTCGGCGAGGTAGGAGGTAACGGATTCGGGGACGGTGGTCATGAGTCTCTTTCTTCAGGTGCGTCAGCTTGGGCGGGGCGGTCGAGGGCGTCAATGAGGGCGCGGACGATGGCATCGGGCGTGGGGGACGAGGCCTGGGCCGCGACCGCGATCCCCTGCCCCCTGGCGGTGGCTGCGGTGGGTGCGCCGATGGTCACGACCCGAGTTGAGGGGGGCGGCGGCCCGAGGAGCGGAGGGAGGGCGCGCGCCTGGGAGGAGGCGGTGAGGACCACCGCGTCGTAGCACCCCGCGCGGAAATTCCCCGCGATATCCGCGTCAATATCGCCGACGTCCGCGGGGGTGGTCGTGTAGGCATCGATGGCCTCGACGCTCCAGCCGAGGGCGCGCAGCCCGTCCGGCAGCGTGTCGGGCGCTGCCGCCGACCGGGGGATGAGGACCAGGTGCGCACCGGAGGCCGGGGCAGGGAAGCACTCGAGCAGCGCGGCGGCGGATCCGGCGCCAGTCATGTCCGCACTCACGCCCGCGTGGTCGCTGATCCATCGGGCCGTGGACTCGCCGACGGCGGCGATGCGCGTGCCGAGCGAGCGCGCTCGCGGAAGGCCGGAAACGACGGCCCGCGCGGCCCTCCAGGAGGAGAACACAACCCACGCGTATCCGCCGTCAGCGAGCCGGCCGCGAGCCTCATCGAGCTGCGCGGACTCCAGCGGCGTCGACACGGTGAGGGCGAGAGCATCCACCTGAGCCCCGGCCGTCCGCAGGGCGCGCGCGATGGCGTCATCGGGCTTGGCTCGGGTCAGGAGGATCCGCCGCCCAGTCAACTCCGCGTTCACGGAGGGTCCGCTCACGAGGGGCTCGTTCACGAGGATTGCCTCGGCGCTTTCGTCGCGCCCAGGTCGGTGACCTCGGCGGCGCCACCATCGAGCAGCTGGCGCGCCACGTCCTCGCCGAGGCGGGCGGCCTCGCCGCGACCAACCGCGTCCGTGAGCGCGAGCGCGCCACTCGCCTCGACCCGCTCGCGCCCGTCGACGCTCATCACGCGCGTGTCGAGCAAGAGGGCCGAGGAGGCCTCGTCCACGCGGGCGAACGCACCCACGGGCGCCGCACACCCCGCACCCAGGGCGGAGAGGACGGCGCGCTCGGCGCTGGCCGCGAGCGCGGTCGGCCGATGGTTGAGGGTGCCCAGGAGGGCGCGTAGGAGGGGGTCCAACTCATCGCGCGTTTCGATGGCGAGGGCGCCCTGCGAGGGGGCGGGCATCATGACGGTGGGGTCGAGCACGTCGGTGGCGTGGGCGTCGAGGCCGATGCGGCGCAGCCCGGCGAGGGCGAGGACAACCGCGTCGAGGCGCTCACCCGTGCCGAGGGCGGAGGGCGCGGTGCCCGCGTCGGTGCCCAGGTCGATGCCGCGCACGCGCGAGAGCCGCGTGGGGACGTTGCCGCGCAGGTCGCAGACGTGCAGGTCGGGGCGCGCGGCGAGCACCTGGGCGGCGCGCCTGGGCGAGCCCGTGCCGACGAGCGCGCCCGCGGGCAGCGACGACAGCGTCGCCCCGTCGGCCGCGCACAGGGCGTCGCGGGGGTCTTCGCGCTGCGGGACGGCCGCGATGCGCAGGCCCGGCGTGGGGGCGGTGGGCAGGTCCTTGAAGGAGTGGACGGCCAGGTCGCACTCTCCTCCGAGGAGGGCGAGCCGCAGCTGCGCGGCGAACACGCCGACGCCGCCGAGCGCGGCCAGTGGTGCTGCGGACACGTCACCGTGGGTGCGCACGACCTCAAGCTCGACACGCACGTCCTCGCCGAGGCGAGCCCCGGCCTCTTCGATCGCCCGCGCGACGGTGGTGGATTGGGCGAGCGCCAGGCGCGATCCCCTGGTCCCCAGCACAAATGTCCGCGTGGTCATAGCAGTCCTTTCGCGCCCGCGCGGGCATGGGAGACGACGGAGGCGATGCCGGTTCCGGCGACCCAGGCGCCCGTGAGCGCCACACCCCCCAGGGGACGCACTTGTTCCTCGAGCGCTCTCACGCGGCCGCGATACTCGGGCGGCAGGGGCGGGAGCGTGCCGTTCCAGCGGGCGAGCAGGTGGTCGGTGACGGCCTCGGCGGCGATGGTGACGCCTGTGAGCGTGCGGATGTCGCGCAGGGCCCCCTCGACGGTGACGGCGGGTTCGGCCTCGCCGAGGCGCCCGTAGGATAGGCGCAGCAGGTGCGTGTGGGGCGCAAGCCGGTCGGCGAGCCAGGGCCACTTAACGTTGAGGTGGGACAGGGCCTTTGCCGCCACCGGCCGCTCGCCGGCGGGCGCGGGGGCGACCAGGAGGCCCTGGGAGACGGGCGCGTCGTCCAGCTCGGGGGCGCGCACGGCCAGGGTGAGGCGCGCGATGGGCGCTCCCTCGGGAACGCTCACATCGGGCACGAGGCCGGGGATGCACGCCTCGGTTAGCAGGCGCAGGGCGGCGCTGGCGCTGCAGGCGAGGACGAGGCGCTCCGTCGTCACGTTGACGCCCGGCCCATTCGGCACGGGTTCGGCTCCGGGGGTGGGCCCGGGCTTGGTCGGCCCGCACTCGAGGGTCCATCCCGAGGCCTCACGCCTCAGTGAGAACGCGCCCGTGCGGGTCAGGACGGTCCCCCCGGCCTCTTCAATGGCAGCCCGCAGCGCGTCGACGAGGACGAACATGCCGCCCTCGACACAGGCTTCGGGCGTGCGGCGCGATCCGGCGGCGGCCAGACGCGCCGCGACCGCAGCGGCCAGGGATCCGTGACGGGCAGTCTCGGCGCGCAGGCCGGGGGCGACCGCGTCGGTCGCCAGCATGGAAGGGTCGGCAGTGTAGATGCCCGCGATGATCGGCCGCACCGAGCGCTCCAGCACGGCCTCCCCCATGCGCGCGGTCACGAAACCGGCCAGAGTCTCCCCGGCCTCGTCCATGCCGACGCCGCCGCCCATCGACTGATCCTCGAGGGCGCGTCGCACGCCGGCCTCGCCGAGCACGTGAGTGCAGTCGGGCGCGTCCGGGTGGGCCGGGATTCCCAGGAACGAGTCGCGCAGGAAGGGGCGCAGCTCCCATCCGCCGCGCAGAGCGGGGGCGTAGAGGCGGGCGCCCGATCCGGCCGGCTCAACCGAGGTCAGCCCCAGGGCCTCCACGATCGACGAGGTGTCGGTGCCGCGCACGACGTATGTCTCCGCGCCCAGGTCCACGCTCGCCCCGCCGACCGTGCCGCGGGCGATGAGGCCGCCCAGGTAGCCACGCGCCTCAATCAGGAGGGGACGCACGCCCGCGCGGGCCAGTTCCCACGCACTCACGAGGCCGGCGATGCCACCGCCGACGACGACCGCGCCGGGGTGGGTGGGGATGGCCTCCAGGGGGTTCATCGTTCGTCACCCAGCTCGTGCACCAGCTCCACGATGCGCGTCAACACGTCGGGGTCGGTCGTGGGTGGCACACCGTGCCCAAGGTTGAAGACGTGGCCGGGGGCGGAGCGCCCGGCGTCGAGAATATCTCGAACAGCCTGTTCGATAACGTGCCACGGAGCCTGAAGCAGCGCAGGGTCCAAATTCCCCTGCACGGCCTTCCCGGGCACCTGCGCGATGGCCCACGACAGGTCCGTCTTCCAGTCCACGCCCACGCAGTCGGCACCGACCTCGGCCATATCGGACAGGATCGGCGCGCTGCCCGTCCCGAAGTGGATGAGCGGAGCGCACTCACCGGTCACCGGACTGACGACGCCGGCGACGCGCTGCGCAACCATGCGCGAATACGGCGCGACAGATTCCCTATAGGTACGAGGCGAGAGGGACCCTACCCACGAGTCGAAGAGCTGCGCGGCGCTGGCGCCGGCCTCGATCTGATCGGTGATGAAGTCGGCACTGACCCGCGCACACCAGGTCATGAGAGCATCCCACGCGCCCGGATCCGACGCCGCAAGCGACCGCGCGGCCATATGATCGCGGGAGGGGCGTCCCTCGACCATGTACGCGGCCAGGGTGAAGGGGGCGCCGCCGAATCCGATGAGCGGCGTGCAGCCGAGCTCGCGCACCGCCGTTGCGACGCCGTCGCGCACGGACTGGGCACCCTCGGCGCAGTCGCGCGTACGCCCGGTGGAATCAGTCCACGACCCCTCCCCATACCGATGACTCAGCAGCTCGTCGATACTCTCGCGCGTGCGATAGGGATGATCGAGGACCGGGCCGATCCCCGGCTCAATCTCGACACCCACCCCGGCCAGGCGCAGGGGGACCATGATGTCCGAAAAGAAGATGCCCGCGTCCACGCCGTGGCGCCGCACGGGCTGCACCGTTGCCTCGGCGGCCACGTCGGGGCGCAGGCAGGCCTCGAGCATGGGCAGGCCGACGTCGGCGCGCAGCTCGCGGTACTCAGGCAGGGAGCGTCCGGCCTGACGCATGAACCACACGGGGGTGGGCCCGCGTTGCCCGGTCAGGGCGGCGATCAGCGGGGGCGTCGTCATGTGTCTCCCTTAATTTAATGATGTTTTCATGCGTTAATTCGCGCATTTCCGTCGTTTTCCAGTTTAGTTCAAGACAATTTCTCACACGTCGCAAAAGCTTGATTTTGCGTGCCTTTATATCCATTTATCCGCGGGAGAGAGCCATTTATTTCACCGACATTCCAAAATGACACGGCGTCACCAACATAAATAGCTTCGCTGCTCTGCTCGCTCTACCCGCGTGCCTTTAAATGGACGCGTTGTGACTATTCATGTGCTCTCCGCGGACCACCGCTACACCCCCCTCGATGACATCGCCCGGCTCTCCAGCGCGGACGATCTGGGTCCTACCCTCACGCGCTCGCTGCCGAACGCGCGCGGAGTCATGGTCCTGCGCACCTGCAATCGCGTCACCATCTACGTCGACGCCCCGGCCTCGGCCGACCCCCACGTGCTCAAGGACGCGGTCGAGCGCGAGCTCGCCACCGCCTCGCACGCGCAGCGCGAGGACGTGCACCTGCGTCACCTGTGGGGTCGCGACGGCCTCGTCGATCTGTTTTCGACTGCGGCGGGACTGGAGTCCATGGTCATCGGCGAGCGCGAAATCGCGGGGCAGATGCGCCGCGCCGCGCGCACGGCCTGGGAGGACGGGACCCTCAGCTGCGACCTGGGGCGCGCCGCCGAACGGGCCTCGGCGACCTCCCGCCGCGTCGCGACCGAGACCGGACTGGCCGGGGCTGGACGATCCGTCGTCGCCGTCGGCCTCGACATGGCTGCGGCTCACCTGGGACCGTGGGAGGACACGCGCGTGCTCATCGTCGGCACGGGCGCCTACGCGGGCGCGACCGTCAGCGCCCTGCACGCGCTCGGCGCATCGGACGTGTCCGTCTACTCGACGTCTGGGCGCGCACGCGAATTCGCCCAGGGGCGAGGCATCGGCTGGGTCGATGCCGCAGACCTGCCCTCTGCTCTGGAGCGCGCCGACCTCGTAGTGACGTGCCGAGGGCTGGGAAGTCCCGTCCTGACGCGCGACATGGCCGCGGCATCCGGGCGCACCGTGGTCCTGGACCTCGCGCTCATGCGCGACACCGAAAGCTCTGTCGCCTCACTGTCGAACGTGACGCTCATCGACCTACCGACCATCCAGGCCTCGGTCCCGGCAGCCGATGCTGACGCGCTCACGCGCGCCCGCGCCATCATCGACGAGGAGGTCTCCTCTTTTGAGCGCGGCCTCGGCGCGCGATCCATGGACCCGGTCGTGCGGCACCTGCGCTCACGCGTCTTCCGCATCGTGGAGGAGGAGATTGATCGCCTCGGCGAGGGGCCCCTCTCGACCGAGGATGCGGCCCGAGCGCTGCGCCACCTGGCCGCGCGCCTCATCCACAACCCGACCGTCATGGCGCGCCGGGCCGGCGAGGAGAGCCAGCAGGAACGCTACCTGGAGGCCCTCGGCGTGGTCCTCGGCATCGACGAGACCACCCTGACATCGGGAGACGACGCGACCCCTCACGCTTTCTCGCCAGGTGATCACAGCCGTTCCCGCGGCGGCGCCTGCCCACACGATGTTCATACACTGGGTGCATGAGCACCCAGAAGAACGAACCACGCGCACTCGCCCTCGGCGTTTCCTGCTACGTGATCTGGGGTTTCTTCCCCCTGTACTTCTCGCTGCTCTCCCCCGCCGGCGCCGTCGAGGTGATCGTCCACCGCGCGGTGTGGGGCCTGTTCTTCTGCCTGGTCGCGCTCACTGTGACGGGTTCGCTGGGGAAGATCCGCGCACTGATCGCCGACCGGGGAGCCCTGTGGCGCCTCGCGGTCGCGGGCGCGCTCGTCGTCGTCAACTGGTCGGTGTACGTGTACGCGGTCCTCGCCGGCCACACAACCGACGCGGCGGTCGGCTACTTCATCAACCCCCTCGTGACGATCGCGCTGGGCCTCATCGTGCTGCGCGAGCGCGTCACCCCGATCCAGAAAGTGGCCCTGGCCCTCGGCGTCGTCGCCGTCGTCATCCTCGTGATCGGCCAGCGTTCAGTCCCCATCGTCTCACTCACGCTCGCATTGACGTTCGGCCTGTATTCCCTCGTCAAGAAGGACGTGGCCGCACGCGTCGACCCACTCGCGGGCATGGCGATCGAGACGGCCGCGGTCTCGCCCGTCCTACTCGGCTACTACGCCTACCTGGCGGCCACATCCTCCACGTCTTTCCACACGATCGCTTCTTCCGACGACTCTGGGGTGTCCTGGGTGATTCACCTGGCGCTCCTGGTGGGCGCGGGCGCGTTGACGATGATCCCCCTCATCATGTTCGCCTCGGCGGCGAGGGGCCTGACCCTCGGGACGATGGGCTTCCTGCAGTACCTGGGGCCCACCCTGCAGCTCCTCGTCGCAGTGTTCATCTTCCACGAGACCGTTCCGACGTTCCGCTGGATCGCGATGGGCGTTGTGTGGGTGGCACTGAGCTGCCTGAGCGCCGACTGGCTGCTCGGCTCCGTGCGGACCAAGCGCCTGGCGCGCGCGGGGCACCAGGACTGAGGCCGGGGACGCGAGCAACAACGGGCAGCGAGGACGGTACCGCGCACAGTTTTGTGTCGCCCTCTCGGTGAGGTCCGCACCGTACACTGAGGCTCGCACCGCGCGGCGCATAGTGGGCGTCAGTGCTGCCTCACAGAACCAAGAAGCGAAAGAAAAACCACCCCCGCACGGGGATCCGGCACCCCAGATGAAACATTTTCCACCCCTGCACGGGGATCCGGCACCCCAGATGAAACATTTTCCACCCCTGCACGGCATAGATCGGGCCATCATGAAATTTTCATCGCCCACACACACCCAAAATGCCCAATTTCCGACCATTTTCACCGTGCTGGGGCGATATTTCTTTCACAGAGACACCCCACACGACCACACGATGCTACGCAGGGGCGATATTTCTTTCATACAACCCCTCGAAGCACCCCCAGCGTGGCGGACACCGGAGGAACCAAGCACACCTCGAGACGCAGAGCCTAACCGCGGAGCCGGAAGGTCACAGCAGGACCAGGCCTCAGAAAACTCGCATGCAATTCGATTGGAAGAAGTTTCAACAACGTCTGAAAACGTTGGAATACCAACAATCTAAATTCATGGTTTGAAAGAGTCGTGGGGGAATTGCATGCGAAATTGATTGTGGACTCAGCAGTGAGGGTGCAATGGCCCGGATATGAAGTGAGCCAGGCTGCGGTGCCCGTGGGCGGCGGCGGGGCCTGGCCGGGCTTCGAGACGACGCGCCGAGCGAAGCTCGCGGCGCGGACGGCTCGCGGGCGGGCCGCCGCCCACGGGCACAACCAGCAGCCCGGCCCCACAAAGCACAAGCGGCGCCCAGAACACCGGGCCCGGGCAAAGCGCCTTTACTCTCCGCCGCCGCCGGGCTCCGGGCGTCCCGTGTAGTTGACGAAGCGCGCCATGTCGCCCTGGAAGAGGGCGGTGACGGTCGCGGTCGCGCCGGCGCGGTGCTTGGCGACGATGATGTCGGCCTCGCCGGGGCGGTCTTCCTTGTCGTAGTAGTCGGGGCGGTGCAGCAGGATAATGATGTCGGCGTCCTGCTCGAGCGAGCCGGATTCGCGCAGGTCGCTCATCATGGGCTTGCGGTCGGTGCGACCCTCGGAGTTACGGTTCAGCTGCGCGACGGCGATGACCGGAATGTCGAGGTCCTTGGCCAGGAGCTTGAGGTTTCGCGACATCGCGGAGACTTCCTGCTGACGCGACTCGACCTGGCGGCCGCTCGTCATGAGCTGGAGGTAGTCGATGACGACGAGGCCCAGGTTTTCCTGCTGCTTGAGGCGGCGGCACTTCGAGCGAATCTCGGAGATGGTGATGTTCGCGGAGTCGTCGACGTACAGGGGTGCCTCGCTCATGCGCGAGGTGGTTTCGGCGACCTTGCGCCAGTCGACGTCGCTCATTTTGCCGGCCTGCATTTTGGACAGGCGCACGCCGGACTCGGCGGAGAGCATACGCATCGCGATTTCCTGCGAGCTCATTTCCAGGGAGAAGATCAGCGACGTGATGCCGTGCTTCATGGATGCGGAACGGCAGAAATCCAGGGCGAGCGTGGACTTACCCATGGCGGGTCGGGCGGCGACGATGATCATCTGGCCGCCGTGCAGGCCCTGGGTGAGTTCGTCGAGGTCGGTGAAGCCGGTGGGCACGCCGTTGAGCTTGCCCTGGTTCTTCTCGATGTCTTCGAGCGCGTTGAGGATGTCCGAGCTCATCTGCGTCATGGAGACGTAGTCTGTGGTTTCGCGCCCGTCGGAGACGGCGTAGACCTCGGCCTGGGCTTGGTCGACGATCTCGTCGACGTCGCCGCCCGCGTCCGCGTAGCCGAGCTGGACGACGCGCGTTCCCGCGGTGACGAGGCGGCGCATGATGGCGCGCTCGCGCACGATGCGCGCGTAGTAGGCGGCGTTCGCGGCGGTGGGCACGGAGGCGATGAGGGTGTGCAGGTAGGCGGCGCCGCCCACCTTCGACAGGACGCCCGCGCGCTTGAGTTCGCCGGCGACGGTGATCGCGTCGGCGGGTTCTGCGCGGCCGTTGAGTTCGACGATGGTGTCGAAGATCGTCTCGTGGCTGGGCTGGTAGAAGTCCTGCCCGCGCAGCATCTCGGAGACGACGTTGGCGGCCTCGGTCGTCAGCATCATCGATCCGAGGACGCTCATCTCCGCGTCGATGTCCTGCGGGGGGACGCGGTCGAACTGGTCGTCGGACATCGTGATCCTCTCGGGTGCGCGGGCGTGTAGGGACGAGGCCGGGGCCGGGCTGGGTGCCGCGAGCGCGGCCTGAAGCCCTGTGGATAGAGAGCCTTCAGGCGAAGACTAACGCGTTGTAGGCGATCGCGCGACCGGCGCTGTGCACGGGCATGTGCACATATTGTGGATAACCTGTGCACAACGCCGACAAGGCCTGTGCACAACGTGAAATGACCGATCTGTCAGGGCAGATATCCTCATCACAGTCACATCATTGTCATTCATTGAGCCATCTAGAATTTCCCAATGTACGGCTTTCCACAGGCCTGTGCACACATTGTGGAAAAGAATCGGAGTGTCATGACGAGCACACAGGGACCCAGCGACCCGACCTCACCCGCGAAGCGTGAGGGGGACCCGGCCTCGTCGGCCCCGACGATCACCACGCGGATGATCCTGGCGCTCGCGCTGCCCTCTCTGGGGGCCCTCATTGCGGAGCCTCTGTTCACCGTCATCGACTCCACGATGGTGGGCCATCTGGGAACCCCGCAGCTCGCGGGCCTGGGCATCGCGTCAACCGTGCTGAACACGGCGGTCGGGCTCTTCATCTTCCTCGCCTACTCGACGACCTCCCTGGCGGGCCGGCACCTGGGGGCCGGGCGACGCGACCGTGCGATCCGCTCGGGGGTCGAGGCCATGTGGCTGGCGGGAGGCCTTGGCGCCCTCGCCGCGATCCTCCTGGCCGTCTTCGCTTCTCCCCTGCTCACCTGGCTAGGGGCCGACGCGGCCACCATGCCGCACGCCCTGGCCTACCTGCGCGCCTCCGCGCCCGGCCTCGTCGGCATGTTCGTCGTCCTGGCGGCCACGGGCACCCTGCGCGGGCTGCAGGACACGCGCACTCCCTTGGTCGCAGCGTCCGTGGGCGCGGCCTTCAACGCGGTGGCCAACTGGGTGCTCATGTATCCCCTCGGCCTGGGGGTGGCGGGTTCAGGCCTGGGCACCGCGATCACCCAGACGCTGATGGCGGCGTTCCTCGGGTGGATGATCGTGCGAGCGGCCCGGCGCGAGGGCGTGAGCCTGCGCCCCTCCACGCACGGCCTGTTCGGCGCGGCACTCGAGGGAGCGCCTCTGCTCGTGCGCACCCTCGCACTGCGCGTCGCCCTCCTCGCGACCCTGAGCGCGGTCACCGCGATCTCCACCCAGGCCCTGGCCGCTCACCAGATCGTGTGGACCCTGTGGTCCTTCGCCGCGTACGTGCTCGACGCCCTCGCGATCGCCGCCCAGGCGCTCGCCGGATTCACAACCGGCACCGGAGAGCGCGGCGCCATGCGCCCCCTCCTGCGCACCCTCTCACGCTGGGGCATCGGCTTCGGCGTCGCCGTCGGCGTCGCTCTGGCGATCACCGCGCCCTGGATTACCCGCATCTTCACGACCGACCAGACCGTCATCGACTACGCGACCGTCGCCATCATCGTCGGCGCACTCTTCCAGCCCATCGCAGGCTACGTCTTCCTCCTCGACGGCGTCCTCATCGGCGCGGGCCGAGGCCGCTACCTGGCCGTCGCCGGCATCGTCAACCTTGTCGTCTACGCGCCCCTCCTGTGGGTCATCGCCCACTCCGCCACGCTCACGGCACGCCCCTCCCTCGCCCTCGCGATGGTCTGGCTCGCCTACTCGGCCGTCTACACGGGCATGCGGGCCCTCACCAACGGGCTCGGTGCCCGCTCTCTGTAGCCGATCGACGAGGCCGGGGCCGGCCTCGTCCCCACCCGCGGTTTCGCGCGGGGGTCGGCGTCCCGGCGGGGCGAGCCCAGGCCTCGTCCCGAGGAGCCCAATCGTGACCGGAAACGCCCTAGCGAAGACGCTGCCACCCGTGTAAAGTGGGTAGCTGGACTATCCGCACCCGCGGCCGGTCCAGCAGGCCCTCACGGGCCATACGCAACGCCCTCCTGTCACGGACCGTCCGTGACCGTAAAGACCATAGGAGGTGGGAACCAACGTGCGTAACTACGAACTGATGGTGATCCTCGATCCTTCGATCGACGAGCGCACCGTCGCCCCCATGATGGAGAAGTACCTGGCACCCGTGGCTGCCAACGGCGGATCCGTCGAGAACGTTGACGTCTGGGGCAAGCGCCGCCTTGCTTACGACATCCTCAAGCGTTCTGAGGGCATCTACGTCGTCATCGACATGACCACGACCCCCGAGGTCGCTCTCGAGATCAACCGCCGCATGGGCATCGACGAGACCATTCTCCGTACGAAGCTCCTGCGCCCCGACGCTCACTGAGCCGACACCACACCCTCTAAGCCCGAGGAGCCGACATGGCCGGAGATACCGTCATCACTGTCATCGGTAACCTGACCGCTGACCCCGAACTGCGTTGGACGCAGTCCGGCGCCGCGGTCGCCGATTTCACGGTGGCCTCCACCCCCCGAACCTACGACCGTAACGCCGGTGAGTGGCGCGACGGCGACACCCTCTTCATGCGCTGCTCCGTGTGGCGCGAGACCGCTGAGAACGTCGCCGAGTCGCTGCGTAAGGGCATGCGCGTCATCGTTCAGGGTCGCCTCACCCAGCGCTCGTACGACACCCAGCAGGGTGAACGTCGCACGGTCGTTGAGCTGCAGGTCGACGAGGTCGGCCCCTCCCTGCGCCGCGCACGCGCGCAGGTCACCCGCACCGCCCCCTCCGGTGGCGGCGGCTACCAGTCCGACAACCGCGGCCAGCAGGGCGCGCCCCAGCAGGGCGGCGGTTACGGCGGCGGCCAGGGTGGATACGGCCAGGGTGGCGCCAACTACGGCGCACCGACCGGCGGCTCCCCCGAGGACCCGTGGCGTTCCGCCCCCGCTGGCGGCGCCACCTCCTTCGGCGACGAGCCCCCGTTCTAAAGTCGCGCGCCCCGGCACCTACGCCGGATAGCGCCACGTCGAAGACAACACGCTTGGGGCGGCACAGTCCGCCCGGATTCACTAGGAGACCATCATGGCGAAGCCCCAACTTCGCAACAAGCCCATCAAGAAGAAGGCCAACCCGCTGAAGTCGGCCAAGATCGACAAGATCGACTACAAGGACACCGCTCTGCTGCGTAAGTTCATCTCGGACCGCGGCAAGATCCGCGCCCGCCGCGTGACCGGTGTTTCCACGCAGGAGCAGCGCAAGATCGCTCGCGCCGTCAAGAACGCGCGTGAGATGGCTCTGCTGCCCTACTCCACGACCGGCCGCTGATAAGGGAAGGACACAGCTGATATGGCTACCACGAAACTGATCCTCACCCACGACGTCCCCAACCTCGGCCACGCCGGCGAGGTCGTCGAGGTCAAGGCTGGCTACGCCCGCAACTACCTGGTCCCCCGCGGCTTCGCCGCCAAGTGGACCGCCGGCGCGCAGAAGCAGATCGACCAGATCGCCGCTGCTCGTCGCCGCCACGAGATCGCCACGATCGACGACGCTCGCGCCGTGCGCGACGCCCTCCAGGGTGCCGTTGTCGAGATCTCCGGCAAGGTTGGCAACTCCGGCCGCCTGTTCGGCGCCGTCTCCGCTGCTGCGATCGCTGACGCGGTCAAGGAGCAGCTGGGCCAGACCATCGATCGTCGTCGCGTCATCATCGCCTCGCCCATCAAGGCCGTTGGCGACTACACGGTGACCGTCGGCCTGCACCCCGAGGTGTCCGCGAACCTCAAGGTCCGCGTTTCCGCCGCGAAGTGAAGGCTTCACGCATCGGTTGAATGCTGAAGGGGTGGCCCCCGCTCATTCGAGCGGGGGCCACCCCTTTTGCTGTGTCTGCAAGATCTGACGTTCGTCTACGACACATCATTGCTTGTCCCCTCAGGAGCGCGGCAACGGAGGGCACATGGTGGGAGCGCAGACGCTGACATCTGGATAGGTTGTGCGCATCCGGATAGGTTGTGCGCATCCGGATAGGTTATTCGCTTGTGGATAGGTTATTAACCTATCCGGATGTTCGTAACCTATCCGGATGTTCGTAACCTATCCGCATCGTCGTTTCCTATCCGCATACGCATACTCCCGCAGTGAACGCACTGCGGGCCCCGAGGATGCTCCTCGGGGCCCGCAGCTCGGCGCTAGGACGCGCGGCTAGTTTCTTCGACCGCCATTGTTGTTGCCGCCATTGTTGTTGCCGCCGTTATTGTTCCCGCCGTTGCCGTTGTTGGAACCGTTGCCGTTGTTCCCGTTGTTGGAACCGTTGCCACCGTTCCCGTTGCCGTTGTTCCCGTTGTTGGAACCGTTGCCACCGTTCTGAGAATTCTCGGTGGGCTCGGCGGAGGGCGTCTCCGTAGGCGTGGGCGTTTCGGTGGGCTCGGCAGCGGACTGCGGGGCCTCGGTCGTCGCGCTCGGCGCAGGCGTGGGTGCGTTGTTGTGGACCTTGCGGTTGGACTCGACCTTCCACGGGAAGTCGTCGCCCGGCAGGTTCGCGGTCGCGGGCTTCATGTAGTCGATCCACACGTCCACGGGCCAGTCGCCGCCGTGGAACTGTCCAAGTCCGCCGATGTCGTCGAGAGGCACGGAGTTGCCCGCGTCGTCGGACTGGTACATCGACACGGCGGTGACCATGCCGGGCACGAAGCCCACGAACTGCGCAGAAAGCTGGTCCGAGGAGGTACCGGTCTTGCCGGCTGTCGTCAGTCGCGCGATCGAGGCATCCACGCGGTTGGCCGTACCCTCGCCCGTCGTGACGGCCTCGAGGGCCGGCATGATCGAGGAGACTTCCTCGACCTCGAAGACGCGCTTAGGAGCCACGTCGCCGCTGTAGAGCAGCTTGTTATTCGAGTCTTCGACCTTCTTGACGATGTGGGCGGTGACGCGCTCGCCACCGTTCGCGATCGTCGAGTAGGCGGTCGTCAGGTCGATGTTGTGCGGCGAGGAGGGGCCCAGGACGTTGAGGAGCTCATCGTTCAGGCCGACCGTATCCTCGGGGATACCCGCGTCGATGGCGGCCTTGAGCGTGTTCTCCGGCTCGACATCGTCGTTGAGGCCCACAAACACCGTGTTCATCGAGTAGGCGGTCGCCTTCACGAGGGTGACGTTACCGAAGGAGTAGCCGCCGTCGTTGTAGACGGGGGTGCCCATGCCTCGGAAATACTGCGGGGACTTGCCCGAGTACGTGTCGTAGACCGTGCCACCCAGGCGCGCGTTCGCCAGCAGGGCGAAGGGCTTGAAGGACGAGCCGGCCATCGCGATATCCTGCGTGACAGCGTTCTGCTGGCGCTTCTCGTAATCCGCGCCCGCGTACTCGGCGAGGATCTCGCCAGTGGCCGGATCCATGGAGGACAGGGCGACGTGCTGGTGCGTCGGATCCCAGCCCTCGACCTCGTTCATGCCCTGGGCGGCCGCGACGGCCTGGTCCTGGTGTTCCTTGACAATCGTCGAGGTGATGCGCAGACCACCCTGGCTGATCTTGTCCTCGTCGAACTGGCCGGAGGCGAGCAGCTCCGACTTCACCTGAGCCATCAGGTAGCCGGTCGTTCCGGTCATCGACGCGCTGTTGAGCGTGTCGGGGTCAATCGTCTCGGGGAAGACCGCGGCGTCCTTCTCGGCCTGCGTGATCCAGCCGTCCTCGACCATGAGGTTCAGGTCGCGCTCCCAGCGCTCCTTCGCCTTATCGGGGTTGACGGCGGGATCCCACGCGGAAGGCGCGGGGATGACGGCGGCGAGGAGGGCCGACTCGGACAGCGTCAGCTGATTGGCGCCGTGCCCGAAGTAGGCCTGGGCGGCAGCGTCGATGCCGTAGGCGCCACGACCAAAGTAGATCGTGTTCATGTAGGCACCGATAACCTCGTCCTTGGACTTCTCACGGTTGATCTTGATCGCCAGGACGGCTTCCTTGAGCTTGCCCGTGTAGGACGTGGTCTCGCCGATGTAGTAGCGCTCCACGTACTGCTGGGTCAGCGTCGAGCCACCCTGGCGAGCACCGCCGCGCAGGTTGTTCACGAGGGCGCGGAAGATGCCCTTCAGGTCAACACCCGAGTTCGTGTAGAACGTGCGGTCCTCGGAAGCCACGATCGTCTTCGACACGTAGTCGGGCAACGTCGTCGTATCGATGATCTGACGGTTGATGTCGCCCAGCGTGCCCATCTCGGTCGTGCCGTCGGCGTAGTAGACGGTGGTCTTCTGCGCGAGCGCCAGGTCATCCGGCGCGGGCACGGTCAGCGTGTTGTAAAGGTAGAGGAACACGGCCATACCGGCGATAAAAGCACCCAGGAAGATGGTCAGAATTCCGAAGCCGATGCGCTTGGCCCACCGGAACCTCTTCTTCGCGGGGCCCTTCTTTCCGGCCGACGATGCCTTGGCAGCCTTCCGCGATGCATGCGATCCGGCCGCGGCGCGCACCGCGCGCCGCGAGGGCAGCGAGTCCCGCCCTGACGTGCCGGAGCCGCCAGGCTCGATGATGTCGTTCCAGTCAGACTGTCCGTTGTTAGTAGCCACGTATTCGCCCTTTCAGCGGATTGGTGTACCCCTAGATTAACCGGGTTTCCTGAAAGAACCCCAAAGTATGGGCTGCAACACAAAGGGGTGGGTGCCGCGCACCCACCCCCTCGTGCGGCTTCCGCCGCAGTCTCAGATCAGGACCACTGCTCCTCGGGACGACCATCGACAGCCCACAGGGTGTGGAAGACACCCTCCTTGTCTACCCGGTGGTAGGTGTGGGAGCCGAAGAAGTCACGCTGACCCTGGATGAGGGCCGCCGGCAGGCGCGTCGCGCGGATCTGGTCAAAGTAGGCCAGGGACGAGGCGAACACCGGAATCGGAACGCCGGCGAGGGCCGCCTGGGCCACGACGCGACGCAGCGCGGGCGTGCACTCCTGGAAGCGCGTCGCGAACGGCTCGGCGGCCAGCAGCAGCGGCAGGTCGGGGTCGGCCTCGTAGGCGCGGGTAATGTCGTCGAGGAAGGCCGCGCGGATAATGCAGCCCGCGCGCCAGATGCGAGCCAGGGCGCCCTTGTCGATGCCCCACTCGTATTCCTTCGCGCCGGCCTCGATCTCGTCGAAGCCCTGCGAGTAGGCGACGATCTTGGAGGCGAACAGCGCCTGGCGCACGTCCTCGATGAACGCAGCCCGGGCCTCGTCCGACTCGATGACGAGGGCACTGGCGTTTCCCGCGAGCGCCTGGCCGGCCGCGCGCTGGGCGGGCTCGGAGGACGCGCCGCGCGCGAAGGTCGCCTCGCCGATCGCGGTGACGGGGACGGCCAGGTCGAGGGCGGTCTGGACCGTCCACTTGCCGGTGCCCTTCTGCGAGGCGGCGTCCACGATGAGGTCGACGAGGGGCTTGCCGGTCTCGGCGTCCACCTGGCGCAGGACCTCGGCGGTGATCTCCATGAGGTAGGAGTTGAGCTCGCCCTCGTTCCAAGCGGCGAAGATGTCCGCGATCTCGGCTGGGGTGGCGCCCAGGCCCTCACGCAGGAGGGTGTAGGCCTCGGCGATGACCTGCATGTCGGCGTACTCGATGCCGTTGTGCACCATCTTCACGAAGTGGCCGGCGCCGTTCGCGCCGATGTACGTGCAGCAGGGGACGCCGTCGTAGGTGGCGGCGATGGACTCGAACATAGGGCCGAGGCGGTCGTACGAGGCCGGGGTGCCGCCGGGCATGATGGAGGGACCCCACAGGGCGCCCTCCTCGCCGCCGGAGACGCCCGCGCCCACGAAGTGCAGGCCGCGCTCGGCGGCCCACTTCTCGCGGCGGATCGTGTCGGTGAACAGGGAGTTACCGCAGTCGACGATGATGTCGCCCTCGTCCATGAGGTCGGCGAGCTGCTCCATGACGGCGTCCGTCGAAGGGCCGGCCTGGACCATCATGATGGCGACGCGGGGTGCGCGCAGGGATGCGATGAAGTCTTCCAGCGTGGACGCGGGAACGAAGGTTGCTTCGTCGCCGTGCTCCGCCATGAGCTTCTCGGTGCGAGCCGGGGTCCTGTTGAAGACGGCGGTCGCGTAGCCGTTGCGGGCCAGGTTGCGGGCGAGGTTTGCGCCCATGACTCCCAGGCCGTACACGCCGATGTCGGCCGATGCCTTCTCGGGGGTGAACGTGCTCATGCGATAACTCTCCTAACAAAAAGTTGAATTATTCCCAGAGTACGGCGGCATGAGCGGGGGTGCACCATGCGCGGGCGTGACGATTGTCGCCCCGCGCCCCGTCTCACTGCCCCTGGACCTCGCGGGCGGCCTTCGCGGCGGCCTTGCGGGCCTTCTTTTCCGCGACCTTGGCCTCCCAGTGGGCCTGCTGGGCCTGGTACTCCTCGGCGAGGGCGCGCACGTCGTCCGATGCCCACCAGTCGAGAAGGGCCTGACGGGCGGCCTCCTCGCCCAGCGGCCCGCGCTCCATGCGCAGCTCGAGCAGGTAGTCGCGGGCGATCTTCACGGCGCGCGAGGGGCGCAGCCCGAGGATCTCCATGATCTGGTCGCCGTCGAGGTCGGGGCGGATCGCGTCGAGCTCCTCCTGCTCGCGCAGGGCGGCGATGCGCGCCTCGAGGTCGTCGTAGGCGGCGGACAGGTAGTTGGCCTTGCGGCGGTTGCGGGTCGTGCAGTCCGCGCGCGTGAGGCGGTGGAGGCGTTCGAGGAGGTCGCCCGCGTCGGCCACGTAGCGGCGCACTGCAGAGTCGGACCAGGCGGCCTCGCCGTAGCCGTGGAAGCGCAGGTGCAGCGCGACCAGGGTGGTGACGGCCTCGATCGTCGCCTTGTCGAAGTGCAGGGCCTTCATGCGCTTGCGCGTCATCTTCGCGCCCACGATCTCGTGGTGGTGGAAGGACACGGTGCCGTTGGGCTCGAAGCGGCGGGTCGCCGGCTTGCCGACGTCGTGCATGAGGGCGGCGAAACGCAGGATGAAGTCAGGGGCGGGCACGGGACCGTCCGGGCCGGTCTCCAGGTCCATCGCCTGCTCGACGACGGTGAGGGTGTGCTCGTAGACGTCCTTGTGGCGCTTGTGCTCGTCCACCGTGGAGACGAGGCCGGCGACCTCGGGCAGGACGATGTCGGCGACGCCCGTGTGCACCATCAGCTCGATGCCGCGGCGCGGGTAGGGCGAGATGATGAGGCGCTCGAGCTCGGCGCGGATGCGCTCTGCGGAGACGATCTCCAGGCGCGAGGCCATGGTCTCCATCGCGTTCATGACGTCCATGTCGACGTCGAGGCCCAGCTGGGCGGAGAAACGCGCGGCGCGCATGATACGCAGCGGGTCGTCGTCGAAGGACTGCTCGGCGGACACGGGGGTTCGCAGGTTGCCGTCCGCGAGGTCGGCCAGGCCGCCGCACGGGTCGACGAGGGCCATCTGCGGCAGGCGCATCGCCATCGCGTTGACCGTGAAGTCGCGCCGCGTCAGGTCACCCTCGAGCGTGTCGCCGAAGGTCACCTCGGGCTTGCGCGAGCCGATCTCGTACTCGTCGGTGCGGTAGGTCGTCACCTCGACGACCAGGTCGCCGCGGCGACCGCCGATCGTGCCGAACTCCTTGCCGATGTCCCAGGTCGCGTTGCCCCACGTCGCCAGGAGCTCCTCGGTGCGCTCGGGGCGCGCGGAGGTCGTCATATCGAAGTCGTGCGGAGTCACTCCCAGGAACGCGTCGCGCACGGGCCCGCCGACGAGCGCGAGCTCCTCCCCGGCCTCGTCAAAAATCGTGCCGAGTTCCATAATCGCGGGCGGGAGCGCCGCAAAGGTCCTCGTGGCGTTCGCCATGAGGGTAGGAATGTCCGTCGTTCCGGCGTTTTGCGCGGTCACGGGGCCGTTATTCGGGGAAGTTGACTGGGTACTCATCGCCCTTAAGCATGCCAGGAAAGCGCCCTGGCCGACTACCGGGGGCCGCGCACCGGCTAAAGTGGAGTCATGCCTGCACGTCCAGTTGACCGCCGAGGCGGGGTGCCCCGACCCCCGCGTCGGTCCGCTTCTGTGCGCGCTGGCCGCTCTCACCTGCCGATTTCCGCGGAAACCAGCGCGGGCGGCATCGTCGTCGACGTGCGTGACGGAATTCCCTATGCGGCGTTGATCGCGCGACGCAATCGAGCGGGGCGCATCGAGTGGTGCCTGCCCAAGGGCCACCTCGAGGGTTCCGAGACCCCCCAGCAGGCCGCGCTGCGCGAAGTCGCCGAAGAAACCGGCATCCACGGGCGCATCATCCGCCACCTCGCATCGATCGACTACTGGTTCTCCGGCAACGACCGCCGCGTTCACAAGGTCGTCCACCACTACCTGATGGGGTATGAGTCCGGCACGATCTCCGTCGACGGGGATCCGGATCACGAGGCCGAGGAGGCCGCGTGGGTGCCGCTGCGCGACGTGTCACGCCAGCTGGCATACCCCAACGAGCGTCGCATCGTGCGCATCGCCCTTGACCTGTTGTATCGGGATGGCCGTGACTAGGCGCGCGCTCGCGGCTGGCGTCCTGTGCGCGGCGATGGCTCTTCCCTTCGGCCTCGGTCTGAACGAGGCCGGGGCCGCTCCGCTGCCCGCCGTGACCTCGCAGGCCGATGTGTCACGCCCCGCGGTCATGGGCGCGGCGGCCGAGACATCCGGACTCGTCATCTCGATCAACTCACTGTCGCCACGCATCATCACCAGTGAGAACGAAGTGATTGTTTCCGGCACAGTACGAAACGACTCACCCACGACACTCGCAAATATTTCCCTCGAGGTGTTTGTCGCCAACGAGACGCCAATCTCGGTGGCCGCACTGACGACGGCGCTCACCGAGGACGAACCGGACGCCACGCACGCCGCGACCTCCTCCCTCACCGACGTTGCCCGCGGGGCCACCGTCTCCTTCGAGATTCGTATCCCCACGTCCTCCCTTCCCTTGACCGACGCGACCGAGTGGGGCCCACGCGTCGTCACCGTGGCCGCCAACTCTGGCGAGTACTCCGGCAAGGACCGCTCAATCCTCGTATGGGACTCCGGCTCCCAGGTCTCCGCCTCGCGCGTAAGCGCCGTAGTTCCCTGGACCTCCTCGAACGCCACCCAGGACCAGGCCGAACGCTCCGCGGTCCTCAACCTGGCGGCCTCCTCCGGCGTCACGCTCGCCGTCGACCCGCTGCTCATCCCGCGCGGACCGCAGCCCACGGCCTCGCCGAGCCCCACACCCGATTCCGACACCTCCGACGCCGAATCCGGACAGTCAGATCAGTCCGACGCCGAATCCGGGCAGTCCGGCACACCCACGGCCGCACCGAGCACGTCCTCCTCCCCCACCCCGACCCCCGCGCCCACGGCGACAGACCCCGCGCAACGCTCGCGCGACCTGCAGTCGGAGGCCTTCGTGTCCGCTCTCATGGGAGCCGCGAACGAGCTCATTGCCCTGCCCGAGGGCGACGCCGACCTCGGCGCCCTCGCCCTGTCGGGCAACGCAGGCTTCTGGGACCGCGCATCCGACTCCATCGCGGGCTTCCCCTCCTCCCTGCGCGAGGCCGGATGGGTGGCCCCCACGCCCTCGACCGCGTCGCCGAGCCCCTCACCGTCCGCGAGCGCCACAGAAACGCCGAGCCCCTCGCCGTCCGCGAGCGCCTCCGGACAGAGCGGCACCACGACGACATCACCCGACACGGGTCCCACAATCCTGCGCAACGTCGCATGGCCGGCAGACACGACCTTTGGCACGGCGTTCCTGTCGAACTACGCCTCTGCCGACCAGATCACGATCGCCCCAACCTCGGCGCTCACCCCCGCCGAAGAGGTCACCTTCACCTCGTACGCGCGCGTGAACGTCAACCCTTCGACGGGCGAGACGGCAACCGACGGAACCGGGGCGCGCACAATCGCCCAGCAGGCCGACCTGGCCTCGATCCTGTCGTGGAACGCATCCGGCGGTGATGAGCTCGACGCCGAGCAGGCCCTGACGGCGATCACGGCGATCATCGTGCGGGAGCGTCCCTCCTCGTCGCGCACTATTTTCGCAGCGGCTGCGCGCGGAACGACTGTCAACGAGTCACTCACCAAGCGGGTCAACGCCCTCTTCTCCCCGCGGTGGGTCTCACCCCTGTCCTTTACGGACATGGCCGCCAGTGAACCGACCGACGTCGACCGGCAGACCGTCGACACGGGCACGCTCGACGCCGACACGTCCACCGCGATCACGGCCATGGCCTCGTCCCTGACCATGCTGGAGCCGCTCGCCAACGCGACCGATGACCCCAAGGCCGTGTACGACTCGGTCACGCCCCGGATTCTGCCCGCTCTGTCCGCGCAGCTGACGCCCTCCGAGCAGCTCGACTCGGCCACGGCGATGACCTCCCAGATCACGGGCATGCTTTCAGCCGTGACCGTCGAGCCCTCCTCGGCCGTCAACCTCATCAACAAGTCCGCGAACTTCCCGGTCCTCGTGCGCAACAACCTGCCCTGGCCGGTGCGCGTCGACGTCACCCTCGTTCCCGACGACCCACGACTGCGCGCCACCCCCGCGCTCTCCCAGACGCTGGCCGCGCAGGGTGCCACGACCGTCGAGGTCCCCGTCGGGGCGATCGGCAGCGGCGACATCGAGGTCACCTACAAGGTGACGACCCCGGACGGCACCGTTCTCGATGACTCCCGTACCGTCACCGTGCGCATGCGCGCCGGGTGGGAGGATGCGATCACCGCGGTCATCGCCTCCCTCTTCGGCCTGCTCTTCCTCGTCGGCATCAGGCGATCACTGCGCAAGAGAGCAGCGCGCAAGGCGCAGGCATCCTCCGACGGATCCGCGCAGGAGACGACACAAGCAGACACCGAGGCCGAGCCCGCCACCGATGGCATCGACGAGGCATCGGCCCGAGCGAACGACACCACCGAAACAGAGACAGCAACGACGAAGGAGACCCCATGAGCTCGAACACGCCTCGCCGATCGATCCTGAGAGCATCGGCGCTCATGGCGTCGGGCACCATGGTGTCGCGCATCCTCGGCTTTATCCGTAACGCGATGCTGATCGCCGCGGTCGGCGCGACCGCCGGCGGCGTGGGCGCGGCCTTCCAGACGGCGAACACGCTGCCCAACACCGTGTTCAACCTGCTGGCCTCCGGCATCTTTGACGCGGTCCTGGTCCCGCAGATCGTGGGCGCTATCAAGCGTCGCCACGACGGTGACACCTATGTCAACCGTCTGTTGACCCTCGCGGGGACGCTCCTCTTCCTCGTCACCTTCGTGACGATGGTACTGGCACCCGTGCTCGTCATGATCACGGCGGCCGGCTACACCGAAGACATTCGCAACCTCGCGATCCTCTTCGCGCTGCTATGCCTGCCGCAGCTCTTCTTCTACGGCCTGTATAACCTGCTCGGCGAGCTCCTCAATGCTCGTGAGATCTTCGGGCCCTACATGTGGGCGCCCGTCGTCAATAACGTCGTCGGCATCGCTGGCCTCGGTGTATTCCTCGCGATTTGGGGCGGCGCACCCGACGGCGGTATCCCCGCGGGAGACCTCACGGGCGCACAGTTCTGGGTCCTCGCGGGCTCGGCGACCCTCGGCGTCATCTGCCAGGCCCTGTGCCTGCTGTGGCCGATGCGCAAGGCGGGCGTGTCCTTCAAGCCCGACTTCCACTTCCGAGGTACCTCTTTCGGCTCGATGCCCCGAGTCGCAGGATGGACGTTTGCGACCCTCGGCGTTTCCCAGGTCGGCGTCCTGTCGACCAACAACCTGGCCGCGATGGCTGACGGCTTCATCGGCCGCAACGGCGCGCAGGGCGGCGTCGTCGGCATCCTCGCCTACTCGACGGCGTTCATGATCTTCATGGTGCCCCAGTCGCTCATCACCGTGTCGCTGACGACCGCGATCTTCACGCGCATGGCAGGTGCCGTGGCCGACGGCGATGACCGTGCGGTGGCCGACAGCTACCACCTGGGCGTGCGCACAATCACCTCGCTGACCCTCGTCGCAGCGGCCATGCTGATGGCCGGCTCCGTTCCGATGATGGAGATCGCGATGGCGGCCAAGGGCGGGGATCCCGAGGCCGTCACCGGCTACGCCCTCGTCCTGACCTCTCTCATGCCCGGCGTCGCATCCACCGGCATGGTCCTCATGAGTCAGCGCGTCTTCTTCGCCTACGAGGACGTCAAGCCCGTGTTCCTCATGGGTATTGGCCCCACGATCATCCAGGTCATCGTCGGCTGGTCGATGTACGCCCTGACCGGTGCGCGCTGGTGGGTCGTCGCCGCCGCCCTCGGCGAAACGGCCTGCCGCTTGACGCAGGGCATCATCGCCGTCGTGTGGGTCTCGCGCGAGAATAGCTTCGTTGATCGCGCCGGACTGCTGCGCTCCTACGTCGCCTACCTGGGCGCAGCGATCGTCGCAGGCTTCGTCGGATTCGGCGTCCTGTGGCTCATGGGCATCCACACGGACATCTCCTCGACGCTGGGACGCATGCTGCTGGCGGGCGTCAAGCTCTCCATCGTTTCGGCGGTGACCGGCCTCATCTACCTCATCGTGCTTCGCTTCGCTGCGCCCCGTGAGTCCGCGGTGATGATGCGCCCGCTGCTGACACGTCTGCGTGTCCCGGGTGCTGTGGTGAACATCCTGGCAGCGTCTTCCACTCCGACCACCGAACCAACTGCGATAATGGCGGGACACACACCCGACGAGACGGAGGAACCGATGGCTCCCACGCCCGAACGCACCGGCGACGAGAAGAAACTGCCGTCGTTCGACGAGGTGGTCGCTGCCTCGCCGATTCCCGCTCCCCCGGCGCCTCCCGCCCCGTCGAGCGATGAATCGCTTGATGTTCCGCCGATTCCCGCTCCCACCGACGTCCCTGCGTTCGGTCCCGCGACGCAGGCTCCCGTCGAGAATCCTCTCGTCGCTGAGGCCATTGCTGGCCCCACAGTCGACGCCATTGCCGATGCGCAGGCGATCCCGGCGCCCGACGAGGACCCGATCCCCGCGCCCGACGAGGACCCGATCCCCGCGCCCGACGAGGATCCCATCCCGGCGCCCAATGGAACGTCGATGGCGGAGTCCCTCGCGGCCCTGGGCGTGGAGCCTGTCACCGATACCACGGACAGCGCCGAGGTTGCGTCCGCGTCCTTCCCGCTGGCTCCCCCGCCGCCGGCCCCCGCGACCAACAGCTACGAGCGCGACGGCGAGGTCAACCCCGCGGACTACCCGCACCCCGAACCTCTCGCTGACGCGCCCGTAACGCACCAGATTCCCCGCGTGCATGCAGCAGTCGATTCGGCGATCCCCGCCCCTCCCGTCGAAGATCCGACCGAGGTCATGGACTCCATTCCCCCGGTCCCCGCAGCACCCGCACAGCCCGCCCCGGCCTCGTCCGAGGAGGAGGAAGCCACACCCGAGCGTTCCGCCAAGCTGATCGACCCGACGCGACCCGCACTCATCTTCGGCGTCGTTCTGTTCCTCTTCGGCGCGATCTGGGGTCCGTGGATGGCGACACGACCGGTCACCGACCTGGATCTCGGCCAGTCCCTGCGTAACGGCGTGGCCGCGCAGGAGTCCGGCGAAGAGCCCGCCCCCGCGCTCACCACGACGCCTCCCCCGGCGGAATCCGTGACGCCCGTGATCTCCTCGGTTCAGGTCCTGTCGTGGAACAACGACGACGGCGACCACCCGGACCGTGCGATCAACATGATCGACTCGAACCCGTCGACGTCCTGGTCCTCGCGCTGGTTCGACAACAACCAGTTCCGCGACGAGACCTCCGTGACGATCGTCGTCAAGCTGCAGCAGAAGGCCACCATCTCCTCGGTCACGCTCACCATGGACCCGGCCACCTCCGGCGGCGAGATCGTCGTGCGTAACGTCACGGATCCCTCGAACCCGCGCGGTGGAACAGAGCTGGCCACTTCTGCGTTGTCTCCGACGACCACAATTCAGCTCCCGACCCCTGTCGAAACCGACTCGATTGCGCTGCAGTTCCGTTCGATGCCCAAGGGCCAGGACGGCCGCAACTGGGCGTGGATCTCCGAACTCACCGTTCAGTAACCCTAAGGAGGGTACGCATGTCTTTCGTGACGATTCCAGGCCTTGTGACGGCCGAAAACACCGATTCGACCCCCGAGGCCGTCGAGGTCCAGGTCCCGTCGGCTGATGTTCCCGAGGGCGCCACCGTCCACGATGTCGTCATCGTCGGCTCGGGCCCCGCCGGCTACACGGCTGCGGTCTATACGGCCCGCGCCGGCCTCGCCCCCATCGTGCTGGCCGGTCAGCTGGCCGCGGGTGGCGCGCTCATGAACACGACCGAGGTCGAGAACTTCCCCGGTTTCCCGGAGGGCATTCAGGGCCCCGAGCTCATGGACAACATGCGCGAGCAGGCCGAGAAGTTCGGCGCGGACATTCGCTACGAGGACGTCGTCGCCGTCAACCTCGAGGGTGACGTGAAGGCCGTGGCGACCGAGGACGAGGTCTTCTACGCGCGCGCCGTCATCCTGGCCACCGGCTCGGAGTACCGCCACATGAACGTGCCCGGCGAGGACGAGTTCTCCGGCCGCGGCGTCTCCTACTGCGCGACCTGCGACGGCTTCTTCTTCAAGGATCGTCGCCTGGCCGTCATCGGCGGCGGCGACTCCGCGATGGAGGAGGCCACCTTCCTGACGAACTTCGCGTCCGAGGTCGTCGTCGTGCACCGCCGCGACGCCCTGCGCGCCTCGCGCGTCATGGCCGAGCGCGCCCTGAACAACCCGAAGATCTCCTTCGAGTGGAACGCGACCGTCGAGGAGGTTCTGGGCGACGAGGCCGTCACCGGCCTGCGCCTTGCCTCCACGGTGGATGGCTCCACGCGTGAGATCGCCGTGGACGGCGTGTTCGTCGCGATCGGACACCTGCCCCGCACGGGCTTCCTGCGCGGCCAGGTTGCCCTCGACGAGGCCGGCTACATCACGGTCGACGAACCGTCGACGCGCACGTCCGTCGCGGGCGTCTTCGCGTGCGGTGACGCCGTGGACCACACGTACCGTCAGGCCATCACGGCGGCCGGCTCCGGCTGCCGTGCGGCCCTGGATGCGGAGCGCTGGCTGGCGTCCCTGGGCGACCAGGCGTGACCTCCTCCCCCGCTGCTCCCGGCGCTGCGAGCGCTGGCGTGCCCCGGCCTCGTACCTGCCCGTGCGGGTCGGGGGCGCTGCTGGCGCAGTGCTGCGGGCGCTACCTGGACGGCGAGGTGGCTCCGACCGCCGAGGCGCTCATGCGTTCGCGCTACACGGCGTTCGCGCTGCGCGACGAGGACTACCTGTTCCGCACATGGCACCCGCGCACGCGCCCCGCTCCCCCCTACTGGGTGGAGGGGACGCAGTGGACGGGTTTGCAGATCCTGGGGGCCGAGGCCGGGGGTCCTTCCGACGAGGAGGGCACCGTGACGTTCGTGGCCTCGTGGCGGGACGTATCGACTGGCGAATCCGGGCAGATGCGGGAGCATTCACGCTTCTCACGCCGAGCCGGGCGCTGGGTCTACGAGTACGGCGCCAACGACTGACACTACGGTAGGATTTCACTATGATTGCTCGTCGCCTTCTGACTCCCCCCGTGATCATCGGGTTTCTCCTCGTCGCGGCTGTCGCCGTCGCGGGCGGATTCATCACGAGTCCCCTGCCAATCGACACCACGGTGTGGTCTGACTTCGTCGCGTCGCGCACGCCGGCAATGAACTCGTTCATGACGGGTGCATCGTGGCTGTTCGACCCCAAGCGCGCGGTCGTCGTGGCGCTGGTCGTGGCGGGCGCCGTGTGGTGGTTCATCAAGAAGGTCATGAACGCCCTGTACATCCTGTGTTCCGTGGTGTTCTCGGCCGCAAACAGCTTCATCATCAAGCACCTGTACGAGCGTCCTCGCCCCGAGGAGGCGCTGCGCCTGATCACCGAGGACGGCTACTCGTTCCCGTCGGGTCACGCGACGGCCGTGACTGCGCTGTTCGTGTCGCTGGTCCTGGTGCTGACGACCACGCGCGTCGGTCGCCGTCTGCGCTACCTGCTGTGGGCCGCCGCCCTAACGCTCATCGTGTTCATCTGCGTGACGCGCCTGTACCTGGGCGTCCACTGGGTCACCGACGTGATCGCCGGCTTCAGCGTGGGTCTCGGCTCGTCGATGATCTTGGCGCCGTTCATGATTGGGCCCAACGCCCTGAAGTTGTTCCGCTAGTTATCGGAGCTCAATTGTTGCGGGGGCGCCCGGGACCGACTGGTCCCGGGCGCTTCTGCGTGCGCTGTTCAAGGTGTTAACGCGCATGTTTAGGGGCCCACATGCGCGCAACACACCACGCCAAAACGCCGTTGTGCCCAAATCGCAGACCACTTCGCCAATAACAGCCCATTTTCAGCGTTTTTCACCGAGGTGGTCTGCGGTTTGGGCGTTACATCAGCATCAGATGCAGATCCAGCTCCACCGATCGGGGAGAATTGCGCCATCCAAGCCTCCGACACGCCGACGACACACCGCCAGAGGGCTTCGCATGGCGCAAAACCCCCATCGCCACCGGCGTGGAGGGCACCGAGAAAACGCAGGACCGGGATGCTGCGCTCGCGTTGGTGCCAGGGCCAGGGCCAGCGCCAGACAATTTCGCATGCAATTCAAAAACACAAGTGACGCAGCATCGCAGATCGATACGGACTAGCACGATGCCGGAGGGGAATTGCATGCGAAATTACTATGGCGTGGGCGGGGTGAGGCCTGGCTGCGGTGGCGGGGCCTGGCCGCGGTGCCGGTGGGCGGTGGCGGGGCCTGGCCGGGCTTCGAGGCGACGCGCCGAGCGAAGCTCGCGGCGCGGACGGCTCGCGGGCGGGCCGCCGCCCACCGGCACACCAAGCAGCCCGGCCCAGCAGGCACCCGGGTACGCCAAAGGGGCGGGTACCGAAGTACCCGCCCCTCACTCAGCCACTGCCTCGTCGAGGCTCAGGCCGAATGATCCTCAGTCCTGGCGACGGCGACGCATCCACAGGAACATGCCGCCCACGACGGCCGCTCCCAGGCCCGCTCCGCCGATGAGGCCGTCGAAGCCGGTGCGCGCAAGGCGCTGGGCCAGGCCGGTGCTCGGCTTGGTGGCCGGGACGTCGGGCGCGACGTAACCGAAGTTCACGCCGGTGACCTTCTGGTTGTCGAAGCCGATCGTGATCTCACCGGACATGGAGTCGGCGATGCCGTCCGGGTCCTCGGTCTGGTCGAGGCCGGCGAGGTCGCCGTCCGGGTGGACCTTGACGCGGTAGGTGCCGGCGGGCAGCTTCTCGAAGGAGTAGTTGCCGTCCTTGTCGGTCGTCGTGGTGGCCACGACGTTGCCGTCCTTGTCGAGCAGGTCGACCGTCACGCCGGAGAAGGTCTCTTCACCGTCGGTGTAGGAGCCGGACTTGTCGGAGTCGCGGTAGACGCGACCGGCGATCGAGTAGTCCGGGACGTAGCCGAAGTTGACCTTTTCCTGCAGGGAGTTCTCCGGGCCCATCGTGTACACCGCGGAGGTGTCGTCGATGGTGGCGTCGGGGTCCTCGGTCTGGTCGTAGTCCTTGATGGACGAGGAGCGCACAACCTTGACGGTGTACTTGCCGTCGGGCAGGTGCTGGAAGGCGTAGTTGCCGTCCGCGTCGGTGTCGAGGGTCTGGATGACCTTGCCGTCCTCGTCGAGGAGCTGGACGCTCACACGCTCGAGGCCGGGCTCGTCACCGTCGATCGTCTTGTCGCGGTTGTCGTCGCGGTAGACGGTGCCCTTAATGGTGTTGTTCGGGACGTAGCCGAAGTCGACGTCACCCTTGGTGGGGTTCTTCTCGTCGAGGGTGATCGGCTCGGACGCGTTGTCCAGCTTGTTGTCGGGGTCGCCGGTCTGGTCGGTGTCGGTGAGGGCACCGTCCTTGACGACCTTGACGGAGTAGGTGCCGTCGGGCAGGTGCTCGAAGGAGTACTTGCCGTCCTTGTCGGTCGTCGTGGTGGCGATGACCTTGCCGTCCTTGTCGAGGAGCTGGACCGTCACGCCGGAGTAGCGTCCTTCGGTGTCGCCCTTCTTTCCGTCGCGGTCGCCGTCGCGGTAGATGGTGCCGTTGATGGAGTTGTTGGCGATGTAGCCGAAGTTGACGTCCGTCTGGGTGCGGTGGTCGTTGCTCAGCGAGATGACGCCGGAGGTGGAGTCCTTGGTGGAGTCCGGGTCCTCCGTCTGGTCGAGGTCGGTGAGGGCACCGTCCTTGACGACCTTCACGGTGTAGTCGCCGGCGGGCAGATTCTCGAAGGAGTAGGCACCGTTCTCATCCGTCGTGGTGGTCGCGACGACCTTGCCGTCCTTGTCGCGCAGCTCGACGGTCTGGTTGGCGTAGCCCTTCTCGCCCGCGCCGTGCGTCTCGTCGCGGTCACCGTCGCGGTAGACGAGGCCGTGGATCGAGTAGTCGGGAACGTATCCGAAGTCGATGTTGTCCTTGGAGGGGTTGTCCTCGCCCAGGGTCACCGGTTCGGAGGCGTTGTCCTTGTTCGCGTCCGGGTCCTCGGTCTGCTCGGTGTCGGCAAGCTCGCCGTCCTTGACGACCTTGACGGAGTAGGTGCCGTCGGGCAGCTTGGAGAAGGAGTACTTGCCGTCCTTGTCGGTCGTGGTGGTACCCACGACGTTGCCGTCCTTGTCGAGGAGCTGGACCGTCACGCCGGAGTATCCGGGTTCGGTGCCGTCCTGGTCGCCGTTGCGCGAGTCATCGCGGTAGACGGTGCCCGACAGGGAGTTGTTGTTCACGTAGCCGAAGTTGACGTCCGTCTTGGACGGGTTGTCGTTGTTCAGCGTGATGGGCTCGGAGGCGTTGTCCTTCGTGGCGTCCGGGTCACCGGTCTGCTCGAGGGAGGCGATGGGGCCATCCTGAACGACCTTGACGGAGTAGGTGCCCGCGGGGAGCTTGTCGAAGGAGTAGTTGCCCTTCTCGTCGGTCGTGGTGGTGGCGACGACGTTGCCGTCGGCGTCGACCAGGTTGACCGTCACGCCCTCGTAGAGCTTCTCATCCGTGTCTAGCGCGCCGGAGCGGTTGCCGTCACGGTAGATGGTGCCCTTGATGAAGTAGTCGGGCACGTAGCCGAAGTTGACGTTCTTCTTCGTGGGGTTGTCCTCGTTCAGGACGATGGGCTCGGAGGCGCTGTCCTTGGTGCCGTCCGGGTCCTCAGTCTGCTCGAGGTCGGTGAGGGCTCCGTCCTTGACGACCTTGACGGAGTAGGTGCCGTCGGGCAGGTTGTCGAAGGAGTAGTTGCCGTTGGCGTCGGTCGTGGTGGTCGCGATGACCTGTCCGTCCTTATCGAGGAGCTGGACCGTCTGCTCGGGGTAGCCGGCCTCTCCCCCGTTGAGGGAGTTGGAGCGGTTGTCGTCGCGGTAGACCGTGCCGGAGATCGAGTTGTTCGAGATGTACCCGAAGTTGACGTTCTCCTTGATCGGGTCGTTCAGCTCGAGGGTGATGTCACCGGAGGTGTTGTCCTTGGTGGCGTCGGGGTCCTCGGTCTGGACGAGGTCGGCGATGGGGCCTTCCTTGTGGACGCGGACCTTGTAGGTGCCTTCCTCGAGGTTGGTGAACGCGTAGGCGCCCTTGGCGTCGGTGGTCGTGGTGGCCACGACGTTACCGTCCGAGTCGAGGAGGTCGACGGTCACACCCTGGTAGAGCTTCTCGCCGTCCTCGAGGGACTCGGAGCGGTCGGCGTCACGGTAGACGGTGCCCTTGATCGTGTAGTTCGTGGCGTAACCAAAGTTCACGTTCTTCACGGAGGGGTTGTCGTGGTTCACCTGGACGACGCCGGAGGTGTGGTCCTTGGTGCCGTCCGGGTCCTCGGTCTGCTCGAGCTTCTTGAGGAGGTCGGAGGGCTCCACCTTGACGGTGTACTTGCCGGCGGGCAGCTTGGAGAAGGAGTACGTGCCGTCTGCCTTCGTCGTGGTCGTCGCGACGACCGAGCCGTCCTCGCCGAGCAGGTTCACGGTGATGCCGTCGAAGCCGGGCTCGGAGTTGTTGAGGGTCTCGGAGCGGTCCTTGTCGTAGTAGACGGTGCCGGAGACGGTGTAGTCCTCGGCGTAGCCGAAGTTGACGTTGATGACATCCGGGTCGGTGCGTGTGAAGGTGATCGCCTGCGAGCGCGAGTCGGCCTTACCCGAGGGATCCTCGGTCTGCTCCTTGTCCGCCAGCGGGCCGGTCTTGTCGACCTGGACGGTGTAGGTACCGTCGTTCAGGCCGGTGAAGGAGTAGTTGCCATTCGCGTCGGTCGTCGTAGTAGCCACGACGTTGCCGTCCTTGTCGAGCAGCTTCACGGTGACGCCGGACAGGTCGATATCGCCCGTGTTCTTCGTCTTGTCGCGGTTCTGGTCGAGGTAGACGGTGCCGGAGATCGCGTGCTTCTTAATGTATCCGAAGTTGACGTTCTCGCGGACCGGGTTGTCGGTGTTGAGGGTGATCGCGCCGGAGGCGTTGTCCTTCGTGCCATCCGGATCCTCGGTCTGGGTCAGCTCGGCGAGCTCGCCGGCCTTGGTGACCTTGACCGTGTAGGTTCCGGGGTCGAGGCCGGTGAAGGAGTAGTTGCCGTCCGCGTCGGTCTTGGTGGTGGCGACGACATTACCGTCGGCACCGACCAGCTCGACCGTGATGTCCTTGAAGGGGTCCTCACCGTTGTCGAACGAGGAGGACTCGTTCGCGTCGTAGTACACCTTGCCGGAGAGGCGGTGCTTGACGGTGATGGACGCCGAGGAGGAGTTGTTGCCGGGCACGAGGTCGTACTCGGGCGGGTTCACGAAGGCGGCCGTGTTGTTGAGGGTCTTGCCGTCGGTGCCGGCGTCCAGCGTGACGGTCACGAAGAGCGAGGCGTATTCGCCGGCGAGCATGTCGCCCATGGCCCACGTGGTGCCGTCGAAGGTGCCGGCCTCGTCGGTGCCCTTACATTCCTGCGGCAGGCCCGTGGTGTAGCCCGAGGTGCACTTGTGCGTCTCGGCGGACACGAAGGTGGTGCCTGCGGGGAAGGCTTCCTTGACCTTGAGGTCGGGGGCCTTGCCCTGGCCGATGTTGCCGGCGTCGATGCGGTAGGTGACCTGGTCTCCGGGCTTCAGGTTGGAGGCATCGGAGACGACGGTCTTGTTGAGGGCGACGTCGAGCGCGAGGGCCATGGCGACCTTGATCGGCTCGGCGGGCAGGATGGCGCGGTTGTTCGAGGCCTGGGTGGCCGCGATCGCGACGGACTCGTAGGCGATGCCGGTCGCGTTATCGGGGGCCTTGATGGGCGCGATGATCGGGATCGACGCGCCGGCCTTGATCGGGGTGGCCTTGCCGTTGATGTAGATGCGGTAGGACTTCACGTCGGCCCACGAGGCCGGGGTGGTGGTCCAGTTGTTGTCGCATCCGGCGGGGCCGGCTGCCATGGCGTCGCCCTGGTTCATGACTTCGCCGCGGCAGGGGTTGTAGGAGGTGGAGTACTCGATGGTGACCTGCGAGGGGTCGATGCCCGAGCCTGCGCCGACCTTGAGGGGGCCGGTGAAGATGGGGGCCCACTCGGAGCCACGAGGATCAGAACCCTGGATGGCGGTGTCGTTCACGTGGGGCAGGATGCCGTACACGGTCATGTCGGACAGGTCCGCGTTACCGGAGTTGGTGGGGGTGATGCGGTACTGGCCGTCTTCACCCTGGCGGATCATGGACACGCCGTCGGTGTACTTCTTGTAGGTCGAGCCTTCCACGGAGCCGAGGCCCTCGAGGACGACGTCGGCGCCAGCCTGCTCGGAGACCGTGAAGGTCGAGGAGACGGGGCAAACCTGGTCGGCCGTATTGCCATCACCGTTGACGTCGTAGGTGTCGTCGGTGGAGCCGTAGAAGCAGATCGTGGTCTTCTTGGAGGTCAGCGCGTACTCGGGTTCGGCCGCGGAGATGTAGGCCTCGTTCTTGTGCGTGCCGGCGCTCATCGAGGGGCCGACCTTGCCGCGCAGCTGGATGGTGGTGCCACCCTTGGTCTGGTAGCCGGGCCAGGTGACCTGGACGAGCTGGCGGGTGCAGCCGGTGGCGTCGGTGACGTCGCGGACCGTGACGGTCTTTTCCTTACCTGCGGGACCGCCGGTGACGGAGTCCTCGACGAAGGTCATGCCGCAGGGCAGCAGGTCGGAGATGACGGGCTGGGAGTCAACGACGGTCGAGGTGTTGTTCGCGGTGACGCTGAAGGTAACCTCGGAGCCGGGGGACGCCAGGTTGCCCTTGATGGTGGACTTGGCGTTGTAGTACTTGGGCAGCGCGGTGCCCAGGGTGAGGATGTCGCAGTAGTCGTCGGCGGGGATCTGGATAGATCGGGAGCCGTCGAGGGACTTCATGGACCAGTCGGTGACACAGTTCTGGACGCGCACGTACTGGTCGGACTTGCCGGCCTTCCATGCGGCGGAGTTGGTGTCAGCCTGGACGTAGGTGGTGCCGTCCTCGGTCGTGGGGGTACCGGCACCGACGGGGCCGGCGACGTTGAGGATGGAGGACTCACCGGCGGGGATCGTCTGCTTGTAGTGGAAGACGGTCAGGTACTCGTCGGCGGCGAAGGAGGAGAAGTCGAATGCCTTGCCGCGGTAGACGGTCTGAGTGCCGGTGTTGCCCTTGTTGGTCCAGTAGGTGATCTCGATGGGCGTCGTCGTCTGGGTGTCGATCGTCTTGACGCGCATGAGGGGCTTGTCGCAGTCCTTGGAGCCATCGGTCGGCGACACGAGGCCACAGGTCAGGTAGTCGGTGTACTCCATGACGACCGGGACGTTGGAGTTGTTGGAGTAGCTGTACAGCCAGTTACCCTGCTTGCCACGCTCGAACTGGCTCATGGCGCGCTTGTTGAAGCCGCCGCCGTAGCGGATCTCGCTGTCGAAGCGGTGCGTGAAGGAGGCGTCGGCGGTGACAACGTTGGTCTCGTTGTGCATCTCCTTGCCGGTGAGCTTCGCGGTGTTGGTGACGGTCTCGTCCGTGCAGGTGTCGTCATAGTGGACGGTGACGGACAGGACGATGTTCATGAACGCGGGGTTGACGTCGCCGACGTTCCAGGTGACGGTGTGGGTCGCGGCGTCGTAGGAGCTCTCGACGGTCGCAGCCGTGTTCGTCTTGGTGTTACCCGAGGCCGAGGAGGACACGTACTTCGCGCACGCCGGCAGCGGGTCGGTGATGACGACATCGGTCATATTGGACTTGCCGTTGAGGCCGTCGACGTTGGTGTCGTACTTCGGCGTGATCTGGTAGGTCACGTCGACGTTCTTGGGGGTCGCGACCGGGCCGGTCTTGCTCAGGAGCGGGGTCGGCTCGGACTTGATCGTGACGGTCGCCTGGGAGGTTTCCTTGCTCTCGCCCGAGGTGAAGGTCGCGACCGGGGTGACGGTGGAGCCGCCGGGGGTCACGCCACGCGGGGCGGTGAAGGTGAGGACCGTCTGGAACGAGGAGCCGGCGGCGACTGTTCCGAGGTTGTAGGTGACGAGGCCGTCGGCGCCCGCGGTCGGAGCCTTGATCGTGGGGGTGACGACCTTCTTGCCGGCGGTGGCCGTGGCGTTGACGCCTTCGGGGGCCGAGTCGAGGTTCGAGTTACCCGCGGGGGTCACCGTGTGGGGCAGCGTGATGCTGACAACCGAGTCGAGGCAGTCCTCCGTCGTGGAGGCGCAGGAAAACTCGACGACGTAGCGCTGCTCGACACCTGAGAGGTACGAGGTCTCGTCGGGTGTGATAGCGAGTTTGAGCGTCGGGGCCGCCGCATATGTGGGCAGCGTCGTGACGCCGAGCATAACGAGGGCGGTCGTGACCAGCATGGCAAGCAGCTGGGCCGGCTTGGAGGCCTTCGACCACATGAAATTGGTGTGCACAGCCTTCTCCTGAATGTGCGAAAACAGTATATTTCACGCCAATTTTACGAGTTTCTCAACAAGTGTGAAGACGCTATTTTCCGAGATGAGAAGCCTTCCAACTTCACCTATGTAGGTCAGTTTTCAAACAATGATGAAGCGCCGACAAACAACCGTCCACACGGTTTATACACAACTGTGCATAGCACTGTGGATAAATACGGGCTTTCAGTGCAGCTGATGGGCCACTTTGCATGTTTTTTGTGACGTGGCACCCTGATTCTCCACCGGTAACCAGGTGGTCGGACAAGTTTTATCCGAGCGCACAATATGGCCTCAGCAGCGACGATGACCTATTCAAGTTGTCGAAGCTCACAAATTCCCGTAACCATCAGGTTGCGGGTGACACGTGGCCCTACGCACAATGGCTGAGAATTGTGGCTCGGCCACGCGCCGTCCCCAGACCTCCTGGCGTATCTCGTGGCACCGCTCGCCTGTCAAGTACGATGAGCACCGACGATAACGTGCATGAACACAACACTCTGCGCCCGGGTTTGGGTGGAGACCTTCCGTGATCGAGAGCAGCAGCCGATGACCCTCCCACCCTTCGCCAACACGATCACCGGCCAACTCCTGCGCTGAACACTCTCAAGGACCATCCATGACCACACTGATCTGGCTTCGCGACGATCTCCGTCTGGCTGACCATCCGGCCCTGACGGCCGCATGCTCGGCAGCACGTGGACCCGTGGTGGCACTGTGGATCCACGAAACCCGCAGGACCGATGACGACAACAACCGGCACGGCCCACGCCCGCTCGGTGCGGCCACCCGGTGGTGGTACCACCGCAGCTTGCAGCAGCTGACACCGCGGCTTGCTGACCTTGGCATTCCACTCGTCTTCGCCCGGGGTGATGCCGCGAACGTCATGCGCCGAGTCGTGGACGCCTTGCAACCTACCGTCGTGCACTGGACACGACGCTACGCCCCGGCAGCCTGCCGACTGGACGCCGCCATCAAGCAAGAGTTGAAATCCCGCACCGAGGTGCACAGTCACCCCGGCAGCCTGCTCGCCGAGCCCTGGCTCATGCAGACGACCAACGGCTCCCACTACCAAGTTTTCACACCGTTCAGCCACGCCGTCGCCGACCTGCCCCTCGGTCCCCTCCTGCCCGAGCCCTCACCGGTCAACAAGCCAGACGGCGCGGCCACAGCCCTCGCCTCGTTGCGGGAGAACGGTGTCCTGCAGAACTTGGAGGACATTGGCTTGCTCGACGACGGCCCCACCTGGTGGGAAGACACCCTCGCACAGCACTGGGAGCCCGGTGAATTGGCAGCCCAACAGCAACTGGACACCATCGACAGCTGGCTGCCCGGCTATGCCACACGCCGTGACCTGCCCGGGGAGGAAACATCCACCAGCAGAATCTCGCCGAGGCTGCGGTGCGGGGAACTATCGCCGCGCCAAGCCGTGGCCGCAGCCCGCAGCAGCACGGCCTCGGGCGAGGATATCGCGGCTTGGACCAGGCAACTCTACTGGCGCGAGTTCAGCTGGCACCTGCTCCACCACCGCGAACAACTAGAGGACACGCCCATGCGTCCGGCTTTCGCGGAATTCCCCTACGATCCCGACGACCACCTGGCGCGGGCCTGGCGACAGGGCCGCACCGGTATCGACCTCGTCGACGCTGGAATGCGGCAGCTATGGCAGACAGGCTGGATGCACAACCGGGTGCGCATGGTCGCTGCATCGCTGTTCACCAAGAACATGCTCCAGCCCTGGCAAGACGGCGAGCAGTGGTTTTGGGAGACTCTCGTGGACGCAGACGAGGCCAACAATCCTGTCTCGTGGCAGTGGGTGGCCGGCTGCGGCGCGGACGCTGCGCCCTACTTCCGCATCTTCAACCCTGAACTCCAGCGAACCCGGTTCGACCCGCGCAGCCGCTACGTCAAACGCTGGATCCCAGAGGGATCCGATCGGCCTATCGTACCTGTCGTCGACCTGGCTGAGTCGCGACGCGAGGCGCTCGCCGCTTACGAGCATGTACGTGCGGCATCTGCAGCCCATGCCAGGCCTCACCGTGGTTGAGGTGAGTGTCCACGGGATGACGCCGACGCCAGAGCCGCCTCACCAACGCCCGTGGCTGGGTCCAAGACAGCAAAAAGGCCCGAACCGAAACCATCCAAGATGGCAAGGGCTCGAGCCTTGTACGTCGAGTGGAGCTAACGGGACTCGAACCCGTAACCCCCTGCTTGCAAAGCAGGTGCGCTACCAATTGCGCCATAGCCCCGTTGGAGGAACTCAGTCCTCCACGGCGTCCGTGACGGACGTCCACAGGTCAGCATTATCGGAAAGATCAACAAGAATTTGTCGGACGGCGATGCCGACGGCCACGACGGATCCGACAGCCACACAACAGGTGACCCATTTCTTCATGATGATCCTCCGCTTTCGCTCGCCTGCGGATGGTGGGCCTAGGTGGGCTCGAACCACCGACCTCAGTCTTATCAGGACTGCGCTCTAACCTACTGAGCTATAGGCCCAACCGGCACCCTTGCGGGCACTCGGATATAGTACACAGCACAGGGCCATCCGGCAAAATCGAGCGTTGGTGACGTCCAACACGACCGTGATCGTCCGGCCCTCGACGGAGAGGAGGGGGGCCTCGTGACCACCGTCATCGAGCACGTCCGAGACTCGCGCACACCGCTACGAGCGGACCTCTCCCCCGCTGACGCCCTCGCTCTCTCCTGCCTGGTCTACGTGGATTTTCACGCGCTGCCCGGGCCTCGTTCCCCGCGCGGATGCCTGCTCCGAGAGGCCGCCCAAGCCTCGTCCATCCCGTCTCTGTATCGCTATTCATTGGCGTCCCACGCCGATCGTCCCCTCTTGGAGGCCGCCGGTGCGAGCGCGCGCTTCGGGAGCCTGCGCGTGCGCGACGCGGTCACTCGACTGACGTCTCGCCCGCTTGCTCAGTTTGGTGCCGTCACCTTCATCGACGAGGCCGGGGCGACCTACGTGGTCTTGCGCGGGACGGATGCAAGCGCGGTTGGGTGGGCGGAGGATGCCCGCTTCGGCCTCGATTTTCCGACTGATTCGCAGCGGTGGGCTACCAACTACCTGGCGTATGCGGCGTCGCGGGCCGATGGGCCACTCACCGTGGTCGGCCATTCAAAGGGCGCGAATCTCGCGCTATACGCGGCGGCGGCCACCACTCCCCCAGCGCTCGAGAGCGTCTATGCGTTTGATCCCGTGGGTTTTCCAGCGCCGGTTGTTGACGGTGGATTTTTCGCGAGCATCGACGGGCTGATGCACATCTACGTGACGGCGGGTTCCTGGGTGAGTCCGCTGCTCCCCCTGCCCGCGCCGGCCACCGTCGTTGCGTCGACCTGGCCGGGGCCACTTAGCCACAACCCGTATGCGTGGCGGTGTCAGAGGTCTTCGCTTGCTTCCGATCACCGTCAGCCGTCGCGGTCGGGTCGGTTTCTGCGTGCTGTTCTCAGCGCACTGTTGCGGGCTCGTCCGACGCGGATCGGCACCACCTAGCGAACCGGCCACGCAGGTGGACATCTGGGCCCAGCCACCAGGCGCTCAGCAAGCACACGCACCATCCCAGACACCACTGCGCCCAAAACGCAGACCACCTCGCCTACAAGACCCCATTGTCGGCGTTTTTTACTGAGGTGGTCTGCACTGTGGGTACGACACCAGTCCAAGAGGCGGCCTCATCGCCACCAAACGGGGGGAATTGCATCATTAGGGGCGCGACACGCCGACGACACGCCGGCAGTCAGCTCCTAATGCTGCAAAACCCCCATTGCTGCCGGTGCCGAGAGCAGCGGAGGGGCCGGTGGGCAAGGCCGCGGTGCTGGTGGGTGGCGGCTGGGCCAGGGCGGGCCTCGAGATCGACCACTCCGAGCCGCAGGCTCGCGTGTGGCGATCTCGCGGGCGGGCCGCCGCCCACCGGCACACACAGCGGCCAGGCCCGGCGGCACCCAGACCACCAGCGGAACCACGTTGTGGAGATGGGGGGAATCGAACCCCCGTCCCAAGGCAGAGCAAAAGGGGCCGGCATCAGCCGACCCCTTGCGCGAGTGCCCTCACTCATCCATGAGGGACACCTTGACGCCGCCCACCAGCGAGGCGACGACGTTGTAGAGCATGGCTCCCAGCGTCGACAGGGCGGTGAGCAGAATGACGTTGATGACGGCGACGATGGTCGCGTAAGAGATGACGCGGGGCAGGCGCGCGTAGTCGAGGAGGTCGACGAAGCGACCAGCACCGACGGTCTGGAGGAATTCTTCGATCTGACTGAAGACGTGCATGGCGTCGACCATGAGCCACAGGACGATGGTGGCGATGACGAGCGCGATGCCCAGGGCGACTGACAGAAGGAAAGATACCTTCATGACGGTCCACGCGTCGATGCGCGCGATCGCCAGGTCAACTCGGCGGGGAGCGTCTGTGCGGGCGCTCGTGACGTGGTCACTCATGGGGTTCCTTCCAGGTCGCACTTCCTACAGCCAGGCTACCGTATCGCCGGGCCCCGGCGCAGGGTCCGCGCCGCTTTGGAATGTTGATCACGGGACGAGGGCAGGCCTCGTCCCGTGATTGTCGTTTACTTATCGGTGTCGTCGGCTGTGTTGCCGCCCTCGGTGGGCGCATCCGTCTCGGCGAGGGTGTTCTCCTGGGGGAGATCCTCGGTGGAGGCGGTCTGCGCGGAATCGACCACGACCTCATCACCAGAGTCGTCACTGGAATCGTCGCCGGAGTCGGGGTTACGGGTGATCGCGATAATGCGGTCGCCTTCGTCCGGTCGGGCAAAGATGACGCCCATAATGTTGCGGGTGGTGGGTCGAACGTCGGAGGCTTTGACTTGGACGAGTTTGCCGGATTCGGTGATGACCATGACGTCTTCATCGGGTCGCACGACGAGGGCACCGACGAGCCCGCCGCGTTCGTCGACGAGCTTACCGACGCGCACGCCGAGGGTGCCACGCGACTTGGTCGGGTATTCGTCGACGGGGGTGCGCTTGGCGTAGCCGGATTCGGTGACGATCAGCAGATCGGTGTCCTCGCGCGGAACCTCCATGCTGAGGAGTTCATCGTCGCCGCGGAACTTCATGCCGCGCACGCCGGACGTGGAGCGGCCCATAGAGCGCAGCTGCTCGTCGGTGGCGGTGAAGCGCACGGCCTGGCCGTCGCGGGAGACGAGGATGAGGTCCTCGTCGGCCATGATGGTCTGCGCGGAGACCAGTTCGTCGGGCTTGCCGTCTTCGTCCTCGCGCAGGTTGATGGCGATGATGCCGCCGGAGCGGGGCGAGTTGTACAGGCTCAGCGGGGTCTTCTTCACCAGGCCGCGCTTAGTGGCCAGGACGAGGTAGTCGGCGTCCTCGTAGGTGCGGATCGCGAGAACCTGCGCGATGTGCTCATCGGGCTGGAATGCCAGCAGGTTGGCGACGTGCTGGCCCTTGGCGTCGCGACCGCCTTCGGGGATCTCGTAGGCCTTGGCGCGGTAGACGCGGCCGAGGTTGGTGAAGAAGAGCAGCCAGTTGTGGGTGGTCGTGACGAAGAAGTGTTCGACCACGTCGTCGCCGCGCAGCTGGGTGCCGCGCACGCCCTTGCCGCCGCGCTTCTGCGAGCGGTAGTTGTCCGTGCGGGTGCGCTTGGCGAAGCCGTCGCGGGTGATGGTGACGACGACGTCCTCTTCGGGGATGA
>ERZ1699259.64-NODE-64-length-53289-cov-4.618619_pt1 | contig 53289 bp, 41 predicted proteins | sample MGYA00581525_ERZ1699259 | MGnify/ENA primary metagenome ERZ1699259 (study PRJEB42319, sample SAMD00040332) | human oral metagenome | material: saliva | host: Homo sapiens | study: EMG produced TPA metagenomics assembly of PRJDB4115 data set (Metgenomic analysis of... | reverse complement strand
GTATAAGAACATATTTAAAATTAGCATTACTTTGCACAGTGCTATCTGGCTTTGTAGGTTGTAGCAACAACGACGATATTGTGCCAGAGAACAAGAACGAGAAGTTAGCAGGTCCTAAGCCAGCTAAGGTTGTAATAAATGTTATCGAGGGACACCTACACGGTTATGCTGCCTTCCACGAGAACAAAATGTACGATGGTGTGAAATACATGGACGCTCCACAAGAGTTTGTTTACACACTGCAAGGCGACAAATGGGTGCCCGACCCTAAGAATCCACCTTACCTCTATGCTATGAGCTATAACCAAATGCAAAACTCCGAAGCTGCGGTAAGCATTGCACTCGACATAAAATATTACGATGCTGCGGGAAACCTTATGAATGGTAAGTTTATAGACAATGGGCAAAGCGAGCATTACCAGCACTTCTTTGTGGTGAAAGATCAAAAACCTTTTCCAGATTTTGACGCAAAGCTCGACAACCCCACTAATCAAGAGTTTATGCGCTACGATTATGTAGACCCAACTCCATGGAATGAAACTATGCACAGTGGCAAAGCTGAATATAACGGGTTGAAAGACCCTCTCGGCTTTAAGGGTATTCTGTCGTTTGGATATTGCCGCCAAACTTGTAATCTGAATATTATGTTGATGGAAAGCCACAATAAGAAGACGGTAAATTTAAAGAACTTAGTGTTTAAAGACACATGGGGCGAACCTGTTGAGGCGCGTTCAAAGGTGGCTGACTGGGTTCCTACTTCCGAACAGCTGAAAAATGAAAAGTGGTATCCAACAATAAATCTACCTGTAATGGTATATATGGACAGGGCAGAATTGGGAGAAGGCGAAGACAACGTAACACTAACAATGACTGAGAACGAGGTGCCAACATCGTTCAAACGACTGATAAGTACGCTGAAATATGCCTTTAATTTAACCTATAAGCAAGCTCTTACCGAACTATACTATAGGTTAAACGGCGAACCTGCTCCACACGATAACAGCGGCTATTGGTTCTAAACCAGCCAGAAAGAAGCAGTAAGTATGCTTATATGCTTACTGCTTTTCTATAATTCCACGTCGTAAACCCAATTTGGTGCTTAGACTACAATATGTATAGTTCTTATCACTATGGTATTGTTTTCTAACATCTTTTGTTTTCTTATCGGCATCTTGTCTGTCTTTGTAACTTTACGTAGCCTGCTACGCCTGCATTGCAAAGGCAGACAAGCTGCTCGATAATAAAACGAAATATGTTTAGGCTCTAACTACCAATTTGGGTTAAACAATAGTTGAACAACGTGGAATTGTTGCGTTTATATGCTATTTGTATCTTGAAACCACGTTTCGTTTCTGTTGAAAAGCAATGAATATATTTGGGAAAGGTGGACGATAGTAAAGATTTTAATTTCTATATAATAAAATTATGGGCAATATGTTGTTGTTTAGATGTTTATAGTAGTTTCTAAATCAAAATATTGCAGCATAAAACATTTTATATGTCTCAGCCAAACAAATGTTTTTTAAGCACTATAATATAGAGCTATAAAAGCTATAGCTTTTTGTGATATCTAAACCGCAACTGATAGATATCTGAGACGAGCGTTTCAGATATCTGAAACGAGTGTTACAGATATCTGAAACAAGAGTAACAAAAGAGTGTCTGATTTTTCTAAACAATTAGAGGCATCTGTCCGATTATAATCTTCCATTGCCCAGTATGCAAATTGGTATAGTTTGTATACGAAGTAGTATGCGTTAAGTGTCTATTCAGAATTAAACGAGATACCGATAGTAGAATTGCCAGTTTACTACTAAACGTTGCAAAAAGCAAAGTTGTAGCACATAGAACTATATATTGGATTGAACCAAGTGGCAAAGTGGGTTGCAGAAATAGTAAAGCTGCAATGTTTAAACAGAGTTTTAAGCATATTTAAACACTATTATGGCAGTGCTTAAACAGTTAGATAAATACACTATTTGGCATTTTTTAACGTGTTACAATATTCTATTAATCGTACTTGCACTACTTTTGCATCGCATAAGATTAAAAGATTGTAAAAATGGAATCAGAACTTTCTAACCATAAAAAGCTTACAGCAATGGGACTGCTAATAGCCATAGGCATAGTGTTTGGCGATATTGGTACATCTCCGCTCTACGTTATGCGCACTATTATGCGTGCAAATCCGCACTTTAGTGCAAACTATATATTGGGTGCAGTGTCGTGCATAATATGGACCTTAACTCTGCAAACCACACTGAAATATGTAGTAATAGCACTTCGTGCCGATAATAAGGGCGAGGGTGGGGTGTTGGCTCTGTTTGCATTAATACGTAAACGTGGTAGCCGTTGGCTCTACCTTGTAGCAATGTTGGGAGCGAGTACGCTGATAGCCGATGGTGTAATAACACCTGCCATTACTGTAACCTCAGCCATAGAAGGGTTGCATGGCATATCTACCAATATACCTATAGTGTTAATTGTTGTAGTTATCATTTCGGTGGTATTCTTTATTCAGCGTTTCGGAACAGGCTCCATAGGTAGCTATTTCGGTCCGTTTATGTTAGTCTGGTTCTTACTTTTAGGTGTGTTGGGTATCGTTCATATAGCCGATTTCCCACTTATCGTAAAAGCCTTTAATCCATATTATGCCATAGAACTGCTATCGTCAAGCCCTGAATGGTTCTTAATACTGGGTGCAGTTTTTCTTTGTACAACAGGTGCAGAGGCACTATATTCCGACCTTGGACACTGTGGTAGGCGCAATATAACCGTTAGTTGGATATTTGTAAAAGTAATGCTCATACTCAACTATATGGGGCAAGGCGCTTACATTATAAACAACATAAACACTATACACACAGGTATCAATCCGTTTTATGGCATTATGCCAAACTGGTTACTTATACCAGGCGTTGTAATAGCAACAGGAGCAGCCATTATAGCCAGTCAAGCTCTCATTAGTGGGTGCTTCACCATTTTTAGCGAAGCAGTGCATTTAGACTTTTGGCCTACGCTTAAATTCAAGTATCCATCAAGGAATAAGGGTCAGATTTATATACCACAGATAAACAATATGCTCTATATTCTGTGCATTGTAACAGTATTACTGTTTCAAACTTCGGCTCACATGGAAGCAGCATACGGTTTATCTATCACCATAACAATGCTTACCACCACAATAATGCTGGCAGTTTATTTGCGCCAACGGTTCACACCACATTGGATAGTGGGAGCCTTTTTAGCCGTTTATCTGCTTATAGAAGGCTTCTTCTTCTTAGCCAATCTAACCAAATTTGCACACGGTGGTTGGTTCACAATAATGTTAGCACTCTTTGTAGGAAGTATTATGTATATATGGTATAGGGCTTGGAATATACGCAGAAAATATCTTAAGTTTAACAAACTGTCCGACTATTACGATATAATATGCGACATAAAAGCCGATGAAACCATACCAAAGTATGCAACAAACCTGGTGTATATACGTCAATCGGAACGCGAAGATGTAGTGGAAGACAAGCTGATTTATTCCATAATAAATAAGCAACCAAAACGTGCCGATCACTATTTTTTAGTGCATTTTATATACGACGACGCACCAGATACCTTAGATTACACTTGTAGCGAACTGATAAACGATACGCTTTATGCAATTAACATAAGGGTGGGATTTAGAGTTAATCCGCTTATGACACTCTATTTACGTCAAATAGTAGAAGACCTTATTGCCGAGAAACAGTTCGATATACGAAGCGGATATCCGTCATTACGCAAACACAACATAGCTGGCGACTTCCGTTTTATAGTAATTCATCGAATTTATTATGCATCTACAGTGGTGAGTGCGTCCGATAATATAACGCTACACCTATTTGGTGTCATTCGACATATAGGTGTAGACGACGAACAAGCCTTAGGCTTAGATACAAGTAATGTTACTGTGGAGCGTGTTCCATTTGTTGTTAATAAGAAGTATAAACAGCATATAACGAAGCGCAAATAGAGAATACCAAGTGTTTAACAATATATTAAAAGTGTTGCAGAGTTAAATATAAATTATGGGTAAAACGGTTACAACATATTTAATAGATGCTGATCCGAAAGGAACGCAGTATGTGTTTATCAGCAATAAAATTTGCCAGATGTATGTCATTCCTCGTTCACATCTTTCAATTTTAAACAAACGAAATGAGTTACAAACACCGGCTTTCTATATCTTATTAGGTGAAGACGAGGCTACAAAACCGAAAGCATATATTGGAGAAACAGAAAACTTTAGAGAACGAGTGAGAGACCATGAAAGCAAGAAAGCGTTTTGGCAGAAAGCCTTACTATTTATTTCTAAAGATGCAGCAATGACTAAGGCAGATGTGCAATATTTAGAACATAAAGCAATAGCAGAAGCAAAGGTCTCAAATTCTTTTGTATTGAACGAAAATAAACAGACTCCAAAGGCTCCAAATCTTCCAGAATATCGTAAAGATGATATGGAAGAATTCTTCGAAGACGTAAAGTTTCTCACATCTTTTATTGGTTGTAATATCTTTGACATTGTAAAACCCAAAGAAGAGCATCTCTTCTTCACCAAAGGGCGTGGATGCGATGCAAAAGGCTTCTATCATAGCAAAGGATTTACAGTTCTAAAAGATAGCATTATAACAAACTCATCTGTCCCATCATTCACTTGGAAGGATAAACGAGAGAATATGTTGAAAGAATATACTCGTCCATATAACGGTAAACAGATATTAACTTCAGATATAACTTTCAATAGTCCGAGCACAGCAGCCGATTTCTGTATAGGGAGTAGCAATAATGGGTGGATTACATGGAAGGATAAAGATGGAAACACCCTAGACTCCGTATATAGAAAACAATTAGAGTAGTATAAAACTATCGGAATGGACGTGAAATTAAGAGTTTATGCCAGGCAAAGATAGGCCTATTGAAGATATACAAAAGATGAATTTAATGATTACATTATAATATGGCATTTAGAATTGGTTCTTTTAATATGTTTAAATTCTCATTCCGTTCTGACAATGAGATCCGTAAAGACATTAAATTAATTGCCCGTATAATATACGAACAACAGTTCGATATTATTGCATTACAAGAGGTTTTTTCAAAGAATGCTATGGATCTGCTATTGAAAGAACTAGGTGAACATAGATGGCAGGGCGTTTGGGAAGCACCAAATGCCTTGAGTACTTTAGCGGCAGAGGGCTATGCCTATATTTGGGATAAGACCAGGTTTAGGTTATCCACCACTGTCCTTCCAGATGGAAGCACTAGAATCTTCAAACCTCACATTTATAACCAATATAAAGTGAATAGGTCATTAGGACAAAGACAACTAATAAGAAACCCGTACTATGCGAGATTTGAGCCTATAAATGGAGCCTTTTGCGAATTTAGACTAATTAATGTCCATATTATGTTCGCAAGGAATAGCACTCATAATGACATTTTCGACGCAGGAGCTATCCTTCTCCGTAAGCGCGAGTTCGATATCTTAACAAAATCACTTTATCTTTCTATAGCTGATAAAGTCTATGGAAATAACAGACCATCATACACTATAATTTTAGGTGATTATAATTTAAACCTCCCTTTTTCAGGAGCTAAATATGCTTTTTTGAACGAAGTTGTTGAAGTAGATAATGGTGGAACTATAAGAAAGTTAATTACTGTTCAGAAAGAGCTTACTACTCTCAAGTCTTCTCCTACAGAAGAGCAACTTAAAAAGAAAAAAGATGTTATAGCTTCGTATTGGGCAAACAACTTTGATCACTTTACATACGATTATGACAGGTTTCAAGGGATAGGAATGCATGCTGGAAGAATTAATACCATACAACAATATTGTAATAATGATTACCAATTACATAGAAAAGTAGCATCTGACCATGTACCTATTACTTTAGATATTAATTTAATAAAATAAAATTATGAATCCAATTAAGGTTAATCAAGACAAGTCAATCTGCGAACATGACCAACTTAAAGCAGCTTACGCACTAAACCTTTGTACAGTGTCTGTGTCGCAAATCGTTGACTACAAAGACCTAAACGTTTTAGAGCAAGAGTATGAACTCATACTGAACAACCTCAATCTGCACAATATGCCGAAAGATCAGGCATTACTCCACATTTTAAGGCAGATTTTAGATACAGTCACTTTCTTCCGTATCTATGAAGGGGATAAAATGATGCTTGAAAAGAAATACCAACAAAAAATCAAAAATGCGATATGGAACGCCATCCCTTCTTTCGCTTTAGTTGCATTTGGAGACCCCTACACTTTCGCTATGTCAATGATAGCCTCTGTTGGTATGGGGTATATGAACTATCGTAAAGAAAAAGCAAACACCCTTACTGAAAGAGAGGAACAAGAGTGGACCTTACAAAGATCTGCGATAGAACAGTTTAATGCCTTAAGAAGAGAGTTATTTGACACGGCATGGAGATTATCAGATTCTTATGAATTTGATGACAAATATAGACTAACTGAATCTCAGATTTCTCAGTATAATAGTATCTTAATGGATTCAATTCCTCTACGAAAGTATGAGCGTTTGAATTCTATTAAGGATAATTTTGAAGCATATCCACCCTTCTGGTACTATTTGGCAAATGCTGCAATGGATGTGGTTAACGTATATAAGAATGAAACAGCCTTCGGGGACAATATATCTGCCATTAATAAATATACTCAATTAGCAGAACAAAACTATCAGAAATATTTAGATGAGGACATTGATTTACTTCGAAATAACTACATACGTTCTGCATGCGATTTAGAATATGCCGCATTATTATTAGATAGCCTACCACGTATTGAAGAAAATGAGAAAAAACTTAGATTACGCAAAATTAATTATCTTATAGATGATGCCATAAAACATTGTGGCTCTAAATTAGATATACTTCAAATTGCATCTATTTACTATCTTAAAATAAATAAGGCAGAAGAAGCGACAAAACATCTACGTAAACTTGTTATTGAAAATTATAATACAAAAACAAACTCTCAGTTGCTAAGTTTTATCTATCTACAAGAGACTGTCTTTGATACCAATAAGTTTATACCAAACACATTAAAATATAAGGAACTTGTTCAATTTACAGATAGAACGAATCTTATCCCTTGGGTCGATTCTGAAAAAGAATTAACCAAAGACCATCTTAGAAATATAAATGAACTATTTTTAAATAATCAAAAAAACAAACTGTATTCTTACTTCGAGGCGATTGTGAATACTATTTTTCACAAAGAAATAATTTCGTATAATAAGGAGCTTTACAATCGCCATTATATGGATGCGAACGATGCCTTTTTTGAAGATACTATTAATGCAATAAAAGAAAGGGATGAAGAATATAAAAAGCTTTATTCTAGAGAAGACGAATGGAAAAGGTTTACTGCAGAACTATCTGGAAACACTATAATAATCTCACTTAATAAACACATCAATAAACTTTTAAGAAGTCTTGACAAGTTAGTGCAGGTAGCATTCAATTTAAATATAGATCCCGAAAAAGATCTGGCATCTATAAAAGAAGTTCTTACAAAAAAACATATCTCTTTCAAAGAGATATCATTTGACGAAGCAAAATCAAGTATTACTGATGAGTCTATAATTCAACAGATAAAGTACCTTAAAAATAAAATAGAGAAAAATGAATTTGACTTCGAGGATTATCTAAGACTATCGTCTCTCACTTTAACAATAATAATGGAGAAGTTTATTGAAGACTTCGTCATGAATTTTTGGACAAAAGTAATTGCCCCCAAAAATGCATATAAAGAATTAGTAAATATCGAAAGTAACTTCTCAGATTTTTGTAACGTAGAAGGACTTCCTTCTTTAGAACAATTATGCTCTCAAGGATATAATAATAGAAATATTCCTGAAGAATATAAAATCTTTGATTTATTTTCTTGTTTTGAGGATGGGAAGAATATCGAAGAACAAATACGAATAGAAAAAAAATTGGAAGCATTATTTAAATCTTATGAGGAAAAAGGAACTCTCTTCAAAGAAAATAAAGACGGTCTTACATTCACAACAGATACAATCTTCATTAATAACCATTTGAAGACAATACCAAACAATGATACTACCACCATTAGAAATAAAGGTAGAGTTTTAGCTTATTTTCATGACCAAAAAGAATGGTATGAAAGACATGTTGATGTATTTTTTATGAAAAAAGGTTTCTATTTCAGACTTGATGCTAAAATGTCAACAAGCAAACTTACATTCATTCCTTATAATAAAATTGAATTTGATAGAATCAAAAAAGGGCTAAAGTATAAAAATGAGATTTTCTATCAAAGCTCACAAATAAATTTAGAAGTATTATATCAACTAATTGCTGAATCAAGATCGAAAGCAAGTGAGTTCAAAGATAGGAAAATATAGTAATCTGTAATTCTGTGAGGAAATATTATATTTTGCTGAATAATTTCAATAGTTTTGAAATTATTGCTGTCTAGTAAATATTATGTTATATAAAAGTTAAGGGCTAAAATCCTCTCTTGGATTTCAGCCCTTTTTGTTACTTTTGTCTTCTTATTCAAAACTTCTATATCATGAGTCAGATCGGGTTAAGTTTAATATGCAAAAGTTCTTAGCGTGCAGAACTTTCCATATAAACAGGTAGTGCTTCAGGTTTATTCTCATAAAAAACATTATGCTGTAAGGGAAAAATAAGTTCATGATAAAGTTATGTATCGATAGATATTGGGGGGATACGATGTTCGCTTTGTTTTTATCAGTTCATTCATGCATGCGAAAATATATGTACCAAAATGATAATGTACTTGTAAGTTGTTGATTTTCAACTATAAATTTGCAGAAAATAATGAGATTACCAACTTTTAGAAGAACTTTCTTAACCTGACTCACGATAAATGTAACAGTAAACGTTTAATAAGAAAGTAGCGTCACTTTATTTTAGCAAAAGACAAAATATGGAGAAGGACACCCGTTTAGCATCTCTTGTGTTAATACTATTTCAAAGTTGCTGTCACTTTTGTCACGATTTGTTGCTTAGTAAATGGTTGTGAAGTAGGCAGTTATGAATTATGTTAAAAGTGACAGCAACTAAAATCAAAACTATTATAGGGGAATTTGATAGGGTGTATTATCAAGAATCTACGGAAATATTGCCTTAAAGTTCCGTTAATGTTCCTACAAAAAGAAAGGAAGTAACTATATCAGAGTGATAATCAGTTACTTCCTTTTCTTCTGTTGTACCCAGACCCGGGCTCGAACCGGGATGGATTGCTCCACTGGTGTTTGAGACCAGCGCGTCTACCTATTCCGCCATCTGGGCTTATATTTCTATTAAAGCGCTGCAAAGGTACATAGAAAAAGTGGGAATGGCAAATTTTATAAAAAGAATTTTCTATTCTTTATTTAAAGATTACAATTGAGAATCTTTACAAGATAACTCTGCAGAATCGTAATATTAAAAGATAATACGATAAAACAACAATTGCGAATCTGTTCTAATGATTTTTACAGAATCGTAATCTAAAGATAATACGATAAAACAACAATTGAGAATCTTTACGAGATAACTCTGCAGAATCGTAATCTTAAAAGATAATACAATAGACTACAATTGAGAATCTGTGCTAGATGATTTTTACAGAATAACGCTGTTGAGGGTAATACTATAAGTTACTATTAAAAGATAATATTAGAAACCAATGCTAAAAATTGAGGCTAAAAAACTATATGAGAATTTATGCTTGAGTCTCCTTATCTGAAAAATATTCTGTAAGTTATATGGATTACATTAAAAATAATAAATATTTTTTGTTTTATCTACTAATTCCACTAACTTTGCAACGGTATAAGAGCTATTCTATAATACTTTTGTGCAGAAATAAAACGATATAAAGAGAAACAAAATGAAGATAGCATTAATAGGTTACGGCAAGATGGGACACATGATTGAGCAAATTGCCCTCGAACGTGGCCATGAAATTGTTTGTAAAATAGATAAAAACAATCAAAAAGATTTTGATTCTCCTGCTTTTGCAACTGCTGATGTCGCTATAGAGTTTACAACTCCTACGGCTGCTTATGATAATTATTTAAAAGCTTTCGCACACAATGTAAAAGTTGTTAGTGGATCTACAGGTTGGCAACACGAACATAAAGCCGATATTGAGCGTCTTTGCACGGAAGGTGGACAAACTTTATTCTGGGCTAGTAATTTTTCTATCGGCGTAGCTATATTTTCTGCGGTAAATCGTTATTTAGCCAAAATAATGAATAATTATCCTCAATACGATGTTACAATGCAAGAAACGCATCATATACATAAGCTTGATGCTCCTTCTGGAACTGCAATTACTTTGGCAGAGGATATTTTAACCAATATTGCCCGTAAAACAAAGTGGGAAAAAGGAAAACAAGTTACAGCTGATGGTAAGGTTATCCCTGCTAAAGAGATGGCTGCTGATGTTCTCCCTATTGATTCTATCCGTGAAGGCGAAGTTCCTGGTATTCATAGTATATGCTACAATTCTGATGCCGACAAAATTACCATTACACACGATGCGCACAATAGAAAGGGCTTTGCTTTAGGAGCTGTTTTAGCTGCAGAATATACAAAAGACCATAAAGGTTTGCTATCTACAAACGATTTATTTCAATTCTAAAAAAATAATGTTCACATTGTAGAACTAATAAGAATAATTTTATAACCAATGATTGATAAAGAAAAGCAAAAGCTCGACCCAAAGAAACAGTGGGCTAAATTTATTATTGTAGCAATACTCTATCTCGCTTTCTTGTTTTGGGTAAAAAGCTGGTGGGGACTCATCGTGTTACCTTTTATTTACGATGTGTACATTACGAAGAAAATAAAATGGCAATGGTGGAAAAACTCAGAAGGTCCTATTCGTTTTATTATGGGTTGGGTAGATGCCATTGTTTTTGCACTTGTTGCAGTCTATTTTATCAATCTGTTCTTCTTCCAAAACTATGTAATTCCTTCGTCTTCGCTCGAAAAGTCGTTGCTAACTGGCGATTATCTTTTTGTTTCTAAATTAAGTTACGGACCACGCATTCCGCAAACTCCGCTTACAATGCCTTTAACACAACACACACTACCTTTCTTTAATATAAAAAGCTACATAGAATTTCCACATTGGGAATATCGTCGTGTGCCAGGTTTAGGCAAAGTTAAGCTGAACGATATTGTTGTTTTCAACTATCCAGCAGGCGATACTATTGTAAGCGAACCGCAATATCAAGCTGACGATTATTACAGAATGGTTTACGAAATGGGAACAAGTTTGCTAATGCAACAAAATCCGAAGCTTGCAGCTACTAAAAAGAATGCTTTACAACAACGAGCTTTCTACGATAAAGCATATACTCTTGGACGAAACTACATTCTGAATAATGTGGCTACGTATGGCGAAATTGAATCGCGTCCTACTGATCGTCGAGAAAACTACGTAAAACGTTGCGTTGGTTTACCAGGACAAACTCTCCAGATAAAGAATAAAATTGTATATTTAGATGGAAAACCAAATAAAGAGCCTGAAAATGTAGAATATGCTTATTTAATTAAGTTCAACAATATAACTGCTGCCGACTTAATGAGCGAGCGATACGACGATTTTCGCAAAGAGTTAGGCATAAGCAACGAAGATATTCAGACTCTTAGTCGTTTGCACGGCTTCGATGTTGAACAAGGATTAGTGCTAAATCAGGCAGCTTTACAATACGATGGTTATATGCCGCTCACAAAACGTGCAGTAAATGCATTGAAACAACGTGGTTTAGTTAAGGCAATTCGTCCTGTAACCGATAAAGATATATATACAGGTTCTAACTATCCACGTAATTCCGACCTTGGTTGGAAAGTATGGACACGCGATAATTATGGTCCTATTTGGATTCCTGCAAAGGGAAAGAGCATTAAGCTTACATTAGACAATCTACCAATTTACGAGCGTTGCATTAAAGTTTACGAAGGAAATAAACTTGATGTAAAGAATGGTAAAATATATATTAATGGTAAACCTGCAACTTCGTATACGTTTAAGATGGATTACTATTGGATGCAAGGCGATAATCGACACAATTCTGCCGATAGTAGATATTGGGGATTTGTTCCAGAAGACCATATTGTGGGTAAACCATTATTTATATGGTGGTCGAGCGATCCAGATCGTCGTGGATTTAGCGGCATACGGTGGAACCGATTGTTTAGTTGGGTTGATAATATAAAATAACACATTAATAATATAAAATAGCATTGTTCGAAAAAGTCTACTAAGGCAGACCTATCCAACAATGCTATTTTTTTCGTTTATTCTAATTTCTTTATGCTTCCTGCACTACTTTCCTCTGCTTATTTTGCACCCATTCAGTGGTTTCAAAAGCTGAATAGGTACGATTTGTGTTTAATAGAACAGCACGACCATTTTGTAAAGCAAACTTATCGTAATCGATGTGTTATTGCAACAGCAAACGGACAGCAAACTCTTTCTATTCCTGTAGAAAAGTTCGATAATAAAAAATGCGAAATGTGCGATGTTTGCATTAGCGATCACGATAATTGGCGACACCAACATTGGAATGCACTACTTTCGGCATACGGCGAAAGCCCTTTCTTTGAATATTACCAAGACGACATTCGCCCATTCTTCGAAAGAAAATGGAAATATCTTTTCGATTTTAATACAGAAATAACATATACACTTTGCGAATTGCTCGACTTGCAACCTAATATCTGCTCCACTAATGAGTTTATACCTATCAACAAAAATAACGATTTCATCGGAGAATATGCTGATTTTCGCGAAGTAATACGTCCGAAACACCCACTTGCAGATAAAGATTTTGTACCAATGCCTTATTATCAAGTATACGAACCTAAAATAGGTTTCCAACCTAATCTTAGTATTCTCGATTTACTTTTTAATATGGGAAATGAATCTATATTCTATTTGTAAGCGCATATTCGTAACGCATCACCAAAACAAATAATTCTTAAAAGTTTATTACCCTTTCGTTTCGTTTATTAATTTTACAGATAATTGTGTGTAGCTAAATTTACAAATTAAAATATAAAGTTTATCTTTGCAACTATAAAACAAACAGCTATGCAACGTAAAGTTTTATTATTATTTATCTTTATAATCCACCTTACTATAGCTTGTGCTCAACAAGTTCAAGTTTGCGATGGTGTAACTAGTTTGCCCATTCGCGATGTTCTTATAGCTGTAAATGGAAAACATTTTGGAAAAACCGACTATCGTGGCATAATAAATCTTCCTGTTGCTTACGAAACTGCTACATTCTCTAAAGTAAAATACCATGCGGAAACACTAACACAAACCGAAGTACAAAAAGACACCGTGTTTCTTTTTCCTGAAAAACAATCGCTTGGCGAAGTTGTTGTGTGGGGAAAACACATTGTAAATGGTAGAGAGTTACTTAAACAAATGCCAAAACGCGATATACTGGATAAAGCTCCAAAACATGATATCCGTGAATTTGATATAGGTTTAATGCTCGACAAACGCCTCCGCCGCGATAAAGAACATGTAAGAAAGCAACGCGAAATATTTAAAACGTTCGATGGAATTAATACAGAAGACCCCATTTTGCGTGCCTATAACGAAACAAAAGCAGAACAAGAACGTGAAAAGATAGAAAAAGAAATAGAGGAGAAACACAAAAATGCAGATGCTAAAATAGAGAAATAGTTTTTTCTGCAATGTTGCTTATAGTTTTCTTTGTGGCAAGAAATATGTTTTTTGAGCCTTATAAGTCGCTTTATCCAATATAAATCGCTACTTTTGCAAAAAAATAAATAGACTTAAATTAATGGAAATTTCTATTTCAAAAAAAGTTCTTTATCGCGAGGTTATAGATTACATTATGATAGCCCTCGGATGTATATCGTATGGCATTGGTTGGACCATTTTTTTACTACCAAACGATATTAGTACAGGTGGCGTTGCAGGTTTATCGTCTACTGTTTTCTGGGCTTTAAACATTCCAGTTTCCTATACTTACTTTGTTTTAAACGCCATTTTATTAACGGTAGCATTAAAAACACTTGGTTGGCGCTTTTGCGTTAAAACAATTTATGGTGTGTTGGTTATGACTTTTGCTACAGGTTTCTTGCGAGGATATTTTCCACACCCTACAATTATGCACGAACAGCCATTTGTTGCCATGCTTATAGGTTCGTTATTCTGTGGAATGGGTTTAGGTTTTTGTCTTTCTTATAATGGAAGTTCAGGCGGTTCTGATATTGTAGCCGCTATTGTAAACAAATATCACGATATTTCCCTTGGTCGAGTATTAATTTTAGTAGATACTTCTATCGTAACATTAAGTTATTTGGTTTTGAAAGATTGGGAACGTGTTATTTATGGTTATCTCTCGTTGTTTATAGTTTCGTTTGTGTTAGACCAAGTGGTAAATGCAGGCAGACGTTCCGTTCAGTTCCTTATTATTTCCGAACGATATAAAGAAATATGTAAACAAATTGTAGAAACTCCGCCTCATCGTGGCTGTACTATTATTGATGCTCACGGCTATTATAGCGGACAAACCACAAAAGTTGTATTGGTTGTTACCCGACAGCGCGAAGCAAGAACCCTTTATCATCTTATAAACGATATAGATCCACATGCTTTTGTTACTCAAAGTCAAGTAATGGGTGTGTTCGGAGAAGGGTTCGATAAGTTTAAAATAAAGAACAAGAATAATAAAAAACATTTAGAAACAATTTCTTTAGAAGAAAAATAGTCCCCAAAAACCTATTTCGGTGTGTTAAGAACACGTTTCTTAATGCACCGTTTTTTTCTGCCTCTTCTAAAGTCGAAGTAAGAAATATCTTCTTACTAAACGAATTCTATACGGTTACAAATTTAATATGATTAGTCTCTAAAAACCTCATCTAAAAATCCTTTTATTGTCCTATTTCTTTTGTGCAGAAAGTCAATTTAACAGCCTAAGATGATTCGGTTATATATCTGTATTATCGCTAGAACTCGAATATAATATAGTGCTATTTGATAAATATATTTTGTTGTTGATTGTCATAGAATTTTAATAACGAATAACTTGTCGCCAATCCTTGTAGTGCTTATTGGGAAAGCTCGTTTGAATTTATCCATCGGTTACTTTAATAGGTAATAATAGAATTGTCTCATTAATATGGTTTTGCATCTGAAGACAGCAAATTACAAATTGGAATAAAAGATAGTTGCGGATTCTCTTGGAAGGTTCTTTCAATCATTTCTAACCAAGATGTATAAAGATCTGACTCTTTATAAGGGAAATCCCAAAAATCTCTGATACCATTTAGAATATCTTCATCAGGATTAGAAAGTATTGATTTTATAAGTTTGTGATTTTCTAATAATTCATAAACAATATGAGGATATGTTTTTTCTAATCTATTACCATTAATATGAGTGCATTTCCCTCCTGCAGAAAAATCATCTCGCATATTAGGACACAAAAGGGAGTAGTAATTACATAGCCATAAAGAAATTGGTCGATACCTATTTCGTATATCTTTTTGATATAAACTTTTGAATAAGATACAGGCCTTTGCTTGTAAAATATTTTTTTCACTAGCAGGTAAATCATTATAGAATGAGAGATTGACGTTTGTAGTTTCTCCCATCCACCAAGGCATTTCATATTTTTTTTCAGCCTTCGCTTTCTTTATGTAATATTGACGTACACAAGATATTTTCTTCCCTTCATCTAAATGTCTAAAAACTTCATAATCCGTATTCATTTTTGCGAAAATATTACTGTCCGATGTTAAATTCATATCAATCAAATAACGCGGCGAGTGTGTAACAGCAATATTACTTAGACATAATTGATAAGGTTTGCAACGAAACTCAGGTTGTCCGCCAAGTTTACCAAATAACATATAAATTCTTTCTGCATCTTTATCTCTAGTACTTTCAACTATGCTACTTCCTGTAGAAGTCCAAGCATCTTTTTGTGTTGATTTTATCTCTACTCCATATTTAGTCTTGTGTAACAAAATATCAGGGAATATATGTCCAGAGATAAGTTCTATTCTATCTGGAGGAAAGTTGATAGTAGGAGCTATTTCTTTCAGAGATTTCAGTGATAGTTTTTCTACATCACTACCAGATAACTTATTATATCCGCTAGGATCTATTTGTACAGCCTTATTCATATAGATTATGGTCTCTTTTAAAAGTGAACTAACCATTTGATCTATATGGTTAAAACCATCAAGGTTAAATGCTACAAATTTCGGTTCTTGTTCCATAATTAATTAAAATATGAATCCCATAAATTTTCTATTCTTGTTGCAAGGTTAAAAGCCAACATTGGTGGTACGGCATTGCCTATAATCTTATAAGCATTAGATGCACTAAGTTTATATCCTCGTTCATATTCTCGCTTCATAACAAAATTATAATCAGGAGGAAATGTTTGAATCATTGCACACTCACGTGGTGTAAGTCTTCGTTCAATCAAACCGTTTAGCAATTCCGCATAATGTTTCCCACCATGCTTAGAGGAAAGACGACGAAATTCTATATTGCCATGATGCTCTGATCGTATAGTCGGACCTAATCCGTTTAGATTTATTTCAATCTGTCCCTGGCTTCCATTTCCTAAATATTTTGCTTTAGAATATACTTTTTGAGATTCGTCCACAGTTAAGTCAGGTTCTCTTAAATCTTGAAGAACATCGAATGTTGTTACTGGTGGTCTTAGTTTCTTATCTTGGAAGGTACAAGCATGCGTTGGAGATGGATAAGGATTAAATTTTTCTAGAATCTTACCCGACTCCAATATTTCTAAGACATTTTGATTTAGCGCATCTTTTCTAACTCCAATAAAGATAACACGTTCGCGGGATTCAGGCACACCATAATTTCCTGCATGTAATACTTGAGGAGGGAAAACAAAATATCCTCCACTGTCTGCACTAGCGAAATCTTTTTGGATAACATCTTTTACATTACCAAGATTAATTAATCCCTTCACATTTTCTGCTATAAAAATTTTTGGACGTACGATATCTATAACTTGTTTCATCCAATAATATAACTTTCCTCTACTTTCTTCAGATGGTTTTTCATCACTTAGTAGCTTTCCATAGTCATCTTTCTTTGAATTAAACCCCATCCGCTTCCCTGCAACACTAAAATCTTGACATGGAAATCCTCCTAATATAACATCTATATCTGTAGGGAATATATGTACGCCAGCTTTATGCATCTTTACCAACTCAACAATACTGGTACAGTGGTATATTGAAGGATTATATCCAAACCTTTTCATATAAGTTGTCCAAGCTATTTCTGCTTCTGGAAGAATATCATTTGCAAAAACCGTTCTGAATTTTGTTTTTTTCAATAAGACCCAATTATCATTCAATTGTTCTTGTATTCTACTATCATCAGGTAAAAGTGACTTCTTGTGGGCAATAAATTGTCCTTCGAATCCTAAATCCATACCACCGCAACCTGAAAATAAAGAAAGGACTCGCTTTTGATTAGATAATAAATTATCCTCATCTTTGAATATGATTGGGATTTGCCCTTGAAGAAGCACGTCAGATACACAGTCATTATAGACTGGGACGGCTCCATAACTCTTATTTCCCTTTTCGATAGTCATACTATTAAAAATTTACTCACAAAGGTACATTTTTTTTTTAAGTATTGTGTTTTTTTATCTGATACAATTTGTAAAAACTGCTATGTATGTTCATATTGTTGTGTATTTTTAGATGGTACCCCAATGGGGTCCATTTGATGACGTAAGTATTATTAAAATTTCAGAAGAGAGTATGGAAGAAAACTATTATTCTAACAATAAGCCAAACAAAATTATTGTTGCCAATTTTTATTGTTGCATTTTTTTTATTTTCTTATTTAAAATGCAACGATTTATAATTATAAATTTCAAAAATCTAATTACAAAATTATTTTTTTTAATTATAGTTTTCCGTGCTGTAATTGCAGTGCATTATAAGCAGCCATAAACTTGCCTCTTAACATCTATAAAGGTACAAACTCTTAAACGCTGGAATAAAATTCATGTCATTTTCTATATACCATATTCTTATGCGAAAATATGATTAGGCTACACAGTTTTTCGTAGTTTCTTATTTTAGTTATTAAGCTTTCTATTAAAGGATAGTAAACCACAGTGAAGGCTCTGATAAAGAACACAATAGCTATTAAATTTAAGATAACAAAAAGCATATTATACATATAAAACAAATAAAAAAACTACTACCCAATACTTTTTTAACAAAAAGTTCAGAGTACATAAATGCCTGAAAAACAATAACATTTATGCCATTTTCTACACTTTTAAACCGACTGCCACAAAACTACCCACAAAACTATACCTCTTTTACTTTGAATGGGGCTATTGAGTTTGTAACTTTGCACCATCGCACGGTAAAAAGCACTTGTGTGCGACAAAAAAAAGCAAGTGCTACTTTTTATTAATCTTAATATATCAATTTATGCATTATTCAATTACAAAAAGAAAAATGGGTGTTGGACCCAAAAAAGGCACAACAATGTATGTTGCCAGAGCAGTTTGCCAAAAGCAACGTGTAACTTTCGATAAACTTTGCGAGTTTATGGCAGATGGTTCCACTGTAAGTCAAGCAGATGTTGCAGCTGTTTTTTACAAATTCCGAACTGTATTAAACTTACTTTGTTCGCAAGGTAACATTGTAGATGCGGGACCGCTTGGCACATTCCGTCCTACTTTTACTGCGAAAGCTGTAGAGAAAGAAGAGGATTTTAAGCCTGCTACTCACATTAAAAAAACTATGGTTTTGTTTAGACCAAGTGTCGATTTCAGAACATTACACGATGTTGAGTATTTTAAAATTCCTGCTTACGACAAAACAAAAGGTAAAAAGAAACCTGAAGGTGGCGGAGGCTCACAACCACACCCATAAAAAATGTTTTGAAATTGAAAGAAACAGAATTAGAGATGCACCATTTTTGGCGCATCTCTTTTTTTATATCATATAAATATGCAACAAATTAAATGCAGAATATTTTTATTTTGTAGTTTTAATTCCGTAAAAAGAGAACAAATTTATTAAATTATGTTTTTGGCAGGCGTAAATATTTCCTTTAAAATTAAATAAACAAAAAAATAATCTATATTAAAAAAAAGTGTTATATTTGCAAGTGAATATGGATAAAATTAACATTAACTTATGAAAAGAAGATTTTAAAAAAAGAGTTTATTATTGTTTGGCATAATGACTTTTTATGCATGCTCACAAATAAGTGATATAGAGCTGAAGAGCAAACAAACAGTAACAAATACCACTTAATATAAATATAATTTAAAGACAATTTTAAACATAAAACCTTAACGTTATGAAGAAAATATTTTTAGCTGTAATGACGCTATTCCTAATGACATCTTGTTGGGATAAAGTTTATGATGAAGGTGGTGGATATTATGACCATATCAGCTACCGAGGTTCCAACAAATATTGGTATAGTATTTATACAATTCCTCATCAAATTATGATAGATTTTCCTATTCAGGGGGAAGACAAATTGCCAAATTATGACGATAAAAATCGGGATAGTTGTACGTTTAGAGTGGAATTTACGCGATCTACGTCTGTATATACAACACTTTACAACATTTCCGACTTTAAGAAATATGCTAATATTTATCATGAAAAGGGCGATGCCAATCTTGATTTCGATGGATATATTAAACCTGTGGGAATAGAAGATATACATGCTTACTTGTATGTTAATTATAAATTGTTAGATGCCGACGACAATATTCTTATAAGATACAGAAACGATTCGGTTGTTATTGCTAATCACTATGCAAAGGACATACAAGAAAGCAAAAATCGTTGGGTAGAGAAAAAAGTTAATCAATTAACACCACAAGACTTTAAATGGCTGCCTTACCGTTTTTACTTTGATGTAATAGATAAAAAAGTTGCAGTTTATATGCTTAATATAAAGCTTACGAATGGAAATACACTATGGAATATTTGCAATGCATGCTTACTACCAAAATCTGCTTATGTAAAACAAAATATCTATAATAAGTTGAAGCAAATAGAGCAACAACAAAACGAGAAAGAGAAAAGACATTTAGTTATACCTTAAAGGCGAAATAAAGGGCACAATTTGCTGTTTTGCATTACGAAACAGCAAATTGTGCTTTTTAATTGTCTACTATAGTTTTGAATATTCTTAGTTGCTTTCTGTATAAACCTAAATAGGCATATTATGGTTTTATAACCATTTGAGTTTAATAAAACAAAACTTTTTTGTTCTAATACACATTCTCCTAACACCGTCTCTTTGTATTCGCTAAAAAAATAGCTATCTTTGCACAAAGAGGCAATGTGTGCTGTAGTGATTCAACATACAAAAATAAAACTCTGATCATTTAGATAAACTCAATATAAACACTATAAGGATATGAGGAAACATTTAATTTTGCTATGTATAATGGCTATTTTGTTGCCGTTACACACAACAGCACAATCGTTTAAAAAAGAAATTTATGCTAAACCAGAACTTTCGGCAAACAATTATCTTGCTTATCCTACGCCATCTGGAAAGCTAACTCCACCGCCAACGGGCTATATTCCGGTGTATATTTCGCATTATGGAAGGCACGGTTCGCGTTATCTTATTCACGATTATCAATATTTACGTCCATTACAAATACTCGAAAAAGCCGATTCTATAGGTGTTCTTACCAGTAAAGGAAAAGAAACTATAGCAAAAATACGCCGTATGTATGCCGAAGCATATAACAGATGGGGCGAACTTACACCATTAGGAGCAGAACAACACAAGCAAATAGCAAGAAGAATGTACAAGCGATTTCCTTCTGTTTTTAAAGATTCTGTATGGGTAGATGCAAAATCGACGGTTGTTATTCGTTGTATTTTATCGATGGAAAACGAACTTCAGGAGCTTATAAGGCAAAATACACGTTTAAAAGTGCGTTGCGATGCCAGTGCACACGATATGTATTATATGAATCTTTCGGATAAAAAACTAATGTTACAAAAAGAAACCGAAGAAGTGAAAAATGCACAAAACGATTGGGATAAGCAACATTTAAACTTCCGTCCATTAATATCGCGACTTTTTACAGATAGTAGTTTTGTAGATAAAAACATAAACGTTGGACAATTTGTGCGCGATTTGTTTAGTCTGGCAGGTATTGTTCAGAATTCTGAAATACGCCATTCGTTATCGTTATACGATATTTTTACGCCCGACGAATTATATTCTCTCTGGCAACGGTCTAATGTTTGGTGGTATTTACATTATGCAGGAGCTCCACAAAATGGAGGAAACCAACCTTTTTCGCAGCGAAATTTGCTACGAAAAATAATAACCGAAGCCGATTCATGTTTATCGCTCCCACATCCAGGGGCAACTCTTCGCTTTGGACACGATACAATGATAATGCCTTTAACCTGTTTATTAAACCTTAACAACTATAATGTACAAGTGTTTAATCTTGACAGTTTGGAAACAAAAGGTTGGAACAGCGCACATATATTTCCAATGGCAGCAAATATTCAGTTTGTTTTTTATAAGAATCCTAAGAAACCCAAAGCCGATATTCTTATAAAAGCATTGCTTAACGAGGAAGAAGTTACAATGCCATTGCCTAAGACTTCTACTCCTTATTATTATAAGTGGAACGACTTTAAAACATTCTACCTTAAACTGCTTAATAATTACAAAGAACCGCAATAAAAATGGGTAGAAAGAGGAATAAATGAACAGAAAAGCGTATAGAAAGTTGCTTCTTAATTTACTGTTAGCAAACTTTTTATACGCTTTATATTTTTATTTTGCTATTGTTTATAGCAATTTTGGTAGTTCGTATAGCTTTGTGCCATTACTACCTTTTATTAGTATATAATGGTTTTTAGGCATATTGTGAGCTAATTCGGCTTTCACCTCTTCTACATCTTTAAATTTTTGGAATGTAGTTTTGGTTTTTCCAAATTCATCGCCCACAAGCCACACATTTGTAATGCCTGCTGCAAGCAGCAAATCTACTATTTTTTGATGTTCTTCGGCAGTAACATCTCCTAATTCTCGCATATCTCCAAGTATTGCCATTTTATTTTTTACAGCCATTAATCGGAAGTTTTCTATGGCAGCAGCCATACTTGAAGGGTTAGCATTGTAGGCATCAACAATAAGTTTGTTATTTTGTGTTTCGGTTAGCTGAGAACGATTATTGCTCGGCACATAATTTTCTAATGCGTGGCAAATTTGTTGTGTTGAAACGCCAAAATGCAAACCTATAGCAATGGCAGCCAACATATTATCTAAATTATATGCACCTACAAGATGGGTAAGAACTTCTTTCCATTCGCCTCCAGCCTCATGCCAACGGAAGCGAAGAAAGGGTGCACAATCTACAATTTCGCCTTGTATATTTGCAGTTTCGTCTTGACCATACGAAACAATTCGTTCAAAATTGCGTTGTTCAGCCATTTCGGTAAGGTCGGTATTACTTTCGTTTAGGAAAAGTAAACAATTGTGTGCTTTCAAATAATCGTAAAGTTCGCCCTTTGTTTGTTTCACACCTTCAAAACTTCCAAAACCTTGCAGGTGAGCACGCCCTACATTTGTTATTAATCCACAGGTAGGTTCTACATATTCTACCAACTTTTTAATATCTCCCTTATGAGATGCTCCCATTTCTATTACAGCAATTTCGTGTTCGGGACGTAAACATAACAAGGTTTTAGGTACACCTACATCGTTGTTAAAATTGCCTTCTGTGTGCAATACATTATATTTCTCTGCCAAAACAGCCGAAATTAGCTCTTTCGATGTAGTTTTTCCGTTTGTTCCAGTAATACCAATCACAGGAATTTGGAATGTACGGCGGTGTTCTCTTGCTATTTCTTTGTAAGCCACAAGAGCATCGTCTACAAATATAATATGTTCGTTTCCTGCTTCAGCATATTCTTTCTCGTCTACAATAGCATAACTGCACCCTTTTTCTAATGCAGCTTTTGCAAATTTATTACCATCGAACGACGCTCCTTTCAGTGCAATAAATATACTTCCTTTGGGACAATTGCGACTATCTGTGGTTATTACGGGGTGTTGTTCGTATAGTTTATACAATTCTTTGCTGTCCATATCTTCGTTTTTTATACATACAAAGGTAATGGAAATAGTAGAAACATCAAAAGAAAGACGCTGCTTTTATTCGAGTTTATACAGAAAAGAAAGCATTCTTAAAAGCACTATGCCTATAGAAAAAAGCATTATCGGCAAGTATCTATCAATAAACACAAAAATATAGAAACGCCTTATATGATTTGTAGAAGTGGAACGACATAAAAAACTTGAGAAATGCAGTTTATTTTCAAAACAGAAGAAGATATAAAAATAATGTATTAACTTTGTCCTATCAAACAAGAAAATCGTATGTACGTACAGATCGTGTTTGACTACAAACTAATTTAATGCAACAGAAGCTGTTATAAAGATAGAATAAAAGATTTAAGAAGCATGAAACGAACCTATTATAAAGTACCCATTATCGGGCTACAACTACTTTTATTTTTCTCTTATATTGGTTTTATTTTCTTTTATCTTTACAAATTGGATAAGGAAGTCGCATTTTTTGATATTCCCATAAAATACACCAAATCTTCAATTTCAGAACAAACATATGGTATTAGCGTTACAGGTAGTACAGGTTCAACTACCGTACACTTTAAATCAGACAGCTTTCCCAATAAAGAATTTAGAGCACATTATTATAAATCTCTGGTTTTTACAAGAGGATTTTTTCGAGCAATTGAGAAAGAAAGACTGCCATCCTTGGGGTGTTATTTAGAACCCAGCTTCTTGCATAGTAAGGAGAAAGAGGTACCATTCTTTTATTCTGAGCAAGAGAAAGATATCTTTTATTACTTAGGTTTAATATCTTATATGAAAGATAAATACTTTTATTTATTACTCTTGCCTTTACTTCTCATGATGCTTATGTGTTTTTTCACTAAGAAAATCAAATCATATATTTTGATAGTGATAACAGCAGTAGCTTGGTGTTTAATAATCTTTTTATAATTAAACGAGGTGAATTCATGAAAAAAAAAGATGTCAAAAGGTACACAAAACCAATACAACAGAAAATAATTATCGGAGTACAATTGCTTATCTTCTTTATTTATGTAGGTTTTCTTTTGATAGAATGCTATAAGACAAACAACGAAGTTGTGTTCGTTAATATTCCTATTAAGTATAATAATGAGCAATGCCCAACTCAAGATGTTGGAATTAGATTTACTAAAGGGGGAAAATTTACTCCAGCCAGTATGCAATTTTCATCTGATAAGTTCCCTGATAAAGAATTTGAAGTTAATAATTTTGATGGAGTTTTATTTTTAAAAAGTATTTACTGGAATAAGGAAGAACGTCCTACATTTTTAGGTTGCTGTATAGAACAAAAACACTTACAAGATAATGAACGAGAAATTCCATGTTTCTTATCAGCACAAAAAAAGGATATATATCACTACATTGCACTACTTTCTTATGTAAAAAGCGAACACATCTTTTTTCTAATTACACTTATAATTGCAATGTTAGCAATAATGCTCTTTTTTGTTATAAAAGTTAATTATTCGCCTATATTATTCAATTTAGCTGGAACTGCAGCTATATTTTTCTGCTTTACACCTCCAATAGCTTTGTTTTTGATACTTATAATATACTTTCTTCCTTCCAAAGAAAGAATGAAGAAAATAATAATGGGTAAAAAATAAAATTTTAGCGGATAATGAACACAACCTATTTTGGTAGGAAATAGACAGGCTTTGAAATTGATTTTTAACCACAAAAAAGCACAAATTCATCGACAAATAAATAGGCTTATAAATAAAAGTTCCACAAACTCAATAGAATTTGTGGAACTTAAAATTAATATTTGTTCTTAAAATAATTAGTTGTAATTTGTTTGTAAGAAGAAAACCATATATGGTTATATTTCTCTACAATTAAGAACGATGATTATTGTCGCGATGTTGGCGGCGTTCTCCTCTTTCTCCACGTGGGCGACGCTGAGGTTCTACATATCCTTCTGGCTTTTCGAGCAAACAACGGTGTGAAAGTTTATATTTACCAGTTTTAGGATCAATATCAAGAAGTTTAACCGAAATTTTATCGCCTTCTTTTATTCCAGCTTCTTCAACTGTTGCTAAGTGTTTCCAATCAATTTCAGAAATATGAAGCAAACCATCTTTACCTGGTAAAATCTCAACAAAGCAACCATAAGGCATAATAGAACGAACTGTACCTTCGTAAACTTCTCCTATTTCTGGTACGGCAACAATTGATTTAATTTTGCCCATTGCAGCATCAATTGCAGTTTTATTGGGTGCAGAAACCTGAATTTTACCTACACCATCAACTTCGTCAATGGTAATAGTAGCTCCACTTTCTTCTTGCATTTGCTGAATTATCTTACCACCAGGACCAATAATAGCACCAATAAATTCTTTTGGAATTTCGAGAGTTTCAATTCTTGGTACTTGTGGTTTCATTTCCTTACGTGGTTCAGGAATTGTTTCTGTTATTTTATCAAGAATATATTCGCGAGCTTGTTTTGCTTGCATAAGTGCTTTCTCAAGAATTTCGAATGAAAGTCCATCACACTTTATATCCATTTGCGTTGCTGTAATACCATCGCGAGTACCTGTAGTTTTAAAGTCCATGTCGCCTAAGTGGTCTTCATCGCCAAGAATATCACTAAGTACAGCATATTTCTCTTCGCCAGGATTTTTTATTAAGCCCATTGCAATTCCTGAAACAGGTTTTTTGATAGGAACACCCGCATCCATCAAAGCAAGTGTACCAGAACATACGGTAGCCATAGAAGAAGAACCGTTAGATTCTAATACCTGACTTACAAGACGTACTGTATAAGGAAAATCTTCTGGTATCATTCCTTTCAAACCACGCCATGCTAAATGTCCATGTCCTATTTCACGACGACCAACTCCACGTTGTGCTTTTGCTTCGCCAGTGCAGAAAGGAGGGAAATTATAATGAAGAAGGAAACGTTGGTAACTCTTATCGAGCACATTGTCTACCATCTTTTCGTCTAACTTCGTTCCTAATGTACAAGTTGCAAGTGCTAATGTTTCGCCACGTTGGAAATAAGCACTTCCATGAGGCATTGGTAATGGATTAACTTCGCACCAAATTGGACGAATTTCATCGCAAGCACGGCCGTCCATTCGTTTACCTGTATCAAGAACACTACGACGCATTGAGTCGCATTGTACATCAGCAAAATATCTTTCTATTTCTGCGTGTTTTTCTTCAAGGTCGTCTTCAGAGAGTTCTGTATGTGCAGCATCGTAACGTTCTATGAAGTCTGTTTTTATTTTATCGTAAACTTCCTCACGATGTTTCTTATCGTCGTCGCCACTTTGTGCTTGTGCGTAGCAAGCATCGTATGTTTCTTTCTTAACTTGCTCGCGAAGTTCTTCATCGTTTATTTCATCGCAATATTCGCGCTTAACATCTGTACCAAGTTCTTTTGCAAGTTCTTCTTGAATTTCGCACATTGGTTTAATAGCATCGTGTGCAGCTTTCAAAGCATTAATAAGATCTTGCTCAGACACTTCGTCCATTTCGCCTTCTACCATCATAATATTATCTTTGGTAGCACCAACCATTATGTCCATATCAGCTTCTTTCATCTGTTCGAAGGTTGGATTTATGACATATTCTCCATTAATTCGTGCAACACGAACTTCAGAGATAGGATATTCGATAGGTATATTTGAGCATTGCATAGCTACAGATGCTGCAAAACCTGCCAATGCATCGGGCATATCGATACCGTCAGCTGAGAGAAGCATTACGTTAACAAATACTTCTGTGTGATAATCTGAAGGAAAAAGTGGACGAAGAACACGGTCTACAAGACGTGAAGTTAGTATTTCATCATCGTTAGCTTTGCCCTCGCGTTTAGTAAAACCACCAGGAAATCTACCTGCAGCTGCGTATTGTTCGCGATAATCTACTTGCAAAGGCATAAAGTCTGTACCTGGAACTGCCTCTTTAGCTGCACAAACTGTTGCTAAAAGCACAGTGTTACCCATTCTAATTACTGCTGCGCCATCAGCTTGTTTTGCAACCTTTCCAGTTTCAATTGTGATGCTTCTTCCATCAGACAATTGAAGAGTTTTCGTAATTACGTTCATCTAAAATTTAAATACTTATTGTTTTGACCTAATATCATAAAGAAATGTAAAAACTGCGAAAAAAGTAAAAGAACAAATAGAAATTTAACTTGTTAAGCATTTTACATTTCCACATAACTTTTTAAAATCGCACAAATTTAATGATTAATTGCTTAACAGACGAATAAAAGCTCATTTATTTTATTGTTCATATTGCTTTCACATACTTTCTACGTAGCTATAGAACATTATTTATATTCATTTTACTTTGTTTGTTAAAAAACAATCTTGTATACAGCAAACTTTGCAACTTGGTTGCATATTCTTTTATTTAACTTTGTCGCAAAATTAGTAACAAAACAAAAAACGATGAAGAAAAAAGTTATAAGAATTATCCTTACTTCTGTATTGCTATTAATAGCATGGTTGATAGACCGAAACTACAATTTGCCAATGTGGCAAACATTAATTGTTTATTTTGTGCCCTATTTGCTTATTAGTTATGATGTATTGGGCGAAGCTGTAGAAGGAATTATGGAAGGAAATCCTTTCGACGAAGACCTTCTTATGTCTATTGCTACAATTGGAGCCTTTATTATTGGATTTTTACCCAATGGAGAACCCGAATTTTTAGAAGGTGTTTTCGTTATGCTATTCTTCCAAATTGGAGAACTCTTTGAACATTATGCCGAAGACAAAACTCGAGATTCTATTTCTAACCTTATGGATATTCGCCCCGACTCTGCAAATGTTATAAAAAAAGGCGAAATCATCGTAACAAATCCCGCTAATGTTGCCATTGGAGAAACGATACTTGTGAAACCGGGAGAGAAAATTCCGCTCGATGGAGAAATAATTGAAGGCAACTCTAGTCTTAACACTGTAGCCTTAACAGGCGAAAGCATTCCAAAAGATGTTACTTTGGGCGACAATGTTGTATCAGGGTGCGTGAATATCTCTGGGTTATTGAAAATAAAGGTAAGTAAAACTTTCAATAATTCTACTGCTTCAAGAATTATACAGTTAGTAGAGGAAGCAAGTGAAAATAAATCGAAGAACGAATCATTTATTCGTCGCTTCGCACACATATATACTCCTATCGTTGTTATTGCTGCAATTATCCTAGCGTTTATTCCACCTTTTTTTGCTGACAGTTATAACGATGCTCTTTCTACTTGGCTTTACCGTGCACTTACATTCTTAATTGTTAGTTGTCCGTGTGCTTTGGTTATTTCTATCCCATTATCGTTCTTCTGTGGTATTGGAGGTGCCGGACATATAGGTATTCTTATAAAAGGTGGAAATTATATGGAAGCTTTAGCACGTGCAAAAACTATTGTTTTCGATAAAACTGGAACATTAACTCGTGGCGTTTTTGAGGTAGAAGCTATTCACCCTAATCAGTTTTCAGAACAAGAACTCTTGCATCTTGCAGCACATGTTGAACAATTTTCTACACACCCAATAGCAATTGCTCTGAGAAATGCTTATAAAGATACGGGGTGCGAATGCAAAGTAGAAAACATAAAAGAATTTGCCGGACAAGGAATTTCTGCCGAAATAAACGGTAAAAACGTATGTGTAGGTAACAAAAAATTTATGGAACATATAGGTGCTGAAATTGTTGCCTGTAGCAAATGCCAACATTCAAAAGGGACCTCTGTACATGTAGCCATAGATGGCAAATATGTTGGTCATATTGTGATAGCCGACCAAATAAAAACCGATGCTTCTTCGGCTATCGCGAACTTAAAGAAAATTGGAATAGAAAAAACAGTAATGCTAACTGGCGATCGCAAAGAAGTAGCCGATGCAGTTGCTAATAAATTAGGAATAGACGAATATTATAGCGAACTAATGCCTGCTGATAAAGTTGAACACGTTGAACGCTTATTACACCAAAAAACTATTAAAAGTACACTTGCTTTTGTGGGAGACGGTATAAACGATGCACCTGTTTTAGCCCGAGCTGATATTGGAATTGCAATGGGAGCACTTGGAAGTGATGCCGCAATAGAGGCAGCAAATGTTGTTCTTATGGACGATAAACCTTCAAAAATAGCCAAATCCATCGCTATTTCTAGAAGAACTATTGGCATTGCTCGACAAAATGCAGTATTTGCTATTGGTATAAAAGTAGCAGTTCTTATACTTTCTACTGTAGGAATAGCAACAATGGGAATGGCTGTTTTTGCAGATGTTGGCGTAATGGTATTAGCAGTGCTAAATGCCACCCGTGCTTTAAGAGTAAAATAAATTTGTAATTCGAAATATCGGCGTAATGGACATTTGGTAGGCTGGTCATTTCAGCCTACCAAATGTCCATTACGCCAATTTTTCGTGTTTTTGGGGACAGTAGATATTTTTGAGACAGTAGATATTTAGGGGACAGTAGATATTTAGTGTGGATAAGCATATAGTTTGACCAGCCTAAAAAGATACTCTTTATTTTTGCAAATATGGAACTTTCAAATGTATAATTCCATTTTTTATCAGATTTTCTTTTTGGATATTAGCATTATTTTGCAACATTCCTGTTATTATTAAAGCAGATCTCAATGATAACAGTTCAGCATAATCTACTATTTATGGGAATTATTTACAATGAACAGAAAGGAGACACACCGTTTTGGTGCATCTCCAATTCTCTTCTCTAAAATTTCAAAAAGCGAATTTAAGGGTGTGGTTGTGATCCTCCACCATTTTCAGGCTTCTTTTTACCTTTTGTTTTCTCCTGCGCCGCAACTTTAAAGAACTCGACATCGTGTAATGTTCTGAAGTCGGTACTCGGTCTGAACAAAATCATCGTCTTTTTAATGTGAGTAGAAGGCTTAAAGTCGTCTTCTTTCTCTACAGCTTTTGCGCTGAAAGTAGGACGGAATTTGCCAAGTGGTCCCGCATCTACAATGTTACCTTGCGAACAAAGTAAGTTTAATACTGTCCGGAATTTGTAAAAAACAGCTGCAACATCTGCTTGACTCACAGTAGAACCATCTGCCATAAATTCACAAAGTCTGTCGAAACTTACACGTTGCTTTTGGCAAACTGCTCTGGCTATGTACATTGTTAAGCCTTTCTTTGGACCAACGCCCATCTTTCTTTTTGTAATTGAATAGTTCATTAATTAAAAATATTAAGATTAATAAAATTTGCACTTGCTTGTCTTTCGTCGCACGCAAGTGCTTTTGTTCGTGCGATGGTGCAAAGTTACAACTCAATTTAGCCCTTTCAAAGCAGAAAGTAGGTAGTTCTATGGGTAGTTTTATGGATAGTATATAAAAAATGCGTGGTACAAAATTTCAACTTTTCACTTTTTGTTAAATACTTGGCAATTTACAGGTTATTATATTAATAAGGTGTAACGAAGCTTTTATCTCTATTGAGCATTAGAATATTGGGTTTTGAACAGCCTAATTGCCAATCGTGATTACAGCACAAAAAAAATATAATTAAGAATGAATGTTTTTGTAATTACAAAATCTGATTTTATAATTACATTTTTCTATTCTATAATTATAGACAGATACTAAAAAATTCTTTTGATAGATTTCACCATTAAAAAAATATTGTATCTCCTATTGGTATATTTATTCTTAATTCTGGTTAAAGTAATGTAAATAGAAGTAAAATGCAACTTCTTTTTTCAATTCTTAATATTTATAATATATATTTGCAATAACAATCTGAAACAATGTTTAAGTAAATTACTTCCTATGAAAAAAATATTTTTTAAATCTCTAAATATGAGGAACAGAGGGATATATACGCTGAAACTTTGTCTGTTATTTATACTAAGTACTATGTTCGTTTCAATTTCTTATGCACAGACAAATGTGATTGACGGACATGAATATGTGGATATGGGGCTTCCAAGCGGAACCCTGTGGGCAACCTGCAACATCGGAGCTGAGTCTTCCACAGACTTCGGAGACTACTTCGCATGGGGAGAGACAGAGCCGAAAGAGGAATACACCGATGAGAATTACAAATTCTTTGAAGGATACAAAGAACTTCCCGGGGTAGGTTGTTATCTTTTATGCACGAATATAGGAGAAGATATATGCGGGACGGAATACGATGCCGCGAGGGTAAAATGGGGCGGACGATGGCGCCTGCCTACTTTTGAGGAGGTAGGGGAACTCGTGAGACTCTGCTGGAATAAATGGGAGGAAGTGGACGGCATTTGGGGCAGACGCTTCCATTATGGTGCAAATGAAAACACCCTGTTTCTTCCTGCTGCCGGATACGCTGCTACATATCAAGGGACAACATATCGTAACCAGAATTGGAAAGGATCTTGTTGGACCGGAACGCTCCATAGAGCAGAAGGAGATCCTGATGATCTTATAATGAAAGCCAAAGATATAGATTACGATTCAGGCAGTGTTGGCAGAAGATCTAGCATAAGAACAATCGGTCTCCCCATTCGACCTGTTATCAATCCCAGAGAAACCGGGATTGACGATATTGCATATACACGAAATATCTACGTAATATACCGTAATGGTTCAATAGAATTAAGTTCCATAGAAAACTGCGACCATATTGATATTCTGAATGTATGCGGGCAGAAGATTCTCTCTTCCACAGTTACAACAAAGAGCATTGAGACACCTCACTTTTCAAAGGGCATATACATCTGCGCCTTGGCAAAGCAAGGCAAATTGGTTTGTACACGGAGGATAATTGTCAAGTAATGTTTTGCAATAAAAGAAAACAATTATACCATTGGTAAAAATTATTTAGCATATTTAATTCAATCGATGAACTATTAATTAATCATTTAGAAGAAAGGAGTTTGGTATGAAAAAATATTTACTCATTTGTATAATCGGGCTATGTATGCTCGCAATACCAACATTTGCGGAGGGTAATGAAATATTAACTCCGACGAGTTGTACTATTGAAAATAAGCGAGTATATGAACCGCTTAATGTAACTAACATCTATTTTGCAGGTAAAATTACAGTTGCTGAAGATGCAAAAGCCCTGATAACTTGCGATGGTAAGACGGTAGCAACCGGTACAATTAAATCTGATACCTATCAAGAACAGGGTATTGCGGTTATTTCTTTCGATAAACTTATTCTTCCCAAAGGTCGCTCTTATCAGTTGGAAGTTCCATCAGGTACAATTAGTCTTAAAAGTAATCCTACGATGAAAGCTGAAAATCTTAAATTTAGCTTTACAGTCCCTTCAAAGATTCAAGGAAAATATTGTTCTGTTAAAGATGGTTCTACTGTAACATCAGAAAGACATATATGTTTCTATTTTGAAACAGAAACAGAACCTATTGGAGAACCAGAAATGACATTGTATAGAGAGGGGCTCCCGGTGAGAACATTTAAAGCAAATGTAGGTTGGGATTGGAACTTAGGTCAAGCCTATGCTGACTTTGGAGAAAAGATGAACTTTGAGAAAGGAGTGCACTATTCGCTTGTATTGCCCGAAGGAAGTCTGAGACCAAGATTCCGTACCGACATAACGAATGAAGAAGCAAAAGTAGATTTTGTAGGCGGATATACTGAACCTATGGAGACAATAAACTATGTAGGGTGCAACATTCTTGATAATAAAGATGGTGTGCTTAACGAAGTTCGTTTTTTCTATAACCAGCCAATAATGCTTTCGCCGAATGCCAAGATACAACTATTTGGCAATAACAACAAACTGATTAAAGAAGCTACGCCTGTATTGACTAAAGAGAAAGAACAATGGGTTGTTTCTTGTAATTTCGGTGGAGTAGAAGTGCCACACGAGGGCTGTTATATAGTAATTCCAGCAGGAAGTATTATTTCAGCAAATGGCAATGTTGTAGTTAATTCTAAAAATGTCTTGAGCGTAACTAATCCGACAGGAATAGGCAAGGTATCGAACAATGATGTAGGTATTAGTGTATCTGGAAGACAGGTTATTATAGACAATGCTCCTTTAGGTGAGACTCTGTCTGTATATTCGGTTAATGGGACAAAAATAGCAAACAGCCTTGTATCTTCTTCGCATATTGTTTTAGAATTGCCATCAGAAGGTATATATATTGTTTCTATAAATGGCTATGTTAATAAGATAGTGGTGCGATAGTGTTTTCTTGAATCCAAATTGGTTGTTAAGTTAAGGTAATTGTATCTTCTTACAACCGATTTGGATTTAAATTGTAGAATAGGAGTCGCTTACAATAAGAACATTGTAATATAAGATTCTGGAGAAGCGTGTTTAGGCATGTTCTCAAAATTCTACGTTGGTCTGTCTTTTAGAACCTACCTTTATTATATTCTTCCTTCTTCGCGGTACGAATAAAAGTGTTGTTGGGCAACTATAACGTGGTCTACAAAATAAATATGCATTGTATCGGCAGCTTTCTTTAAACTGTTAGTAATATTGTCGTCTTCTCTACTAGGACGAGGGTTCCCGCTGGGGTGATTGTGGCATAAAGCAATAGCAGTAGCATTTCTTAGTAATGCTTCTTTTAAAATTATACGTATATCAATAGCAGTTCCAGTAATACCTCCGTGCGAAATACATTTAGCTTCTATAAGGTCTAACTTTTGATTCAACAATAAAATCCACGCTTCTTCAATATCTTTATCTTGAACTTTTGGATACATATAGTTGTATATAGAAATAGCCGAATTAAGATTTAGACGTTTTTCAATATCAGATGCCTGTCGTCTTTTTCCTAATTCGCATGCGGCAAGTATAGTTACAGCCTTTGCTTCGCCTATACCCATGTAGGTTGTAAGGTCGGTAATAGATAATTTTCCAAGAGTGTTAAGATTGTTCTTACAATCTGCTAACACTCGTTTCATAAGTTCTACAGCTGTTTCGCGTGTTGATCCAGAACCAATAAGAATAGCTAAAAGTTCGGCATTAGAAAGTGTTTCAGCTCCAAAGTTAATTAGCTTTTCGCGTGGGCGATCTTCTTCTGCCCATTTATCAATGGTTAGTTTTGTTATCTCCATTGTGTTTGCTGTTATTTATAGAAATTCTTCTCGAAAGCAGCAAATTCGTCTTTGCCTTTTATGCAACGTTTCCACCATGCTTCAATAAATCCGAAACCATAGCCCATAAGTTGCACGAAAGCTGCGCGAATACTAAGAAAGCCAATTTTTATGCTTTTGTTCTGAATATTACTATCTATCAAGATTAAGAGTGAATAGAGTAGGATAGGGGCAATAGCACATATACAAAAAGATAAACCCACAGTTTTTGAAGAATAAGAAACCGATGGCACGAGCGATACGAAAAGACCGATAATAAAAAGTAGGCTAAGGAATATAATACCCACGGTGAATACCATTGGTAGCAGATGAACTAGTTTCAGCGATTCTGGATATTTCTTATAAAGGTTTATGCGTGCAATACCCGAATTGTACACTTGTCTATAAAATTTTCTGAAATCGGTACGGCGTTTGTGCCAAACCCATGCATCTGGAAAGAGGCGACAACGTTTATTAGCTTTAAAAATACGGATAGAAAAGTCTATATCTTCTCCGAAACGCATTTTAGAAAAACCTCCAAGTTCCATATAAACATTGCGACGAATGCCCATATTGAAAGAACGAGGATAGAACTTGTCTAGCTTTTTTTTGCCACCACGAATGCCACCCGTAGTAAAAAACGATGTCATAGAGTATGAAATAGCTTTCTGAGTATCAGAAAATGATTCGTGGGCAGCGTCAGGACCACCGAAAGCATCGGCAGGTTCACGTTTAAGTTCTTCTCCAATAGCACTTAAATATCCCTCGGGTAATACAACGTCAGAATCTAATATCAGTAAGTATTCGCCTTTTGCACGTTCAGCACCATAATTTCGGCTTTGTCCCGGACCAGAATTAGGTTTCATAAAATAATGCAAATCAAGTTGATTTGAGTATTTTCTGCAAACCTCTTCGCATGTTTTTTGTGAACCATCTTCTACAATTATAACTTCAAAATCAGTGAAAGTCTGACCTAACAAACTAGATAGAAGTTCGTTTACTTCGTCTGGACGATTAAAAACGGGAACAATAATGCTGTATTTCATAATACTTAGGTTAGGTTGGTGCATTATGCGGTATTATAAAAAGAAAAAAGGACAGAAAGTTGGGTTGTTTTCTCAACTTTTTGTCCTTTTGTTGTATTATGCGTTTATACGACCTAAGTAACTTCCGTCGCGTGTATCAATCTGAATAGTTTCGCCTTCGTTAATAAAGAGTGGAACTCTAACTACAGCGCCAGTCTCTAATGTGGCAGGTTTTGTAGCGTTTGTAGCTGTATTTCCTTTTACTCCAGGTTCGCTATGTGTAATTTTCAATACAGTTTTAACAGGCATCTCGGCAGAAAGGATAGTTCCATCAGAAGTATCTGTAACAACTTCTACTATGTCGCCTTCTTTCATATAGTCAGCTCCTGTAATTTGGTGGAGAGGAATAGGAATCTGTTCAAAAGTTTCCTGATTCATAAAGATATATCCGGTAGGGTCTTGATAAAGATACTGGTACGGACGACGTTCAACGCGAACATCTTCAAGTTTAAAACCTACTTGGAATGTCCGCTCTAATACACGACCATCAGCAACATTCTTCAGTTTAGTAATCATAACCGTATTACCCTTACCCGGCTTCCTATGTTGAAAGTCAATACAAGTCCAAATCTTTCCATCAAGACGGATACATGTCCCGATTTTGATTTCTTGTGAATTAATCATAATCTATTATTTATATTTATTATTTATTTGTTACGGGATAATTTGCTTTGCGCTGCAAAGTTAAGCAAAATATGGAAAAAAACATAAATTATTCAGCTAAAAAACAGCCTTTTCTTGGTTAATTGAAAAAGAATAAGTAATTTTGCAACCCATAACGTGAGATTGTGTCTCAACGTAGAGTTTATTTTGCATAATAACATAAAAAGAATATATAACAATGAAAAGAACATTTCAGCCTCACAACCGTCGTCGTGTAAATAAACACGGTTTTCGTGAAAGAATGGCAACAAAAGATGGTCGCCGTGTTTTGGCAGCTCGTCGTGCAAAAGGTCGTAAGAAACTTACTGTGTCTGACGAACATCACGGAAAGTAATCTAAAGGCTTATAGAAAATTGACTTAGAAACGGAAAGAAGGAGAGACTATTCTTTGCTTCTTTCCGTTTTTTTATTTAACTTTGCCCATAATAAGATATATAGTATAATAAAAATGACGTCAAAGGGATTCGTCCACAGCTTTTTTAGTACCTATATTTGGGGAAATGTCCTCGCAATAGTAATTCTCGTAACAATACTTTTTATAGGTGTGCGATATGGAATTGACTATTATACCCACATGGGCGAGTCTATCGTTGTGCCAAATGTACTTCATAAACAATACGACGATGCGCTCGATATTATGGATAAAGTAGGATTGACAATTGAAGTCTCTGATACAGGATACGTAAAAAACTTACCACCCGATTGTATTTTAGAACAGACACCTGCTGGCGGGAAACGTGTAAAATCTACACGCGTTATATATGTAACTATTAATGCTGCCAGTGCGCCAACATTACCTTTACCAGATTTGGCAGATAATAGTTCTCTTAGAGAAGCGCAAGCAGAATTACTTTCAATGGGTTTTAAAGTGGGCGATCCTGAATATGTTCCTGGAGAAAAAGACTGGGTTTATGGCGTTTTGGTAAATGGAAAGCCTGCACAGGCAGGAGATCGGATTCCTAACGATGCCGTAATAGTATTACAAGTGGGCGATGGAACACGTAATGCAAACGATACTATAAATCAGTCGGGAAATAGATATGAAGATGTAGAGGTTGAAGAGCCTAAATACGAAGAGTATTATGATTGGGTGGAAGTTCCTGTAGATGAAAATGGAAACGAAATAAAAGAAGAAAGTAAATCTACTCCACGTACGGTTCCTTCTGTTCCACCAAAATCGCCAGCTTTACCGCCTGACCAGAATGCACCAAAGCCAACTGAATAAAGAGTAAGGTATGATAGACAACGAAGAATACTTTAATGAAGATTTAGTTGACAATCTTTTAGACGAAGATGAGATAACAACTGATACGGGTGAACTTTACGAACACTTTAGAATGGTGGTAGATAGTGGGCAAGGTTCTGTACGGATAGATAAGTTTTTATTCGAACGAATGCCTAATTCTAGCCGTAATCGTATTCAGAAAGCTGCTGAAGCTGGTAGCATTTATGTTAATGGGACGCCAGTAAAAAGTAGTTATAAGGTTCGGCCTAACGATGTTATCACTCTAATGTTAGGCTGCCCGAAACACGATAATACAATTGTTGCCGAAGATATACCACTTAATGTTGTTTACGAAGACAACGAAATTATGGTAATAAATAAACCTGCGGGACTTGTTGTGCACCCTGGAGCTGGAAATTTTCACGGAACACTTATCAATGCTATAGCTTGGCATTTGCGCGATTTAAAGAATTTTGATCCAAACGATCCTGCTGTTGGCTTGGTTCATCGTATTGATAAAGATACAAGTGGACTTCTTTTAATAGCTAAAACTCCTGATGCAAAAACAAATCTTGGTAAACAGTTCTTTAATAAAACAACACATCGTAGCTATGTTGCATTAGTCTGGGGAAACTTTACAGAGAACGAAGGACGAGTAGAAGGAAATATTGGACGCGATCCAAAGGACAGACTACGTATGAAGGTGTTTTCTCCTAATTCGGGTATAGGGAAACCTGCTGTTACGCACTATAAAGTTTTGGAACGATTTGGCTATACTACTCTAATAGAATGTGTATTAGAAACAGGTCGAACACACCAAATTAGGGCACACATGAAACATATTGGACACCCACTTTTTGGAGATGAACGCTATGGCGGCACAGAAATATTGCGAGGACAGCGTTCTAGTACATATAAAGCCTATATACAAAATTGTTTTAAGTTGTGTAACCGACAAGCCTTGCACGCAAAAACACTTGGCTTTGTTCACCCAAATACTGGAGAGCAAATGGACTTTACAAGCGAACTTCCCAATGATTTAGCAAACGTAATAGAGAAGTGGCGAAATTATATAAATGGTAAACAAGAACTATCGTGAGCTTCTTGCATAATTAAAAATAAGTAATAAGAATGAAAGATATGAAACGTACAATAGCCATCGTTTGTGGTGGCGATTCTTCAGAACACGATGTTTCGCTCCGTTCTGCACAAGGATTGTATTCCTTCTTCGATAAGGAACGTTACAATATTTATATAGTCGATGTAAAAGGAACAGATTGGCATGTAAACCTCGATAATGGGCACACTGCACCTATTAATAAAAACGATTTTTCGTTTAATAATAATGGTCAGACCATCTTTTTCGACTATGCATATATTACTATACATGGACGTCCAGGCGAAAATGGTATTATGCAAGGCTATTTTGAGCTGGTAAATATTCCTTATTCTACATGCGATGTATTGGCATCGGCACTCACATTCGATAAGTTTGTGCTGAATCGTTATTTGAAATCATATAGCATTCATGTTTCTGAAAGTATTTTGCTTCGTATTGGCGATGCATACAACGAAAAAGAAATAGCAGAGAAAATAGGTATGCCATGTTTTGTAAAACCAGCAACCGATGGTAGTAGCTTTGGTGTTTCAAAAGTAAAGAATGCCGATCAATTAGCTCCTGCACTTCGTAAGGCTTTTATGGAAAGTTCAGAAGTTATGGTAGAAAGTTTCCTTGATGGTGTTGAAATAACACAAGGAATATATAAAACGAAAGAAAAGTCGGTTCCATTCCCCATCACAGAAGTGGTTACAAGCAACGAGTTTTTCGATTATAATGCTAAATACAATGGCGAGGTAGACGAAATTACTCCTGCTCGTATTAGCAAAGAATTGGCTGAAAAGGTAACAGAGGTTACTTCTCACATCTACGATATTCTGCACGCAAATGGTATTATTCGTATCGATTATATTATTACAAAAGATAACAATGGAAACGATGTTATCAATATGCTCGAAGTAAATACTACTCCAGGAATGACCGTTACAAGTTTTGTTCCACAACAAGTGAAAGCTGCCGGACTTGACATAAAAGATGTACTAAGCGATATAGTAGAAAACCAATTCTAAATATGTTATATAATATAAGGTGTAGACCAATATGGCTCTGCACCTTTATTTGTTTATAGCAACTGTTTAAAAATAGCTAACACATAAATATAATAGGTTATGAAAACACCTTCTGAATTTGACGATATACGACCATTTGAGTCTGAAGAACTACCCGAAGTTTACAATCGCTTGCTTGCAAACAAACAATTCCAACAAGTATTAAACTATCTTTATCCTGGTGTGCCTATAGATGCTATTTCGCAGAAGATGCACCAATGTAAAACCAGCCTTGAGTTTCAGAAAGCTTTTGCCTATCATTTTCTGCAAGGACTCATAGATAAGGCTAGTACGGGGTGTGATATGGACTCATCGGAGATTGATAACACAAAGCAATATACATTTGTTAGTAATCATCGTGATATTGTACTCGATTCTGCTTTTCTTTCAAAGTTGCTAATAGATAATGGCTTTGCCACTACTTGCGAAATTGCTATTGGCGATAATCTTTTATCGTTACCGTGGGTACGCGACTTAGCACGACTTAACAAGAGTTTCATTGTAAAGCGTGGTCTTACTCCTCGCGAACTTATGCAGGCAAGCATAAAGATGGCACGCTATATGGTGTTTGCTCTAAAAGAGAAACACGAAAATCTATGGATTGCACAGCGAGAAGGGCGTGCTAAAGATTCTAACGACCTTACACAAAAGTCTGTTCTTAAAATGTTTGCATTGGGAGCCGAAGGTACATTGCTCGAAAGACTTCAGCAATTCCATATCGTTCCACTTTCTATTTCTTACGAATACGACCCTTGCGACTATCTAAAAGCTGCAGAAATGCAAGCAAAACGCGATAATGCAAATTGGAAAAAAGCACCTATGGACGATGTTCTCAGTATGCAAACTGGCATAATGGGCTATAAAGGCTCTATTCATTATCACGCTGCTCCTTGTATTGATGCATATTTAGACTCACTGAAAAATGCAAATATGGCAAACGGTCCTCTGTTAGATGCCATTTGTGAACATATAGATAAAGAAATACACCGCAACTATCGTCTTTATACCAACAATTATGTTGCACTCGACGAACTTGAGGACACCACAACTTACGCTAATAAGTATACCGACGCTGATAAAGCAAAATTCGATGCTTATATAGCACAACAACTCGCAAAAATAACACTCCCAGGTAAAGACGAAGTATATTTGCGCCAACGTCTATTGGAGATGTATGCCAACCCTACTCGCAACTATATAAAAGCTAATGCGTAAATCTTTCTTCTTTTTGTTCCTCATCGTCATTCTGTTGGTAGCTTGTACCAACGATAGTTTTAAAACGGGCGATTCGGAATACTCTTATCTGCAGTCCGACTTTGTTGAGGCTACTACTAATCCCAATGCTGCTTTTGTTTCGGCTGTTACCGACGATGGCGATACTCTTTTGTTGCATTCGGCTTTAAGTGCAAAATGGGCAACAAAGGCAGATACCACCTATAGGGCACAACTATATTATAATAGAAACAACTTAGATGTTGTGCCCATAGCTATTTCTAAAGTTTATGTTCTGCCAGTGTCGCAACAACCGCATACCACAAATACACCCGATCCAATGGGCTTTACCAGTGCTTGGATAGCCAAAACACGAAAGTATATTAATCTTGAATTGGCTCTAAAGACGGGTAAGGACACAGAAAATAAACAGTCGTTAGGCGTAAGTTTAGAAAATGTAGCATCGTCGGTAAGCGGAACAAACAAATATACACTACGTTTGCTACACCAGCAAAACAATGTTCCTCAATACTACACAGTGCGCACTTTTGTTAGCATTCCAACCACCTTTGCACATAAAGGCGACAGTATAGAAGTGCACATAAATACCTATAAAGGAGAGGTTATAAAAGCCTTTATTTTATAATATTTTAGTTTTTTCTTCTTGTTTGCTTGTTGTTCGGTCTGTTATATTGCATCGAATATTTTATGAGATGTGTTGCGTACATTCCACGAATGGTCGGCGTACATTCCGTTAGGCGTAGGGGCAGATTTATCTCGCCCGTGTATGTTTGTTGTTATTTCGTGGTTGGAAATTCGTTGTGTTCGTGTGTGTTTGTTGGTGTTTCGTGGTTGTGAATTTATATGCGGGCACGATAAATCGGTGTATACGGTGGGGGTTCGTAGCGTACACGGCTGGTGTTTGCAGCATATACGGTTGTTGTTGGTAGCGTATATAATGGTTGTTTGCACTGTGTTTAGTGACTGATTTATTTGCTATATGTGGTATGGCGATGTGTGTGCGCACGATAGTTCGTACATATCTGTTTTCTATTTCTATTATGAGTGTGCGATGGTGTTATACGCTATAGATGGTTTTACTTACGTGTAAGTAAAACTTTATTTACGTGTAAGTAGAGTTTTATTTACGTGTAAGTAAAACTTTATTTATGTGTAAATAAAACTGTTTGATGCGTGTGAAAATATTGCGCAGCCATAGTGAAAGATATGTGTAACTATAGTAAAAGAAATGCGCAACTATAGTGAGAATGTTGTGTAACTATTGTGAACGTGGTGGGGGAGCGGAGAGAAGAGACTGTGAGGGTTGTGCGAATGTGTTGAGTGTACACAACTGTGTTGGCTATGTTTTTGTTGCAAAGTTTTTTTAATTTGTGCAATGGAAGAGCATTTTGTTGCTACTCTAACAGTGTGTTTGGTTTGAATAAGAGGCTGTTTGTTGCGGTTTGTTTGTTTGGTTTAGATAAAAATAAAAGGCAAGCGATGTTGTTTTCGCTTGCCTTTTGTGTTGTCGGGATGACTGGATTCGAACCAGCGACCCCTACGTCCCGAACGTAGTGCGCTACCAACTGCGCTACATCCCGCTTTAACGCCAAATGGGTTGTTGTGTAGTAATATTGGTATATTTTGTTTTTGCTATTACTATTTGTCGTTAAATGCACTGCAAAGGTATAAAAAAAAGTAGAATTGCAGAAACATTTGTCTTATATTCGTAAGCTGGCGCAAATGTGTTTGTGGCATTGCTACCTTGTGAGTTGCTTGCTCATATATCGCACAGGATACCAAACGGCTATCCACCCCACAACAATAACAGTGGCAAATATGGCAACAATGTCCCATGGGTGTACGCTAATGGGATAGGCGTTCACAACGAAGTTTCCTGCTTGATTGCCGAGTTTCACTAATCCGTAAGTTTGTTGCAACCAGCATAAAAATAGTCCGACGGCAATACCAATTATGGCACCTGCAGCCGAAATCATACGTCCTTCGAACAAAAACACCTGATTTATTTGTTTATCAGAGGCTCCCAGGTTGCGCAATGTTTTTACGTCGTTTTTCTTATCAATCATTAGCATAGATAGCGACCCTATGATATTGAAGCATGCAACCATTAGAATGAAAGTGAGAAATGCGTATGCAAAGAGTTTCTCTATGCGCATAATGTTGAATGTATCCGCCTGTTGTTCGTAGCGGTCTTTTACCACAAGTTGGTTGCCCACAATGTGTTCTATTTCCCCCTTCACCTTATCTATATCTTCGCCCGCTTTGAGGCGTAGTTCGAGAGATGTAATTTCGCCCTGTCTGTTGAAGAGTCGTCGTGCGAATGGTAGCGATGTAATAATATAGTTGTTGTCGTATTTGTTTTGCTTTACTTGGAATATGCTTTTTGGCGATAGTAGCGAGTCTGCCACGAAGGCATTCATAGGGTTCGATGCATCGTATTGTCCTTTTCGTTGTGGTGCATATATGTGTAGATAGTTTTTCCAGTCGATGCCCGTGTTTAGCTGTTGTGCTACGCCAATACCTAAGATGCCATAGTCTAAGTTGGCAATATGCAGTTTGAAAGTTCCATCGCCTATTAGTATATGGCTGATGTTGGTAAGCGAGTCGAAGTTTTCGGCTACGCCTTTTACGGTTACCATTATTTGTTTGCCTTGATAGGTAGCCAATGCTTGGTCGGCAACACATTCGGTAGCAACTTCTATACTGGGCAATGTTTTTATTTTGTGCAAAAGCGGATTGTCGGCTGCAATAGTTTTTCCTTTTGCAGCTTCAACCTTTAGTTGTGGGTCGAAGTTGGTGAAGAACGAAGCTACGAGATCGGAGAAACCATTAAATCCGCTCAGTACCACAACCAGTGCCATAGTAGCAACAGCCACCCCAATTACCGATATCAGGCTGATAACGTTAATGGCGTGGGTGCTTTTCTTTGAGAAAAGATAGCGGCGTGCAATATAAAAAGGAAAACTCATTACTTCTTCAGAAGTTCGTCTATGCGTTCAATATAATCTAACGAGTCGTCAATGAAGAAGCGTAGTTCTGGAATAATGCGCAACTGGTTGTGTACGCGTTGTCCTAAATCGTATCGTATAGTTTTCTCGTTTTTGTTAATGTTTGTAAGAAGTTCTTCGGCTTTGTCCGATGGAAATATACTAAGATAAGCAGTACAGATGCTTAAATCTGGGCTAACCTTTACTCGTGTAACGCTAACCAATACGCCGTGCATAGCACGTGTTTGACTTTGGAATATGCTTGCAAGCTCTTTTTGTAGTAGGCGTGCAATGCGATTTTGTCTTGTTTCTTGCATTTTCTGTTTATATTTTATTGCAAATTTACGGTAATTCTCTCATATATCAAAATAAGGCTCTTAAAATTAGTATTGGCGAATATCCCTCCCAGAGTGGATAAAATCTAAAATAGTGTTAAATATATAAAGTGAGTAGGGGTTTTGTGTTTTTCTGCGTTTTATAAGTGAAGTTCAGCGAGAGCTTCTATAAAAGTGATGAACTTTTTAAATACGATATATGCTTTTTTCTACAGATTAAGTTAATGTAACTATGTGATGAACAATGTTGGCGCTCTTCGTTGGTTGAAACGCGGAGCTCAACGAACAAAACTTTTTCGACAAACTTAGAAGGTCTAAATTGGGCTGAAAAGTTACCTTTTTTGTCCTGATAAGTCTGAAGAAAACAAGAACCTACTTAAATATAATCTACAAACGGAGGGGGCGCATCTGTGCAGATGCGCCCTCAATGTGTTTAGTAAGTAGGACCTAATTTTATATAAAAACCACTTTTTAGCCTTATAACTGAAAGAAAAATGCTACATTTGCTGGAAAATAACTGAACTGCTATGCAAAAATATGCCGACTATATAAAGGAGATAGAAATAGACTCGCTGTGGGCTGGACAGAAGCACATACGTTGGGAGCTTAATAGACACGTAAACATATTAAGCGGAATTAATGGAGTGGGGAAGAGTACCATTCTGAATAAGGTGGTAAAAGGACTTGCACAAGGTGGCGAGTTTTCAAGCCACATGTTGAAAGGCGTTCATATAAAAGTATCGCCAGACGATGCAACATGGATTAGGTACGACATTATTCGTTCGTTCGATCGGCCGCTAATGAACATAGAAAGCATAAGCAAGGCAGACTTAAATCTTGTTACAGAACTTGATTGGCAATTGTTTCAGCTGCAGCGTAAGTATCTAGACTATCAGGTAAATGTTGGAAACCGCATAATAGAAACACTGCAAAGTGGTGCGCCTGACGCTGCAACCAAAGCACAAACATATTCGGCTCCGAAACTATTGTTCCAGAACATAATAGACGAACTGTTTGCTGAGACAGGTAAAAAAATAGTGCGTTCGGAGAATGAAATACGTTTCTCGCAAATGGGTTGTACGTTGTATCCTTACCAATTGTCGAGTGGCGAAAAACAAATGCTGGCTATATTGCTAACAGTTTTGGTGCAAGATAGTAGGTCGTATGCTTTGTTTATGGACGAACCAGAGGTGAGTATGCACATAGAGTGGCAGAAGAGATTGATAAGTTTAATATTAAGTTTAAACCCAAATGTGCAAATAATACTCACTACGCACAGTCCGGCGGTTATTATGGACGGTTGGTTAGACAAGGTAACCGAAGTGGACGAGATTACTGTGGGGTAAGAAAACAACGAAACTTAATGGGAAAACAGCTTAAAGACAATCTGTCGTCAGCCTATTTTGAAGCAGCAAACCGACTGCAAGGGCGTAAGGCTCGAAAAAGAATTGTGGCGTATGTAGAGGCATACGACGACATTTTCTTTTGGCGTACGGCTCTTAGCAGATTTGAAAACGAACACCGCTACTTTGAAGTTATGCTGCCATCGCGCCACACGCTTACCAAAGGAAAACGCTCGGTGCTGATGAATTTAATTTCAGGTAATGTGGGCGAAAGTATGATAGCTTGTGTAGATGCCGATTACGACTATCTGTTACAAGAAACAACACCCACATCGCGCACAGTGAACCACAATCCGTACGTATTTCATACCTATGCATACGCCATAGAAAACCTGCAATGTTGTGCCGAAAGTCTGCACGATGTTGGTGTTGCCGTAACGCTGAACGATAAGCCTATATTCGATTTTGAAGAATATCTACGCCTTTATAGCGAAGCAATATTTCCATTGTTTGTTTGGAGTATATGGTTCTACAGGAATGGTATTTATGGAAAGTTCTGCATTACCGATTTTAATAGAGTTATAGAAATGGGTAATTTTAATTTCCACACTGTTTATCAGAACATAGAACGATTGCGCCACAAAGTAGCAGCAAAAATACGTCAGTTTCAACGAGAATATCCCGATGCAAAAGAAACCTATTTGGCTGTAAAACAAGATATAGAACAGCTTGGAGTAACACCCTCAACAACCTATTTGTATATTCAAGGGCACCATTTGTTCGACAACGTGGTTGTGCCAGCACTGAAGAAGGTTTGTAACAAGTTGATGGACGATAGGGAACAAGAAATACATCGCAATGCACGACACATAGTGCAACAGCGCAACGAGCTTTCGAGCTACAATAAAAGTATAGAGAGCATTGTTTCTATGCTACGACGTAATGTAAACTATGCTAATTGTGAACCTTATATACGGTTGCAAACCGATTTAGGACATTTCTTAGACAACGATAACACCGAATAATCTCATAGTTCTTATTTATAAATTTGGTAGCATTCAGTCTGAAGAAGAACTGCTATAATATATGATGTGTACCATCTACAGCGTATATAGTGTAGATTGATGAATGGACGATTACAGCATACTAAACCAATTAACCCAAATCAGTCATTAGACCACAATATGTATAGTTCTTATTACTCTGGTATTGTTTTCTAACATATTTTATTTTCTTATCGGCATCTTGTCTGTCTTTGTAACTTAACGTAGCCCACTACGCCTGCGTTGCAAAGACATACAATCTACTCAATAATAAAACAAATATGTTTAAACTCTAATGCCCTATTTGGGTTAAAACACCACTGCAGAAGAGCTGCTTTATATGCCAATTTGGTTTTAGTTCTCTTTCCAGAACGAAGGAGTGAATAGCACCAATACAGAGAAAAGTTCGAGACGACCAACAAGCATTAAGAACGAACTAATCCATTTAGCAAAGTCGGGTAGTTCGTTCCACGACATTGTAGGGCCAATCTCTAAACCTAACGTAGGACCAACGTTACCAAGACTACTAAGTGTAATTGTCATTGAGTTGGTAGAGTCGATGCCTGCCGCTATCATAGTGAAAGCACAAATAACCGCAAGAAATAAATACAAACCAATGAATGCCAAGAGAGTTACACGTTTACACATTTGCACATTGTATCCATCTACTTTCATAGGCAGAACAGCATTAGGGTGGAGTATTTGACGAAACTCATTCTTAATAACCTTTACCAACATTACGCCACGTATACTCTTTATTCCACCACTTGTAGAACCCGACGAACCTCCAAAAAACATACAAGCAGCAAGAACAACCCATGTAACATGAGGCCATTTGGCTGCATCATCGCTAAAGAGTCCAGTTGTTGTAATAAACGACACTACCTGAAAAGCAGAACTTCGGAAGGCATGTTCCACTTCGTAGTTACAACGGAAGATGAGTTCTAACATAATAAATAGGGTGAAGCCAGCAATCATTGCTGCATAAAACTTAAATTCGCTGTTCTTGAGCATTTCCTTTAGTTTGAAGCCCGCAATAGACGTGTAGAGCAAAGTGAAGTTTACGCCCGATAGGAAACAAAAGATAGTACAGACATACTCTTCGGCTGGCGAATGGAATGTAGCAATAGAGCCACTTTCGGTGCTGAAACCACCAGTAGCGGTACTGGTCATAGCATAATTAAAAGCATCGAACCAGTTCATACCACACACCTTATAGCTTACAACGCAGGCAGCCGTAAGCACAAAATAAACCATCCATATCCATTTAGCCCCCATACTGAGACGTGGGTGAAGTTTGCTCTTTATAGGTCCTGTGGCTTCTGCTGCAAACACTTTTAGCGACCCGCCAACAAGCGAAGGTAAAATAGCAATGGTAAAGAAGACAATACCTAATCCGCCTATCCATTGTGTTAGCGATCGCCAGAATAGTAAGCCTTTAGGGAAATGTTCGGGGAAGTCTACTATGGTGGCACCTGTTGTGGTGAATCCCGACATAGTTTCAAAGAAAGCATTGGTGAAACTTGTGATATAACCGCTGATAAGAAATGGAAGAGTACCAAAGAGAGAGAATATAATCCACGTTACAGCCACCACAAAGTAAGCGTCTCTACGACTAATAGTGTTGTTGGCATGTCTGCCCATTAATCGGAATGCGCCTCCAGCCACAATTGTTATAAGTATAGACCAAATGAATGCTATTATATCTTTGTCTTGATATAATAGCGACACACATAAACAAACAGACATTAGCAACGCCTCTAAGCCTAAGAGCGCACCAATAATTTTTGCTATCGTCTTTAGATTAAGCATTGGTAAAAATTCTTCTTTTAAACTTTAGTTGAACAACTGTTCTACCTTCTTCATATTGGTATTGTAGCAGAAAACAACTACAATATCACCAGCCTCTATTTGCGTATTACCAGAAACTAACATACCAACATCGTGGCGAACTAATCCACCAATAGTCATTCCACTTGGGATATTTACATCTTTAATAGGTTTCTGCGTAATGCGAGACCCTTGAACAGGTATGAATTCGGCAACGTCGGCATCTACAGACATAAGGAAACGCACATTACTAACATTTGCATCGAGCAACATTTGATAGATGTAGCCAGCAGCAATAGCTCTTTTATTAATAATAGTGCCAATATCTAAGTTAGCAGCCATATCTACATAGTCGAAATTCTCTACAGCTGCAATCGTCTTTCTTACGCCTAAGCTTTTTGCTGCCATACAAGCTAAGATGTTTGTTTCAGCATTCGGTGTAAGTGCAACAAATGCTTGCGTGTGTCTAATGCCCTCTTCTATAAGTAGGTCGGTATCTCGTCCATCACCATTGATAACAAGTACTGATTCGTCGAACATTTCATTAAGATATTCACACCGGTCGAAGCTGTTTTCGATAATCTTAATATCCATATATTCAGGCATAATTTTTACAGAGCGCACGGCTGTGCGTCCACCACCCATTATCATAACATTTTTAACATCAACGTAGTGCTCTTTGCCTGTGAGTTTGCGAACGTAGGGTATATATTCTTTCGTAGTCATAAAGTAGGCGAGGTCTTCTCGTTGTAGTGTCTCGTTTCCACCAGGAATAATGGTTTCGTTTCTACGTTTAATGGCAACAATGTGATATGGGTCGTTAGGTCCACTTATTTCTCTTAAGGGTTTATCTAAGATTGCACAAGTGTCGCGAAGTTTTATGCCTAACATAACCAACGCTCCACCACGAACGTCCCAGCGCTGACGAACCCACGACATTTTAAGGCCGTTTATGATATCTTTTGCTGCTAGAAGTTCAGGATAAATAAGACTATCAACGCCTAACTGCTTAAATAACTCTTGGTTTTTAGGTTCCAAATACTCTGGATTATCAATCTTAGCCACAGTCTTTTTTGCACCAAGGTGGTGTGCCATAGTACAAGCAGTAATGTTTGTTGTTTCTTTTGGGTCTACAGCAATAAAGAGATCAGCGTGTTTAACATCTGCCTCTTGTAGTATCTGTATACTTGTAGGCTTTCCTTGCAGTGTAAGAAGGTCGTAGTCTTGACCTATTTTGTTTAATCTCTCTTCCTGCTCGTCTATTAATATTATATTGTACTTATTGCGCGATAAGAATTGTGCTAAATAAGTCCCTATGGTATATGCTCCTGCTATAATAATTTTCATATTTTGTTTGTGTATGTTGCTAACAATCTTTTTTCTATTTCTTGCTTTATGCTGTATTTATCAAATCCACACAATTCACGAAGTTCGGTAACAGTTCCTTGTTCAATAAAGTGATCGGGCAAACCTAATCGCTGTACGTGTATGTTTTTGTTGTGTTCGTTCAGCCATTCTATAACTGTTGTTCCTAAGCCACCATTTATGACCCCATCCTCTATGGTAATAATTTCAGAGAAGTTCTTTCCTACCTCTTCGAGTATATTCTCGTCTATTGGTTTTAAGAAACGCATATCGTAAAGGGCAATACGACCTGTATATTTACCTTCTTGCTCTATTTCTTCGATGGCTTTTTGAGCGTCGTTTCCTATAGGGCCAATGGTAAGAATAGCTATATTTTTCGTACAATCTTTATGTTCGTTACCTAAAGTCTTATCGTAGAGTTTGCGTCCTGTACCTACTTTGATCTCTTCTAAAGGGCAACGCCAATCAACTAACGAACCACAGCCACGTGGATATCTTATAACAAAGAAACCTTTTTGAGGCAACTGAGCTGTGTACATCAGCCGACGCAATTCGTGTTCGTTCATAGGAGATGCTATTGTGATGCCAGGTATAGGGCGTAGAAAAGCCATATCAAAAGCACCGTGATGTGTTGCACCATCTTCGCCAACAAGACCTGCACGGTCTAAACATAATACAACGGGAAGATTAAGAATGGCTGTATCGTGAATGATATTATCGTAAGCACGTTGCGAAAAGGCACTATATATATTGCAGAATGGTTGTAAACCATCTTTTGCCATACCTGCAGAAAATGTCATAGCGTGTCCTTCTGCAATACCCACGTCGAATGTACGGTCTGCCATTTCTTTCATCATAATGCTCATAGAACACCCAGTTGGCATTGCTGGGGTAACACCAACAATGCGTGGATTTTTTCGGGCAAGTTCTAAAAGAGTATGTCCAAACACATCTTGAAACTTTGGTGGCTTATTGTTATTGTCTTGTACTAGACGTTTTCCTGTTTCGGGAATGAACTTACCTGGTGCATGCCAAACTGTTGCGCTCTTCTCTGCAGGTTCGTAACCTTTACCTTTTATAGTGTGCAAGTGTAACAATTTTGGACCCTTCATATCTTTAAGCTGGCGCAATAGTCTTACAACTTCTTTTACATCGTTTCCATCGAATGGACCAAAGTAGCGTATGTTCATTCCCTCAAAGAGGTTTTGCTGTTGAGCAAGTGCCGACTTAATGGCATTATTCAAACGAATAATGCCTTTGCGACGCTTGTCGTTTAGTAATCCTTTAGAATGTAACCATTGCGACGCCTTAAAACGAAACTTATTGTAGGTTTCGTTTGTATCAAGGTTTAATAGGTATTGTTGCATTCCTCCAACTGCCCTGTCTATCGACATATCGTTGTCGTTTAGTATAATGAGTAGGTCGTTGGGCTGACTTGAGGCATTGTTTAACCCTTCAAACGCTAATCCACCACTCATTGCTCCGTCTCCAATAATGGCAACTACGTGGCGTTCTGGGTGATTTGTCATCTTTGCAGCCACAGCCATTCCTAAGGCTGCTGAAATAGAATTAGAAGCGTGTCCACAAGTGAACGTGTCGTATTCGCTCTCTTTAGGAGATGGAAATGGCATTAAGCCATCTTTCTTTCTGTTTTTACAAAAGCTTTCACGCCTATTGGTTAATATCTTGTGTCCGTATGCTTGATGCCCCACATCCCATACAATTCTGTCTTCTGGTGTGTTGAAAACATAATGACATGCTACGGTTATCTCAATTGCGCCAAGGCTCGATGCAAGATGTCCAGGATTTACGGCTACTTCCTGAATAATATCTTTCCGAAGCTCATTGCATAAAACAGGTAACTCGTCTATGCTCAATTTTCTTAAATCGGCAGGCGAATTAATTTTGCTTAAAAGTTTGAAAGTATTCTCGTTCGACATTACTATTATGTAATAATGAGTGCAAAGTTACTTTAAATAGATTGAACAACAAAATAAATATAGGCTAATTTAGGCAACTTATAATGTGTTGTAACGCAATAGCCTTTCTTTAAAAAGTTTGCCTTATATAACAAAAGCTTAAGAACTTTCTGTAAAAACTTAAGAGTTTTTATCACACTTCTATAATTGTTCGTTTTCTTGTTAAAATAGTCCTAACCTATACTACCTTCGTAGTAAAGATAGTCTATATGCTCAGCAAAAAAACGAAAAACGGCAAGAGGCTAATTGCTATTTTAGGCTAATAAAAAGAGGAAACAGGGTGTTGTTGTTCTGTTTCCTCCTGAAAATTAATATCGAAAGAGTCTGTAAATAACAAATACTTTTTTGCTTTCTGTTAAGGTAAGTTTTAAAACTATATTTCTCTACCTATATTTAGAAACTGCACTTAATACAGAAATCAATAGTGATTTGCGTTTACATCTTATTTTATCTACGTTCTAATTTTAAGAATATTGCAGAGTTGTTTGCCCTGCTGGTTATGAGTTTCTCATCAAGATACATACTGCCAAATTGAATAATTTGTATAGCTAGTCTATCTCTACCTGATAATTGTGCAAGTGAATTTCTGTTGTTAATAAAGAAACCTGTCTTAAATGTTTGTGTCTTGCCCTTATAGTTTATATTAAGCGAAAGTGGAGTAGGGTTTACCAAAAGTGTTATAGGATCATTATCAATGAATGCTATGTAACATAATACATCGGTAGTTCCGAGACTTTCGATAGCGCTCTTTAAGTCTTTATCCTCTAATTGACCAGTGAGCACCTTTAATGGAAGATTCTTTATAATGAGCGTTGAGTCGGTATTAATGGTAACTGATACAGGCAGACTGTCTTTTTCAAGAATAGACATGTTATCGTTAAGTTTATTGAAAAATACCTTTCCTGTATAGTTTCCTTTCACACTGTTGAAGGCAGCTTTCACTTCGGCAGGAGTAAGTCCTTCCTTGTTGTTGTTGTCAAGATTGCACGATGTAATGCCAAGTAATGCAATGCTACTAAAAACTACTAGCATCAGTTTGTTCAATGTTTTCTTCATTTTCTTCTTTTATTTTATTTAGTTATTCTCTAATCAGAGTTAAACAATACGCCCGTTAGCGTAAATAAACTAACAGATGCCACCTTCTTAAAAGCTGTGCATCTGTTTCTTTTATGCTTCTTGTTGTTTTCCTCTCTTAGTTCTTTTTTCCTAAGAAACGTAATAAATAGAGGAATAGATTAATAAAATCTAAATACAAATTTAACGATCCCAAGAGAGCCATCTTCTGTGCTGACTCGTTCGCATCGGGAGCACTCATTACCATTCTCTTAATTTTCTGTGCGTCCCAAGCAGTCAAACCGGTAAATATTAATACACCTACACCACTTATAATTAAATTAACCATTGGACTACGTAAGAAAATGTTTACTATTACGGCAATAATTAAGCCAATGAGCGCCATAAACAAGATGCCACCTATTTGGGTTAAATCTTTCTTAGTTGTGCTACCCACAATAGCCATTGCAGCGAATGTTCCAGCAGTAATAAAGAACGTTTGAGCAATAGAAGTTGCAGTATAAACTATGAAAATCCAAGCCATAGTAACTCCATTCAATATGGAGAAAATAATAAACCACATTGTAGCCGATGTTAATGAAAGCTTCTCAATACGTGCAGAGAGGTAGAAAACGATACCAAGCTCTGCCAAACTACAAATTAATAGTGGTGCCATACTGTTATAAAGCATCATTAACATAGCTGTAGATGTGCTTACAC